>Ga0156177_1134_pt1 | contig 12899 bp, 16 predicted proteins | sample RifCSPlowO2_12_FD_107830 | JGI IMG/M metagenome (GOLD analysis project Ga0156177, IMG submission 107830) | Betaproteobacteria bacterium RIFCSPLOWO2_12_FULL_64_23
CCGACGCCGAGTTGCTGGCCATTTTTCTGCGCACCGGCGTGCGCGGCAAAAGCGCGGTCGACCTCGCGCGCGAACTGCTCGTGCGCTGCGGCAGCTTGGGCGCCTTGTTCGCAGCCAAGCGCGCCGAGCTGGACGGCCTGCCGGGCCTGGGCGACGCCAAATTTTCCCAGTTGCAGGCAGTGCTGGAAATGGCCCGCCGCGCGCTTGCCGAAACGCTGCGCTCGGGCGACGCTCTCAGCTCGCCCGCAGCCGTGCGCGACTATCTGCGACTTACGCTGGCCAAGCGTGAACACGAGGTGTTTCTGGCCGTGCTGCTGGACGCCCAGAACCGGGTTCTCTCCTGCGACGAGCTGTTTCGCGGCACGCTGACCCAGACCAGCGTCTATCCGCGCGAAGTGGTCAAATGCGCCCTGGAGCGCAACGCGGCCGCGGTGATATTCGCGCATAACCACCCATCCGGCGTGGCCGAGCCCAGCCACGCCGACCAGGTGCTGACGCAGTCGCTGAAGCAGGCCCTGGCGCTGGTGGACATCAAGGTCCTGGATCATTTCATCGTCGCGGGCGGTGCGGTGCTTTCCTTCGCCGAACGCGGTTTGATCTGAATTGGGTTCGTTTTCCCGCCGCAAGGGCCGCGCGGGCGCATTTGCATCGGCCAGGGCCGGGACAATTCCTGTTCCGAATCCTGAATCGCTTGCGAAACAGTTGTTTGAAGCATGCCTGGCGCATTGTGCGGCTCGGCGCCCGACAGAATTTCCGCTTGGAATTCCGCGAGATAGTAGCGTATAATTCGCGCTTTTCCGCATTCGGAGTATCACCATGGCGCGCGTATGCCAAGTAACCGGCAAGAAGCCTATGGCTGGACACAATGTGTCCCATGCCAACAATCGGACCAATCGCCGCTTTCTGCCCAATTTGCACTATCGCCGTTTCTGGGTCGAGAGCGAAAACCGCTGGATCAGCCTGCGCGTTTCCGCCAATGGACTGCGCACCATCGACAAGAAGGGCATAGACGCAGTTCTGAAAGAACTGCGTGCCAAGGGGGAGATTTAATCATGCGCGAGAAGATCAAACTGGAATCGACCGCCGGCACCGGCCACTTCTACACCACGACCAAGAACAAGCGCACCATGCCGGACAAGATGGAAATAATCAAATTCGATCCCAAGGTGCGCAGGCACGTGATCTACAAAGAGACCAAGCTGAAGTAAGCGTACCGGGATTCAATTGAAAAAGGCCGCTCATGCGGCCTTTTTCAATTTACGCGTAGCAGCGCGGCCTGAAAGAAAACTCCTCCAACTGCCGAATGCCGCTCGCCTCGGCGCGCCGGCACCAGTCCCACTTGGAGGCCGCGAACAAAAAAGCCCGCTGTCCGCGGGCGTTTTTGTTGGCAGCAGCGCTGCCCCGCTACGCGTAGCAGCGCAGCCTGAAAGAAAACTCCTCCAACTGCCGAATGCCGCTCGCCTCGGCGCGCCGGCACCAGTCCTGCAATTGCTTCAGCAGCTGCTCGCGTGAGGCGTTGGAGCGCTCCCATAGCGCCGCCAGTTCCTTGCGCATGCCATAGACCGTCGACAGCTTCTCGCTTTTGGCCAGTGCCACGGCCAGTCTGGCGCGCTCTTCAGCGCGCAGTTGCCCCTCGTCGCGATTGAGCCAGCGCTTCAGCCCCTTCAGCAATTGGGCGTCCTGCGGCGCAAAGCGGCGCAGGGCGCGCAATTCCTCGGCGTAGGTTTTCTTGAGCGATTTGGCGTATTTCGCCAGCACGTCATAGCGGCAGGCGATGACGGCCTGCAGCGTATCGAAATCGGCGACCGGCTTGGCCTGGGTGAATCGCGGCCTGGGCGCCACCTTCTTGACTTCGGCCAGCCCCAGCACCGAGAGCATGCGGATATACACCCAGCCGATGTCGAATTCGTACCATCTGTTCGAGAGCTTGGCCGATGCGCCGAAGGCGTGGTGATTGTTGTGCAACTCCTCGCCGCCGATCAGAATGCCCCAGGGAAAGATATTGGTGCTGGCGTCGGCAGTGGGCCAGTTGCGATAGCCCCAATAGTGGCCGATGCCGTTGACCACGCCTGCGGCCCAGAACGGGATCCATACTATCTGCACCGCCAGAATCAACAGGCCCGGCACGATGCCGAACAGCGCGATGTTGATCAGGCCCATGATCACCAGCCCGATCTTGGCGCGGTTGCTGTAGACATTGCGCTCCAGCCAGTCGTCCGGCGTGCCGCGGCCGTAGCGCTCCAGGGTCGTCTTGTTGTTGGCTTCCTTGACGTAGAGAAACACCCCGCCCCAGAGCACGCGGTTGATGCCGTAAATCCGCGGGCTGTGCGGATCGTCCCGGGTTTCGCATTTGGCGTGGTGCTTGCGATGGACGGCGGCCCATTCCTTGGTCACCATGCCGGTGGTCATGCACAGCCAGAAACGGAAAAAATGGCTCGCCAGCGGGTGCAGGTCCAGCGCGCGGTGGGCCTGGTGGCGATGCAGGTATATGGTTACGGCGGCGATACTGACATGGGTCAGGATCAGGGTCACGATGACCAGGCCCCACCAGGGCAAATCGAATATTCCGGAAAAAAGCATCAAATTTCCATCGGAATCACGAAGCGGTTCGGAATCTTACGTCATTTCCGGCACAGCGCGATGAGCATTTGCGCGAGGCTGCCGGCCAGGCTCGCGGCGCCCGGATCAGCCGGGGGTGCCGCTCGCGTTGGGCAGAATCCGCACTTCCTGCTGCGGATACGGAATCTCGATGCCGGCTTCCTGGAAGGCGCGCCAGATGTCCAGATACAGCTCGGAGCGGATGCTGAGCGTGCCGTTCTCCGGATCGTCGATCCAGACTCCCAGTTGGAGGTCGATGCCGCTGTCGGCGAAGCGCAGCACGAACGCCGTCGCTGGCGGGTCGGCGAGCACGCGCGCGTGCTTGCGCGCCGCTTCCTCCATCAATTGCATCGCCCGCTGCAGGTCGCTCCGATATGCGATCTGCAGGTCAAGTCCGAGCCGGATCTGACGGTTGGAGTAGGAGTGGTTGAGGACCGTCGTCGCGATCAGCAGCTCGTTGGGAATGATGGCCTCGCGCCCATCGAGCGCGCGCACCACCACGTAGCGCGTGGTGATGCTTTTCACTTCGCCATAGAAATTGTCCACGGTGATCAAGTCGCCGATGCGGATCGAGCGGTCGAGCAGGATAATGAAACCGCTGACGTAATTGCTGGCGATCTTCTGCAGGCCGAAACCCAGCCCCACGCCGATGGCCCCGCCGAATAGCGACAACGCCGTGAGGTCGATGCCCAGCAGCGGCAGGACCAGGAGCAGGGCAAGCAGCACCAGCAGCGCCGTGGCCAGGCGCGAGAACACCACGCGCAGGCTGGAATGCAGCGATTCGGCGCGCATCAGCCGCGCCTCGATGGTGCCGGAGAGCCACAGCGCCGTGAGCAGGGTGATCACCGCCCAGAACACTCCCTGCAGCACCAGCCACAGGGTGAACTCCTGCGTGCCGAAATGGAAAGCGATGTCGTCCAGATAATCGATCACCTCCGGCAGCAGGCCGGAGACGTGCAGCACCAGCGCTCCCCACACCAGAACCGCGATGGCCCGCTCGAACGTGCGCACGATGCTACCCCGGGCGAACACATGGCGCAGCAAATAGAAGAATAAGCGCACCAGCAAGAGCGAAACCAGCAGCGGCACGAACAGCCGCAGCAGATCGACCTCGATCCAATGCTTGAGCAAGCTGATGCCGAGCGTCAGCGGAATCAGCGCGACCACCGGGAACAGGATGCGGCGCAAGCCGCCGACGCCGAATTTCCAGATGCCGTCGGCCTCGACGCTGCCGAGGCGCAGCGCCCGGCCTGCGGCCCAGGCCAGCACGAAGCAGGACAACAGGACCGCGATCTGCCATACGACCTGCGGATCGTGCACATCGATCCAGGCCTTTTGCAGCAGGTTACTGAAAGGCTCTTTCATTGCCCGGCATAAGGCAAAGCGTCGGCGTAGTGCCGTCTCCAATTGGCGGCGTAGGCGTTCGCGATATCAGGGTTGTGGCGCAGAATCATCACGTTTTCGGCGTTCTTGTTTTGTGCGGCGTAAGTCCAATTGTAACTCCCGGTAATGACTGCGGCATCCGCCGTGCCCGCGTCCATGACCATCACTTTATTGTGCGCGCTTTGGTAGCGCACCTCCAGCGTCACCGGGATGCCGGCCTGGACCAGCTCGGGTATGCGGCTGGATTCGCCGCTGAAGGTCTGTTCGCGATCCGCCATGACTTGCACGTCAACGCCGCGCCTTTTGGCTGCGATCAAGGCATTCGCCAGAGCACGGCTGGTGAAGCTGAAAGCCTGCACCAGAATCTGCTGCTTTGCCCGGCGTATGCAGTCCACTATCATCGCCTCGGCATTGTCCCAGGGCGTGAACGCCACCTGCACCGTGCCCCGCGCCGGCAACGCCGGCGGCGTTTTCCGCAGCGCGGGAACCCGGGAGCCCTGCTCCGGAACCTGGGCCGCGGCCGCGCAAGCACATAACAGAGCGAGCCCGAGCAGCGCCCGCCTCATGTTTTTTTCGCCAGCAATGCCGCGAAAAAACCGTCGGTGCCATGCACATGCGGCAAAAGGCGCAGGTATTCCCCGGTATGGAGTGCGATGCGCTGCTGCGCCAGCGCCGCGCTGGCCGGCCGCAACTCGAACTGTGCATGATGCGCGGCCAGAAAAGACTCCACCACCTCTGCGTTCTCTTCCTCGAGCAGGCTGCAGGTCGCATACAGCATCAGGCCGCCCGGCTTCACCAGCCTGGCTGCCGCGGCCAGGATGACATCCTGTTTTGCGCGGTATCCGGCCAGCGCCTGTTCGTCCTGGCGCCATTCGAGATCGGGATTGCGCCGCAGCGTCCCCAAGCCGGTGCAGGGCGCGTCCACCAGCACGCGGTCGAGCTTGCCCGCAAGACGCTTCAGGCGCGCGTCGTTTTCGCTCGCGATCCACTGCGGATGCACGTTGGAAAGGCCAGAGCGCGCAAGGCGCGGCTTGAGACCCGCGAGGCGCTTTTCCGAGATATCGAAGGCATACAGCCTGCCGCTCCCGCGCATCAGCGCTCCCAGCGCCAGGGTCTTGCCGCCGGCGCCGGCGCAGAAATCCGCCACCATCTCGCCGCGGCGCGGCGCGAGCAGCTGGCACAGGAGCTGGCTGCCCTCGTCCTGGATTTCGATCGCACCCTGCAAAAACAGCGCGTGCCGGTTGATTTGCGGCTTTCCCTCCAGACGCACCCCCGAGGGGGAATAGGGCGTCGCCCGCGCGCCGATGCCATCGGCCGCCAGACGCGCGAGCACCGCATCGCGCTCGGTCTTCTGCAGGTTGACGCGCAGATCGAGCGGCGCGCTTTTCTGCAGACTGTGCGCAAGCGCGAGCAGTTCTTCTTCGCCGTATTGCCGCTGCAACCTGGCCAGCAGCCAATCGGGGAAATCGCAGCGCACGGCGAGCGAATTGTCCTCCGCTCGCGCCTTCAGCTCGGCGAGCCAGTCGCGTTCGCTCGATTTCAGTGCCGTATCCAGCTCGCGCAGGCTCAGGCCGCGTAGCCGCGTCAACGCCGCCAGCGCCAGCCGGCGCGGATCGCGCCCCCCCGTCAGCGTTTCCAGCAGACGCAAGCGGCGCAGGACGGCGAACACGGTCTCGGCGACGAAGGCGCGGTCGTGCTGGCCGAGGACGGGGTGAGCGCGCAAATAGCGCGACACGACCGTATCCGCCGGGTGCTTGAATTCAAGCACCGCGGCAAGCGCGCTCACGGTGTGATCCAGCAGGGGGCGGGGCAAGGGCATGGTCGGCTTAGAGCGGTGCGCGCAAGGCGTGGATTAGTTGCCGATGCGCGTCAGCACTTGATCAATGCGCACGCCGTCGCTTTCGACGACCAGGATGCGCACCGGCAGGTAATCGCGGCCGCTCGCAAACCAGATCTCCGTGCCCTTGTCATCCTGGTTCTCGCGCTGCTTTACCAAGCGCACGGTTTCCAGCTCGCCCGCCGGGGTCTTCAGCATTTCGCGTCCGGCGACCTTGTACTGAAATCGCGTCAAGCCCCTGCCGTCGGTCAGAGTAACTTTGATCTCCTTGCCCGGCTTGAGATCGGGCGCGGACTGGAAGGCAAAGTTATAGAGGAAGCTCAGCCGGTCGTGCAGCGCCGGCACCAGGTTGGTGGTCTCGTTCTTGCCGTCGTGCTCCTGCGTCAGGGTTTTCCTGGCCCAGTCGAATATCGCCACGGTAGCCGGCTGGTCGCCGCGCTGATCGCGGTATTCCAGCGGGCGCAGGCCTGCGCTGGTGATCTCGCCGCGGCACCAGCGCTTGGCGACGCCGTGGTAGAGCAGCGCACCGATGCCCTTGCCGCGGCCTTCGGAACTGAGCGAAAAACGCTTGCCGTCGTGCTCGAGCACTTCGGTCAACTCGGCCGCGACGATACCGTTATAGCTGACGTCGTAAGTCAGGCTCAGTTTGTGCGGCGGCTGCGCCGCGCTCGCGCCGGCGAAAATGCAAGCGGCGACAAAGGCAAGATTTCTGGTCACGGCGCGTACAACTGTTGCGGATAATCTCCCTTAACGCGCACCACCCCGCTTTCGATGACCAGTTTCCCTTCGAGGAACCAGCGCGCGGCCTGCGGGTAGATGCGATGCTCCTCGGCCAGCACGCGCGCGGCGAGCTGCGCTGCATCATCGTGAGCAAGCACCGGCACCGCTGCCTGGATCACGATGGGGCCGTGATCGAGCTGCGGCGTAACGAAATGAACGGTGGCGCCATGCAGTTTCACCCCGGCGGCGAGCGCCCGTGCATGCGTGTCCAACCCCGGGAACGCGGGCAGCAGCGAGGGATGGATGTTGAGCAGCCGGCCCTGGTAGCGCAGCACAAAGCCCTCGGTGAGGATGCGCATGAAGCCGGCCAGCACCACCAGGTCCGGGCGAAAACCATCGATCGCCTGCGCCAGCGCCGCCTCGAACGCCTCGCGCGTGGCGTGGTCGCGGTGGGGGACGATGACCGTGGCGATGCCGCGGCCGGCGGCGTACGCGAGCCCGGCGGCGTCGGCGCGGTTGCTGATCACCGCCGCCACCGGCAGGCCGGCTTCGACCATGGCCTGCATGTTGCTGCCGCGGCCGGAAATCAGGATGACCATGCTTTTCATGGCGTCATTCTAAAGCCAAAAGGGTGTTCGGCCGGCAGCCCGGGGCTGCCGGCCTCGAACAGATCGGGTTCGGTCGGTTCAGCGCACGGTCTTGAGGGCGGCGGCGACGCGGGCAACGCGCTTGCCCTGGAAACGCGCCACGGCCAGATCGTCGTCGCCCGGCAGCGCGCCAATATTCCCCGAAACCGATGACGCGCCATAAGGTGTGCCGGCTTTGAACAATACAGGATCGGCATAACCCGTCGGCACCAGGATCAAACCAAGGTGCGCCATCGGCGCATACAGCGCGGTGATGGTCATCTCGTTGCCTCCGTGCAGCGTCGACGTGGAGGCAAACGCGGAGCCTGCCTTGCCCACGAGCGCGCCCTTGAACCACAGTCCGCCGAGGCTGTCGATGTAGGCCTTGAGTTCGGCCGTCATGCTGCCGAAGCGGGTCGGCGTGCCGAACACGATGCCATCGGCCCACTCTGCATCGGCTTCGGTCGGCGCCTCGTAGAGCGCATTCATGCGCTGGACGCCTTCGAGCCAGCCGGGCGCTTTCTTCATCACCTCTTCGCCAACGAATTCGCGCGCACGGCGCATGCGCACCTCGGCGCCTTCCGACTTGGCACCCTCGGCGACGGCTTTCGCCAGCGCTTCGGTGACGCCGCCACGGGAATAAAACGCGATCAATATTTTGCTGGTCATCATAGTTCTCCTGGTTAAGTGCTTTTCTTGGCGTCGAGGCTGAAGCCGCCCGGGCCGAATGCGAACAGGCCCAGCATGCCGCCCATGATCGACAGGTTCTTGAGCAGCTGGATCATCTGCTGCTGCGCCGCGGCCGGATCGAGGCCCGCGGGATTGTGGAACACCAGCGTGACGGGTATCAGGAACAGGAAGGTCACCGCCGCGGCCCAGCGCGCTTTCCAGCCGATCGCGATCAGCAAACCGCCGCCCAGTTCGACCAGTATGGTCAGCGGCAGCAATATGTCGACCATGGGCAATCCCTTGCTCGCCATATAGCCCGCCGTGCCGGCATAGCCGCCGATTTTGCCGTAGCCCGAGATGATAAATATCAGTGCCAGCAGGATGCGGCCAGCCAGGGCCGCGGAGTTTTGCAAGTTCGTATTCATGTGTTCTTCCTCTCAGTGTTTTTGCTTAAGCCAAATCGAACAGGATGACTTCAGCCTGCTCGCCTTTTTCCAGCACCAGTTCGGCCACGCCGCTCGCCTTTAGCGCATCGCCCGCTTGCAGCGGCTGGCCATTCACCGTCAGCTTTCCGCGCGCGACCTGCACATACGCCTTGCGCGCGGGAGCGAGCTTGTGCCCGATGCGCTCGGCGCCGTCGAGCAGCGCCGCGTACACGGACGCGTCTTGATGGATCAGCACCGAACCTTCGCGCGCATCGCTGGACGCGATCAAGCGCAAGCGGCCGCGCTTGGACGCGGCATCGAAATGCTTCTGTTCGTAGCTCGGCCGGATGCCGGTGACATTGGGTTCGATCCAGATCTGCAGGAAGTGCGTGACGGCATCCTTGGAATGGTTGTATTCCGAATGCAGCACCCCCTTGCCCGCGCTCATGCGCTGCACGTCCCCTGGAACGATGCTGGAGCCGTTGCCCATGTTGTCTTCGTGCGCCAGCGCGCCTTCGAGCACGTAGCTGATGATTTCCATATCGCGGTGGCCATGGGTGCCAAAGCCGCTGCCCGGGAGGACACGGTCCTCGTTGATCACGCGCAGGCTGCCGTATCCCATGTGCTCGGGATCGTGATAATCGGCGAAAGAAAAGCTGTGGAAAGACTTCAGCCAACCGTGGTCGGCATAACCGCGCTCACTGCCCTTGCGAACCTGTAACATGGCAATCTCCTATCTGTTAGTTCTAATGCATTGAACCAATATTCCAGATGATAGACTTGCATATATTGCAATGAAAGCGGATAATTTTCACTCAATACTTCAATATAATTGAACATATACCCCAAACATGAAACTGACCCTGGATGCGTTGCAGGCTATGGACGCGATCGAGCGGCTAGGCAGCTTTGCCGCCGCCGCCGCGGAACTGCACCGCGTGCCCTCCGCGCTTACCTATACGGTGCAGAAGCTGGAGCAGGATTTGGACGTGGTCCTGTTCGACCGCAGCGGTCACCGCGCCCGGCTGACGCCGGCAGGGCAGGAACTGATGCAGGAGGGCCGGCACTTGCTACGGGCTGCGGGAGAACTGGAATGCCGCGTGAAGCGCATCGCCACCGGCTGGGAGACGGAGTTGCGCATCGCGCTCGACATCATGATCCCGGCGGTGCAACTGTTCCCGCTGATCGCGGCGTTCTACGCCGAGCAATCCGGCACCCGCATACGCCTCGCGCACGAAGTGCTCGCCGGCACCTGGGATGCCCTGGTGTCGGGGCGGGCCGAACTGGCCTTGGGCGTGTCGGGCGAAGTGCCGGCGGGTGGCGGCTACGCCATCCGCATCCTGGGCTACAAGGACTTCGTGTTCGCCGTCGCGCCCACTCATCCTCTAGCCGGACTGCCCGAGCCGCTCAAACACGAACAAATTCTGGCGCACCGCGCCATCGCCATCGGCGACAGCTCGCGCAGCCTGCCGCCGCGCTCCGTCGGCCTCCTGACCGGCCAGGACGTGCTCACCGTCCCCGACCTCGAATCCAAGGTGGCGGCGCAGGTCGCGGGCCTGGGCTGCGGCTATCTGCCGGCGCATGCGGCGGCGCCGCTGATCAAGGCCAAACGCCTGGTGGCAAAAGAGGTGGAGGAAATCAAACCGGCGGGCAATCTTTATTACGCCTGGCGCTCGCGCGAGAAGGGGAAGGCGCTGCGCTGGTTTCTGAAGCGCCTGGAACATCAGGAAACGCGGGCTTCGCTGCTGCGCTATTGAGCGCTCGAATCACCCTTGCGCCAGCTTCGCGCGGATGTATTCGATGCGCCCGCGGTTGACGCCGTGATCGCCCGTCCCCAAACGCGAAGCCGAGCGCACCTGTATCACGCCGGCCTTCTCATCCAAGTAGAACTCGGTGTCGTCGACGAAACCCAACCGCTTTGAGCTGAATTCGGCGTAAAGATAATTTGGCTCCGATTTCACCACCGTGACGCGCTTCATGCGATCTACGATACGCCGCAATGCCGCCCAGGCTTGCCCGGCATCGCCGCTGTAGCGCAATGGCTCGATGTAATGCACCGGATCGGCATTCCTGTCGATCTGGCTGTTGACGTTGTTGGGCGTGCGCTTGGGCGGCGCCAGGCGAGCGTCGCGCACACCCAGATTGTCCGGCCGCGTGCCACTGAATAATCCCATGGGCGCTCCGATAGCGATGCTTAGTGCGACAAGCGCGGCGAGTACGGCGGCAGCGCGCAACGGTTTTTCCATATGGCGCACGCCCTGCCCCCGGCCATGCTCACGCGGATGCGGGCGCCGGACCGGTGCATCAGCTCTCGGCGCCGCGCTCGGCGATCTCGCGGTGCACGACAGACATGTCCACGCCCTTGGCCTGGGTAATCACCTGCTCCAGCACCTGCGCCGGCAGCGAGCCCGCCTCGGAGTAGAGGATCACTTTCTCGCGAAACACCATCAGGGTCGGGATGGAGCGGATGTTGAACGCGCCCGCGACTTCCTGTTCCTCCTCGGTGTTGACCTTGGCGAACACCACGTCGGCGTGCTGCTCCGAAGCCTGCTCGAAGGTCGGCGCGAAGGCGCGGCAGGGCGCGCACCAGGGCGCCCAGAAATCGACGATCACGACGTCGTTGCCGGTGACGACTTGCTCGAAATTGTCCTTGGTGAGTTCCACCGTTGCCATGCGTTTCTCCCGATTTGCGCGCGCAAGTATATCAGGACGACGCGGGCAGCCGGTTCAGCGCAGGCCATCGAGAAAAGCCGCGATCGCTCGCCAATACTCCGGCTCGCCGGCGAGACTGTCGTGGTCGGCCGGGCGGATTTCGCGCCATTGCCTGGGCCCGCCCCATGCCGCGTACAGGCGCTCGGAATGCGGCCGCGGAATGACGCGATCCCCGCTTGCGACCAGGCACAGCAGCGGCGCCTTGATGCCCGGCGCGCGCGACAGCGAATCGAAGCGATGCTTGAGCATCAGGCTAATCGGCAGGAACGGATAGACGCCCTGGGCCACGCTCTCGATGGTGTCGTAAGGCGAAACCAGGATCACCCCCGCCACCGGCCGCTGCGCCGCAAGATAGACGGCGACGCCGCTGCCGAGGCTGCGCCCCATCACCGCGACGCGGCCGCCTTGGGCTCGCTTGGCGGCATAGTCGTGGATTTGCAGGGCATCGGCGAACAGTTCGGTCTCGCCCGGTTTGCCTTCACTCCTGCCGTAGCCGCGGTAATTGAATAGCAGCAGCGACCAGCCGGCGTATCGGTCCGCGGTCGAGGCGAGCCAGGACACTTCCTCCGCATTGCCGCCGAAATAGAGCAGCAGCGGCGCAGGCGTTGGCGTTGCCTTCACCAGCCAGCCGCGCAATCTCACCTGGTCCGCCGTGACCAGGCTCACTTCCTCTATCGCCGCGCCCGGATTGGCTTGCAGCGGATCCTGGGCAACCGGCTGGGGAAAGAAAATCAGCCGCTCCTGCAGGAAATAGATCAGCACCGGAAAACCCAGCGCGACGCAGGCGGCGAGTTTCAGCCAGTCGAGCAGCTTGGCTTTCGTTTTGCTCTTCAATGCAACGCCGAATTGGTTGATCAGGAGCCTATTCTATCGGCGACCCCGGGCCCACCGCCACCTGATTGTTGCTTACAATCGCCGCATGGACCAGTACCGAGGACGCTACGCCCCCTCGCCCACCGGGCCGCTGCACTTCGGCTCGCTGGTCGCCGCGGTGGGCAGCTACCTTGAGGCGAAAAGCCGCGGCGGTCTATGGCTGCTGCGCATGGAAGACCTGGATCCGCCGCGCGAGCAGCCGGGCGCGGCGGACGCGATCCTGCGCACGCTCGAAGCCTGCGGCATGGGCTGGGACGGCGATATCATGTACCAGAGTCAACGCAGCGCAGCCTATGATGCCGCGCTTGCCCGCCTGGAAGCGCAGGGGCTGGTCTATCCCTGCGCCTGCAGCAGACGGGAGATTGCCGACTCAAGCCTAAAGCACGATGGCGCGCTGATTTACCCCGGCACCTGCCGCAATGGCCTGGCGCCGGGGAAAACAGCGCGCGCCGCGCGTGTTCGCGTCGGCGACACGCTGATCGAATTCGAGGATGCGGTGCAGGGAACGGTGCGCCAGAATCTCGCCGCCGAAGCCGGCGACTTCGTGCTGCTGCGCGCCGACGGCCTGTACGCCTACCAGCTGGCGGTCGTGGTCGACGATGCCGAACAGGGGGTCACCGACGTGGTGCGCGGCGCCGATCTGCTCGATTCGACGCCGCGGCAGATTTATCTGCAGCGCCTGCTCGGCCTGCGCACTCCGCGTTACCTGCACCTGCCGGCGGCGGTGAATGCCGCCGGAGAAAAACTGTCCAAGCAGACGCTGGCGCCGCCGGTGGATGCGCGCGATCCGGTGCCCGCGCTCGCGCAAGCCATGGATTTTCTCGGCCAGGCGCCGCCGGCACAACTTCGCCGCATGCCGCTGGCCGAATTCTGGCGCTGGGCACTCGCGCATTGGCAGGCGACACATATTCCACGCCGGCGCAGTCTGCCTGCGCCTTGAGGGCATGGGCTCGCCCCCTGGCGGCCGAATTCTGCCCATCGAAACCGGGTCGCGCCCCCGGCACGGGGCAGCTTGCCTCCGGCGCCCGGCTAAGGCTAATATGGCACGTTCGCGCG
>Ga0156177_1182_pt1 | contig 12871 bp, 10 predicted proteins | sample RifCSPlowO2_12_FD_107830 | JGI IMG/M metagenome (GOLD analysis project Ga0156177, IMG submission 107830) | Betaproteobacteria bacterium RIFCSPLOWO2_12_FULL_64_23
CGATGCCGCGCAAGTTTTTCAGAAAATACCTCCCCAGCCACGAAAGCGTGCGCAATCACCGGCATATCGCAAGGTTCGGCGGCTTCCTGCGCCATCCCAACCTGTGGCATTTGAACCGCCACTCGGTGGCGGGCGGCGTGGCGGTGGGCATGTTCTCCGGCCTGGTTCCCGGCCCTTTTCAGATGTTGACCGCGGCACTGCTCGCGGTGCCGCTGCGGGTGAACCTGCCGGTGGCGCTCGCCACCACGCTGTACACCAATCCCTTCACCATCGGCCCGCTGTACGTGCTCGCCTACCTGATCGGCCGGCTGATTGTCGGCGATAAGGGTGCAGCGCTTGGGCCACCGCCCGAAATGGACTGGTCGCGCCTGGGCGCATCGCTTGACGCTTTCCTCGCCTGGGCGCTGTCCATGGGCACGCCGCTCGCGGTCGGCCTGCTGGCCCTGGCGCTGATCCTGGCCGTGCTCGGCTACGCCTGCGTCCAGATAGGCTGGCGCGCTTACGTGATCCGAGCCTGGCGCAAGCGCCGGCAACTGCGCAGCCAGCATGGCCGCTGACATCATCGCGCAACGCGTCTACCGGCGCTTCGCCGCCCCGGCGATGGCGCTGGTCACCATCAATATCATCGGCATGGTCGGCTACAAGATCATCGGCGGGCCGCAGGTATCGTGGCTGGATTCCCTGTACATGACTTTCATCACCGTCGCCACCATCGGTTTTGGCGAGATCGTCGATCTCGGCCATTCCCCGGGCGGACGTGTATTCACCATGGCCATCGGCCTGGTCGGCATCGGCGTAACCACCTATCTGATTTCCACGCTCACCGCCTTCATCCTCGAAGGCGACATGAACCAGGCACTACGGAGGCGAAGAATGCAAAAAAACATCCAGGCACTGCGACGGCATTACATCATCTGCGGCATCGGCCGCGTCGGCACCAACGTCGCGCACGAGCTCAATACCACCGGCCGCCTCTATGTGGTGATCGAAAGCGACAAGGAGGCGATGGAGCGCTATCTGGAAAGATACCCCGAGGCATTGTGGACGCACGCCGACTCGAGCGAGGACAGCGCGCTGATCGAGGCCGGCATCGAGCACGCGGCCGGCGTATTCGCGGTCACCGGGGACGACAGCAAGAACCTGGTGATCACGCTCTCGGCCAAACTGCTCAACCCGGCGGCGCGCGTGGTGGCGCGCTGCCACGAGGTCAACTACATCGACAAGATACGCAAGGTCGGCGCCGATGCCATCGTGTCCCCCGATTTCACCGGCGGCATGCGCATCGCCTCCTCCATGATCCGGCCGCAGGTGGTGAGTTTTCTGGACGAAATGCTGCGCTCGGACAAGGCGCTGCGGGTGGAGGAGGTGCACATCCCCGAGGGCTATACCGGGCGCACCATCGCCGGGCTGAAACTGAACCGGCGCGATTTCGTCCTGCTGGCGGTGCGCGCGCAGGATGCATGGGAGTTCAATCCGGCCGATGACTTCGGCATCGGCCCGGGCAACACCCTGGTGGTGATGACCACGCCCGAAGGGCGCAAGTCGCTGGAACGGTCCTTGGCGGCATGAGCAGGGAGCAGGGGCCCCGCGTAGCGGGGATGCGACCGCCCGCGATTGCCGCCGGACGCCGACAGCGCCGACGCTCGAGCGCGCACCGTGGAACGGAGGCGGCGACATGAGCCTGCAGGTCTGGCTGGCGTTCATCGTCGCCGCGGTGCTGATCAGCCTTTCGCCGGGCGCGGGCGCCATCTCCTGCATGGCGAGCGGCATGCGCTACGGCTACCGGCGCTCGCTGCCGAACATCGCCGGCATGCAGCTGGGCGTCGCGCTGCAACTTCTCGTGGTCGGCATCGGCCTGGGCGCGCTGCTCGCCGCGTCCACGCTGGCGTTCAACCTGGTCAAGGCCTTCGGCGTGGTCTATCTGTGTTATCTGGGCTGGCAGCAGTTCCGCACCGAACCCCGGCCGCTGCAACTCGCTGAGGCTGCGGCGGGCACGCCGCGCGCGCTGTTGGTGCAGGGCTTCCTGGTGAACGCGAGCAATCCCAAGGCCACGATCTTCCTGCTGGCGGTGCTGCCGCAATTCATCGATCCGCACGCGCCGCCGCTGCCGCAGTACCTGGTGTGCATGGCGACGCTCACCGTGGTCGACATCATCGTCATGAGCGGCTATGCGCTGTTCGCCGCGCGTGTGCTGCGTCTGCTGCGCGAACCGCGCCAGCTGCGCTGGATGAATCGCGGTTTCGGCGGAATGTTCGTGCTGGCGGCTGGGTTCCTGGCGCTATTCAGGCGCGCCTGACCTGTTGCAGCTGAAATCGTAGGAGCGAGCTCCTGCAAGATCAATGCCGCGCCCGGCGCGGGCTAATCCGGGTTCAGCACCCCGTCCTGCAGCCGCAGCACGCGCTGGGTGCGCGCGGCGATGCCGGGATCGTGCGTGACGATGACGAAGCTGGTGCCGTGGCTGCGATTGAGTTCCAGCATCATCTCGAACACCTGCGCCGCGGTATGGCGGTCGAGATTGCCCGTAGGTTCGTCGGCGAACACGCACGCCGGCCGGGTCACCAGCGCCCGCGCCAGCGCCGCCCGCTGACGCTCGCCGCCGGAGAGTTCCGCCGGTGTGTGCGTAAGCCGGCTACCCAGCCCCACTTCCTCAAGGATCGCCGCAGCACGGCCGCGCGCCTCGGCCGCCGGCATGCGTCTTATCAGGAGCGGCATGGCCACGTTCTCCAGGGCGGTGAATTCCATCAGCAGGTGATGGAACTGATAGACAAAGCCCAGCGATTCGTTGCGCAGGCGCCCGCGCGCCGCCTCGGACAGGCTGTGCATCGGCCGGCCGAGGATGTTCACCTCACCCGAGGTCGCGCTGTCCAGGCCGCCGAGCAAGTGCAGCAGCGTGCTCTTGCCCGAGCCCGAAGCGCCGACGATGGCCACCAACTCCGCCGCGCGCACTTGCAGATCCACGCCGAGCAACACCTGTACCTCGACCATGCCCTGGCGGTAGATCTTGGCGAGTTTGCTGCAGCCGAGAACGACGTCACTCATAGCGCAGGGCCTCGGCCGGATTCACCCGCGCTGCGCGCCAGCTCGGATACAGCGTGGCGAGCAGGCTCAACACGAACGAAATCGCGGCGATCACCATCACGTCCTTGCTTTGCAGGTCGGACGGCAGCTCGCTGATGTAATACACGTCTTTCGCCAGGAATTTGACGCTGAACAGGCTTTCCAGGAACGGCACCACCACGTCGATGTTGAGCGCGAGCAGCACGCCGCCGCCGACGCCGATCAGCGTGCCGATGACGCCGATCAGCGCGCCCTGCACGATGAACACGGCCATGATGCCCGAAGGCGCGGCACCCAGAGTGCGCAGGATGGCGATATCGGGCTGCTTGTCGGTGACCGCCATCACCAGGGTGGAGACGATGTTGAACGCGGCCACCGCGACGATCAGCAGCAGGATGATGAACATCACGTTCTTCTCCATTTGCACCGCGCGGAAAAAGTTGGCGTGGCTGCGCGTCCAGTCGCTGATGTACACCTCCGGACCCAGTTTGGGCAACAGCGCCAATGCCACCTGGCGCGACTGGAACAGGTCGTGCAGCTTCAAGCGCACGCCGGAAACCTTGTCCTCCATGCGGTACAGCTTCTGCGCGTCCTCGAGGTGGACCAGCGCGAGGCCGGAATCGTATTCGAACATGCCGATCTCGAAAATCCCGACCACGCGGAATTGCTTCAGGCGCGGCACGATGCCGGCCGGCGTGACCTGCCCCTGCGGCGCGATCAGGGTCACTTTGTCGCCGACGATGGCCGCGAGCGCGCGCGCGAGCTCGGCTCCGAGCACGATGCCGAATTCGCCCGGTTTGAGCGCGGCCAGCGTGCCCGCCTTCATGTGGTTGCCGATCTCCGCCACCTGTTCCTCGCGCTCGGGCAGAATGCCGCGGATAAGCGAGCCGCGCACGGCGCCATCGAACGTGAGCATGCCCTGCACGTTGACATAGGGCGCCGCGGCAATCACGCGCGGCTCGGCGGCGGCGAGCGCGGCCACGGCCCGCCAGTCGGCGAGCATATCGCCCGGCCCGCTGATCTGCACATGCGAGGCCACCCCCAGGATGCGCGTGCGCAGTTCGTGCTGGAAGCCGTTCATCACCGACAGCACCGTGATCAGCGCCGCCACGCCGAGCGCGATGCCCAGCATCGAGGTGAGCGAGATGAAGGAGATGAAATGGTTGCGCCGCTTGGCGCGGGTGTAGCGCAGGCCGATGAACAGTTCGTAGGGGAGTCTGGTCATTGTCGTTAGCGCGCGCCCTGTGGTTATCGCGCGCACCTGTATTTTGACATATTCGCACCCGGCCTATGCGCGTGCGGCAATGATAAACTTTGGCATGCATTGCCATCTGCTGCTTCCCGATCTGTTCTGGCCCGAGCGGGAATTCCGCGACATCTATCGTGAACTCGATACCCCGGCGCTGGAACGGCTCCTGGCCAGGGGACGGCGGCAGGCCGCAGCCATTGAAGCCGAATCGGCCGAAGCCTGGCTGTGCGGGCGGTTCAGCGTGGCGAAGCAAGCGGACTGGCCGGCCGCACCCTATTGCCTGCTCGCAGACGGCGGCGCACCGGGAAAACACCATTGGCTGCGCGCCGACCCGGTGCACCTGCGGCTGGAAGGCAACCGGCTGGTGCTCGCCGACAGCGGCATGTTTGCACTATCCCGGCAGGAAGCCGGGCGCCTTGCCGACAGCCTCAATGCGCATTTTTCCGCCGACGGCCTGGTTTTTTTTCCGCTGCGGCCGGACCGCTGGTATCTGCGCGTCGAGCGCGCGCCGGCGCTGCAAACGACGGCGCTGCCCGAAGCCGCGGGCAGGAGCATCGATGCCTTGCTGCCGCGCGGCGCCGACGCCCCGTTGTGGCGTGCGCGCCTTAACGACATCCAGATGCTGCTCCACGGCCATGCGGTGAATGAACAGCGCGAGGCCGCAGGCCAGCTGCCGGTCAACAGCGTCTGGCTCTGGGGCGGCGGCGACCTGCCTGACGCCCTGCGGGCGCCGTTCAACGCGGTCTGGTCGGGTGATGCGTTCGCCGCGGGGCTGGCGCAGGCGGCGCAGGTCGCGGCGCACGCACTGCCCGATAGCGCGGCGGATTTGCTGCGCGCGAGTGCAAGCAAAGGCGTGAACCTGATTCTGCTCGACCGCTTGCGTGGCGCCGCGCAATACGGCGACGCGCAGGGCTGGCGCACAGGCCTGGCGCGGCTGGAGCGCGATTGGTTCGCGCCCCTGCTGCAAGCGCTCAGACAGGAACGCATCGGCATGCTGAGCCTGCATGCGCCCGGGCCCGAGGGTGCGCTTTCGGTCGAGACCACGCGCGGCGACCTGCGCCGCTTCTGGCGGCGGGTCAGGCCGCTGGCGCATTACGCAGAACCATGACGACCATCATCACCCGCCCCGTTCCCCCGCGCGCACGCGACATGCTGGTGCAGCAGGGCCTGCATCCGGTGCTGGCACAGCTGTATGCCGCGCGCGGCGTGCTGGACAAAAGCGAGGTGGAGAGCGAATTCTCCGCGCTGCTTCCGCCCGAACGCCTGCTGCACGCCGGCCGCGCCGCGGCCTTGCTCGCCGCGGCCATCGAAAAGGAACAGCGCCTGCTGATCGTCGCCGACTACGATTGCGATGGCGCCACCGCCTGCGCCGTGGGCGTGCGCGCGCTCTGCGCATTCGGCGCAGACGTCGCTTATCTCGTGCCCAACCGCTTCGAATTCGGCTATGGACTCACGCCCGAAATCGTCGAGCTCGCCGCGCGCGCGCCGCGGCGCCCCGACCTTTTGATCACCGTCGACAACGGCATCGCCAGCAACGAGGGCGTGGCGCGCGCCAATGCGCTTGGCATCGCCACGCTGATCACCGACCACCATCTGCCCGGCGACACGCTGCCGCAGGCGGGTTGCATCGTCAATCCCAACCAGCCCGGCTGCGATTTCCCGAGCAAAGCCATCGCCGGCGTGGGCGTGATGTTCTATGTCATGCTCGCGCTCAGGGCCGAACTGCGCCGGCGCGGCTGGTTCGAGGACCGGCCGGAATTCAACCTGGCCACGCTGCTCGACCTGGTGGCCCTGGGCACGGTGGCCGATGTGGTGCGGCTGGACCGCAACAATCGCATCCTCGTGGCGCAGGGGCTGAAGCGCATCCGCGCAGGCAGGATGCAGGCCGGCATCGCCGCGTTGCTGCGCGTGGCCGGGCGCGAAGCCAGGCGCGCATCGTGTTTCGACCTGGGCTTCGCCGCCGGGCCGCGGCTCAATGCCGCCGGGCGCCTGGCCGACATGGCGCTGGGGATCGAGTGCCTGATCACCGATGACACGGCGCGCGCGCTCAACATCGTGCAGCAGCTGGACCAGCTGAACCGCGAGCGGCGCGAAATCGAAGGCGGGATGCAGGACCAGGCGCTCGCCATGCTGGAGGGGCTGGGTTTGGGTACGGACGCGGATGCGGACGCCGAAGCGGCCTACACCCTGTCGCTCTACGATCCGTCCTGGCACCAGGGCGTGGTCGGCATACTCGCCGCGCGCATCAAGGACCGGCTGCACCGGCCGGTGATCGCGTTTGCCGCGGGCAATGCGGGCGAGTTGAAAGGATCGGGGCGATCGATCCCGGGCCTGCATTTGCGCGATGCGCTCGATCTCGTCGCCAAGCGCGCGCCCGGGCTGATCCTGCGCTTCGGCGGCCACGCCGCCGCCGCGGGCCTCAGCATACGCAGCGAAGGCCTGGCACAGTTCCGCGAACTGTTCGAGCGCACCGTGCGCGGCCTGCTCGCGGCTTTCGATCTCGCGCGCAACCTCGAGACCGACGGCCCGCTGGAATCGGCCTACATGAACCTGGACACCCTGCGCCTGCTGGAGCGCGAGGTCTGGGGCCAGGGTTTCCCGCAGCCGCTGTTCTGCGACCGCTTTGCCGTCGCCAGCCAGCGCGTGGTCGCGGACAAGCATCTGAAACTGCGCCTGCAGAAGGACGGCAAGTCGTTTGACGCGATACGCTTCAATTCGCCCGCCCCGGCGGGCGCGGCCATCCGCGCCGCCTACCGGCTGGCGCTGAACGAGTACAATGGCGTGCAAAGCGTGCAACTCATCGTCGAAGCGTGGGAGAGCGCCGCATGAACTTCGGCTTTCTCGAGGCCACCGGCCTGGCGCCGCTGCCGGCCTTCCTCACCAGCCTGGCTCTGGGACTGTTGATCGGCCTTGAGCGCGAGCGCAATCCCGCGAGCAAGGCCGGCCTGCGCACCTTCGCGCTGGTCGCGCTCCTGGGCACGCTCGCCGCCCTGATCGCCGGCAAGACCGGTTCGCCCTGGATCCTCCCGGCGGGTCTTATCCTGGTCGGCCTGATGATGATCGCCGCCCATGCGCGCGAAAGCGACGCGGCCGCCGACCCCGGAACCACCTCGGTGGCGGCGGTGTGCGTATGCTACAGCCTGGGCGTGCTGATCTGGCTCGGCTATCCCACGCTGGCGGTGATGCTGGGCGTGCTCACCACCATGCTGCTCTATTTCAAACCCGAACTGCGCGGCCTGTCGCAAAGCCTGACGCGCCAGGACCTGCTCTCGATCCTGCAGTTCGCGGCGCTCTCCTTCGTCATTCTGCCGGTGCTGCCCGACCAGAACTACGGACCCTACGAAGCGCTCAACCCGTACCGGATCTGGCTCATGGTGGTACTGATCTCGGGCATCAGCCTGGCCGGCTACGTCGCGCTGCGCCTTACCGGCGGAAGCCATGGCGTGCTGCTGCTGGGCCTGTTCGGCGGCCTGGTCTCGAGCACCGCCACCAGCATGGTCTACGCGCGCCACGCGCGCGACCCCGGCATGCTGCAGCTCGCTGCGGTGGTGATCCTCACCGCCAATCTGGTGGTGCCGGCGCGCCTGGCGGTGCTGGCCGGCGTCGTCTCCCCTGCGATTCTGCCGCAGCTAGCGCCGGCGCTCGGCGGCGCGCTCGCCTGCGGCGCCATAGGCACCTTCTATTGGTGGCGCAAGCTGAGCCAGCAACCCGTGCTGGCACTCCCCGAAATCCGCAACCCGACCGAAATCCGCACCGCACTGGGATTCGGGCTGCTGTTCGGCGTAGTGCTGTTCTGTTCCGCCTGGCTGTCGGACGCCGCCGGCAGCCGCGGGCTGTACGCGGTGGCGCTGGTGTCCGGCCTCACCGATGTGGACGCGATCACCCTTTCCACCCTGCGCTTGTACGATCTGGGCGCGCTCGAGCCGCCGCAGGCGGCGCACGCCATCGTGCTGGCGCTGGTTTCGAACATCGCGTTCAAGCTCGGGCTGGTGTTCACGGTCGGCGGCGCCGCGCTCGCCCGCCGCTGCGCGCCGCCCATGCTTGCGGCCGCGGCCGGCGCCGGCCTCGTTGTCGTTTTGCTTCCCGCCTGAGCGCGGCGGCGATCCGGCAATCAGTTGCAGAATGTTGCGGCGCGAGTACATAAACTGATACTTCCTGCGCAGCCTCGGGAAAACCCTGGCGGAACCCGGAGGGAACCGCGTGCGCCGGAGTATAATTGCGCAATTCCGACAAAAAAGCCAATCATGGAAGCCGAAAAAATCAATGCCCTCGCCAACAGCCTCGCCGACCTTGGCGGACGCGCCAGGGAAATGCGGAGGTATCTTTGACTTCGACATCAAACAGGCACGCCTGATCGAAGTCGGGAGGCAACTCGACGAGCCGGATGTCTGGAGCGACCCCAAGCGGGCGCAGGAGCTCGGCCGGGAAAAAAAGAACCTGGACGGCATCGTCGGCAGCCTGTTGCTGCTGGACAGCCAGTTGCGCGACGCGGGCGAGCTGTTCGAGATGGCGCGCGCCGAGGCCGACGATGCCACGCTGCTGAGCGTGGCCGAGGACCTTGCCGCAGCGCAGAAGCTGGTCGCGAGCATGGAGTTCCGCCGCATGTTCTCCAATGCGCTCGATCCGAACAACTGCTTCGTCGACATCCAGTCGGGCTCGGGCGGCACCGAGGCGCAGGACTGGGCGGCGATGCTCGAGCGCATGTACCTCAAGTACTGCGAGCGCAGCGGCTTCAACGTCGAAGTGCTGGAGCGCTCCGAAGGCGAGGTGGCGGGCATCAAGAGTGCGACCATCAAGGTTTCGGGCGAGTACGCCTACGGCCGCTTGCGCACCGAAACCGGCATTCACCGCCTGGTGCGCAAATCGCCGTTCGATTCCGGCAACCGGCGCCACACCTCGTTCGCCAGCGTATTCGCCTACCCCGAGGTGGACGACACCATCGAGGTCGAGATCAATCCTGCGGACCTGCGCATCGACACCTACCGCGCCTCCGGCGCCGGCGGCCAGCACATCAACAAGACGGATTCGGCCGTGCGCATCACCCATTTGCCGACGAATATCGTGGTGCAGTGCCAGAACGACCGCTCGCAGCACCGGAACCGCGCAGAAGCCATGGCCATGCTGAAATCGCGCCTGTACGAACAGGAAATCCGCAAGCGCCAGGCGGCGCAGCAGAAGCTGGAAGATTCGAAGACCGACATCGGCTGGGGCCACCAGATCCGCTCCTATGTGCTCGACCAGTCGCGCATCAAGGACCTGCGCACCGGCGTCGAGACCGGCAACACCCAGTCGGTGCTCGACGGCGATCTGGATGTGTTCATCGAAGCGAGTTTGAAAAAGGGCGTTTAGATGCCGCAGGAAACCGGGGACGGACCCCAGTTTCCTGCGGTTCACTGACGCAATCAGCAGACGGGAATTGGGGTCTGTCCCCGGTTTCTCCAACCAATCGAGAAACAACATGGCCGAAGAAAAGCAGCAACCCATCCTCGACGAGAATCAAATCATTGCCGAACGCCGCGCCAAGCTGGCCGAACTGCGCAAGCACGGCAATGCCTTTCCCAACGACTTCGGCCGCAAGCACCTGGCGGCCGAGCTGCATGTCGCGCACGGCGCCAAATCGAACGAACAGCTCGAGGCCGAGGCGGTGAACGTGGCGATTGCCGGGCGCATGCTGTTCAAACGCGTGATGGGCAAGGCGAGTTTCGCCAGCCTGCAGGACATGAGCGGACGCATCCAGCTCTACATCAGCAACGACCAGACGGGCGCCGAGGCGCACGAGGCGTTCAAGCACTGGGATCTGGGCGACATCCTCGCCGCCGAGGGACCCTTGTTCAAGACCAAGACGGGCGAGCTGTCGGTGCGCGTAGCCAGGCTGCGTCTGCTGACCAAGTCGCTGCGGCCGCTGCCGGAGAAGTTTCACGGCCTCACCGACCAGGAGCAGCGCTACCGCCAGCGCTATGTCGACCTGATCACGAATCCCGAGGTACGCACAGTGTTCAACGTGCGCAGCCGGATGATCCAGGCGATCCGCGCCTATATGGTCGCGCAGGGCTACCTCGAAGTCGAAACGCCGATGATGCACTCGATCCCGGGCGGCGCCGCGGCCAAGCCCTTCGCCACGCACCACAACGCCCTGGATATGCAGCTGTTCCTGCGCATCGCGCCGGAGCTGTACCTCAAGCGTCTGGTCGTGGGCGGCTACGAGAAAGTGTTCGAGATCAACCGCAATTTCAGGAACGAGGGCATATCCACCAGGCACAATCCCGAATTCACCATGATCGAGTTCTACGAGGCCTATCGCGATTACCGCTACCTCATGGACTATACCGAAGACCTGTTGCGCACGGTGGCGCTGGAGGTGCTGGGCACCACCGCCCTGCCCTACGGCGAGCACACGGTCGAGCTGGGCCGGCCGTTCGAACGGCTGACGGTGGTGCAGGCGATTTGCAAATACCACCCGCAGATCAGCGCGGCCGAGCTGGCCGATCGCGAATATCTCAGGCACGCGCTGAAAAAACTGGGCGCCGACGTGTCGCGCGCGCATGGACTGGGTTCGCTGCAGCTGATGCTGTTCGAGGAAACCACCGAGACCCTGCTGATCCAGCCCACGTTCATCATCGATTATCCGGCCGAGGTATCGCCGCTGGCGCGCCGCAACGACCGGAACCCGGACATCGCCGAGCGCTTCGAGCTGTACATCACCGGGCGCGAGATGGCCAACGGCTTTTCCGAGTTGAACGACCCCGAAGATCAGGCGGCGCGCTTCACCGAGCAGGCGAAACAGAAGGAAGCGGGCGACGAAGAGGCCATGTATTACGACGCCGATTACATCCGCGCGCTGGAGTACGGACTGCCGCCCACCGCGGGCGAGGGCATAGGCATAGACCGGCTGGTCATGCTGTTCACCAACAGCGCGAGCATCCGCGACGTCATTCTGTTCCCGCAGATGCGGCCGGAGTAGCCCACCTCAATACTTCGGACCTCGCCGCGCCGCCAGCGCGAGCAGCGGTACGCCGGCGGCGAGCACGCCCACTCCCACCAGCGCACCCAGGCGCGTATAGGCCAGGCTGGAATACAGCAACCAGGCGCTGCTGGCGCAGAAGGCCAGCGGCAGCAGCGGATACAGCGGCACCCTGAACGGGCGCGCAAGCTCCGGCTCGCGCCAGCGCAGCACGAACAGCGCGAGCCCGGTGAGCAGAAAAAACAGCCAGAACACCGGTGCGATGTAGTCCACCATGGTCTCGAAGCCCTGGCGCATGCGCGCGCCGAACGCGATCAGGACCAGCGCCACCGCGCCCTGCGCCAGCAGTGCCTGCGTGGGCGAGCCGGTGCGCGCATTCCAGCGGCCGAGGAAGCCGAGCAGCGGCCAGTCGCAGCCCAGGGCATAGTTGCTGCGCGCGCCAAATATGATGGTGGCATTGATCGAAGTCAGCGCCGAGATCGCGATCAGGACGCTGATCGCCTGCGCCCCCGCGCTGCCCCAGACCTGCTGCAACAGGTCCGCCGCGACCACCTGCGAGCGCGCCATGCCGGCCAGGCCCAGGCCGCGCAGATAGGCGAGATTCACCAGCAGGTACAGCGCGGTGACGATGAACATGCTCCACATGAGCGCACGCAGCATGTTGCGCCGCCCCGGTTTGACCTCGGCCGAGATGTAGGCCGCTTCGTTCCAGCCGCCGTAGGTCAGCAGCACGAACACCATGGCGAGGCCGAAAGCCGGCTGTCCCGGATCCGCGCCGGCAGGCGCGGCAGCGGTGTCCGCGGCGGGCGCGAGCGCGAGGCCGGCGACGGCGAGCGCAAGCAATCCCGACAGCTGCAGCGCGGTCAGCCAGTTCTGCGTCGCCGCGCCGCTTTTCACGCCGGCGATGTTCACCGCGGTCAGCGCGACCACGATCAAGGCGGCGTAGATTGCGGACGATTGCCCGCCGAGCGAATACAGCCGCGAACAATAGTCGCCGAACACGAATGCGAGCAAGGCGATCGAGCCGGTGGTGATCACCGCCAAGCGCGCCCAGGCGAACAGAAAGGACAATTTCCTGCCATAGGCACGGGTGAGAAAATGGTATTCGCCGCCTGCATGCGGACAGGCCGTGGCGAGCTCGGCGTAACAAAGCGCGCCGATCAGCGAAACTGCCCCGCCCAGCAGCCAGGCGCCGAGCATGACCCACGCGTCGCCCGCATTGGCCGCCACCAGCGAAGGCGTCTTGAATATGCCGGCGCCGACGACAATGCCGACGATCAGCGCGATCGTATCGCGCAGCTCCAGCACCGGCTTCGGCTGCGCCGCCGTTTGCGTAGTATTCTCGTGCTGCGCGCTCATGCCGCGGATTATGCGGGGTTCGCGCCCCGCGGCCAAGCGCTTTGCTCTGATAAACTTCGAAGCCCATGATGCAAGACCCGCAGCAGGACCTGAGAATCGCGCTCGAGCGCATGGGCTTGCTGCGTCCGGGCGAAACGTTTGGCGCGCAAACCCTGGCCGGCGGCGTGTCCTCGGACATCCTGCGCATCGACCTGCCCGGGCGCACCCCGGGTCTTTCCTTTTGTTTCAAGCGGGCGCTGGCCAAG
>Ga0156177_1092_pt1 | contig 12816 bp, 12 predicted proteins | sample RifCSPlowO2_12_FD_107830 | JGI IMG/M metagenome (GOLD analysis project Ga0156177, IMG submission 107830) | Betaproteobacteria bacterium RIFCSPLOWO2_12_FULL_64_23
GAAGACGACGGTGAACTGCTCGTCGTATTTCTTTTCCATAGCCTCGATCTTCCGGGCGAGATCGCGATTCGAGTCCATGAGCCGCCGCAACTGCACGAAGGTGCGCATGATGGCAATGTTCACCTCGACTGCACGCGGCGAGCGCAGCACGCTGGAGAGCATGGCGATGCCCTGTTCGGTGAAGGCGTAGGGAAGTCTCCGCCGGCCACCGTGGAAACTTGAGGTCACAAATTGTGACCTCATGGTGTCGCGAACCGATGCGGGGCTTGGCGAACTTGAAATGCCAATCTGGCATCTCAAGTTTTCCCAATCCTCTTTCGTGAATCGGAACATGAAATCGCCGGGGAACCGGTCGAGGTTTCTCTTGACCGCTCGGTTGAGAGCTCCTGTTTCGACCCCGTAGAGCCTGGCGAGGTCGGCGTCGAGCATCACCTTTTCGCCACGGACAAAAAAGACGAGTTGCGCGAAATTTTCAGGCTTGGAAGTAATTGGGCGCATTGAGGATCAGTCCTTTTCTGCAACGGCGTGGCTGCGCTACCCCTTACCGGCGCACGAACGCGGAGTCGGTCCCGGACGCACCTCGCGCGCAAAGCGTCAGTATCACCGCTAGTGCAACGTGGGCTTGGTTGCCGGTATCTGTTCAAGCAGTTGGCGACGAGCGCGTGTGCACGAAAGAATTGCCGTGTTCATTTCCGTTTCAACAATGATCGTGAGTTTCTGAATATTGCGAACCATGTCCTTGAGGTCATCGGGCTCCGCGGGCTTGCTCGAGTCGTCAAGCAAATTAATGACTCCTGCCAACATGGCCCGAATTTCAGCAAGGACGCCAAGTGCTTTATGAGCACGTTCGGGTAAATTAATATGTTTCTCAGGCCCGAACAGGCCTTCGACAAAGCCGTCCAGTTCCTGCCTGCGAACCAGCGCGAGATGCTTCACACCCTCTCGAGTTTGCGCCACTTCGAAACGAATCAGCCGGAATGGATTGCGGCTGCTTTGGTGCTCCGCCAGGCGGTTCCACAGGCCTGCGATCAGCGCGTTGAGCAGTTCATTCACGGCCTCCATGGAGTCGAATTCCGGCAACTCCCCACCCCATAGTTGCTTGAGCGTCTCCAACGGCGAGGCAGCCATGACGGGTGACGCAATGTTGCCCAGAAACCGGGTCCGCACCTCATGAAACGGCGTCGGGCATTGGTAACGCGCGAGCAGTGCGATGACCTCGGCGTCGCTCGCGCCGGTCATTTTGGGCTTGCTCAACGCACTCACCCCTTCGTCTTCAACTGCCCCTCGTTCGCCGCAATGAACGTGCGGATGTCATCGCACCGCTCCAGGAGCTTGAGCCACTGCTCCTTGTACAAGGTCACCGGGAAACGCCCCATGCCGTAGATCGAGAGCGCGCCCTTCTCGCTGACTTTCATGGTGAGGCCAGTGGCGGCCCCTTTTTTGAGCGCAGCGTTCTCGTTACGCAGCCGCTCCAGCTCGGCCTTCAGATCTTCGTCCGACATCGTTCCTCCTTGCCAATCAAGAATGAGCCGTTGGGCTGAAGAGTTTATCGGGAGCGCGTGCCGGGTTCAAGCTGTTCTTGAAAACATGTTCTGACCATGTGGCCAGCCACGGATGGGCTAATTCCCGTAGGTAGAGTTTAGGTAGAGTTGAACAAAACGGGTTTTGCCAAGATTCATCGGCGTCTCCGGCCAAAGCAATGCCGCAAGACTGCCGGATCGGCAATCTGCCGTTCAAATCGGGGACACCCTCAAAAACTCCAAATTCCGCCCCAGCTCTTGGTTTCAAGACCATGGGGTTCGTTTTAACCGGACAGCAGTGAAAAGGCCTAGAATCGTATCCATTATGCTGCAAGGCATGGCGGTTCGGCTGATGGATAGTTTCACTGACCCTATTTGTCCTGCGCTCCGGTGAATGAACAGCGCATGTCGTTTGTAATCCGGTTCAATACCCGCATTCGGCCCGTTGCAACACTCGATTCGCAACGGGGTCTAAGTCTCTTATTCGTCCGGCTTAGGGGACAATCATGACAAAGCAGCCGCTGCAATCCCTCATCAACCATCAGCTTGCCGGCGTCGACGTCGCTTCGGTGAGCAAGTCCATTGTCAACCGCCTGGTGTTTTCGGTAGGCAAGGATGACATCATGGCGACCACGCGCGACTGGTTTCATGCCACGGCGTTCATGACGCGCGACCGCCTGATCGAGCGCTGGATGGAAACCATGCGCAGCTATTACGCCGCGGACGCGAAGCGAGTGTATTACCTGTCGATGGAATTCCTGATGGGGCGCACGCTGATGAACAGCCTGCTCAACCTCGCGTTCGAAAAAGAGTGCAGCGAGGCGTTGCGGCAGCAAGGCGTCGATTTGCGCCAGGTGCGTGAAATGGAGTTCGACGCGGCCCTGGGCAACGGCGGCCTGGGGCGGCTTGCGGCCTGCTTTCTGGATTCGATGGCGACGCTGAATCTGCCCGGCTATGGCTATGGCATTCGCTATGAGTACGGCATGTTCTCGCAGCGCATCGAGGGCGGGCGCCAGGTGGAACACCCCGACAACTGGCTGCGCTACGGCAATCCCTGGGAGTTCCCGCGCGCGGAAGTGCTCTACCATGTCAAATTCGGCGGGCGCGTGGTGCAGTACTCCGACGAAGACGGCGTGCAGCGCCATCATTGGGTGGACACCGACGACGTGATGGCCATGGCCTATGACAGCCCCATCCCCGGTTTTGCCACCTCCACCGTAAACAACATGCGCTTGTGGGCGGCCAAGGCGTCGCGCGACTTCGACTTGAAATATTTTAACGAGGGCAATTACATCAAGGCGGTGGAGGACAAGAACGAATCGGAAAACCTGTCCAAGGTCCTCTACCCCCAAGACTCCACGGCGATGGGCCGCGAACTGCGCCTGAAACAGCAATATTTCTTCGTCTGCGCATCGCTGCAGGACATTTTGTACCGCTTCAGCAGATTCCACGAAGGCTTCGACGAGCTTCCGGACAAAGTCGCAATCCAACTGAACGATACCCACCCCGCGATCGCCATCCCCGAGCTGATGCGCATCCTCGTCGACCTGAACCATCTGGATTGGGACAAGGCCTGGGACATCACCACCCGCACCTTCTCCTACACCAACCATACGCTGATGGCGGAGGCGCTGGAAACCTGGCCGGTCGCGATGTTCGAGCAAATCCTGCCGCGCCACCTGCAGATCATTTACGAAATCAACCACCGCTTCCTCATCGGGGTGATGCACAGTTTCCCCGGCGACAACGAAATGCGCCGGCGCATGTCGATCATCGGCGAAGAAGGGGGCAAGCGGGTGCGCATGGCACACCTCGCCGTGGTCGGCAGCCACAAGGTCAACGGTGTGGCGCAACTCCACACCGAGCTGATGAAGCAGACCACATTTGCCGATTTCGACCGCTATTTCCCGGGCAAGATCATCAACCTGACCAACGGCATCACGCCGCGCCGCTGGTTGAACCAGGCCAACCCGCTGCTCGCGGCTCTGATCACTTCGCGCATCGGCGCTGGCTGGCTCAAGGACCTCGGCCAGTTGCGGCGCCTGATTCCGCTGGCCGGGGACGCGCAGTTCCGCCAGGAATTCGCGGCGGTCAAGCGCGCCAACAAGCAACGCTTCGCGGCGGAAATCAAGTCTTCCCTGGGCATGGAGATCGACGTCGATTCGCTGTTCGACGTGCAGATCAAGCGCATCCACGAATACAAGCGCCAGCTGCTCAATGTGCTGCACGTCGTGACCCGGTACCGGCGCCTGTGCGACGCCCCGCACAGCGACACCGTGCCGCGCACCGTGATTTTCGGCGGCAAAGCGGCGCCGGGCTACGCCATCGCCAAGCTGATCATCAGGCTGATCAACGACGTGGCCGAGATCGTCAACAACGACGTTCGCGTGCACGGACGGCTGAAGCTGGTATTCGTGCCCAATTACGGCGTTTCCGTGGCCGAAAACATCATTCCGGCGGCCGATTTGTCGGAGCAGATATCCACGGCAGGCACCGAGGCCTCGGGCACCGGCAATATGAAGCTCGCGTTGAACGGGGCGCTGACCATCGGGACCCTGGACGGCGCCAATGTCGAAATCCGCAGCGAGGTCGGCGAGGACAATATTTTCATTTTCGGCCTTACCACCGATGCGGTCGCGAGGCTGCGCGCGAGCGGCTACCGGCCGGTGGACCACTATCTTGCGAACGACGAATTGCGCCAGGCGATCGACATGATCGCCAGGGGCTATTTTTCGCCGGAGGAGCCCGGCCGGTTCAAGCCCATCGTGGACAATCTGCTCGAGAACGGCGACCACTACCTGCTGCTGGCCGACTATGCGTCCTACGTCGCCTGCCAGGCGGAAGTCGACGCGGCCTACCGCGATCAGTCGCAATGGCTGCGCAAAGTCATTCTCAACGTCGCCAATATGGGAAACTTTTCCAGCGACCGCACCATCCAGCAATACGCGGAGCAGGTCTGGCAGGCGAAACCCGTATCGCGCTGAAGCGGCGTCAGGTTACGCAAGTTCCGGCACTGGCGCAGTGCCCACTGGCGTGGCCGACAGGGCCAGGAACCGGCGACCGCATGTGCGGCCGCGTTGTCCTTGAGCCAGCGGCACGCGAGGCCGGCGCCTGCCGAACAGCCAGCGTGCCGCGCTCGTTCACGCTGCGCGCTTCAATTCATACCCGCGAATCAGGACGTCAGCCGGAAGATTCAATCCCGATGCGAGCCTGCGTATCATCTCCAGGGTAAGCGGGCGAACACGATTCAGCACCTCCGCGACCCTGGCGCGCGAGCCGATGTAAGGTTCGAGGTCTTTTCGCGTCATCCCGCGCGCTTCCATGACGTGTTGCAGGAAGTCGATCGGATCGGGCGCCTCGATCGGGTAGCGCTCGCGCTCATACGCCTCGACCAGCAGCGTGAGCACTTCGAGCCGGTCGCCCTCGGGCGAGCCGCTGGGCGCCTCCCAGAGCGCTTCAATTTCCTTGAGCGCGGCCTGATGCTCGCGCTTGGTTCGGATTGGACGCAGTGTCATTTCTGTCACCTCAAACGGTTCCGGCATCGATCCTGTCGTATTCACGGTGCGTACCCACGAACCTGATGAACATCATTCCTCGGTTGTAGCGCACTGCCGCGACCAGGCGGTAATCGTTGCCCTTGATGTTGAACACAATGCGGTTGTTCGCAACCACGCTCGCATTCCGGTACGCCGCCTTGACGTCGGCCGGACGCCGCCAGTCTGAGCGGCTTGCCAGCGTGTACCAGGAACGCAGCGGTATTTCGGCGTCGGAGTGACTTTTCCAGAAATCCCGCAATGTCGCCAGCGCGATGATCCGCATCCGAATACTTTACCATGTTCCCAAAACGGGAGCAATGTTGCCGGCGGCAACAGCCCGCGAAAATGATTGGGCGCGGGGTTCTTGACTATGTGCCCTCTGCTGCCAGCCCTGGCCCGAACCGGCCACCGCATGCGCGGCCGCGTTGTCCTTGAGCCAGCGGCGCGCGAGGCCGCTTTCCTGTTGGCGCGGATTGAAGTCGCGCCGCAGGCAGGCGAACCAGGGTTTCAGCATGGCAAGCGCCGACCGCCGCCATGGACAACTCTGCACCTTCCGCAATCCGCCCGGAGTCCACTCATGAATCGGGGAAAGTCGTTCAAACAAACGGAGCCACTTCTCCAGCGCGTTTCCTCGCTCAACCGCTATCGGTTATGATTCCATCACCGATGGCGCAGCAAGGCTTGGCAATGGCAACACGCCGCGATGGCTTTACCCTGATGGAAATGATGGTCGTCATCGCGATCATCGGCATTCTGGCCTTGATCGCGGCGCCCAGCTATCTCGACCAGATGATCCGAAAGCAAATCGTCGACGCCGTGCCCCTGGCCGACATCGCCAAAGCGCCGGTTGCGGCTGCGTGGGCCGTCGCGCATACTTTGCCCCGCGACAACGCCGGCGCCGGATTGCCGGCAGCCGACAAGATCGTCAATAACTTCATCAGTTCGGTGTCGGTGCAGGACGGGGCGATTCAAATCGTTTTCGGCAACAGCGCCAACTCCGCCATCAAAGGCAAAATCCTCAGCATCCGGCCGGCGGTGGTCGAGGATGCGCCGATCGTCCCGGTCGCCTGGGTGTGCGGCAACGCCGCCGCGCCGGGCCAGATGACGGTCAAGGGCGAAAACAGGACTGGTGTCCCGACGGGCTATTTGCCGCTCAATTGCCGTGCGCCCGGCAGCTAGGATCAAGCTATGAGCGCGCTGTTGCAGGTCGAAGGCCTGCGCGTGGACATTCCCACGCCGATGGGCATGCTGCACGCCGTGCGCGGCGTGGATCTGGCGCTCGAGGCCGGCGAGACCCTGTGCCTGGTCGGTGAATCGGGCTGCGGCAAGTCACTCAGCGCGCTCGCGCTGATGGGCTTGCTGCCGCGCGCGGCGCGCCGCAGCGTGTCGCGTTTCAGTTTTTCCGGCGAGGACCTGCCCCGCGCGAGCGAGCGGCGCATGGCCGATCTGCGCGGCAATCGCATGGCGATGATCTTCCAGGAACCGATGACTTCGCTCAATCCGTCCTGGTCGATCGGCAACCAGCTCGAGGAGGGGTGGCTGCGCCACCGCGGCGGATCGGCGGCGGCGGCGCGCGAACGCGCGCTGCATCTGCTCGAACGCGTGGGCATCACCGGCGCCACGAGCCGGCTCGGGCAGTACCCGCACCAGCTCTCGGGCGGCCTGCGCCAGCGCGTGATGATCGCGATGGCGCTGATGTGCGAGCCGTCGCTGATGATCGCCGATGAGCCGACCACGGCGCTCGATGTCACGGTGCAGGCACAGATCCTGCATCTGTTGAAGGAACTGCAGCGCGAATTCGGCATGGGCCTGATCCTGATCACCCACGACCTCGGCATCGTCGCGCGCGTGGCGGACCGCGTGGCGGTGATGTACGCCGGCGAAATCGTGGAGCAGGGGCCGGTGGCGCGCCTGTTCGACCGGCCTTCGCACCCGTATACGCGCGGCCTGCTCGAATGCATCCCGGTGCCGGGGCGGCTTGCGCCGGGCGAGCGGCTCGGCACGATTCCCGGCGTGGTCAGCCCGCCGATCGGCGCGCTCCAAGGCTGCCAGTTTCGCAACCGCTGCGCCTACGCCGAGGACCCCTGCGCCACGCGCGCGTTCGAGTTGCGCGAGCTCGACGGCGGCCATCGCCTGCGCTGCAGGCTGGAGGCGGCGGCATGAGCAGTTACACCACCACGTTCGGGGCGACGTTCGAGGAATCCCTCGCCGGACCCTCGCCGGGCGAGCTCTTGCGCCGGCGCATACGCGGCCACGCCGGCCTGCTGATCGGGGCGGGCGTGCTCGCCTTGATCGTGCTGATGGCGTTTGCGGCGCCCTGGCTGGCGCCGCAGGACCCGTTCGCGCAGGACCTGGCGCGCCGGCTGATCCCGCCGGTCTGGCATGAGAGCGGAACCTGGACCTATCCGCTGGGCACGGACATGCTCGGGCGCGACTACCTGTCGCGTGTCATCTACGGTTCGCGCATTTCGCTGTTGATCGGCTTCTCGGTGATGCTGATTTCGGGCGTGATCGGTGCCGCTCTGGGCATCGTGGCCGGCTATTTCGGCGGGCGCACCGACCTGGTCGTGACCTATCTCATTACGGTGCGCCTTTCATTGCCGGTGATCCTGGTCGCGCTTGCCACGGTGGCGCTGGTCGGCAGTTCGCTCGCGATGGTGATCCTGGTGCTGGGCCTGTTGAAGTGGGACCGCTATGCCGTGGTGCTCAGGAGCGCCACGCAGCAAGTGCGCAACCTCGACTACGTCACCGCGGCGCGCGCCATCGGCTGCCCCACCTGGCGCATTATCGCGGGCGAGGTGCTGCCGAACGTCTCCAGTCATCTGATCGTGGTCGCTACCCTCGAGATGGGCAGCGCGATTCTGCTCGAGGCCGCGCTCTCCTTCCTCGGCCTGGGGGTGCAGCCGCCGCTGCCCTCCTGGGGCCTGATGATTTCGGAGGCGAAAGGCTACATGTTCTTCAGCCCGTGGCTGATCACCATCCCGGGCCTGGCCTTGTTTGCACTGGTGCTCGCGATCAATCTGCTCGGCGACGGCGTGCGCGACGTGACCGCGCCGGAAGGCCGCGCTTGAGCGCTCCAGTTGCAGGAGAAGTGACATGACCCGGGCCGCGGCGATTCTGCAGAGCGAGCACTATTTCGACGAGGGCGGTTTCATCGCCGATCTCGCGCGGCGGGTGGCGATCAAGACCGAGAGCCAGAACCCGGCGCGGCGCGCCGAACTCCTCGCCTACCTGGAGCAGGAGATGCGGCCGAGCCTCGAGCGCGATGGTTTTCGCTGCACCCTACTCGCGAACCCCTTGGGCAAGGGCGGGCCGTTCCTGTTCGCCGAGCGCATGGAGGACGCGGCGCTGCCGACGGTGTTCACTTACGGCCACGGCGACGTGATCCGCGGCCAGGAGGAGCAGTGGCGCGCGGGGCTCGATCCCTGGGTGCTCACGCGCGAGGGGGACCGGCTCTACGGCCGCGGCAGCGCCGACAACAAGGGCCAGCACACCATCAACCTGGGCGCGCTCGGGGCGGTGCTGCAGACGCGCGGACGCCTGGGGTTCAACGTGAAACTGCTGATCGAGACCGGCGAGGAAACCGGATCGCCGGGCCTCAAGCAGGTGTGCGAGCAAAATAAAGAGCGCCTCGCCGCCGACGTGCTGATCGCCTCCGACGGGCCGCGGCTGCAGCCGGCGCGCGCGACGATCTACCTGGGCACGCGCGGCGCGCTGAATTTCGACTTGAGCGTGGACCTGCGCGCAGGCGGGCATCATTCCGGCAACTGGGGCGGGCTGCTGCGGAATCCGGGCATCGTGCTCGCGCACGCGATCGCGTCGATCACCGACGCCAATGGCGCAATCCGCGTGCCCGAGTGGCGGCCGGATTCGCTCACGCCCCCGGTGCGCGCGGCGCTCGCCGACCTCGTCGTCGAGGGCGGCGCGGACGGACCGGGCATAGACGCGGACTGGGGCGAGCCCGGACTCACGCCGGCCGAGCGGGTGTTCGGCTGGTGCAGTTTCGAGGTGCTCGCTTTCGTTACCGGCAACCCGGACAAACCGGTCAACGCGATTCCGCCGCGCGCGAGCGCGCATTGCCAGCTGCGTTACGTGGTTGGCGTGGACCCGGCCGACATCGTGCCGGCGCTGCGCCGGCATCTGGATCGCAGCGGCTACGCCCTGGTGCGGCTGACGCCGGCGCGCGACGGTTTTTTCGCGGCGACGCGGCTGGATCCGGACCATCCCTGGGTGAAATGGACCGCCGCCTCGATCGAGCGCACGGTGGGCGCGAAGCCGGCGATCCTGCCCAACCTCGGCGGGTCTTTGCCCAACGACGTGTTCGCCGATGTCCTCGGCCTGCCGACGGTATGGATTCCGCATTCCTATGCCGCATGTTCGCAGCACGCGCCGAACGAACACCTGCTCGCGCCGGTGGCGCGGGAGGCGCTCGCGATCATGGCCGGCATATTCTGGGATTTGGGCGAGGCCGGCAGCCCGCCGCGCTGAGCCATCGCGCGCCGCGCAAGCGGCCGAAATTGCGTTCTGTGTCGCTGAGGTCGCGCCTTGGGGCGCCTGTTGCTATGGCGCCGCCGCAGGCTGCAGCGTTGCAAGCGCTTCCTCGGCGGTGTCGCATACGCGCAGCGTGCCGATAATGCCGGTACGCTCGAACAACTGCCGGACGTCGTGGTTCAGCCCGAAGAGCACCAGCCCGCCGCCTCGCGCCGTGGCGAGATAGTCGGCGGCCAGCAGAGCCCAGATTCCTGCGCTGCTGACGTAGGGGACGCGGCTCAGATCCACGGCAAACCGATCCGGGCCGTCGTGGATCGCATGGAGCAGCCGGTCCCTGGCCATTTTTGCCACCGGACTATCCAGCCGGCCGACGACCACAATCACGCGGCCCGCGCCGTGTGCGGAATCGGAAACGCTGAACGTCTGGGACGGCTGCGGCGCCGTCTGCCCCGCCTCGACGCGACGGCGCAGAACCAGGCAGTTGCGCTCCGAGGCACGTCGATATTCAATGCTGTTCGTCAGGGAACGCACGGACACTATTCCGAGACCGCCGGGTCTGCGCTCGATCACATCGTTGGCGAGCGTGGGTGCGCGCACTTGCGTCGGATCGAACGGCACGCCGTCGTCCTCGACCTCCACCGTGATTTCGCCGTCCGAGTAGTTCAGCGTGACCAAGATGGCGTGCGGCTTGGTGTCGGCGAAAGCGTAGCAAATCACGTTGCTCAGGACCTCGTCGAGCACGACATTGATCGCTTTGCCTTCGCGCTCCGGGAGGGCATGGCGCCCGCAAAACTCCTCCACCATGTCGGCCGCGCGGCGAATCTCGGTTAGTTCGTTGCTGATTTCCAAGCGCATGATAAGCCGCACCGATAATAGACCTTATGGTAATTGCGTTATCATAGACCTTTGGAAGCCGAATGCAATCCGGGGTCGTTCCACGAGCGCCGCGATTGGCCGATTCATGCGGGATGGAGAAAGACAGAGCGACGCCATGCAAACGCGGCCGAATCTGAGTCCCCGCGCCACCGAGCGCCGCATAGCCGTTGCCCCGGCGTCGTTTCCGCTGCTGCTGCCCGGCGCGATGTCGATCGAGGGCGACCGCAGGTGTGGGGACCGCCGCCGGCTGGGCTTCATATCGCACCTTGATCTGTTTCAGGGCGTGTCGTATTCGGCGGTCGAAGACGTTCTCGCAGACTGTCCGGTGCGCCGGTTCGCCGCCGACGAACTGCTGCTGGAACCGGGGGTGCCGAACAGCAACGTGTTTCTTGTCGTCGAGGGCCGCCTCCGTGTGCACCTGGATTCGGTGGAGTCCGGGAACGCGATTTTCATTGAAGCCGGCGGGTGCATCGGGGAAATGTCGATCATCGACGGGAAGCCGGTGTCCGCGTTCGTCGTGGCCGAAAAGGACAGCCGCATCCTGGTGCTCGATCAGGAGCAGTTCTGGTCGAGAATCGTGACGGACGTGCGGGTGGTGCGCAACCTTCTGCAGCTGCTCACCGAGCGCATGCGGCGCAACAACGAAGCGGTGCTCAAGGGCCTGAAGGAGCGGCTCATTCTGGAACACATCCAGAAGGAGCTGCGCTTTGCGCACGAAATCCAGGAAGGCATGCTGCCGCGCAATTTCGGCCTGCCCGGCCTCGCGCACCGTGTGGATCTGCATGCGAGCATGCAGGCGGCGCGCGAGATCGGAGGCGATCTCTACGATTTCTTCGTCATGCCGCAGGGCGGGGTCTGCGTTCTGGTCGGGGACGTCTCGGACAAGGGCATGCCGGCAGCGCTGTTCATGGCGCGCACGGTCGTGATCGTGCAGATGGTGGCGCGGCTCATTGCGGCGGCCGGGGGCGGTGCGCCCGAACCGGCGGCCATCCTGTCGGAAGTGAATCGCGCGCTGTGGGAGAATAACCCCAGCCGGATGTTCGTGACCATGTTTCTGGCGATTCTCGACCCCCGCACGGGTGCTTTGAGCTACAGCAACGCCGGCCACAATTCACCCTACGTTCGGTCCCCGGATGGCACGCTCACCGCGCTGGATGGAATGCGCGGCGCCCCGCTCGGCATCAAACCGGCGCTCTCCTACCGCAGCGGCGTAACGCAGTTGCGCGACGGCGATATGCTGTTCGCCTATACCGACGGGGTCACCGAGGCGGCCGATCCGGGTGATGGCATGTTCGGCGAGGCGCGTCTGGAGCGGGTGCTGCGCGAGGCCAACGACCATGACGCCGCGGCGCTCACCGGGGCCGTGCTCGGCGCGGTGCGGCGCTTCGCCGGCGACGCGATCCAGTCCGACGACATCACCATGCTCGCGCTGCGTTTGCTGCCCGGGGCGTAGCCCGGATCTCCAGCCGGAACAGCTCGATCGCGTTCCGGCTCGTCATTCACTCACTGCTGGTGCGGAAACGTATCCGATGGGGCGCGCGACGCCGCGCTCCGGGCGCCGGTTCATGCCGCGGGCACCGGTTCGGCTACGTCCGTTGAATTTCCCGTGCTTGTCCGCGTACCTGCGGCAGGTAGCCGGCATGGCGCCGGTCTTGTGTCAGGTGATGTTTCATCGCAGCCGCGAACGCTGTCCCTATCATTTCCTCGGTCAGCCCGGTGGTCAGGGCGGCTTTTTCCATTGCATGCAGGCTCTGCAGCAAGTCCACATGCTCTTTCTTGTGACGCTCGCGCCCAGGGTAGTCGTGGATCCGCATCAGCGCTTCTTCCACTGCGGAACAAAACTCAAGATCCTTGATCAGGATCGCCAGCGCCGAGTGCATGTCGTTCCAGCCCCCGCCCTTGGCCATGGCCTCCTTGACGAACGCAAAACGCTCGAACACGTGTTTGTGCTGCTCGTCCAGTTCCGGTATTCCCACTGCACCGTCATATGTCCATTTCATGATGTACTCCTACGCTCAACTGCGCATTCGCTTGAGTCAAGGAGCCGCAAGAACCGGACCATCTGCCTTGCCGCGACGTCAAATAGGTCACATGCGCGTGCAGTGGCCGACAAGCGGCGGCTCTGCGCCGTCGAACGGCCGGCTCTGGCTTCGACCCGCCTCAACTGCCTGGCCCGATTTGTAGGGTATTCATCGGGATTGCCGAAATCGCGTCAGGTGACGACCGGTGCGAATACGGCTTATGCCGGTTTCCCCAGGTTGGCGATCAGCATGGCTTCCGCCTCGTCGCTCGGAACGGGCCGGCTAAACAGATAACCCTGGATTTCCTCACAACCATGCTCGACGAGAAACGCCTTTTGCTCCTGCGTTTCGACGCCCTCGGCGATCACCCTG
>Ga0156177_1150_pt2 | contig 12813 bp, 8 predicted proteins | sample RifCSPlowO2_12_FD_107830 | JGI IMG/M metagenome (GOLD analysis project Ga0156177, IMG submission 107830) | Betaproteobacteria bacterium RIFCSPLOWO2_12_FULL_64_23
GAAACGTCAAGCTACTGTTGCTGGACGAGCCGTTCGAAGGCCTGGCACCCGCAGTGGTCGAGGAAGTGTTCAAATCGCTCGACCAGTTGCGCGGCGAAATTGCCATCCTCATCATCGAGCACGATCTTGACCTGGTGCTGGCGCTCGCAGATCGCGCATACGTGCTCGACCGCGGTCACGTGTCACATACCGGACCGGCCGAACCGCTCCTGAGCGACATCGAATTCCGCAAGCAAGTTCTATGGCTGTAAAAGGAGTGGTCAATGGCGCAGCACATGGCAATAACGGTGTGCTTGCTTGCTTGATTGCTCGCCTGCTCTGCGGATTCCCTATCCGCCGCGCCGCTATCTTTTTGTTTTTTTAATCAGCAGGAGAATTGCCAACCATGAATACATCTGCGCAGGGACTGCGCGTGCTGGTGACCGCGGGCGCTGCAGGCATCGGTCGAGCGATCGCACGGACCTTTGCCGTGCATGGCGCGCGCGTGCACATCTGCGATGTGGACCAGGCGGCGCTGGAAACCAGCGGCCTCGAACGGCCCGACATCAGCCGCAGTCTGGCCGACGTATCCCGGGTGGACCAGGTGGACCAGCTGTTCGCCGATGTGAAACGCGAACTGGGCGGCCTGGACGTATTGATCAACAACGCCGGCATTGCCGGCCCCACCGCCAAAGTGGAGGATATCCAGCCCGCGGACTGGGAACGCTGCATTGCCGTGGACCTGAACGGCATGTTCTATTGCACCCGGCTCGCGATGCCTTTGCTCAAGGCCAACGGCCACGAGCGCGGTGGCAGCATCGTCAACCTGTCTTCGGTGGCCGGGCGCCTCGGCTTCGGCATGCGCACGCCTTACGCCGCCGCGAAATGGGGCGTGGTTGGGTTTACCAAGAGCCTGGCAATCGAGGCCGGACCGGATGGCATACGCGTGAACTGCATCCAGCCGGGCGATGTCGATGGCGAGCGCATCAGCCGCGTGATCGAGTCCAAGGCCGCGGCCTTCGGCGTGAGTTTCGAGCAACAAAAGCAGACGCTACTGGACACGATCTCGCTCAGGACCTTCGTCAGCGCTCAAGACATCGCCAACATGGCGCTGTTTCTCGCAACCGACGCGGGAAAGCACATATCCGGGCAGGCTTTGTCGGTTTGCGGCGATAAGCAGAGAGCAATCTAATCACGGAGACGTCATGGAGAAGATCGCTGTTATCGGTACTGGCTTGATCGGACGCGCCTGGGCCATGGTGTTTGCGCGCGCGGGGCACGAGGTGGCGCTGTACGATGCCGATCCGAAGGCGCTCAAGACAAATCTCGCGGTCATCCGCCGCGCGCTCAAGGATTTGCGCGCCGCCGGCATCGTGAAGGAGGCGCCCGATAAAATCTACAAGCGCATCCGCGCCGCCACGAGCCTGGACGATGCGCTTGCCGGAGCGGACTACGCGCAGGAGAATGTCAGCGAAACCCTTGTGGCCAAGAAAACAATCTTCGCCGCGATGGATATGCTCGCCCGGCCGGGAACCATACTGGCTAGTTCCACTTCGACCATCCCGGCTTCGAGCTTTACCAAAGCACTGAAAGGACGCAGCCGCTGCCTGGTCGCGCATCCAGTGAACCCACCCCATCTGGTCCCTTTGGTCGAACTCTGCCCATCCCCCTGGACCTCGAAGCGGGTCCTTGCCCGTGCGCGCGCGCTGCACGAGTCAGTCGGACAGGTACCGATCACCGTGAAAAAGGAAATCCAGGGCTTTATCCTCAATCGCTTGCAGGCAGCTGTCCTGAATGAAGCGCTGTCTCTCTACGCCGATGGCTATGCGAGCGCGGCGGACATCGACAAGACGGTGCGTGACGGCCTGGGCCTGCGCTGGTCCTTCATGGGGCCATTCGAGACCATAGACCTCAACGCCCCCGGCGGTCTTGCGGATTATGCGGCGCGCTATGGACAGGTCATATACGAACAGGTCTGCTCGCAGGCCCCGCGGCGCTGGAAGAAAGACGTGGTGGCGCGCCTGGCGCGCGAGCGCCGGGCCGCATTGCCGGCGAGCGATCTCGCGCGGCGACAAGCCTGGCGCGACCGCCGACTGATGGCGCTGGCTGTGCACAAGCGCGAGGCTTCAAGAAAGGTCTAAGAGCGCATGAGAATTACCGAAATAGCCCCTGATTTAGGGGGGTATGAGGGGATGCGCCCCGAAGGAAGTCCGCTCGGCGGATATCCCCTCATATTGCAATAAGCTCCAATAGTCGCTAGCTGTTGTTGCGCGAGCAGAATTGACCACCGTGTGCGAATTGCGCTGACCAGCTAATTCTTGTCTATTTTGCTTTCTCGCCCACCGTTTGAACGTGCTTCACCCTGGTCAATCCAGTCGCGCAGCCTGGTCAGTCCACATCGCGCAAACAACATCTTACAAAGTGGTGGGTTGTAAGGTGGGTAGAAAAACACAACGCGCCGAAAGGCGCGTCATTGCTAGCTGTTTGGCGGAGAGAGCGGGATTCGAACCCGCGATACGGTTTAACCCGTATACACGCTTTCCAGGCGTGCGCCTTCAACCGCTCGGCCACCTCTCCTGCTGAATGTCGAGTCTAGCGGTTTTCCATCCGGCCGAGGCTCGTTAGAGTCGATTATAAACTAGGGGAATACCCCGTCATGCGCCCCTGAGCCGCCGGCCGTTTGGCAATTCGGAAATAGCCTCTCAGGAAGTTGCGCACTTTACGCCAGAGCCCGCTGTAAGGCAATTGAAAAACACGTTTCCGGCTTTCAACGTGCCGGATTTTCGCGCGCTTCGGGCTTCGTCTTTCGGACCGAAAAAAAGCAGGCGCTTGCGCCCCCGCCCTGTTTCGAACCCGGCGCCCATGTGCGGGCGAAGTCAGCCGCTGCGGAAAGGCTCATATCTCCTTCTGCACGGTGGAGCGAATGATCTCGACCACATCGGGGTTGGCAAGTGTGGTGATGTCCCCGGTGTCGCCCCTGGTGGAGACGGCTGCCAGGATCCGGCGCATGATCTTGCCCGAACGGGTCTTCGGCATATCCGGGACGATCCAGACATGCTTTGGTTTGGCGATGGGGCCGATGTGCTCGGCCACGGCCGCCGCAATCTTCGCGCTTAGCTCGGGGCTCGCCTTGAAGCCTGGCTTCAGGGACACATACAGTTCGGGGACGCGGCCCTTGATCTCGTCGGGAACGGGCACGACCGCCGCCTCCGCCACTTCGGGCACGGTGAGGGCGGCGCTCTCGATCTCCTTGGTCCCAAGCCGGTGGCCCGCCACGTTGATGACATCGTCAATGCGCCCGAGGATGCGGAAATAGCCGTCGGCCGCATAGACCGCCCCGTCTCCCGCGAAGTACGGCCAGTCACGCCAGTCCTTGCTCGTCTTGTCCTTGCAGTAGCGCTCGAAGTACTGGCTCGTCATCCGCTCAGGGTCGCCCCAAATGGTTTGCATGAGGCCGGGCCACGGGTTGCGGATGCAGATATTCCCCGCCTTTCCGGCACCCGCCGCAAGCTCCTTCCCCTCGTCATCGAAAATAATGGGGTAGATGCCGGGTACGCCGGGTCCGGCACTGCCGGGCTTCATCGGCGCGATGGCGGGGACAGTGCTGCACAGGAAGCCTCCGTTCTCCGTCTGCCACCAGGTATCGACGACGACGGCCTCCCCTTTTCCGACGACATTGTAGTACCAGCGCCAGACCTCCGGCTCGATCGGCTCGCCGACCGTGGTCATGTGCTTGAAATGGTAATTGTACTTGGTGGGAGTGTCTTCCCCCGCGCGCCGCAGGGCGCGGATGGCCGTTGGGGAAGTGTGGAAGATGTTGACGCCCAGCTCCTCGGCGATGCGCCAGGAGCGCCCCGCGTCCGGATGGGTGGGGACGCCTTCATAAACGACCGACGACGCGCCGAGCGCAAGGGGGCCATAGACGATGTAGGAGTGGCCGGTAATCCAGCCGATGTCGGCCATGCACCAGTACACATCCTCCGGGTGGATGTCCTGGATATACTTGGAAGTGCCGGTGACATACGCAAGATAGCCGCCGGTGCTGTGCTGACAGGCTTTCGGGCGCCCGGTGCTGCCGCTGGTGTACATGAGAAAGAGAGGATCCGTAGCCAGCATGCGCTCCGGCTCGACGCGCCGGCCGCGGTACTTCGGCAGGAGGTCGTTCACGACAAAATCGCGGCCCTGTACCAGCGCGGTCTGGGCGGAGTACTTGCCCGGATGCCTTTGCCAGATCAGGACCTTGTCCGGGTGGGCCCCTTCCTCTTTGGCTTTGTCCACGGCGATGTCCGCCGCCTGTTTATGATCGAGCAGTTTACCGGCGCGATAGTAGGCGTCCATGGTGATGAGCACGCGGCTCTTCGAATCCGCGATGCGTTCGCCGCACGCCTGGCCCGAGAACCCGCTGAAGACCTGCGAGTGGATGATGCCCAGGCGCGCGCAGGCGAGCATGGTAATGGGCAGTTCGGCAGTCATGGGCAGATGCAGCGTTACGCGGTCGCCGCGCTTCAATCCGCAGAAGTCGCGAAGAAGCGCGGCAAACTCGTTCACCCGGACCCATAGCTCCTGATAGGTTATGTGCTGAATCGGTTCGTTTTCGGGTTCCGGGACGAAGTGGATGGCCGTCTTGTTCCTGTTCTTCGGCAGATGCCGATCGACACAGTTGTAGCAAGCGTTTATTTCGCCTCCCACAAACCACTTCCAGAAAGGAGGATTGGAGGTGTCCAGGGTCTTTTCCCAGTACTTGTACCAGGTGAGGAGATCGGCGTACTCCTTGTAGCAGTCGGGGAAGTTCTTTTCCGAGAACCTCTCCAGAATGTCCGCGTCCGTCATGTTTGCCTGCGCGATAAAACTGGCCGGGGGATAGTAGTACCCCTCTTCCTTCCAGTGAACGGCCAGCTGCGCCTCGGTCGGTTCGGTAGCGTCTTTTCTTGCCATTTTGTTTTCTCCGGTTCGAACATCGTTGCGGCGTATCAAGTGTAACATTGAGTCAAAGCGGTTTCTTGCGGGGTTAGGCCAGCCGGCGCGAACGCTCGGGCTCGGGCCGAACTTGCGTCCCTCCGGCCGCCTTTGCGTTGACGCGGCTCGCGGAAAAATGGTAAGTTCCGCCGGGACTGAAGCGACGCAGCAAGCCTCGGCCACACTTGGCTTCCCACCATTCCCAAATCGAAATGAAACGACCACTGGACGGCATTGTCGTCGTCGCCCTGGAGCATGCGATCGCCGCGCCGCTCGCCACGCGGCATCTGGCCGACAACGGCGCGCGCGTGATCAAGATCGAGCGCCCCGGAAGCGGCGATTTTGCGCGCGCCTACGACCAGCGCGTGCGCGGTCTGGCCTCGCATTTCGTCTGGACCAATCGCGGCAAGGAAAGCGTCACGCTGGATCTGAAGCATGCGCAGGCGCTGCCGGTGCTGCACCGATTGCTCTCGCGCGCCGACGTGTTGGTGCAGAACCTGGCCCCGGGCGCGGCGGCCCGCCTGGGATTGGACGCCGCAGCCATACACCGCATCAATCCGCGCGCCATCGTCTGCGGCGTTTCCGGCTATGGCGAGGGCGGGCCCTACCGCGACAAGAAGGCCTATGACCTGTTGATCCAGGCCGAGGCGGGATTTCTCTCCATTACCGGCAGCGAAGGCGACATGGCCAAGTCAGGCATCTCGATCGCAGACATCGCGGGCGGCATGTACGCCTACAGCGGCATTCTGAACGCGCTGCTGCTGCGCGAGCGCACCGGCCACGGAAGCAGCATCGAAGTGTCGCTGCTCGACTGCCTGGCGGAATGGATGGGCTACCCGCTTTACTACGCGTCGGACGGCGCGGCGCAGCCGGCGCGCACCGGCGCCATGCACGCGACCATCTATCCCTACGGGCCGTTCCAGGCCGGCGACGGCAAGACGGTGATGATCGCGATTCAGAACGAACGCGAATGGGCGCTGTTCTGCGACAAGGTACTGGGCGCGCCGCAACTCGCGCTCGATCCGCGCTTCGATTCCAACGCCAAACGCAGCGGCAACCGGCTCGAGCTCGCGCCGATCGTGCGCGAGCGGCTGGCCCAGCTGCCCGCCGCCGATCTCATCGCGCTGCTCGACGCCGCGAGCATCGCCAACGCTTCGGTCAACACGGTCGAGGGCCTGCGCGAGCACCCGCAACTGCGCGCACGCGAGCGCTGGACCGAAGTGGCCTCGCCGGCGGGGCCGCTCCCCGCGCTGCGCCCGCCGCCGCTGTCCGATGCCTACGCTCAGGCGATGGGAAACATACCCGCGCTGGGCGAACACACCGACGGCGTGCTTGCCTGGCTCGGCTATGGCGCGTCCGAAATCGCGGCACTGCGCGCCGGCGGTTTGATCTAGCGCAAACGGCGGCTACAGGCGTCAATTCCAGCGCGCCAAAGGTGCTAGAATTTGACAACTGCAGATCGAGCGATCTGCAGCCGCGCGGTCCCCGGCCCGGTATGCGATCCCATCAATTCCGGCACCCCCGGTGCGCATTGCCGCTGCAATCCATATTGCCACTCCAGTCGAGCGAGAACGACATGACCCCCATCAAGCAAGAAGACCTGATCCAGAGCGTCGCCGACGCGCTGCAGTTCATCAGCTACTACCACCCGAAGGACTACCTCGCCCACCTCGCCCGCGCCTACGAGCGCGAGCAGGCGCCCGCGGCCAAGGATGCGATTGCGCAGATTCTGACCAACTCGCGCATGTGCGCCGAAGGCCATCGCCCGATCTGCCAGGATACCGGCATCGTCAACGTGTACCTCAAGATCGGCATGGAGGTGCGCTGGGACGGCTTCAAGGGCTCGATCAACGATGCGGTGAACGAAGGCGTGCGCCGCGCCTACACCAACCCGGATAACCCGCTGCGCGGTTCGGTGCTGGCCGATCCCCTGTTCACGCGCAAGAACACCAAGGACAACACGCCGGCGGTGGTGCACATGGAAGTGGTGCCCGGCAGCACGCTCGAGGTCACGGTCGCGGCCAAGGGCGGCGGCTCCGAGGCCAAATCCAAGTTCGCCATGCTCAACCCGTCGGACTCGGTGGTGGAATGGGTGCTGAAGACCGTGCCCACCATGGGCGCGGGCTGGTGCCCCCCGGGGCTGATCGGCATCGGCGTAGGCGGCACCGCGGAGAAGGCGATGATGATGGCGAAGGAAGTGTTGATGGAGCCGCTCGACATGCACGAGTTGCTCGCGCGCGGGCCGAAATCCAAGCTGGAGGAACTGCGCGTCGAGCTCTACACCAGGATCAACGCGCTCGGCATCGGCGCGCAGGGCCTGGGCGGCCTCTCGACCGTGCTCGACGTCAAGATCAGGGACTACCCGACCCATGCCGCAAATAAACCGATCGCGATGATCCCCAACTGCGCCGCCACGCGTCACGCGCATTTCGTGCTCGACGGTTCCGGCGCGGTCGCGCTCGATCCGCCCGCGATCGAGGACTGGCCCAAGATCACCTGGGCGCCCGCCTCCGCCGCGAAGCGCGTCAACCTCGACACGCTCACCCCGGCGGAGGTTGCCGCCTGGAAACAGGGCGACATTCTGCTGCTCTCGGGCAAGATGCTCACCGGCCGCGACGCTGCCCACCAGCGCATCCAGGAAATACTCGCCAAGGGCGAGAAACTGCCGGTGGATTTCACCAACCGCGCAATCTACTACGTCGGCCCGGTGGATCCGGTGCGCGGCGAAGTGGTCGGGCCGGCCGGCCCGACCACCGCCACGCGCATGGACAAATTCACCGAGATGATGCTGGCGCAGACGGGGCTGATTGCCATGATCGGCAAATCCGAGCGCGGCCCGGCGGCGATCGAGGCGATCAGAAAGCACAGGGCCGCCTACCTGATGGCCGTCGGCGGCGCCGCCTATCTCGTCGCCAAGGCGATCAAGAAATCGCGCGTGCTCGCTTTCGGCGACCTGGGCATGGAAGCGATTTACGAGTTCGAAGTGAAAGACATGCCGGTCACGGTGGCCGTGGACGCGAGCGGCGCCTCGGTGCACCAGACCGGACCGGCGGAGTGGGAAAAGAGAATCAAGGAATTCAAGATCCCGGTGGCGGTGGCATGACGCATTCATACCTGGTCGTCTAACTTGTTACCCCAGCAATTGCAGAGTTGCGGTTTTGCGCGGACGAAAATCCGTCCGCGCGGATCGCCGATTGCGCACGGATGATGAACCCATCCGTACACAATCGGCGATCTTGCATAAACCGCCGCGCGGTGTTTGCCGTTAACCATAACCGTGTTTTTGGTACGGATGGTGTTTATCCGTACCAAAAACACGGTTGGCGCGCGCAGCGCGCAATGCCTCCGCTGCTGGCATGCACGGTATTTACGACGCCGTGCATGTTGCGTTCTTGCGCGGTGAAATAGCGTTGCACGGCAAACCGTTTCCGCGCTGGCTGAGTATCGCGATACTGCTCACCATCGCAACCACGTTCGGCAGCAACCATATCGCCGCCCGCATCGCCTTCGATCATGGCGTTAGCGTCACCACGGCGGTCGCCGCGCGCTCCCTCGGCGCGGCGCTGTTCGTGCTGGTGCTGCTGCTCGCCAGCCGCGTCCCGCTGGCGCTTCCGGCGGCGACGCGCTGGCGCGCCATCGGCATCGGCGTGCTCATCGCGATGCAAAGCTACTGCCTCTATTCGGCGGTGGCGCGCATTCCGGTGGCGCTCGCCCTGCTCGCCTTCAACACCTTCCCCATGTTGTTCTCGCTCATATCCTGGGCCGCGGACGGCGAGCGTCCGGCGCGGCGCGCGTTGATCGCGATGCCGGTCGCGTTGGGCGGGCTTGCGCTCGCGCTCGATGTGTTCGGCGCGAGCGGCGACATCGCCGGCCGTTGGGCCGAGATCGGGACCGGCGTCGGCTTCGCCCTGGGCGCGGCGGTGTCTTTCGCCATGGCGCTGTTTTTCACTGCGCGCTGGCTCAAGGACGTGGATGGCAGGCTGCGTACGCTGCTCACCATGAGCACGGTCGCGGTGCTGCTGCTGCTGGCGGGCGCAGTTACCGGCAATCTCGCGCTGCCGGCGAATCCGGGCGGATGGCTGGGGCTGGTCCTGCTCATGTTGTTCTACGGCACCGCGTTCACCGCCCTGTTCGCGCTGCTACCGCGCCTCGATGCCCTGAACAATTCGGCGGCGCTCAATTTCGAACCGATCGCCGTGCTGTTTCTCGCCTGGCCCATTCTCGGCCAGAGCGTCGCGCCGCGGCAGATCGTGGGCGCGCTGGTCGTGGTCGGGGCGGTGATCGCCCTGGGCACGGCGAAACGCTAAGACACCGTGTCTTCCTCTGCGGACACGCATCTGATCGCCATCCGCCACGGCGAAACCGAGTGGAATCGCGACGGCCGCTTTCAGGGGCATCTCAACAGCGTGCTCAACCGGGAAGGCCTGGCGCAGGCCGAAGCGCTGGGCGAGCGCCTGGCCACGGAGCACTTCGACCTGTTGCTCTCGAGCGATCTCGGCCGGGCGCTGCAGACCGCAAGCGCCATCGCCCTGCGCAGCGGACACGAAGTCGTGGTCGAGCCGCGCCTGCGCGAACGGCGCATGGGTATTTTTCAGGGCCTGACCGCGGCCGAGGTGCAGGCGCGCTACCCCGATGAATACGCCCGCTTCAGCACCCGCGACCCCGATTACGTCATTCCCGAGGGGGAAAGCGCGCGCCAGTTGTTCCAGCGCAGCGTCGCCTGTTTTACCGAGCTTGCCGAACGCCATGCCGGACTGACGCTGGCGACGGTCACCCACGGCGGCGTGCTCGCGATGCTCTACCGCCATGCGCGGGCGATGCCTCTGGAAGCGCCGCGCGACTTCCCCCTGCGCAACACCGGCGTCAATCGTTTCCGCCACCGGCTGGGCGCCTGGCAATTGCAAAGCTGGGGCGAGGTCGGGCATCTCGAACGCGCGCTGGACGACCCCGAATAGGAGCGAAAAAACGGACCGCGGCCGGCGCATACATGCGCCGGCGATGATAAAATCAAGCCCTGCAAAGGGGATCGCCCTGCTGTCGTTGCCGGGAATAGAAGGGAAACACCATGCCGAACTACACCACCGAAGCCATCCGCACCGTCGCGCTAGTGGGCCATGGCGCGACCGGCAAGACCACCCTGGCCGAAGCGCTGCTCGCGCGCGCGGGCGCGATCAAGGCACCCGGCAGCGTCGAGCGCGGCAATACCGTCTGCGACCACGATCCTCTGGAAAAATCCTACGGCCACTCGCTCAGCGCCGCGCTGGTCAATTTCGCCTGGCGCGACACCCGCATTCACCTGATCGATACGCCCGGCTATCCGGATTTCGCCGGCCAGGCGATGGGCGCGCTTGCCGCGGTGGAAACCGCCGTCATCGTCATCAACGCCCAGACGGGCATCGAGCTTGCCACGCGGCGCATGATGAACTGGGCGCAGGCGCGCAAGCTGTGCTGCATGATCGTGGTCAACAAGATCGACGCCGAAAACGTCGATCTGCCGGCGCTGCTCGCCGATATCCAGCAGACCTTCGGCAAGGAATGCCTGCCGATCAATCTGCCGGCGCATGCAGGCAAGGACATCGTCGACTGTTTCTTCAACCCCGAGGGCGAGTCCGATTTCTCCTCGGTCAAGGCGTCGCACGCGGCGCTGGTCGACCAGGTGGTGGAAGTCGACGAAGCGCTGATGGCGCTCTATCTGGAGCAGGGTGAGATCAACCCCGAACAGCTGCACGCGCCGTTCGAGAAAGCCTTGCGCGAACGCCACCTGATCCCGGTGTGCTTCGTTTCGGCCAGGAACGGAACGGGCGTGACCGAGTTGCTCGACGTATTCGCCAGCCTCGCACCCAACCCGACCGAGGGCAACGCGCCGCCCTTTCTCAGGGGCGAAGGCGCGGATGCGGCCGAATTCCACGCCGAGCCCGATCCGGCCAAGCACGTGCTCGCCCACGTGTTCAAGGTCATCATGGACCCCTATGTCGGCAAGCTCGGCGTATTCCGCGTGCACCAGGGCACGGTGAGGCGCGATTCGCAGCTGTTTATCGGCGACGGCAATCGTCCGTTCAAGGTCGCGCACCTGTACCTGCTGCAAGGGAAGGAATACATCGAGACCGACGCCCTGGTTCCGGGCGACATCGGTGCGGTGTCGAAAGTCGACGAGATTGAGTTCGATGCGGTGCTGCACGACTCCCACGACGAGGACCACATCCACTTGCGCCCGCTCGAATTTCCGGTGCCCATGCACGGACTCGCGGTGGAGACGAAGAAGAAGGGCGACGAGCAGCGGTTGTTCGAAATCCTGCACAGACTGGAGCTGGAGGACCCGTGTTTTCGCATGGAGCGCCATCCTGCGACCAACGAGACGGTGATCCGCGCGCTCGGTGAACTGCACCTGCGCACCAAGCTGGAGAAACTCACCCAGCAGTACAAGCTGGAGTTGGACACCAGGCCGCCGCGTATTCCTTACCGCGAGACCATCAGCCGCAAGGCAGAGGGACACTGCCGCCACAAGAAGCAGACCGGCGGGGCCGGCCAGTTCGGCGAGGTGTTTCTGAGAGTCGAGCCGCTGCCGCGCGGCGCGGGCTACGAATTCGTCGATCAGGTAAAAGGCGGCGTGATACCGACCGTGTTCATCCCGGCGGTGGAAAAAGGCGTGCGCATGGCGCTCGACGCGGGCGTGATCGCGGGCTATCCGGTCGAGGACTTGCGCGTGATCGTGTATGACGGCAAGAGCCATGCGGTGGACTCCAAGGAGATCGCCTTCGTTTCCGCCGGCCGCAAAGCGGTGATCGACGCCTTCGCCAAGGCGGGGCCGATCATGCTCGAGCCGATCGTCAACATCGACATCGACGCGCCGGAGACATACGTCGGCGACATGACCGCGGAAATTGCCTCCAAACGCGGCCAGATCACCGGCACGCAGCAGCGCTCCGCCGACGTTATCAGCACCACGGGCCAGGTGCCGCTGGCGGAACTGGTTGACTTTCAGAACCGCCTGCGTTCGATCACCGGCGGACAAGGCTCCTACTCAGTCGAGTTCAGCCACTACGCTCAGGTGCCCGGACAGATGCAGCAGCAGCTGATGTCGCAATACAAGGCGGCGCGCGAAGAGGAGTAGGCGGCGCCTTCGTAGGAGCGAGCTTGCTCGCGAATGCCATCGTTCGCGAGCAAGCTCGCTCCCACAATCCGGCGACTCGCTCCCGCAATCGGCCGCGATCAGCGCCGGCCGAACAGATTGCAGAAACGCAGCGCCTCGGAATAGGGAAACACGTCCTGCATTTGCCCCGCGACGATGCGCTGCTGCGTCGCTTGCCACGACGCGGCATCGAGCAGGTCCGCGTGATGGCGCATGAAACACTCGCGCACGCGCTCGTCGGTCAACAGGAAGGTGGCGAATTCCTCCGGAAAGACATCGCACGGACCGACCGAATACCAGGGCTCGGCGGCCAGTTCCTGCTCCTCGGTCTGCGCCTGGGGCATTTTGCGGAAATTACAGCGGGTGAGGTAGTCGATTTCGTCGTAATCGTAGAACACCACCCGGCCATAGCGGGTCACGCCGAAGTTCTTGAACAGCAGGTCGCCGGCGAAGATGTTGGCAGCGGCCAGCTGCTTGATCGCCACGCCGTAGTCCTCGATGGCCAGTTCGCGCTGACGCTCGTCGGCCCCGTCGAGGAAGATATTGAGCGGCTTCATGCGCCTCTCGATGTACATGTGCTTGATCACGATGGTGTCGCCGTCCTCCTCGATCAATGAAGGCAACAGCGTGCGCAACTCCTCCAGCAGTTCCGGCGTAAAGCGCTTCCGCGGAAAGGCGACGTCGGAGTATTCGAGCGTGTCGGCCATGCGGCCGACGCGGTCGTGATGCTTCCCCAGCCAGTATTTTTC
>Ga0156177_1075_pt1 | contig 12711 bp, 11 predicted proteins | sample RifCSPlowO2_12_FD_107830 | JGI IMG/M metagenome (GOLD analysis project Ga0156177, IMG submission 107830) | Betaproteobacteria bacterium RIFCSPLOWO2_12_FULL_64_23
GCGCGTCACCTTGCCGGTCACTACCGCGAGGTTCTCGATCGCGGCGATGGCGGCGTTGATCTGCTTCTCGCGCGTCTCGTGGGTGAGCATGATGATGTCCACCTGCTCCTCGCCCTCGGACGGCTCCTTTTGCACCATGGCGTCGATGGACACGCTGCGGTCGGCGAGGATGCGGGTGATGTCCGCCAGCACGCCCGGCCGGTCCACCACGCGCATGCGCAGGTAGTAGGAGGTGACCACCTCCTCCATCGGCAGGATGGCGACGTCGGACAACTGGTCGGGCTGGAACGCCAGGTGCGGCACGCGGTGCTCCGGGTCGGCGGTGTGCATGCGCGTCACGTCGACCAGATCGGCGACCACCGCGCTTGCGGTCGGCTCCGCGCCGGCGCCGGCGCCGTAGTACAGGGTGGCGCCGACCGCGTCGCCTTTCACCAGGATCGCATTCATGACGCCTTCGACGTTGGCGATCAGGCGCCGCACCGGGACCAGCGTCGGGTGCACGCGCAGCTCTATGCCTTCGGCGGTCCTGCGGGTGATGCCGAGCAGCTTGATGCGGTAGCCGAGCTGCTCGGCGTAGCGGATATCTTCCTGGGTCAGCGCGGAGATACCCTCGGTGTAGACCTTGTCGAGCTGCATCGGGATGCCGAAGGCGATCGCCGACATGATGGTGAGCTTGTGCGCGGCGTCGATGCCCTCGATGTCGAACGTCGGGTCCGTCTCGGCATAGCCCAGGCGTTGCGCCTCCTCCAGCACCGTGCCGAAGGCGAGGCCCTTGTCGCGCATTTCGGACAGGATGAAGTTCGATGTCCCGTTGATGATGCCGGCGATCCATTCGATGCGGTTGGCGGTAAGGCCTTCGCGCAAGGCCTTGATGATCGGGATGCCCCCGGCCACCGCGCCCTCGAACGCCACCATCACGCCCATGTTCTGCGCGGCGGCGACAATTTCGTTGCCGTGGGTCGCGAGCAGCGCCTTGTTGGCGGTGACCACATGCTTGCCGTTGGCTATCGCTTTCAGCACCAGCTCGCGGGCGACGTCGCAGCCGCCGATCAGCTCGACCACGATGTCGATCGCGGGGTCGTTCACCACCTCCCAGGCGTCAGCGGTGACCGCGGCCTTGCCCGCGACCAATTGCCGCGCCCGCGCCAGGTCCTGGTCGGCAACCTTGGTAATGCGGATGCCGCGCCCGGCGCGGCGCTGGATTTCCTCCTGGTTGCGCGCGAGCACGTTCCAGGTACCGCCGCCGACCGTGCCCGTGCCCAGCAGTCCCACGCAGATCGGATTCATTTGAGCCGTTTCCCGGGAATCTGCATCACAGCGCGCCATCCTTCCTGAACATGTCCTTGATGCCCCGCAGCGCCTGTCGCGAGCGCGCCTCGTTTTCGATCAGCGCAATGCGCACATGATCGTCGCCGTAATCGCCGAAGCCGATGCCCGGGGACACCGCCACCTTGGCTTCGTTGAGAATCTTCTTCGAGAATTCGAGCGAGCCCATGCCGCTGTAGTGCTGCGGAATCCTGGCCCAGATATACATCGAGGCCCTGGGATTGGCCACCATCCAGCCCATTTCGTGCAACCCCTTCACCATGACGTCGCGCCGCTTCTGGTACTTGAGGCGGGTTTCCTCCACGCACTCCTGCGGTCCCTCGAGCGCGACGATCGAGGCCACCTGGATCGGCGCGAAAGTGCCGTAGTCGTGATAGCTCTTGATGCGCGCCAGCGCGTGCACCAGATCCTTGTTGCCCACCATGAAGCCGATGCGCCAGCCGGCCATGTTGTAGCTCTTCGACATGGTGAAGAATTCCACCGCCACGTCGCGCGCGCCCGGCACCTGCATGATCGAGGGCGCCTTCCAGCCATCGAAAGTGATGTCGGCGTAGGCGAGGTCGTGCACCACCATGATGTCGTGCGCCTTGGCCAGGGCGATCACACGCTCGAAGAATTCCAGCTCGACGCACATCGCGGTCGGGTTCGAGGGAAAGCCGATCACCAGCATTTTCGGCTTCGGGATCAGTTCGCGGATCGCACGCTCGGCCTCGGCGAAAAAATCGACGCCCGGGGTCATGCGCACCGAGCGGATATCGGCCCCGGCGATGATGGCGCCGTAGATGTGGATCGGGTAGCTCGGATTGGGCACCAGCACCGTGTCGCCGCGCTCCAGCGTGGCGAGCATCAGGTGCGCCAGGCCTTCCTTGGAACCGATGGTGACGATGGCTTCGCTGTCCGGATCGAGCTCCACGCCGTAGCGCCGCCGGTACCAGGCGGTGATGGCGAGGCGCAGGCGCGGTATCCCCTTGGACACCGAATAGCCGTGCGTATCGGGGCGTTGCGCCGCCTCCACCAGCTTGTCGACGATGTGCTTGGGCGTGGGGCCGTCGGGATTGCCCATGCTCATGTCGATGATGTCCTCGCCCGCGCGGCGGGCCGCCATCTTCAACTCGTTGGTGATGTTGAAGACGTACAAGGGCAGGCGGTTGATTCGTGCAAACTGTCTCATATGCTGCAGCGCAAAGTCGCGGTAAGTGCTGAAAAAGTTTATAATTTTAGCTCATTTGAGCACTCCCTTGAAGCTCCATCTGTCCAATATCTCCGGCATCAACCTGTTCACCGGCTACGGTGAGGGCTACGTCATGGTCAACCGGGAACGCCATGAGCACAACCTCGTCGTCCAGCCGGACCGGCTGGTGACCGACTGGCGGCCTGCCGGGTTCGACGATCTTGACGCCGGGGATTTCGCCCGGCTCGCCGAACTGAAGCCGGAAATCGTGCTGCTCGGCACCGGCGCGCGTCTGCGCTTTCCCCGGCCCGAGCTCACGCGCGCGCTGATCGAGGCGCGCATCGGCCTCGAGGTGATGGACCTGCAGGCCGCCTGCCGCACCTACAATATCCTGGCGGCCGAGGAGCGCAGGGTCGCCGCGGCACTCCTGTTCAGTTGAAGATCGCCGTCGCCCGTACTCTCATAGCGCTGCTCGCCTTCGCGGCGGTTTGGTTCTCCAATCTCGAATACCGCAAGCTGGTCAATCCGGACGAGGGGCGCTACGCCGAGATCCCGCGTGAGATGGTGGCGAGCGGCGACTGGATCACGCCGCGCCTGAACGACATCAAGTATTTCGAAAAACCCGCGCTGCAGTACTGGGCCACGGCGGCGGCCTATACCGTGTTCGGCGAGCACCAATGGACCGCCAGGCTATGGAGTGCGCTCACCGGTTTGCTCGGCGTGCTCATGGTATTTTTCACCGGCCGGCGGCTGTTCGGCGCGCAAGCCGGCCTGTATGCGGCGCTGGTGCTGGGCTCGAGCCTGCTTTGGGTGCTGATCGGGCACGTCAACACGCTCGACATGGGGGTGAGCTTCTTTCTGTCGGCTGCGGTGTGCGCCTTCCTGCTTGCCCAGCACGACGCCGCCGAGGCGCGCGCGCGCACCCCCTGGATGCTCGCCGCCTGGGCCGCGCTCGCGCTGGCGCTGCTGTCCAAGGGTCTGATCGGCCTGGTGCTGCCCGCTGCGGCGCTGGTCCTCTACATGCTGATCGAGCGCGACTGGCGGCTGGCCGGCCGTCTGCGCCTCTTCGCCGGCGTCGCGCTATTGCTCGCGCTGACCCTGCCCTGGTTCGTCGCGGTGTCGCGCGCCAACCCGGAGTCCTTTCACTTCTTTTTCATTCACGAGCATTTCGAACGTTTCCTCACCAGGCAGCACGAGCGCTACGAGGCGCCCTACTATTTTGTTTCGGTGCTGCTGGCGGGCATGCTCCCGTGGACGCTCATCCTGATCGATGCCCTGGCGCGCGCGTGGAAGCGCGACCCGCAGCAGCGCTTCCAGGTGCGGCGCTTTCTGTTCCTGTGGGCGGCCGTGGTGTTCGTGTTTTTCTCCGCCTCCAGTTCCAAGCTGCTGCCCTACATCCTGCCCATGTTCCCGGCGCTGGCGCTGCTCATCGGCGCGCGCCTGACGCAGCTCGGCGCGCGCGCGCTCGCCTGGCAGACGCTGCCGGCCGCGCTTGCGGGAATCGCCCTGCTCGCGCTGCTGCCCGGCATCGGGCGTTACGCCAGCCGCGATGATTCGGTCGAGCTGCTCCTGCTCTACGATTACGCCGACTGGCTGTATGTTGCGGCCCTGCTGCAGATCGCCGGCGCCGTCGGCTGCGCCTGGCTGGCGTGGCGCGGCAAAACGCAAGCGGCGCTCGTGGTATTGGCCGGCGCGGGCCTCGCGTTCGCGCAACTCGCGCTGAGCGGCCACGAAAGCCTGTCCACGACCAAATCCGCGTATCATATCGCCCAGAAAATCAAGCCAGAATTGAAACCCGGCATGCCCTTTTACAGCGTCGACACCTACGACCAGTCGCTGCAGTTCTATCTGCGGCGCAGCACCACCATGGTGGCCTACAAGGACGAACTGGGTTTCGGCATCGCGCAGGAGCCCGAAAAATTCATCCCCACGCTCGCGCAGTTCGAAACGACCTGGAACGCCGAACGCGAGGCGCTGGCGCTGATACCGCCCCGCGCCTATGAGGCGTTCCGCGCCAAGGGCCTGCCGATGCGTCTGGTCGCGCGCGACACGCGCCGCATCGTCGTCGCCCGACATCTCGCCGCAAATCCATGAACCTGGTCAGTTTCTCGCTGCTGATGCTGGGCGTGTTCCTCAACGCCACGGCCCAATTGCTGCTCAAGGCCGGCACCAACGCGGTCGGGCAGTTCGAATTCAGCGCCGGCAACATCGTCCCGGTGGGGATGAAGCTCGCGCTGGAACCGCACATCTTGGGCGGCGTGATCTGCTACGTGGTGAGCCTGGTGGTGTGGATCCTGGGCCTGTCGCGGGTCGAGGTTTCGATCGCCTATCCGATGCTCTCCATCGGCTACGTGCTCAACGCCGTGGCGGCCTGGTACCTGTTCGGCGAGGCGGTCAGCGTGACGCGGCTGGCCGGCATCGGCGTGATCATCATCGGCGTCTATATCGTCGCACGCTCCTGATGACCTGCCTACTCGACAACCTGCACAGCGACGATTGCCCCGCGATCACCGTGGTTACGAGCGCCTTGCGCGCGGTCGTCGCGCGCTCCTGATGGACTACCTGCCCTTCACCCGCCCCTCGATAGACGAGGAAACCATCGCGGGCGTGGCCGACGTGCTGCGCTCAGGCTGGATCACCAGCGGCCCCTGCGTCAACCAACTGGAGCAGGCGCTGTCGCAGTATTTCGGCGGCCGGCCGGTGCGGGTGATGAGCTCGGGCACCGGCGCGCTGGAAATTGCGCTGTCCGTCGCCGGCGTGCAGCCCGGCGACGAAGTCATCACCACGCCGCTCTCCTGGGTGGCCACGGCCAACGTGATCCTGCGCGCGGGTGCGCGGCCGGTGTTCGTGGACGTCGATGCGGCGACACGCAATATCGATCTCGCGCGCATCGAAGCCGCGATCACGGGGAACACCCGCGCCCTGCTGCCGGTGGACATGGCGGGGCTCCCGGTGGACCGCGACCGGCTGTATGACATCGCGCGGCGCCGCGGCCTGCGCGTGATCGAGGATGCGGCGCAGAGCATGGGCGCCACCTGGGGCGGCCGGCGCATCGGCAGCTTCGGCGATCTGGTGGCCATCAGCTTTCACGCCAACAAGAACATCACCACCGCGGAAGGCGGCTGCCTGGTGCTCGCCGACGCCGCCGAAACCGATTTGTGCACCCGGCTGCGCCTGCAAGGCGTGGTGCGCCTGCCCGACGGCGGCCAGGAAGTCGAGATCGCGGGCGGCAAGCACAATCTGACCGATATCGCGGCGCGCATCGGCCTGGGCCAGCTGAAGCACCTCGAAGCGTTCGCCGCCAGGCGCCGCACGCTCGCGCGGCGTTATTTCGAGCGCTTCGATGCGGACTCGGGCTGCGTGCTGCCGCTGGCGGATTACGCGAACTGCAACTGGCATATGTTCCAGGTATTGCTGCCGCTGGAGCGCCTGCGCATCGATCGCGGCGGCTTCATCCAGGCGATGCATCAGCGCGGCATCGGCGTCGGCGTGCATTATCCGGCGATGCACCTGTTCAAGCTGTACCGCCAACTCGGCTACAATCCGGGGGACTTCCCGCAGGCGGAACGCATAGGCAGCACCACGCTGACGCTGCCGCTGTTCCCGGCCATGGACGACGCCGACGTCGATCGGGTGTGCGCGGCCGTCGCCGAAGTCATCCGGGACAACAAGAAATGAACGTCCGAGAAATGAACCTCCGACGATGAATCTCGAACTCTCGGTCGTCATTCCGGTCTACAACGAGGAGCAGGGCCTCGCGGCCCTGTTCGCGCGCCTGTACCCGGCGCTCGACGCATTGCACATCCCCTACGAAATCATTTTCGTCAACGACGGCAGCCGCGACCGCTCCGCCGCCATCCTGCGCGAACAGTTCCAGCAGCGCCCGGACGTCACGCGGGTGATTCTGTTCAACGGCAACTTCGGCCAGCACATGGCGATCATGGCCGGCTTCGAGCAGGTGCGCGGCCGGCGCATCGTCACCCTGGACGCCGATCTGCAGAACCCGCCCGAGGAAATCGGCCGCCTGATCGCCAAGATGGACGAAGGCCATGACTACGTCGGCAGCATACGCCGCATGCGCCAGGACAGCGCCTTCCGCCGCATCGCCGGCAAGGCGATGAACCTGCTGCGCGAACGCATTACGCGCATCCGCATGACCGACCAGGGCTGCATGCTGCGCGGCTATAGCCGCGACATCATCGACGCCATCAACGGCTGCCGCGAGATCAGCACCTATATCCCGGCGCTCGCCTACACTTTCGCCCAGCGCCCGGTGGAAATCGAGGTCGGCCACGAAGAGCGCGCGGCGGGCGTATCCAAGTATTCGCTGTATCAGCTGATCCGGCTCAATTTCGATCTGGTGACGGCATTTTCGCTGGTGCCGCTGCAACTGTTCTCGCTTGCCGGCATGCTGATTTCCCTGCTGTCCATCCTGTTCGTGGGCTACCTCGCCGTGCGCCGGCTGCTGATCGGGCCCGAGGCCGAGGGCGTGTTCACACTGTTCGGCATCGTTTTTTTCCTGCTCGGCATCGCCTTGTTCGGCATCGGCCTGCTGGGCGAATACCTTGGCCGCATTGCGCAGCAGGTGCGCCAGCGGCCGCGCTATCTGATTCAGGCGGTGCTGGAACAAGGCGAGGCGGACGCGGCGCTGCTGCGCCCCGCGCCCGCTGCGATCGAACGCGAAGGCAACGAGCCGAGGTGAGAAAGCGTTTGCCTTTCGCTGCCTGCGCCTGAGTTGCCGCGCCTGCCATGACTACGGCCGTCGTCTTTGCCTACCACAACGTCGGCGTGCGCTGCCTTTCGGTGCTGCTCGACCAGGACGTGCGCGTAAGCCTGGTGGTGACCCACCGGGACCAACCGGGCGAGACCATCTGGTTCGACAGCGTGGAACAACTCGCGCGCGCACGCGGCCTGCCCGTGATCACGCCCGAGAATGCGAACGACCCGGCGCTGGTCGCGCAGATCAGGGCGCTCGCGCCCGATTTCCTGTTCTCCTTTTACTATCGCAACATGCTCGGGCCGGAACTGCTGGCGCTGCCGCGGCGCGGCGCCTACAACCTGCACGGTTCGCTGCTGCCGAAATACCGCGGACGCGTGCCGGTCAACTGGGCGGTGATCATGGGCGAGCGCGAAACCGGCGCCACGCTGCACCAGATGGTGGAGAAGCCCGATGCCGGCGGCATCGTCGGTCAGGAAGCCGTGCCCATCGGGCCCGAGGACACCGCGGCCGAGGTATTCGCCAAGGTCACCGACACGGCAGCGCTGGTGCTCGCGCGCGCACTGCCCGGGCTGATCGCGGGCAGCGCGCGCATCACGCCGCAGGACTTGAGCAAAGGCAGCTATTTCGGCGGGCGCAAGCCCGAAGACGGGCGCATCGACTGGGCGAAAAGCGCGCAGGAGGTGCACGACCTGGTGCGCGGAGTCGCCCCACCCTATCCCGGTGCATTTACGCGCATCGGCGCCATGACCCTGCGCATACTGCGCACCCGGCTCGAACCAAATAGACACCCTCGAAGCGGCGCACCTGGGTTATATTTCGAAGCGGGCTCGTTCTTCGCCGATTGCGGCGACGGCAAGGTGCTGCGCCTGCTCGAAATCGAAGCGCAAGGCGGCACGCTCGACCCCAAAGCTTTCGCCCAAGAGAAAATTACCATCGCGTGATCAAATGAAAAAAATCCTCATCCTCGGCGTCAACGGCTTCATCGGCCACCACCTGTCCAAACGCATCATCGCCAAGACCGACTGGGAGGTCTACGGCATGGACATGCAGACCGAGCGCATCTCCGACCTTCTGCACAAAAAGCGCTTCCATTTCTTCGAAGGCGACATCACCATCAACAAGGAATGGATCGAATACCACGTGCGCAAGTGCGACACGGTGCTGCCGCTGGTGGCGATCGCCACGCCGGCGACCTACGTGAAGGAGCCGCTGCGGGTGTTCGAACTCGACTTCGAGGCCAATCTGCCGATCATCCGCTCCGCGCTCAAGTTCAGGAAGCGCGTCGTCTTTCCTTCGACCTCGGAGGTCTACGGCATGTGCCGCGACGCCGAGTTCGACCCGGAATCCTCAGAGCTGGTGCTCGGCCCGATCAACAAGCCGCGCTGGATCTATTCCTGCGCCAAGCAATTGATGGACCGGGTGATCCATGCCTATGGCCTGGAGCAAGGCCTGGACTACACGCTGTTCCGGCCGTTCAACTGGATCGGCGCGGGACTGGACTCGATCAACACCCCCAAGGAAGGCAGCTCGCGCGTGATCACCCAGTTCCTCGGCCATATCGTGCGCGGCGAGAACATCAAGCTGGTGGACGGCGGCGGCCAGAAGCGCGCCTTCACCTATATCGACGACGGCATCGACGCGCTGCTCAAGATCATCGACAATCCGGCGGGCGTGGCGAGCGGCCAGATTTACAACATCGGCAACCCGAAAAACAATTACTCGGTCAGGGAAGTCGCCGAGATGATGCTGAAACTCGCGCTCGAATATCCGGAATATCGAAGCCACGCGAAGAAGGTAAGACTGGTCAAGACCAGCTCGGCGCAGTATTACGGCAAGGGCTACCAGGACGTGCAAAACCGGGTGCCGAAAATCACCAATACCTGCAGGGACCTCGCGTGGAAGCCCAAGGTCAACATGCAGCAGGCGATGAAGCACATATTCGACTTCTATCGCGGCCACGTCGCCGAAGCGCGCCACCTGGTGGACTGAAGTCCTGCGCATCCGACTCGCGAACGGCGCATGAACATCCCTGGAGCCACGTGCCCGTGACGCCGATTCAAATGCTCTGGATCGACGGCGAGCTTTCCACCCTCGAGCGGCTGTCGATCGTCTCGCATCTGCGCAATGGGCACCCGGTTCATCTCTACACCTATGGACCGCCGCACAATGTCCCGCCCGGGACAACCGTGCTCGACGCCCGCGAGATTCTGCCGGAGTCTGCGCTGTTCCAGAAGACGGGTGCCGCCGGCAACGCAAGTTGGGCGCCTTTTTCCAATATGTTCCGCTATAAGCTTCTGTACGAACGCGGCGGCATCTGGAGCGACGCCGATGTGGTTTGCCTCAGGCCAATCGAATTTTCCGAGAACATGCCGTATTTCTTTTCGACCGAGCGGCTGCATCCGTCGACGCCCGGCGCTTCCGCGTCGCACGTCCGAGTCAACTGCACGGTGATCAAAGCGCCGCAAGGCAGCGCGCTGATGAACGACGCGCTGGAAAAGGCCAGGTCCATTGATGTCAACGCCGCGGAATGGGCGGCAACCGGAGGACAGATGCTGGGCGATCTGATCGTTCGCCACGGACTCGGTGACGCCGCGCTGCAGCCAAATGTATTTTGTCCGGTGGATTTCTGGTCTTTTGCCGATTTGATCACGGGCATTGTCACCATGCCGGACAATTGCTATGCGGTGCATTTTTGGAATGAAATGTGGCGCCGCAATTTCTTCGACAAGAATGCCCAATACCCGCCGCTCACGCTCTACGAAAGGCTCAAGGCACATTACCTGGCAACCGAAGCGCAGGCGCAGCGGCCTTGAAATTGGCCCTCAAAATCGATGTAGACACCTACCGCGGCACGCGCGAAGGCGTGCCGCGGTTGATTGAGCTGCTGAAGAAGCACGACGCCGGCGCGACTTTTCTGTTCAGCCTCGGCCCCGACCATACGGGCCGCGCCATAACGCGCGTGTTCCGTCGCGGCTTCATGAAAAAAGTGTCGCGCACCTCGGTGCTGGAGCATTACGGCATCAAGACCCTGCTCTACGGCACGCTGTTGCCCGGCCCCGACATCGGCAAGCGCTGCGCCGAGACCCTGCGCGCCGCGCGCGACGCGGGCTTCGAGGTCGGCATCCATGCCTGGGACCATGTCAAATGGCAGGACCAGGTAGCGCTGCGCGGCGAGCGCTGGACCGGCGAGGAAATGGGCGCCGCCTATGTGCGCTTCGCAGAGATTTTCGGCGAACCCGCGCTCACCCATGGCGCCGCCGGCTGGCAGATGAACCTGCACGCGCTGCGTCTGACCCAGCGCCTGGGTTTCGACTATTGCTCGGACACGCGCGGCCGCTGTCCCTTCATCCCCATCTACCGCGGCGAGATCATCGCCTGCCCGCAACTGCCGACCACCCTGCCGACGCTGGACGAACTCATCGGCCTGGAAGGGTTGACTACGGATAATGTCGCCGCGCACCTGCTCAAGCTGTCGGAGAACCCGCCGCCCACCGGCCATGCATATACCCTGCACGCCGAACTCGAGGGCATGAAGCTGCTGCCGGTATTCGAGGCCTTGCTCGCCGGCTGGAAGGCCATGGGCTATGAGCTGGTCCGAATGCGCGACCTGTTCGACACGCTCAAACTGCGGAATCTGCCGCGGCATGAGCTGATCATGGGCGAAATCCCCGGCAGATCGGGCACGCTCGCCCTGCAAGGGAAGGAATTTCTCGCATGAGCCCGGCGGGCCGCCCCGAGGGCGAATCCTTGGCGCGAAGCGACAAGGCAGACCAATGAGCGCGTTTTTCCCGGGCTTCGAGCGCAACCCGGGGAAGTCGCGCGGCAACTGGAAAGCTTTCTCGCCTGAGGCACTTACGATCGAGGTTGCGTTCCCACCCCGATTCATCAACAATATTGCAGGACCGTCAGCGACGGGTCTGCACCATTCATGAAGCAAAATGAGAAAGTCGGCGATTTTTCCCTGCCTTGCACCGGCGGCAAGACCTTCCGCTTATCCGAGACCGAAGACAGGTTCCTGGTGCTGTATTTCTACCCCAAGGACAACACACCGGGTTGCACCACCGAGGGCATCCAGTTTCGCGACCTGCACCCGGCATTCAGCAAACTGGGCTGCGGCATCTACGGCATCTCGCGCGACAGCTTGAAATCGCATGAAGGCTTCAAGGCGAAATTCGGCTTTCCGTTTGATCTGCTCGCCGACACCGGCGAGCTGGCGTGCAGCCAGTTCAAAGTGATCAAGCTGAAGAATCTGTATGGCAAGCAGGTGCGCGGCATCGAGCGCAGCACCTTCGTTCTCGATCGCGAGCGCGTCATCCGGCGCGAGTGGCGCGGCGTCAAGGTTCCCGGTCATGTACAGGAGGTACTGGATTTTGTTAAAACCCTCTGATAACAGCGCGGCATTCGATGAAAATGCCGACCAACCGACCATGACCAAGCACAAGAAACGTTCCGCATCCGGCAAATCACTGACCAAGCTGTTCGTGCTCGACACCAACGTGCTGATGCACGATCCGACCAGCCTGTTCCGCTTCGAGGAGCACGACGCGTTCCTGCCGATCATGACGCTGGAGGAACTCGACAACAACAAGAAAGGCCTGTCCGAGGTCGCGCGCAACGCCCGTCAGGCGAGCCGCTACCTCGACGACATCGTCAGCAGCGTCGTCGGCAAGATCGACAGCGGCATTCCGCTCAAGCGCCACGCCGCGGATCCCGCCACGGGCAAGCTGTTCCTGCAGACCCAGGCGCTCGATAGCGCGCTGCCCGAATCGCTCGCCATGGGCAAGGCCGACAATCACATTATCGGCGTGGTCATGGCCCTGCAGCGGCAGCAGCCGCAGCGCCAGGTCATTCTGGTGTCCAAGGACATCAACATGCGCATCAAGGCGCGCGCGCTGGGGCTCGCCGCCGAAGATTACTTCAACGACAAGGTGCTGGAGGACATCGATCTGCTCTACACCGGCGTGCGCGAGCTGCCGGCGGACTTCTGGGACCTGCACGCGAAGGACATGGAGTCGTGGAAAAAAGACGGACGAACCTACTACCGCGTCAAGGGGCCGCTGTGCCAGCACCTGAAGATCAACGAGTTCGTGTATCAGGAAAGCGAGCGGCCGCTGCACGCCATCGTACGCGAACAGAGCGGGCGCACCGTGGTGCTGGAAACGATCAAGGACTATTCACACCAGAAAAACAACATCTGGGGCATTACCGCGCGCAACCGCGAGCAGAATTTCGCCCTCAATCTGCTGATGAACCCGGAGGTGGATTTCATCACCCTGCTCGGCCAGGCCGGCACCGGCAAGACCCTGCTCACGCTCGCCGCCGGGCTGATGCAGACGCTGGAGAGCAAGACTTTTTCGGAGATCATCATCACCCGCGTGACCGTGCCCGTGGGCGAGGACATCGGCTTCCTCCCCGGCACCGAAGAAGAGAAAATGAACCCGTGGATGGGAGCGCTGGAGGACAACCTCGACGTGCTCAACAAGTCCGACGAGGA
>Ga0156177_1064_pt1 | contig 12634 bp, 11 predicted proteins | sample RifCSPlowO2_12_FD_107830 | JGI IMG/M metagenome (GOLD analysis project Ga0156177, IMG submission 107830) | Betaproteobacteria bacterium RIFCSPLOWO2_12_FULL_64_23
GTTCAAGGAGTATCGATCATGCCCATCGTTTCCATGCGCCAGTTGCTGGACCATGCCGCCGAGAACGGCTACGGCCTGCCCGCGTTCAACGTCAACAATCTCGAGCAGGTGCAGGCCATCATGGAGGCCGCCAGCGAGACCGACAGCCCGGTGATCATGCAGGCCTCGGCCGGGGCACGCAAATATGCCGGCGAGACCTTTCTCAAGTACCTGATCCAGGCGGCGATCGAGACCTATCCGAAGATGCCGATCGTCATGCACCAGGACCACGGCCAGTCGCCCGCGGTGTGCGAGTCGGCGATGAAGCTCGGATTTTCCAGCGTCATGATGGACGGCAGCCTGCGCGAGGACGGCAAGACCATCGCCGACTACGACTACAACGTCGAGGTGACGCGTCAGGTCGTCGCCGCGGCCCACAACATAGGCGTGACCGTCGAGGGCGAGCTCGGTTGCCTCGGTTCGCTCGAGACCATGCAGGGCGACAAGGAGGACGGCCACGGCGCCGAGGGCAAGATGACGCGCGAAATGCTGCTGACCGACCCGGACCAGGCCGCGGACTTCGTCAAGAAGACCCAGCTCGACGCGCTCGCCATCGCCATCGGCACGTCGCACGGGGCCTACAAGTTCACGCGCAAGCCCACTGGCGACATCCTCGCGATCGAGCGCATCAAGCAGATCAACCGGCGCATTCCGAACACCCACCTGGTGATGCACGGGTCTTCCTCCGTGCCGCAGGAGCTGCTCGCGATCATCCGCGCCAACGGCGGCGAGATGAAGGAGACCTACGGCGTGCCGGTGGAGGAAATCCTGGAAGGCATCAAGCACGGCGTGCGCAAGATCAACATCGACACCGACATTCGCCTGTCGATGACCGCCGCCGTGCGCAAGTTCCTGAACGAGAACAAGAGCGCATTCGACCCGCGCGACTACCTCAAGCCCGCGCGCGCCGCGGCCAAGGCGCTGTGCAAGCAGCGCTACGAACAGTTCGGCTGCGCCGGCATGGCGTCGAAAATCCGGCCCGCGCCGCTGGAGTCCATGGCGCAACGCTACGGCAAGGGCGAACTCGCCCAGGTCGTGAAATAGCAAGGAGGCGGAGGCAGCATGAGCATGATCGGCATCGTCATGGGCAGCACCTCCGACTGGGACGTGATGAAGGAAGCGGCGCAGCAACTCAAGGATTTCGGCATCGCCTACGAAGCCAGGACCTTGTCCGCACACCGCACCCCGGCCGAGCTGGCATCCTGGATCGAAGACATGGAACGGCGCGGCTGCAAGGCGTTCATCGCCGGCGCGGGCGGCGCGGCGCACCTCGCGGGCGTGGTCGCGGCGCAGACCCTGCTGCCGGTGCTGGGCGTGCCCATACCCTCGAAATACCTGAAGGGCCTGGACTCGCTGCTGTCCATCGTGCAAATGCCGAAGGGCATACCGGTCGCCACTTTTGCCATCGGCGAGGCCGGCGCCGCCAATGCGGGTCTGTTCGCGGTGGCGATGCTCGCGCTCAACGACCCTGCCCTGGCGCAGCGCCTGAAAGCGTTTCGCGACAAGCAGGCCGACGCCGTGAAGCGGGCGAAATTACCCGAGCTTTGAAGCGGCCGCGCCCGGCGGGCCGCGCGCCCGCCGTCCGTCCTTACCCGATTTGCATCACCGAGAAAAGTGCAATGACCACCCTACTGCAAACATCGATCAAAAGCCTACCCCTATTGCACCGCGGCAAGGTGCGCGACATTTATGCCGTGGGCGAGGACCGGCTGCTGGTGATCCAGACCGACCGCCTGTCCGCTTTCGACGTCATTCTGGACGACCCGATCCCGGGCAAGGGCGAAGTCCTTACCGCCATGTCCAATTTCTGGTTCGGCAAGCTCGGTCACCTCATGCCCCACCACATGACCGGCATCGATCCGGAATCGGTGGTGAGCGGGGAGGCCGAGCGCGCGCAGGTGCGCGGCCGCGCCATGGTGGTGAAAAAATTCAAACCGCTGTCGATCGAGGCCATCGTGCGCGGCTATATCATCGGCTCGGGCTGGAAGGACTACCAGCAGACCGGCACCCTGTGCGGCATCGCGCTGCCCGCGGGCCTGCGCGAAGCCGAGAAGCTGCCGCGGACCCTGTTCACGCCCTCGACCAAGGCGCCGGCGGGCCAGCACGACGAGAACATTTCGTTCGCCGAAGCGGAGCAGCGCGTCGGCAAGGAGGTCGCACGCGAGGTGCGGGATGCGGCGATCTCGCTCTACACCCATGCGGCGGAATACGCCGCCGCGCGCGGCATTATCATCGCCGACACCAAGTTCGAGTTCGGCACCGATGCGGCCGGCCGCGTCTACCTGATCGACGAGATCCTGACTTCGGATTCTTCGCGCTTCTGGCCGATGGCCGAATACCAAGTCGGCATGAGCCCGCCCTCGTTCGACAAGCAGTTCGTGCGCGACTGGCTGGAGAAGCAGCCATGGAACAAGAAGGCGCCGGCGCCGCGCCTGCCGCCCGACATCATTGCCAGGACCGCCGAGAAATATCGCGAGGCCCTGCGCCTGCTGACGACCTGATTTTTCCGCTCCCGCGGCGCCCGGACTGTAAGCGCGTGCCAGCCACTGCCACCAAAGCCGAAATCGAGCGCGCCGCGGCGATCCTGCGGGCGGGCGGACTGGTCGGGTTTCCGACCGAAACCGTCTATGGTCTCGGCGCCGACGCCTCCAATCCGGCCGCGGTCGCCAGGATCTTCGCCGCCAAGGGCCGGCCGCAGGACCATCCGCTGATCGTGCATGTTGCCGGCATGGAGCTGTTGCCGCTGTGGGCGGGAGAAATCCCCCCGGCCGCACACAAGCTGGCCGCGGCATTCTGGCCCGGTCCGCTCACCCTGATCCTGAAGCGCGCGGACGGCGTCCCCGATTGCGTCACCGGCGGTCAGGATACGGTGGGCCTGCGCATTCCCGGGCATCCGGTGGCGCTCGAAATGTTGAAAGCCTTTGCCGGCGAAGCGCGCGGCCGCCGCCACAGCGGCGTGGCCGCGCCCTCGGCCAACAAGTTCGGCCGCATCAGCCCGACCACGGCCGAGCACGTGCGCGCCGAGCTCGGCGCCGCCGTGGACGCGGTGCTTGACGGGGGCGACTGCGACGTCGGCATCGAATCGACCATCGTCGATCTGTCGCGCGCACGCGCGGTGCTGCTGCGCCCCGGGCAGATCACGCCGGCGCAGATCGCCGCGGTCCTCGGCGCCGAAGTGGGGCCGCCCGATGCCGCCGCACCGCGCGCGCCGGGCGCGCTCGAAAGCCACTACGCGCCGCGCACGCCGCTCCATCTCGTGCCAGCCGCGGAACTGACGGCGAGGCTGGCGGCGCTGCGCGGACGCAAGCTCGCCGTGCTCGCGCGCGCCGAAGCGCCTTCAGGTCTGAAAGACATCTACTGGCAGGCGGCGCCGCGCGCGGTGGCGGGCTACGCGCACGAGCTCTACGCCAGCCTGCGCCGCCTCGACGATCTGGATTGCGATGTGATCCTGGTGGAGGCGCCGCCCGCGGTGCCCGGGTGGGAGGGCGTGAACGACCGGCTCAGGCGGGCGTCCTCAGATTAGGGGACCTCCAGGAATCGTCATTCCGAGCATAGCGAGGAATCTTAGCTTTTGCAGCAGACAAGAAGCGGATTCCTCGGCCGGCGGCCTCGGAATGACAACGCTTGCCGCTGTCGGCAACCCGGCAACGGACTCCGATTTACGCTGCAGCCGCCGTCCTGCCGACTTTGCGATCGAGCAGGCGCGCAAAGTTGTCCAGCGAAATCAGGTGGGCGTAGATGCGCCCCATCACGCCCTTCTTGATCAGGTTCTTGTGCTGGCTGGCGTTGAGAGACTCGATTTTCTTTTCGTCCACGCGGTACATGCCGCTCAGGTTCATCGCCGCCCCGGCGTTGGTCTGCGCCTGCATCGCGAAGGGCTCAAGCAGCGCATAGTCCGAAAGGATGGCGGACATCTCCCGGCCCCGCTCCAGGTCGGCCTCATATTCCTGCAGCAGCTTTTCGATCGGCCGCCACTTCGGCAGCGCTTTGCCTTCGGCATCGAACATGGCTTCGCCCTGGTCGTCGAGAAACGCCTTTTCGACGCAGATGAGGCGGTCCGCCTGCTCCACCTTGCCCAGATTTACCCGCGCCATGCAGAAGGGGTGGCGCCGCACATAGACCGGCAGGTAGACGTTCCGCTCCCAGGCGCCGTGCGCGAGGAACAGGTTCTCGCCGTTGGTAAGGCCCAACACCGCCACCGGCGCGTAGGTCTGGCCATCGTCGCCGCTGGTAAACACCAGAGGGTAGTCGCGGCAGGCCACCGGGAACTCGGTATAGCTGATCGGGATGGCATTGAGATGGTTGCAAAACTCAGGCACGGAACCCGGCGCAGGCAGCCTTACCTTGTTGTTCTTGTACAGCGGCACGATTTCCTGGTAGCCGAACGGCGGGTTGATCTGCATGCAGGCTCCGTGTCGCGCTGGATTGAGTGAAGGAACATCATATCGCCGTCCCGGCGCCGGCAGCAACCGGCGCATTGTCGCCGGGCCCGAATAGGGCTAAAATCCGCACCTCCATGGGGTGGTAGCTCAGCTGGGAGAGCGCCGCGTTCGCAATGCGGAGGTCGGGAGTTCGATCCTCCTCCACTCCACCAACCCAGACGCGGCCCTTGGGGATATGAAACCTCAATGGCCGTTTTGCTTTAAGCACACGATAAGCACCAGACGGACTTTCTTTTGGCGCCGAGGTTCGGTAGCAGAAAACCGAGCGCGGCCAGCGGCTGGACGGTCCGTGTGCCGAAGTTCACACCGTCCCCGCTCGTGTCGGTGGAGGGCCGGTTTTCCAGTTAGCGACCGCTGACTCAATCTCCTCGACGCTGCCCGCGTGCTACCAGGTGAGCACCTAGACGGGGATCTGGTCGTCCCAAGATTGAAGGACGCCACTGGAAGGCGAGAGTTCAACGGCTGAAGGGAACGCGGCGTAGAGTTGACACCAAAAATTGGCCTAGTACGATGCCACATTAGTTTCGAAGCATGCCTGCCTTGTAGTCGTAGGAGCGAGCTTGCTCGCGAATTCGATGATTTGCGAGCAAGCTCGCTCCCACATAGCGAATTCGATGATTCGCGAGCAAGCTCGCTCCCACATAGCGGCGCGCCGGAGGTGTCGGTTACTCGCCACATTGTTTCGCAACTAAGGTGTCATCGTACTAGGTCTTAATTGAGGGGGCTGTACTGGGTGCTACGGCGCCCACTCGGAGAATGAATCATGGCTGACAAGGCCAAGAAGAAGCAGAAAGTGCAACTAACGCTGATCAGCGGCAAGGACGCCGCTGACCCAGCCAAGTTGACGGCTTTTTACGAGCAAGTGACTGGCAAAAAGCTGACTCAGGCCGAAAAAGATGAAATGAAAAAGATAATGGCGGCACCAGAAGAGCAGGCGAAGAAGAAATAGCCCGAAAGGCTTCTTCCAACAGCCGGGGAACAATTGTCTCCCGCAAGGATAAGCGCCCTTTCAAGCCGAGGAAACTCCCCCGGAAAAGAATTCTTTCCCGATATTGAGGTGTGCCCCCAATTGATCCTGCGCGACGGAAGGACGGGAATCGGCGGTTGGGTCACAGGCGAGATCCGGAGCCCGCTTGAAATACCATAATCGCCCCGTCGGGGTTTCTGCCGCTTTTGCCGCTTCACCTGAAACCGCATTGGAACTGACCAAAGCGGCGTCCGGTCCTAATACCAACTGCAACCCAGATCTAACGACCAGATCGACGTTGGCTTGGCCGAGCCTCCGGTTTCCGGATATCCTCGGGTGGCGGCGCCGGCCAAGCGTGCAGCTGATCGGGCCCGAAAACGACGCCAAATTTCTGTCCCAAAGCGCGTGGCGGCAACGGTATTCTTAGCGGTGCTTTGCCCGCGTCTTTCTTCGCCCAATAGCCTCGGTGCGGGAAACGGAATGCCAGCCTTCTTGCAATGCTTTGCGAACGTCACGTCCGAAATGCCGAACGAGGACGCAAGCTTTCGCATGGGCGCTGTCCACACCATATCGTATAACTCCTGGCGGGTAAGACTTTTGGTGACGACCGTTTTGTGGGTTTTCCCATTGCGGAAATGTGAGATATTAAATGCTGCGAAAACATAGCAAAACTGCACCGACCCGGATACGTATTGCTAAACATATCTCTGAGTGATAGCATAACTTATGTCCCGGCATTCCGAATCCGGCAAGCCTGATCGGTCGTTACCCATCCTTCTTGATCTGGACGGAACGAATATCGGCGTTGGGACGCAATATTGGGTGAAGATCAGCGCTTGGGTAACCGAGCCCGACGAGGCGCGGCCGCACGGTATTCGGTACGAGTTGACGTTGCACGATGCCAGCAATCGGCGGATTCTGGGTTTCGACAACGCGCATGCGGTGAAACGGCCGGGCGGGCGATTTGTCGAACAGCCGCGTGCTTACGATCACCTGCACCGCGGACCGAAAGACGCTGGAGTGCCTTACTCGTATGTGAGCGCAGGCAGGTTGGTCGGGGATTTTTGGAAGGCTGTTTTCAAGGCATTGGAAGAATTGGGAGAATCGCTATGAGCATTGGCAAAACCATCCGTGTCGGCATCATGCCTTTGGAGCGCGTGCGCGATTACACCCTTGCCATCGCGAATGGCACTTACAAACGCAAGCCGACTGAACCCAAGATTTGGTTTACGTCGATCAAGTCTTTTGCTGCCGTGTTGTCTGACGAGAACCGCGAATTGTTACGCGTCATTCACGACCACAAGCCTGAATCCCTCGCCGATCTTGAGCAGATGACCGGGCGCAAGGCGAGCAATTTGTCTCGCACCTTGCACACTATGGCGCATTACGGATTGGTGCGTATGGAACAAGGGGCCCAAGGGCGGGGACGACGCGCGGTCAAGCCGATCGCCGTGGCCCGATCTGTGAATCTGATTTTAGATATCGGATTAGGAGACGAACCGGCGCCACGTCGTGTGGCTGGCCGACCGGCAGAACAGGGGACGGCCTGATTCTTTCGATGATGTCCTGATTGACCCGCGGCCCGCGGCTTGCGACCCACATCCGACATTCGACAGTCGCGGAAACCGACTCCCACTAGCCGGCTGGAGTGAAGGGCAACTCCCAGTCCAAATTCGTCGACAAGGACCTTTTGCGGTGTCCTGTATATAATTACAGTATCTTTGGCTTTGCCGTTAGCAGACCCTGAGCCGATGCTGCTGTAGAAGATGTCCCCGGTCGCGCGCGGCGCCAGATAGCCTGTTTAGATCGGCGGCGTCCTCCGTCACGCCCCCGACGACCGCGCCGCAAAGCGGCAGTACTCGCAGCCTTGGTTCACCTCCGGCGGCGCGGGCGCGTGCAGCGTGTCGCGGATTGCGGCGAGCGTGCCCTCGACCCAAACATCGTCGCCGTCGTAGGGAATCAACTTGATCCTGAATTCCAGGTGCGCGTCGAACGCCGCCAGGTCGCGCCGCGCGTTGCAATACACGAACCAGCCGCGCTTCGCCACCTGTAGCCCTTGGCGCCGCAAGAGCCACTGGTAGAACTCCATCTGGCGCTTGTAGCCGTCCTGCCACTTCGCGTCCAGGTTGACCTCGTCGGCCTTGGACGTGGCCTTGTAGTCGACGACGATCAGCTCGCCCGTATCCACATCCCGCCACAGGTCGTCGATCGCGCCGAAGAGCTCCAGGTTCGTGCCCGCGTGGGTGTAGCGCACGCCGCGGAAGTTGTTGCGCCAGTTGTCCAGATCCGGGTGCGAATGCGGCACTGCCCGGATGGAAACTTCTGTCATCAAGGGGTGGGCGGCACCGTCCGCCCGGTAACGGTCGAATTCGCGCTTCAGCAGCGCATCCACGGCGGAATTGAGGTTGAAGGGAAACCCGGGCGGCCGCGCGATGCCCAAGCGCCGGTCGAGATAAAAGCAACGCGGGCAGTCCATGAACAACTCGACCTTGGAGCGGCTGAGGGCGAAAGGCGTGGCCGAATCGGGTTGATAGAGTCTGGCGCGGGACATGGCGGGACCGAGTCTAGGGCATTCTGGCGAGTGTAGCGCAACCGCAGATTCGCACTATGCGCCAGATCGAGACAAAGGTTGCTCTGGTCGCGGCGCTGGAGCGCGGCGGCCCTCACCGGCCAAGCCGCCGTCGTGGGCGCCGCCAAGTCGAGATCGACCAACACGAGCTGCGTCTCGATCGCCCAGCCGACGACCGAAGCGATGTGCCCCCGGTCCGGGCAAGTGCGATCGTGGCTCTTGATGCCCTCGGCAAGCGCCGCGACGCGCTCGGTGAGCGGGCCCCAGTTGTACGGGGCGCTCAAGTGATCCACCGCGCCGCCCTGTTGCTTCTGGGTTTTCATAATGCATCTCCATGAGTGTTAAAGAACGAATCGCCGGCCGGCGGGGGCGACAAGCCCCATTGCGGCAGGACGAACCCGTCCCGCTGCTCTGACCGAATGGCGAACGACGTTTTCTAAGTTAGGTCATGGTGTCCGGAAGTCCGGACTGAGATGCCGTAATGATGCGGTTCACGATGCTCTCCAGTGTGTTGCCTTCTGGCCCCCGGATATCCGGAGAGCCAACGCTTTAGCGGCATTTGATGAATCGCCCCGCAAGCTGCTGCTCAAATCGGCGATGTACTGCGAGTACCAAAAGCAAAAGCCCGCTTCGGTGTGCTGCATGCCAAAGCGGGCTTGTCCCGACCGCTTTAGCTGAATTTATAACGCGCCCGCAAGCTGAATATCAAATTGGCGCAACTGAATTATGTACCGTCATGCGAGAATTTCAAGGTCATGCGATGAATTTAGCGACCTTTTTTCGCTTGCCCTGTATTGAGCACACATCTGCCATTATGCGGCCCGCGGGGCGCACAGAGTGAGCCCGCAAAACGGCAGGTCCGGCATGGGTTTTCCTGCGCCGGGTGGTTTGTCGGAGGCGTTTCGGTCGTGCGGGTCATTTAGGGGTGCGCCGCCCCGCCGTTACTGGCTGATCAGCCAGCAGAGGAGTGCGATGGCAAGCGGCGCGTACTCGATCAGCAGTTGGGCTTCCAGATGCATGGCGGCTAGGCCGCGCGAATGAAACCGGCGGCGTTCGGGTTGGCGCCAAGGAGCCTGGCGGTCAGCCTTCCGCCGGTAAGCGTCATTTCCTCGATGGCGCGCAGGAAGATTTCCGCCTGCACTTCTCCCGTGCATCCCGCCTCGAGCTGCAACTGCGCGGCGCGGCGTATCAGTTCCCTGATGAACGAGGCGGTCGCGCCCTTGGTGCGCCGGATGATGTCGTCGAACGCTTCGGCGGCGATCGGCATCTTCCCCGAGTACAACTCGATCAGCCGCCGCCGGCATGCGTCGTCGGGCAGCGGGATCTCGATCGCCTGGTCGATGCGCCCGGGGCGCTCGGCAAGGGCCGGCTCGAGCGTTTCGGGCCGGTTGGTGGTGAGGATGAACAGAATCTGCGCGTCCTCGCGCAAGCCGTCCATTTCGTTCAGCAGCCGGTTGAGCAGCCCGTGGCTGGCCGGGTCGTAGACGCTGCTCTTGCTCTCTGCGATCAGGTCCACGTCCTCGATGACGATGATCGCCGGCTGGATCATGCGCGCGAGCGAGGTGTAGTCCCGGAGGTGGGCCACCTCTTCGGCCGTCACCAGGAAAGTGGTCGCCTCCTTCAGCGCCGAGGCGATGTAGCGGATGGTCAGGGTCTTGCCGGTCCCCGGGGGGCCGTAGAAAAGCACGCCCTTCTTCAGCGGCAGGCCGAGCGCGGCGAGCGCATCGCGCCGCGCGCAAAAGCCGAGGATGTTGCGCTCGATGAGATCGAGCGTGCGCTCCGGGAGGATGACCTGGTCGCGCGTGACCTCGGGCAGCGTGTGCACCCGGAGGCCGGCATAGCCGAAGAGCTGGTCGCGCTCGAAGGAAAGCACCCGGCCGCGGTACACGCGCGTGTCCTTGATCGCCTCGTCGAAGCCGGCGAGGATCCGCCGCGTCTGGCGCCCGCCCGCCTCGCCGGGAATCACGGCGATCTCGAGGCGCAGCTTGCTGTCCCCCTGAAAATCGGTTTCGCAGGTATAGAGGGCGGCGAAACGGTCCCCGCCGGCGCCGCCCAGCCACAGCCCGTTCCTCAAGCAATGAAAGCGTTCGCCCAGGCCCAGGTCGACCTCTTCGTAGTGCGATGCGGCGAGGCGCACGGGCTCGTCGTCGTCCACGAGCAGCCCCGTGAACGTGCCTTTCGAATCGCTGGGGAAATACAGGCCGGAAAAGCCTTCCGGCCCCGTTTCCGCGGCGAGGGCGGCCAGCGGGGCGATGAGTTCCACCTTGAGCCGGCCGGGGAAGTAGCGGCTGGTCGTGACCAGTTTCGTCACCGCGCGCGGCTTGAAGTGCCGGCGTATGAGCGCGTGGGCGAGCTGGTTTCCCGATCGCGGCGTGTCCGGCTGTTTCATCGCATTCTCCCTGGTCATTTGTTTGCTTCGAGCTTGAACGGGACAGGATAACGCCGTCCGGGCGCAGGAACTGAGCCCGCCGCAAGCTCTCAACGAGCGAACGGCATGGCCGCACAATAGAGACCGGGTGCATTTGGTGAGCCCGGGCATCGGGAGAATTGCGGGACTACCCTCGACCGGAGACGAAGATGCACTTGACCCGATCCCGCCCCGATGCGGCCGATAAACCGGGGCGCCGCTTGCGCCGGCTGCCATCCAGGCCGGCGCGCGGCGCGCTCCTCGTCGCGCCGGTTTCGTGTCATCATGCCTTGACCGGGGCTCACGCGGCTAGCCCCGGTCTTGTCGCATTGCCCATGGAGGCCGGCATGAGCATCACCGAGCGCATCTACAAAATCGACCAAATCCTCGCCGCGCGCACATCCGTCTCGCGCAAGGCGCTGGAGGAATCCCTGGGCGTGTCGTGGGCCACGTTGAAGCGCGACCTCGCCTACATGAAGGATCGGCTGAACGCCCCCATCGTCTTCGATCGGGAGCTCGGCGGCTACCGGTTCGACAAGAGCGGGAAGCGCGTGGGCCCCCAGTACGAGTTGCCCGGGCTTTGGTTCGGTGCGGAGGAAATCCACGCCCTCCTGACCATGCAGCACCTGCTCGCGCGTCTGGACCGGGGCGGCTTGCTCGGACCCCACGTCCAGCCGATGCTCGCCCGGTTGACGGCGCTGCTCGGGACTGCGGAAAACACGGCCGAGGAGGTGCGCCGCCGGGTCAAGATTGCGGCGCTCGGTGCACGCGAGTTCCATCTGGATCAGTTCCAGACCGTCGGCTCGGCACTGCTGCGGCGCAAGCGCCTGATGATTCGTTACTACGCCCGCGGCACGAACGAGACGACGGAACGCGAGATTTCCCCGCAGCGCCTGATTCACTACCGCGACAACTGGTACCTCGACGCCTGGTGCCATCTGCGGGACGGGCTGCGCTCGTTTTCGGTGGACGCGATCGAACAGGCCGAAATCCTGGAAAAGCGCGCGAAGGACGTGGCAGAGGCGCGGCTCGACGAAGTGCTCGGGTCGGGTTATGGCATCTTTGCCGGCGACAACGTGACCTGGGCGACGCTTCGCTTCACGCCGGAGCGCGCGCGCTGGGTCGCGACCGAGCGCTGGCACTCGAAGCAGGAGAGCAGGGTACTCAAGGACGGCAGCTATGAGCTGAAAGTACCGTTCTCCGACGATCGCGAGCTGATCATGGACATCCTCAAGTACGGCGCGGATTGCGAGGTGGTCAGCCCGAAGGCGCTGCGAGACAAGGTGGCGGCGGAGCTTGCGCGGGCGGGGATGAAGTACCAGCATTAGGGCGCTGGGGTTTTGGAGAGGTCTCCATTCCGCCGAACACCCATTTCTTGAGTTTCTTGTCGCTGCCGCACGCGCGGTTCGTCCCGAGCGCATCCGGTGAGCCCCTCTTCTTGTAAGCTGATTTTCATCTCACGAACGAGGAGGATGGAAATCATGCTTGCACTCACTCAACATGCCCGCGCCCGCCTCCAGCAGCGGGGCATTCCGCAGGACGTAGTGAACGAATTGCTCGACTTCGGCCAGGAAATTCACGACCATCAGGGCGGTTCCGTCGTCTATTTCAACCGGCGGGCGCGCGAGCGGCTGCGCCGCACCCGCGGGGACGCGGAGTACCGGCGCCTCGAGTCGCACCTCGACGCCTTCGCCGTGATCGGCCGCCAGGGGCAGGTGGTCACCGTGGGCCATCGCACCCGCCACCTCAATCGCGTCTGAACAAGGAGCGTCGATGCCGGCCCTGCGCGATGGCATAGGTGTAATCGTTCCTGCCGCCGCGGGACCGGGCGGGAGGAGCGCGACTTTCGGTCCGGGTAGTTCGGTCGGGAATTTGCAATGACCGCGCAAATCGGGGAAGAACTGCACTACGAAGGGCGCGTGGTGACCATGTGTACCGAGCCGCTCGGTGACTATTTTGTCTTCGGCGGCGCCCGCCCTGAATTCGATTTCAACTGCACGGCATTGTGGCGGGGGTATGTGGGCACCTGGGAAATCCGGGAGGGGCGTCTATACCTGGTTCGCTTGAGCGGGACCCTCAAAGACGGCGGGCACGCGAACCTGGCGACAATATTTCCTGGTTTTCCGGAGAGAGTCTTCGCGCACTGGTACACCGGAGCGCTGCGCATACCCGAAGGAAAGATGATCGAGTACATCCACATGGGCTACGCG
>Ga0156177_1224_pt3 | contig 12571 bp, 14 predicted proteins | sample RifCSPlowO2_12_FD_107830 | JGI IMG/M metagenome (GOLD analysis project Ga0156177, IMG submission 107830) | Betaproteobacteria bacterium RIFCSPLOWO2_12_FULL_64_23
CGCACCGGCAAGTATCGCGTAAGCTACGCAATCGTCCTCGAGATCGCCGGCGGCGCGACCTTCCTGCTTTGGATCCTCTGGTTTTTCCTCAACGAATGGTGGACGCGCAGGCGCGCGGCGAGGCGCGCCAACGCATGATGCGCGGGGCATTGATCGCCTACCGTCGCATCGAGCACGGATTCGATCCGGTATTCGGCGCCGCGCTCAACCCCTGGCGCCATCTGGGCTCGCTCGGTTTCCTGTTCTTCTGGATTATCGCCGTCACCGGACTGTATCTTTACGCCGTGCTCGACACCTCGGTCGACGGCGTTTATCGCTCCGTCAACTGGCTCTCGCGCGAGCAGTGGTACCTCGGCGGCGTGCTGCGCAGCCTGCACCGCTACGCCGCCGACGCCTTTCTCCTGGTCACGCTGCTGCATTTGCTGCGCGAATTCCTGCTCGGGCGCTACACCGGTTTTCGCTACTTTTCCTGGCTCACCGGCGTACCGCTGCTGTGGTTCATCTATATCTCGGGCGTGGTCGGCATCTGGCTGAGATGGGACCAGCTAGCGCAGTTCTCCGCGGCCACCACCGCCGAGTGGCTCGATTGGCTGCCCGTCTTCGCCACGCCGCTGATACGCAACTATCTGAGCGCAAACGCCGTCAGCGACCGGTTGTTCTCGCTGTTCGTATTCGTTCATATCGGGGTGCCGCTGTTGCTGATCTTCGGCCTGTGGTTCCACATCCAGCGCATCAGCCGCGCCGAGGTCTTTCCGCCTCCTGCGCTTGCCGCGGGCTCGCTGCTTTCCCTGTTGGCATTGTCACTGGCGCTGCCGATCGCGAACCAGGCCGCAGCCGACCTTTCCCTGGTTCCGGGTCCGCTCGCACTCGACTGGTTCTACCTGTTCTGGCAGCCGCTGATGTACGCCACCTCGGCCGGCGCCGTGTGGGCGCTCGCGACCGGCGCGACCTTGCTCCTGTTCGTCCTGCCGGTCCTGCCGCATGCTGCTGCCGCACCGGTCGCAGAGGTGCACCCGGACAGCTGCAACGGCTGTCGCCGTTGTTTCGAGGATTGCCCCTACGCCGCCATCGTCATGGTGCCTCATCCAAGTGAAATCCAGGGCCGGGAGCTCGCCCAGGTGATTCCCGATCTCTGCGCAAGCTGCGGCATTTGCGCCGGCTCCTGCCCGTCGTCCACCCCTTTTCGCAGCGCGGCCGAACTGGTTACCGGGATCGACATGCCGCAAATGCCGATCGGCGGGCTGAGACGGGCACTGGAGCAAGGATTGGCCCGGCTCACGGGCAGGAACGGGATCGTGGTGTTCGGCTGCGATCAGGGCGCCAATGTGACCAGCCTGGCCGGCAAAGACCTGGCAAGCTTCACCCTAATCTGCACCGGCATGCTGCCGCCCTCCTTAGTCGAGTACGCGCTGCGCGGCGGAGCCGCCGGCGTGCTGGTGACCGGCTGCCGCGCGGGCGGCTGCGACTTCCGCCTGGGCAATCGCTGGACCGAGGAGCGTCTCGCCGGAATGCGTGAGCCGCACTTGCGCGCCCGCCCGCCGGGCAAGGCGCTGCGCATCGCCTGGGCCGACCGCGGCGAGGAGGCCGAGCTTGCCGTCGTGCTCGACGATATGCGGCAGGCGCTGGCGGCAGAACGGTTGCACCCAATCGCGGATCCAATCGCGGACCCGATCGTTGCATCGACAGGGATGACGGCGCATGGCTAAACCGATTTCCTGGATAGGCCAGGCGCTGCTCTACGGGCTGTTCGCGCTGATCATCGGCTATTTCTCCAACTCGCCGCCTTACAGGCACTTGCCGGCCGACCAGGCGCTGATCAAGCTGAGTTTCAGCCATGAAGGAAAACTGGTCTCGGCCTGTCGCCAGCGCACTGCGGAAGAACTCGCGAAACTGGCGCCGAACATGCGCGCACCCATGGACTGCCCGCGCGAGCGCTCGCCAGTCACCGTCGAAATCGAACTGGACGGCGCCCCGGCCTACCGGCATGTGGCCAGACCCTCGGGACTGTCCAAAGATGGCGCCTCGACCGTTTATCACCGAATTCCCGTGCAAGCGGGCGAACATCGCCTCGCAATCCGCCTGAACGACGACGCGCGCGCCACCGGTTTCAACTACCGCCGCGAGGAACTGGTGACGCTGAAACCCGGCAAGGTGCTGGTAATCGACTTCAACCAGGAAGCCGGCGGGATCACGCTGCAATGAATGCGTCGAAAACACCCTTGCCCGAGTACGTGCTGCAACAGCCGGACAGCGCCCGGCAAGCGCTGGCGCGCGCCTGGTTGTGGCTGGGCCTGCTTTCGCTGATCGGGTCGGGCGTGTTCTCGGTGTTGCTGGTGCTATCGCGCACCCCGGTGTTGCAGAACTTTTTTCCCGTCGCGGATTTTTTCCACGTCGCGCTGGTGGCCCACGTCGACCTGTCGGTGCTGGTGTGGTTCGTCGCCATTGCCGGCATGCTGTGGAGCATCAACAGCTCTACCCATGCCATGAGCTGGGGCTGGCTTGCCCTGTGGGGCTGTGCACTCGGCGTGGTGCTGATGTCGCTCGCGCCGTTCATTGGCGGCGGCGAACCGATCATGGCGAATTACATTCCGGTCCTCGGCGACCCGATCTTTATCTCCGGGCTCCTCGTGTTCGGCGCCGGTTTCGCCGCGCTGGTGCTGCGCAGCCTGGTGCTTGCCCCGGTCCTGGGAATTAGTTTCAACGGTGGCGGCGCCCTGCGCTTCGGCCTGAATGCGGCTGCCGTTTCCGCCGCCGTGGCAATAATGGCGTTCGCCTGGTCCTATGCAGTGGTCCCGGCATCGCTCGCCGGCAAGGCGTATTACGAAATCCTGTTCTGGGGCGGCGGCCACGCGCTGCAATTCACCTGGACCCTGCTGATGCTGGTGGCGTGGATCTGGCTCATCAGCGCCTGCGGCGCGCGCGTGCCGCTGAGTCCGCGCGTGGCGCTGCTGATGTTCCTGCTGGCCCTGGTCTGCGTCTTCGTTACCCCCTACGCCTATCTGGCGTATGGCGTCGCCTCGGTCGAACACCGCAATCTGTTGACCTGGGCCATGCGTTTTGGCGGCGGGCTGGCGATCCTGCCGATGAGCCTGGCGGTGCTGGTGGCACTGCGCCCGGCCTCGGAGTTGCGCGAGGACGCAAGGCCGCTGCGCGCGGCACTCCTGTCCTCGGTAGCGTTGTTTGCAGTCGGCGGCGTAATCGGCATTTTCATCAGCGGCAACAACGTCAAGATTCCCGCCCATTACCACGGTTCCATCGTCGGCGTGACGCTCGCGCTGATGGGGCTGGTCTTCCACCTGCTGCCGCAACTGGGCTATGCCGCGCCCGCCGGCAAGCTGGCCACCTGGCAGCCGATCCTCTACGGCGCGGGCCAGCTGATGCACATCACCGGCCTGGTATGGTCCGGCGGCTACGGCGTGCAGCGCAAGGTGGCCGGCGCCGAGCAGGTGCTCAGGCGCGGCGGCGAAATCGCGGGGATGGGCCTGATGGGATTGGGCGGACTCATCGCCATCATTGGTGGCCTGCTGTTCGTGGTCGTGGTGATCCGCGCCGTGCGCGAAGGCAAGAGAGTGGCCGGGCAATGATCAAGCGCTTGCAGCGCGCTATGCAGTGGCTGTTTATGCGCGTCGAGGCGCTGTTCAATGCCGCCTTCGGCAACCGGCTCAATCCGCTGTATCACCTCGGCGCCATCAGCTTCTTTCTGTTCTGGATCGTCGCCATCAGCGGGCTTTACCTTTACGTTTTCTTCAAGACGGGCGTCGCCGACGCCTTTGCATCGGTTCAGGCCCTGACCGAGGACCAATGGTATGCCGGCGGCATCATGCGCAGCGTCCATCGCTACGCCTCCGACGCCATGGTGCTGACCATGCTCGTGCACATGCTGCGCCACTTTGCGTTCGACCGGTTTCGCGGCTTTCGCTGGTTCTCATGGATGACCGGCGTGCTGCTCATCTGGCTCGTCTATGTTTCCGCAATCAACGGCTATATGCTTCCCTGGGACAAGTTGGCGCAATTCGTGGTCGTCGCCAGCTTCGAATGGCTCGACTGGCTGCCGATATTCGACGGCGCCCTGATCCGCAACTTCATCTATCAGTCGAGCGTCAACGACCGCTTTTTCTCGCTGCTTTCCTTTATGCACATCGGCCTGCCCCTGCTGGTGCTGCTGCTGATGTGGATCCATGTGCAACGCGTGCCCAAGGCGAGCACCAATCCGCCGCGGACTATCATGGTCTGCCTGCTGCTGACCCTGATTGCCCTGGCGCTGGTCGAGCCCGCGCTGAGTCAGGGCGGCGCGGCGGATTTCGGCGTGGTACCAAGCCGGCTTGCGTTCGACTGGTTCTATCTGACGCTGTTTCCGCTGCTGTACCTCTGGCCGCTGGGGCAGGTCTGGCTGCTGCTCCTTGCAACGACCGCATTCTTCGCCGTCCTGCCCTGGCTGCCGCCGAAATTCGGCCACGGCGCAAAGCGCGAGTTCCAGATGCGCGTGCACCCCGACAACCGCAATGTCGCCATACGCGCGGGCGAGACCGTGCTCGAGGCAGGCCTGCGCGCCGGGATCGGCCTGCCGTTCGAATGCCGCAACGGCGCCTGCGGCAAGTGCAAATGCACCCTCCTACACGGCAGCGTCGACCATGGGGCCTATCAGGCGAGCGCGCTGAGCGAGGCCGAGAAAGTGCTGGGCACGGCGCTCATGTGCTGCGCCGTTCCGCGATCCGACCTGGAGATCGAATACGCAGCCGGCGATACGACCGCGGCTGCGACCGTGCAGACTTATATCGGGCGCGTGCACGGCATGGAGCGCCTGTCCGACGAGGTCATACGGCTCATGGTCTCGTTGCCGGCAGGCGAGAGCATTCCCTTCGTCGCCGGCCAGTATATCAACATCCTGCTCGCGGACGGACAGCGGCGTGCATTTTCGTTCGCCAATCCGCCGCATCAAAGCGAGTACATCGAATTGCATGTACGCCTGATCGCCGGGGGCCGGTTCACGACGCAGGTGTTCACGCAAATGAAAGTCGGCGTCGATTTGCGCTTCGAAGGACCGCTGGGCTCGTTCTGCCTGCGCGAGAGCACGCGGCCGATCATTTTCGTCGCCGGCGCAACCGGCTTCGCGCCGATCAAGAGCATCGTCGAGGACGCGTTTCTTCGAGACCTGCGCCGGCCGATGCTGCTGTACTGGGGGGTGCGGCGGCCCAAGGACCTCTACATGATGGAGCTCGCCCGGCGCTGGCAGCAGGAACACGACAACTTCAAGTTCGTGCCGGTGCTGTCGGAGCCCAAAGCGGAGGATCGATGGCAGGGCCGCAGCGGCCTCGTGCATGCGGCCATTCTGAATGACTTTACGGACCTTGACGGCTACGAGGTCTATGTCTGCGGCTCGGCGAAAATGGTGGATACCGCCTTCCCCGCCTTCCTCGCACAGGGGCTCTCGGAAGAGTATTGCTTTTCCGACGCCTTCCTGCCATCAGGTGGCTGATCCATGCGAATTGCGACAATCATGCCCGGCATGCCGATCACGCGCCGCGCCATGAGAAACCGCTACAAGGAGATCCCTTCGAAATGAAACCCGGACCGATGCGCATGGTCGTGCTTGTCGCCTTTCTGCTGGTGCTGGTCATCATCACGACCAGCGCCTATATCCGTTTGTCGCAGGCCGGATTGGGCTGCGCCGACTGGCCTGCCTGCTACGGCCGCGCCGTGCAACTGCCCGAAGCGGGACAATTGTTACCCGGGGCCACGCCCCTGTTCTGGGCGCGCGCGCTGCACCGACTCTCCGCGAGCGCGGTGGGCGTGCTGCTGATTCTGATTGTTGTTCTTGGCCGGGAAGAATTGCAGGGGACGGGCGCACGCGTGGCCGCCTGGATGGCGTTGACGCTGGCGGTCTTGCTCGCAGGGCTCGGACTTGTGACGCCTTCCAACCTGCCGGCAGTGACGCTGGGCAACCTGCTGGGCGGAATTACAATCGCCGCCCTGCTCTGGGGGCTGCACCAACGGGGCGGCGGCGAGTCCGGTGGCGCGGGCCGGATGCTGCTCTGGCTCGCGCTTGCCGCGCTGGCGCTGCAGATTGCGCTCGGAGGCATGATCGGCGCGCGCCACGCGGCGCTTGCCTGTTTAACGCTGCCGGGATGCGGCAGCGGCTGGTGGCCCGAGTCGACCGACTGGCGCCTGTTCAATCCGTTCTTCGGCTTGCCAACATCGGACCAGGTCGCCGCTGCGCTCGAGCCGCTGCCCATCGCGCACCGCTACGGCGCGCTGCTGGTGGCGGTAATCTTGTGCACACTGGGGATTGGAGCGGTTCGCCGCGGGGCCCGCGCGGCAGTCCTCGGCTGGGTGCTACTCGGTATGCTGGGCTTGCAGCTGCTGCTCGGAGCCGCGATGGTGCTTGCGGATCTTCCCTTGTCACTGGCGCTGATGCACAACCTCGGCGCGGCACTGCTGCTTGGTGCAACCACTAGTCTGCTTTGGCAGGATTCGCCCGCTAAGGAGAACACGTGAAAATTATCGACGCCCGCAATCTCCACTCACCCGAGCCGTTCGAACGCGTCGTGGAAGCCTTGAGCGAGCTCGCCCTTGGCGATCAGCTAAAACTGATCATCCACCTGGAACCGCGCCCGCTTTATCGTTTCCTGGAGCGCAATCGCTATGCCTACAAGACCGAGAGTTTCACCGACGGGCATTTCGAGATTCTGATCTGGGAACTGTCTGCCGATTAATCCGAGCAGGCGCGCAGCTTGGCGACATCGGGAATGTAGATCGAACGCCCGTGCACTTCGATCAGGCGGCGGGCAGAAAGGTCGTGGAGAATGCGCGAGAAATGCTCCTGCGTCAGGCTCAGGCGCGACGCGATCACTCCCTTGTTCGCAGACAAAGTCACTTCGAGCGCGTTTTTTGATTCCGGATTGTCGTCGCTGTCGCGCAGGAGATAACCGATGATGCGTTGTGTGCCGGAGCGCAGCGAGTCGCTCTCGAGATCGCTCATCAAGCCGTGCAGCCGGCTCGACAGGCCGGCGATCATGCGGCGCACGAAGCGCGGATCGCGCTCCAGTTCTTCGAATACGATTTCCCTGGCAATGTACAACAACAGCGAATCGGAAAGCGCCTGCGCGGTCACCACATGCGGGCGTTCCATGAACATGACCGCCTCGCCGAAGCTTTGCCCCGGACCGATCAGGTCCACCACTTTTTCGTCGCCGCGCGGCGACGAAAAAGCAAGTTTTACCTGGCCGAAGACGATAATGTGAAAACCGAGCGCGGGGTCGCCGCGGCGAAACAGGACTTCCGCGCGCGCGGCACGCACCTCGACTATCTTCGCAGCGATGCGATCCAACTCGTCGCTGGCCAGTTCCTTGAACAAAGACACGTTGCCCAGGAACGACTGTACCTTGATCGGAACTTGGAGCAAGACGGTACCCTTTGCGGGATGTTTTAATGGGCGCGATTTCCAGGTGCACGCCGATTCTCCCGCTATTTGGCTCCTGTGGCAATGTCGGCTGACCAGGAGACCGGGGGTGAGGTATGCGTTTTCAATGTCCTAAGCGCCAACGCCGCGATCAGAGTCCATACGGCGCTGCGCAGCGTCATTGCCCATGCCGTGCGCGCTTCGAACACGCCGCCAGCAGCCACGTGGATGCCGAATGCGGCGAATACCAGCACGGTTGCCGCGGCGATCGCGAGGGCCAGCTGCGCCGACCAGCGGCGCCGCAGCCACAGTCCGATGCCAGCCACCACATAAGCAAAGCCGGCGAGGAAATTGAACCAGAGCACGAAGCCGATAATGTTGCCCGCGGCCTGAGCGTCGTCGCCGAAGAGGACGCTGCCGCCGGCGCGAATCGTCGCCGCGCCGAACACGATCGCCACGATCGCTGCCGTCCGCATGAGCCAGATGGAGCAATTTTCCGATGTCACCATGGTTGTTTCCTTGTCAGCAATTCAAAGATCTGGTCTTCTTGTTTGGCCGCGTACCACCGCAGCGACGGTGCCGAGGACAAAGGCGAGCAAAGCGATGCCGTTGAGCGCGCCGCCCCAGGCGCGCCACTGCGGCAACATGATCCAGTCGCCCGCCACGCGTACAAGCAGGGACAGATGCAACAGCGCGAGCGGCAGGTAGAAATAAGGCGTGTAGGGAACCGCCACGCGCAGCACCGCCGGCAGGATGATGGGCGCGTGGCCGAACACCATCGAGAACACGAATCCCAGCAGCACCGCGTGCAGCGCCGCGTCATAGGAGGCGCCGCCATAGCCCAGCCCGCCCGAAACCAATATGGCGAGTCCGGACAGCGCGAGCCAGGCGTATCCTGTGAGCAGGCACACAGCGATGAAGCGCGGCAGTCCCCTGCCCTTCACCGTGCGCCGGGCGACATCCTGGCGCATCAGCCATAGAGCAAGAATGAGCAGCCCCGCGCCCAGCAGCAGCGTCCCCGCGGTCCAGGCGAACGCCGATAGGGCGATCCCGCCCAGCAGCACGAGGATAGCCGCGACGAATATACGCCGCGCGACCGCAGAAGGCGGCAGGACGCGCGATAGCTCCAGGCGCTCCCCGGCGATGGTGAGCACCAGAAAGCCGATCCAGAACGGAACGGCGAGGTAAATGGGGCGCCCCACCAGCCAAAGCAGATTGCCGAGCATCCAGCAGGCGGCCCCGAGCGCGAGCGTCAGCGTAAACAGTTCTCGCTGCCGACGGTAGAACACGACCGAGGCAGCCAGCAGCACTGCACTGCCCATTGCGACCAGGAGGGGAGCGATTGCGAATGGCGCGCCGAGGATGCCCGCCGCCGCGCCCAGAGCGGTCAGCAGTGGTCCGAAGTAACCCCATCGCTGTGACAGCGCCACGGCGCGCTCCAGGCTGATCACGGTGCCAAAGAATCCGGAGGCCATGAGCGGCCCATGCAGCGCTGCCAGTTCCACGACCGGGGCCGGGAACAGCCAGCCCAGTCGCGCCAGGCCCGCCGCCATGCCCACGAACAGCGATGCAAACGCGAGCACCAGCAAGGGCGCTCGACCTGCAACCGGAACGTCGGTGCTCATTGCCTCACCGCCTCGGCGCTCGCCGACTGGATCTCAGAGGGACTTGGCGATGCGCACTTTCCACACTTCCGGGCCGTTCTCCAGATAGTCCCAGGCGAATGCTTCGCCGAGTTCGGCCTTGAAATGGTAGTAGAGCGGTTTCGGATCGTGGTCATTCACCAGCAAGAAGGCATCCCCCGGAGCGAGCTTGCCGAAAGTGCTGAAAATGAGGGGATGGCGTTCGCGCGGAGCGATGGTACGCACGTCGATGGTGGTGGTCACAGTGGCAGTCATGTTTTCGGTCTCCATTGGTCAGTCAAAAAAATCGGCGTTTGTTGTTGCCGCAGCCTCAGCGTGGCCAGCCGAATGTCTGCCTTGCGCTCTCGGACATCCTGTCGGGCGTCCACGGGGGGTCCCATACCAGCAGGACATCGACGGCCACGTCTTGCGGCAACGCCGCGCCGACGGCCCGGCGCGCGTTGTCGGTGATGAGGTCCCCCATCGGGCAGGCGGGCGAGGTCATGGTCAATTCGACGCGGACACGCTCCGGCGCGATGTCGATACGGTAAACCAGCCCGAGATCGACGATGTTCATGCCGACCTCGGGATCGTCCACGGTGCATAGCGCCTCACGCACCCTCTCCTCGGTTGGCATTGCGGCTTGCGCTTCCATGTCGGTTCCTTAAAGCGGTATTGGATATGCAGCTTTACTATAGTACACATTTCAGGCATAATCAATACTAAATATACATGTTTTAATTCAACCCTGGCCCGGACCATGCGTCTCACCACTTTTTCCGACTACACGCTGCGGGTGCTGATCTACCTTGGCGTCCACGACGACGAGATAACGACGGTGGGGCAGATCGCCCAGGCCTACGGCATCTCGGCCAATCATCTGACGAAAGTGGTGCATTACCTGGCGCAGGGTGGATATATCGAGACCGCGCGCGGCAAAGGCGGGGGCATGCGCCTGGGGTTGGCGCCGGGACAGATCAATCTCGGCGAACTGATGCGCGGCACCGAAGACAATCGCAAACTCGTCGAATGCTTCGACCGGAATTCCTCCGACTGCCGCATCGAATCGGCGTGCGTGCTTCGCGGCGTGCTGGTCGAAGCGCTCGACGCCTTCTTCCGCTCCCTGGACGCCTACACCCTTGCCGATCTGATCGCGCCGAAGCCCAGGCTTGCGAAAATGCTGGAATTCACGCCCAAGCGAGCGAACTGACATGAGTCGCCCTTACCCTGCTGGAGGCCTCTGATGTGCGCTGCCAAAATCTCTTTCCCCGGATTCGACGCGCCGGCGGCCGGCTTCGAGGCGCCGCTGGAGATGCTTTCGGCCTGCCATGGCCGCGTCGAGCGCCAGTGCCAGACGCTGCTGCGGCTGCCGGCGCATCTGGCCGCCAACGGGCCGGACCAGGCGGCGCGCGAGGCGGCGCAAAACATCATGCGCTATTTCGACACTTCGGCCCGGCACCATCATGCCGACGAAGAGGAGGATCTGTTCCCGGCGCTGCTGCAGTCGGCACCGGACGCCGAACTGGCGCATTTGCGCGAACTCACCGATGCGCTGCAGGCGCAGCACCGCGAACTGGAACAGGCCTGGGTCGAATTGCGCTGGAAGCTCGAAGGAATCTGGCTCGGAACCAAGCCTGATCTGGATGCGGATGAAGTCGGGCGCCTGGTAGAGCGCTACCGGCGGCACATCGCGCGCGAAGAAGAGGAACTGTTGCCTCTTGCGGCGCGCTTGCTGGGGGCCGTGCAATTGGACCGCGTCGGCCGCGCAATGCGGGCGAGGCGCGGAATCAGGGATATCTAGGCATGTCCCCTCAGATTGTCGAATTCACCACCGACAAGCGCTTCGTGCGCCGTGCGCGCGAGTTGAAAACCATCGAAGCGATGGTGCGCCTGTATTGCCGCGGGCACGATCATTCCGGCGGCCCCCCGCTTTGCACCGACTGCGCAGCGCTCCTCGACTACGCCGCGCGCCGGCTCGAGCGCTGCGTGTTCGGCGACGCCAAGCCGACCTGCACCAACTGCACCGTCCACTGCTACAGCGCGGACATGCGCGAGCAAATCCGGATCGTAATGCAATGGGCCGGCCCGCGCATGGCGCTGCACCACCCGATCCTTAGTATCTTCCACATGTTCGACGGGCGCCGGCCGGCGCCCATGCTGCCGGTGAAGCAGGAGCAGCACCCCGAGTAATCCGTTGTTGTGCGCTCATCCGACTTTCCTGATGTCCCCTTCCGCGGTCACCACGCCGAAGACGGATTTCCTCAGTTGGGTAAGCTGGTCGCGCGCCTGCGCGGCTTTTTCGAATTCCAGGTTGCGCGCGTGGTCGAGCATCTGCTTCTCCAGGCGCTTGATCTCGCGCGCGAGCTGCTTCTCGCTCATGGCCTCGTAGCGCGCCTGGTCCTGCGCCGCCTTCAGGTCAAACTGCGCCTGGTCGCGGTCGTAGAAGCCCTCGATGATGTCCTTGATGCGCTTGGAGATGCCCACGGGCGTGATGCCGCGCTCCTCGTTGTAGGCGATCTGCCTGGCGCGACGGCGCTCGGTTTCGCCGATCGCCCGCCGCATCGAATCGGTGATGCGGTCGGCGTAGAGGATGGCCGCACCGTTGATGTGGCGCGCGGCGCGGCCTATGGTCTGGATCAGCGAGCGCTCGGAGCGCAGGAAACCTTCCTTGTCGGCGTCGAGAATGGCCACCAACGACACTTCGGGCAAGTCCAGCCCCTCGCGCAGCAGGTTGATGCCCACCAGCACGTCGAACTTGCCCAGGCGCAGGTCGCGGATGATCTCCACCCGCTCCACCGTTTCCACTTCCGAGTGCAGGTAGCGCACCTTGATGCCGTGCTCGGCCAGGTATTCGGTCAGGTCTTCGGCCATCTTCTTGGTGAGCGTGGTCACCAGCACGCGCTCCTTCTGCGCCACCCGCAGGCTGATCTCGGACAAGAGATCGTCCACCTGGGTCGAGGCCGGGCGCACTTCCAGCAGCGGATCGACCAGACCCGTAGGGCGCACCAGCTGCTCCACCACCTGGCCCGAGTGCGTGCGCTCGTATTCGGCCGGCGTCGCCGAGCAGAAGAAAGTCTGCTTCATCATGCGCTCGAACTCGTCGAAGCGCAGCGGCCGGTTGTCCAGCGCCGAGGGCAGGCGAAATCCGTAATCGACCAGGTTCTCCTTGCGCGAGCGGTCGCCCTTGTACATGCCGCCGATCTGCCCGACGGTGACGTGGCTCTCGTCGATGATCATCAGGGCGTCGTGCGGCAGGTAATCGATCAGCGTCGGCGGCGGCTCGCCCGCCTTGCGCCCGGACAGGTGGCGCGAATAGTTTTCGATGCCCTTGCAGAACCCCATCTCGTTGAGCATCTCCAGGTCGAAGCGGGTGCGCTGCTCGATGCGCTGCGCCTCGACCAGCTTGTTCGCCTTGACGAAAAAATCGATGCGCTCGCGCAGCTCGAGCTTGATTGCCTCGACTGCGCGCAGCGTGGTCTCGCGCGGCGTGACGTAATGGCTGGAAGGATAGACGGTGAAGCGCGGCACGCGCTGGTGCACGCGGCCGGTG
>Ga0156177_1214_pt1 | contig 12414 bp, 12 predicted proteins | sample RifCSPlowO2_12_FD_107830 | JGI IMG/M metagenome (GOLD analysis project Ga0156177, IMG submission 107830) | Betaproteobacteria bacterium RIFCSPLOWO2_12_FULL_64_23
CTCGGCCAGGCTTACGCTTTCGGAAATCCGCGTCTCGCACATTTCCGCACCGAAGCGCTGGCGCAACTTCCGCTCGATATCCCAGGACATCCGGCGGCGTCCGTCGAAGCGGGTGATCACGAACCGGCGCATCGGCGGTTTTTCCAGAACGCGCTCCAGCGCGCGCAAGGTGCGGTCGATCTGCAACGCGCCGTTTACCGCCAGATAGTCGGCGGAAATCGGAATCAGCACCCGGTCGCAAGCGAAAATGCCGTTCAAGGACAACACGCCCAGCTGGGGACAGGCGTCCATCAGGATGGGCCGGTTGGTGTTGAGATTTTCCCGGACGATACCGGCGTTGAGCCGCTGCAGCGCCCGCGGACCTTTGCCGAACTGCGTGTCGACCTTCGACAGGTCGAGATGCGAGGGGATAATGGACCAGCCGCAGTCGCTCGCGCGGATCAGTTGCGCGAGCTCCTTTGCGTCCTGATAAAACGCGTACAGGCTGTCGCGGCCATCGCTGGCCGCAGCGCCGCTGATCGCGGACAAGTGCGCCTGCGGATCAAGGTCGATCACCAGGGGCGCGCTGCCGCGGCGCGAGAGCAGCGCGGCCAGATTGAGCGTGGTCGTGGTCTTGCCCACCCCACCTTTCTGGTTGAACACAAAGATTTTCGCCATCGGTCCCCTCTTCGATCGCCATGCGGCAACAGTCAGGTTTCGACCACAACAAGTCAGCGAGAAAATGATAATGTCCCAAAAACAAGGCCTTGACAATGTTTTTTAGCAAGATTTCTGTGTTGCGCGTGAAACTCCATAACTGGATTGAGAAACCACTGGCTTGCGTGCAGTAACATCGGGCGAATTCATCCGCCGCGGAATGCGTCCGCTTTTTTTGGAAAAGTCCCATTCATGGAACCCTTCAGCGCGCGTCGTCTAAAGCGTCGGAATCCTGTCGATGGCGGGCGCACTACCCCCGCATCGGGCGCGAGCGACGCGCTGAGCGCGAAACTGATCGAGTCTGCGGGATTTCCCTGCGTCTACATCGGCAGCTATGCCACCGCCGCCAGCCGGTTCGCTCCGCCGGATACGGGGACAGGCCATGGTTTCCCGCTGGTTTGACATGCCGGCCGATCACGCCGACAATGTATTCATTGTGTACAAGGAGTCTGAATGAGCGAACCTGTGACGTTGCGGCTGGAGCCCGACATACGCAAGCGCCTCGACAAACTCGCCAAGGCAACAGAGCGCAGCCGCGCTGCCCTTGCGGCCGAAGCCGTCCGCCAATTCGTGGAACTCAATGAATGGCAGATTGCCGCGATCGGGGAAGGCGTGCGCGAAGCCGACAAGGGGCGGTTCATCGACCATTCACGGCTGAAGTCCAAATGGGAAAAGAAACTTGCGACAGCGTTGGACAAGGCTCGCTGAGCGCGACCTCGACGAGATCGCCGCCTATATCGGCCAGGACAATCCTGCGGCGGCAGCCCGCGTCGTTCTGGAGTTGATCGATCAGGTCGAAAACCTGCTGCCTGCACATCCGGCAATTGGCCGCCCCGGGCGCGTGGTGGGAACACGCGAACTGGTCATCGGCGAACTGCCGTACGTCATTGCCTATCGTGTGCGCGGACAGGACCTCGAAATCCTGCGTGTACTACATACCTCGCGGCGCTGGCCAGAGGACCTCTGACCGCCGCAAAGGCGTATCCCGGGCCAGCGCGTGCGTCGCCTTTCGGTGCCCACGCGATGCTCGATGGAATGTTCCAGGCGCTCTCCTCGCGTACGCTCTCACTCCACACTCAGGCCCTGCCCCGCCACCATCCGCCCGATGCGGCGGGCAGCTTCGAATCCGTGCTTGCTGAATACGGCCAGCACCTCGGCCTCGGCCTCGGGCGCACAGGCGACGAGCAGCCCGCCGCTGGTCTGCGGATCGGTGATCAGCGCGCGCTGCCAGGCGGGCGCGCCCTCGGGCAGATGAATTTCATCGCCGTAGCCGCTCCAGTTGCGCTCGGTCGCCCCGGTCACCGTGCCCTGTCGCGCCCAGTGCAGCGCCTCTTCGATGAGCGGCAGATCGGCGAAGCGCAGGTTTGCGCCGAGCCTGGAGCCGCGGCAGACTTCCAGCAGATGCCCGGCCAGGCCGAAGCCGCTGACGTCGGTCATCGCGTGCACCCCCGGCAGTTCCCCCAGGGCAGTGCCCGGCGTATTGAGCCGGGTCGTGGTGGCGATCATCTGTTCGTAGCCGGCGGCCGAGAGCGTGCCCTTTTTCAACGCGGCCGAGAGGATGCCCACACCCAGGGGCTTGCCCAGGATCAGCACGTCGCCCTCCTCGGCGCGGTCGTTGCGCTTGACCCGCTCAGGATGCACCAGCCCCAGCGCGACCAGTCCGTAAATCGGCTCGAGTACGTCGATCGAGTGTCCGCCGGCGATGGGGATGCCGGCCAATGCGCACACCGACTCGCCGCCGGCGAGGATTTTCCGGATCACTTCCAGCGGCAGCTTGTCCAGCGGCATGCCGACGACTGCGAGCGCCATGAACGGGCGTCCGCCCATGGCGTAAATGTCCGACAGCGCGTTGGCCGCCGCGATGCGCCCGAAGTCGTAGGGGTCGTCGACAATGGGCGTGAAAAAATCAGTGGTCGCGATCAGCGCCTGGGTATCGCTTAACCGGTACACGGCGCCGTCGTCGCTCGATTCCCTGCCTACCAGCAGATCCTTAGGCAGATTGCGCATCGGCGCAGCCGCGAGCAATTCACTGAGCACCCCGGGCGCGATCTTGCAGCCGCAGCCGCCACCATGTGAAAACTCGGTAAGGCGAACGGGGGCATGGTCAGCGGCGTTCATGGCGACGGGATTCCTTTGAAAATCGGCGTTTGCGTGTAAACTTGCGCTTGATTTTAAGGCAGCGGCGCCGCACCCGGATTTGATGCGGCTCATTCGGAACATTCGTGAAATTCCCTAATGTCGTCACCGTAGCACAGCTGGCCGAGTTCGACGAGGTCATCGACGTGCGCTCGCCCGCGGAATTCGCCGAAGACCACCTGCCCGGCGCAATCAACTGCCCGGTGCTCGACGACGCCGAGCGCGCCGCGATCGGCACCCTGTACCAGCAGGTATCGCCGTTCGACGCGAAGAAGCGCGGCGCGGCGCTGGTGGCGAAAAACATCGCGCGCCATATCGAAGAACAATTCGCCGCGCACGGCAAAGGCTGGCGCCCGCTGGTGTACTGCTGGCGCGGCGGCAAGAGGAGCGGCGCCATGGCCCACATCCTGACCGAAATCGGCTGGCACGCGGCGCAACTCGAAGGCGGCTATCGCGCCTACCGCCGCGAGGTCCTGGCGCAACTGGCCGAACTGCCGCATAAGTTCCGCTACCGGGTCGTGTGCGGCGCCACCGGCAGCGCCAAAAGCCGCCTGCTGCAGGCGCTGGCCGCGGCCGGCGCGCAGGTGCTGGATCTGGAAGCGCTGGCCAGCCACCGCGGCTCGGTGCTGGGCAACCTGCCTGAACAAGCGCAACCGGCGCAAAAAATGTTCGACAGCCTGGTATGGGACGCCCTGCGCAGGTTCGATCCGGACCGCGCCGTGTACGTGGAAGCCGAAAGCAAGAAAATCGGCCAGCTGCAGGTGTCCGAGGCCTTGCTTGCGCGCATGCGCGACAGTCCCTGCGTGCTCATACAGGCGCCGCTGGCCGAACGCGTCGCCTTTCTTGTCGGCGAATACGGCCATTTTCTCGGCGACCCGCGCGACCTGAAGGCGAAACTCGACTGCCTCGCCGGCCTGCACAGCAAGGACACCCTCGCGCGCTGGATGCGGCAGGTCGAGGAAAAGCGCTGGGACGAGCTGGTCGCCGACTTGCTCGCCAATCACTATGACCCCGCCTATCGCCGCGCCACGCTAAGGAATTTCGAGCACCTCGCCCAGGCGCGGGTGCTCAGGCCGGCGAAGCTGGATGCGCCTTCCCTCGCGCGGATGGCGGCGCAACTGATTGCGGAGGCGCAAGCATGAGCAATCCGGAGTTGAAATCGCGGCTGCTGCGGCTGTTCCCGGTGTTCGGGCAACTGGATGAGGCCGCAGTTGACGCGATCGTGAGCGGCGCCGCGACCAGGCAGGCGCCGGCGGGCGCCATCCTGTTCGAGGCATCGAGTCCCTGCACCGGCTTCCCCATGTTGCTCGAAGGCAGCGTGCGCGTGGTCAAGTCCGCGCCCAGCGGCCGCGAAGTCCAGCTCTACCGCATTACGCCGGGGGAAAGCTGCCTGCTCTCATCTAGTTGCCTGCTCGGCGGAACCGCTTACGCTGCAACCGGCATCGCCGAAACCGCCGTAACCCTGCTCGCCCTGCCGCCGGCGCTGTTCCATCGACTGCTGGCCGAGCACAAGCCCTTCCGCGACTATGTGTTCGGGATGTTCTCGGAGCGCCTCGCCGACCTGATGACTCTGGTCGAGGCGGTCACTTTCCATAAGCTGGACCAGCGTCTCGCGGCGCTGCTGCTCGGCAAGGGGGAGCTGGTGCGCACCACCCATCAGGGCCTGGCCGACGAACTGGGCAGCGTGCGCGAGATGGTGAGCCGGCTGCTCAGCAATTTCCAGGATCGCGGCTGGGTCGAACTCGGCCGCGAACAGATCCGCATCACCGACGCCGCGGCGCTGCGGCGGCTGGCGCAGCCTTGACTGTATAAGGCGTATCACACTCTGTTGCATGCCAGCGGCGGATTTGCGCGCTGCGCGCGCCAACCGTATTTTTTTGTACGGATAAAAAGCGCATCCGTACAAAAAATACGGTTCCGGTTAACAACAAAGACGGCCTGAGGTTTTTATACAAGATCGTCGATTGCGTGCGGATGTGCTTTTCATCCGTACGCAATCGACGATCCGCGCGGACAGCTTTTCGTCCGCGCAAAATCGCTACTCTGCAACAGTGGGTGCACGCCTCCTACAAGCCGCCCAGCACCTTGATGTGCGCCACCACGCCGCGCGCGAGCGCCGACAGGTTGTAGCCGCCCTCGAGCACCGAAACCATGCGCCCCTCGGCGTATTTGTCCGCCACCGCCTTGATCTCCCGCGTGACCCAGGCATAATCGGCGTCCACCAGGCGCAGCATGGCCATGTCGTCCTCGACATGGGCGTCGAATCCGGCGGAGAAGAACACCATCTGCGGCCGAAACGCTTCCAGTGCCGGCAGCCACTGGCGCGTCACGGCGTCGCGGAACAGCTGGCTGCCGGCGCCGGCCGGCAGCGGCACGTTGACCATGTTCGGCGCCGGATCCTCGGTGCCGCTATACGGATAGAAGGGATGCTGAAACGTGCTCACCATCAGCACACGCGTGTCGTCGCGAAAAATGTCCTCGGTGCCGTTGCCGTGATGCACGTCGAAATCGACGATGGCCACGCGCGCGAGGCCATGCTGCTCCAGCGCGTGCATGGCGGCGATGGCGACATTGTTGAATAGGCAGAAACCCATGGCGCGGCTGCGCGTCGCATGATGCCCCGGCGGGCGCACGCTGCAAAAGGCATTGTCCGCCTGCCGGTTCAACACCAGGTCGGTGGCAAGCACCGCCGCGCCGGCCGCGTGCAGCGCGGCGTCCCAGGTATGCGCATTCATCGCGGTATCCGCATCCAGATGAACGGTGCCGCTTGTCGGCGCGCTGCTGCGGATATGGCTGATGTATTCCATCGGATGCACCCGCGCCAGGCTGCTCACTTTTGCCTGAGGCGCCTGATGATGCGTGAGGTGCTGCCCGATGCCGGAGGCGATCAGCTGGTCTTCGATCGCGCCCAGCCGTTCCGGACACTCCGGGTGGTAGGCGCCCATCTCGTGCTTGCGGCAGTGCGGATGGGAGATAAAAGCGGTGGCCATGGTGCGCCTTGCCGGCGGTGGACTTGATGAATATTAGCCGAAATCCACGTAAGATGACGAATGCCAAGCGCACAACCGCCCCATCCCCGGGGCGGGTATGCGCCGCTACGGGCGGGGTGCGAGCGCCCCGCCCTGCAGGACACGCTACGGAGAACCCGATTGCTGCTACACGCTGAAACGAAATTCGCCGCACGCGACACGTCCATTCATCGCGTCATCGCCAACGCCGGCAAGGTCATCCTCGGCAAGGAGCGGCAGATCCGGCTGGGGGTGGCCTGCCTGCTCGCGCGCGGCCACCTGTTGATCGAGGATCTGCCCGGGGTGGGCAAGACCACGCTCGCCCACACGCTGGCAAAGCTCCTGGGCCTCGGCTTCCAGCGCATCTCGTTCACCAGCGACCTCCTGCCCGCAGACATCATCGGCGTATCGGTATTCGACCGCGACCGCGGCGCCTTCAAGTTCCATCCCGGACCGATTTTCTCGCAGCTGATCCTGGCCGACGAAGTCAACCGCGCCACGCCGAAGACGCAGAGCGCGCTGCTCGAGGCGATGGAAGAGCATCAGGTCACCGCGGAGGGCGAGACACGGCCGCTGCCCGAACCTTTTTTCGTCATCGCCACGCAAAACCCCTCGCACCAGGTCGGCACCTTCCCGCTGCCGGAATCGCAGCTTGACCGCTTCCTCATGCGCATCGAACTCGGCTATCCGGATCGCGACGCCGAGCGCGCCTTGTTGCAGGGCGTCGAGCGGCGCAACCTGGTGGCGACGCTGGAACCCTGCGTCGCGCCGGGCGAACTGATAGGGATGCAGGCGAATGCGAGCAAGGTGCACGCGGCACCGGCCTTGCTCGACTACATTCAGGCCGTTGTCGAGCACACGCGGCGCGCGCCCGAGTTCGCGAGCGGCCTGTCGCCGCGCGCGGCGCTCGGCATACTGCATGCGGCCAGGGCCTGGGCCATGCTCGAAGGCCGCGACAAAGTGCTGCCCGAAGACGTGCAGGCGGTTCTGCCCGGCGTGGCAGGCCACCGCCTCGCACCGGCACACGAAGGCGCGCGCAAACGTGCTTCCGAGGTCACCGCCGCGCTGATCGAGGCCGTGCCGATTCCCTGAATCCCGTCGACCATCAAAGGCGCGCTGGCCCAATGTTCGAAAAAATCCTGAGCCGCTCGCAGCTCTATCTCGCGTTCTTCGGTCCGCGCGAGCCCGAACCGGGCACGATTTTCCTGCGGCAAAACCGCGTCTACATCCTGCCGACCCGCCCCGGTCTCGGCTTCGCCATGGCGCTCGGCGTGATGCTGGTCGGCTCGATCAACTACAACCTTTCCCTGGGCTACATCCTCACCTTCCTGCTCGCGAGCATGGGGCTGGTCGCGATCCTGCACACTTTCCGCAACCTGGTGCATCTGCATATCACGCCGGGCCGCGTGGAACCGGTGTTCGCCGGCGAGGTCGCCTGGTTCGAGTTGTTCGTCGAAAACCGCTCGGGCTACGAGCGCTCGTCCATCGCCCTCTGGCGTGAGGGCAAGGCAACGCTGTGCGACGTTGCGCCCGCGCGCGGCGCCACGCTGAGCATCCCGGTCGCGGCGCGACAGCGCGGCTGGCTTACGCCGGGGCGCATTACCGTGGACACGCGCTTTCCCGTCGGCCTGTTGCGCGCCTGGAGCTATATACAGCCGGACATGCGCTGCCTCGTCTATCCCAGGCCCGACGACGGCCTGCTGCCGCTGCCCGAGCCATCCGGCGGCACCGGCGAGAAGCGCGCGGCCAGCGGCGGCAGCGACGATTTCGCCGGGCTGCGGCCCTATCAGGCCAGCGATTCGCCGCGGCATATACACTGGAAGGCCGCCGCGCGGGGACAGGGGCTGCGGACCAAGGTGTTCAGCGGCCGCGCTGCCGCCGAATTGTGGCTCGACTGGAACCAGCTACCCGCCAATCTGGACCTCGAGTCCAAACTGTCGCGCCTGACGCGCTGGGCGCTCTCGGCCGACCAGGAAGGACTGCGCTACGGTCTGCGCCTGCCGGGACTGGAATTGGCGCCGGATACAGGCGAGTCGCACCGCCTCGCCTGCCTGCGGGAGCTCGCGCTGTATGGTCTCTAGCCCAAGCATCCAGCTGCGCCATCTGTTCTGGCTGCTCGGCGGCCTGGCGCTGGTGGTTGCGCCGCATATGCCGCGCCTGCCCTGGTGGCTGAATCTGATCGCACTGATCCTGTTCACCTGGCGCGTCTATCTCGCCTGGGGCGAGCGCGCGCTGCCCAGGAAATGGCTGCTGGCGCTGCTGGTCGTCGGCGGCCTGTTCGGCGCCTATGTCACCTACCGCACTATTTTCGGCCGCGATTCCGGCGTGGCCCTGCTGGTGCTGTTCCTGTCGCTCAAGCTGCTCGAAACGCACCATCAGCGCGATGCCCTGGTGCTGGTCCTGCTCACTTACTTTCTCGCGCTCACCAATTTCTTCTATTCGCAGACGCTGCCCACGGCGGGACTGATGCTCGCCTCGACGCTGGTCAATACCGCGAGCCTGGTGAACTTCGCCGCACCCGGGCGCACGCTGCAGGCCAACCTGAAAACCGCGGGCCTGCTGTTGGCGCAGGCTGGGCCAGTGATGCTGATCCTGTTTTTCCTGTTTCCGCGGGTGCAGGGTCCGCTATGGGGGCTGCCGCAGGATGCCTACAGCGGCGTCACCGGCCTGTCGGACTCGATGTCACCCGGCGCAATCAGCCGGCTGTCGCAGTCGGACGCCATCGCGTTTCGCGTCAGGTTCCGCGAGGACGCGCCGCCGAAGCGGCAGCTGTACTGGCGCGGGCCGGTATTCTGGGACTTCGATGGCCGCACCTGGCGCGCGGGCGATGCCCGCCCTTACGCGCAGATCAAGTTCGAAGCCAGCGGCAAGCCTTACGACTACGAAATCACGCTGGAACCGCATAACCACAATTGGCTGTTCGCGCTCGAGCTGACGGCAAACATACCGCCCAATGCGAGCATCACCCGCGACCACATGCTGTTTTCGCGCATACCGGTGCGCAACCGCGTGCGCTACGACCTGCGCTCCTACACCAATTTCACCGTGGGCGACGCCGACGATGCGGACGAACTCAGGCCCGGGCTGCAACTGCCCGCGGATTTCAATCCGCGCTCGCGCCGGCTGGCCGAGGAATGGGCGGCGGGCGGCACGACCGACGCGGCCATCGCGCAGAAGGCCCTCGACTATTTCCGCGAGCAGGGCTTTGTCTACACGCTGGAGCCGCCCCTGCTCGGCCGCGATTCGGTGGACGAATTCCTGTTCGGCAGCAAACGCGGCTTTTGCGAGCATTACGCTTCGAGCTTCGTGTTCCTGATGCGCGCCGCCGGCGTGCCGGCCCGCGTAGTCACCGGTTATCAGGGCGGCGACATCAATCCGGTGGACCAGTACATGGTCGTGCGCCAGTCCGATGCGCATGCCTGGGCCGAGCTGTGGCTCAATGGCCGCGGCTGGGTGCGCTTCGATCCCACCGCCGCCGCCTCGCCGATGCGGCTTGAATCCGGCGTTGCCGCGGCGGTGCCGGCCACCGACCCGCTGCCGTTGATGGCGCGCACCACGCTTTACTGGCTGCGCGGGCTGCGCTACAACTGGGACGCGCTCGCCAACAAGTGGAACCAGCTGGTGCTGGGCTACAACCCGGAACGCCAGCGCGAATTCCTGACCCGCATGGGTATGAGCGAGCCCAGCTGGGAAAACATGGCGCTGACGCTGTTCTGGGGCGTGGGTGGGTTGCTGGCACTGCTCACCGCGTGGCTGTTGCGGCGCATGCGCAACGCCGACCCGGTGCAGCGCCTGTGGCTCAGGTTCTGCGCCAAGCTTGGAAAAAAAGGCCATGCGCGCGCAGCGCATGAAGGTCCGGCCGATTTCGTCGCGCGCACCGCCGAGCGCTATCCCACCGAGGCCGGGCGCATACGCGCCATCGGCGAGCGCTACATCGCGCTGCGCTACGGCGAGCGCGCCGATGCGCACATGCTGGCCGAGCTGCGCCTGCTGGTGCGGGAGTTCAGCGTTTGAGCCGGCCGGCGCGCCTGCTTCTGCGCGCGTCGCTCGCCCTGGCGCTGTGGTCCTTCGTCACCGTCACGGCCAGTGCCGCCACGCCGTACGCCGGGCGCAAGGATGTGCGCCAGTTCATCGCCCGGATGGTGGACACGCACGGCTTCGTCGGGAAAGACCTGCGCACGCTATTCAGCCGCGCGCGCTTCCAGCCGGCCGTCATCGCGGCCATCACCCCGCCGGCCGAGCCGCGCGCCCGGTCCTGGCAGGACTATCGCGCGCTGTTCCTCACGCGCGCGCGCATAGAGGCGGGCGTCGAGTTCCGCGAGCGGCAGCGCGAGGCACTCGCGCGCGCCGCCGAGCTCTATGGCGTGCCCGAAGAAATCATCGTCGCCATCATCGGCGTGGAAACCGTGTACGGCCGCAACACCGGCAACTACCGCGTCATCGACGCCCTTGCCACCCTCGCCTTCGACTATCCGCCGCGCGCCGAATACTTCCGCGCCGAGCTGGAGCACTACCTGCTGTACGCGCGCGACGCCGGCATCGACACCCTGGCTCAAAAAGGATCGTATGCCGGCGCCATCGGCATTCCCCAGTTCATGCCCCGCAGCTACCGCCGCTACGCCGTGGATTTCGACGGCGACGGCAAACAGGATCTCTCGGGCAGCTTCGCCGACGCCATCGGCAGCGTCGCCAATTTTCTGCAGGCGCACGGCTGGGAAACGGGCCAGCCGGTGGCCTACACCGCGCAGGTGCAAGGAGAGAACTACCGCAAGCTCATCGATGCCGGCATCAAACCGACCTACCGCTACGCCGACTTGGCGGCCTTCGGCGTCAGTGCCGCGGGCGTAGCCACGCCGGATGCACCTTGCGCCTTGATCGAACTCGCGACGCCGGGCGAGGCTAGCGAATACCGGGTGACCCTCACCAACTTCTACGTGCTGACGCGCTACAATCGCTCCAGCCTGTACGCCGCCGCGGTGCTGGATCTGGCGCAGGCGGTGAAATCGGCATATCAAACACAATGAATTCGGAGACGCTGACCATACGCCAGGCGACGCGCGCGGACGTGCCGCTGGTGCTCTCCTTCGTCAACGACCTGGCCGAATACGAGAAGCTCAGCCATCTCGTCGCGGCCACCGAGGAAGTGATTGCCGAAGAGCTGTTCGGGCCGACAAGCCACACGGAAGTCCTGCTCGGCCACAGCGGGACGGAACCTGTGGCCTTTGCCGTGTATTTCCACAACTTCTCCACTTTCCTCGGCAAGAAAGGCCTGTACCTGGAAGACTTGTACGTGCGCCCGGCGTATCGCCGCCGCGGTTTTGGCCGCGCCATGCTGCTGCAGGTGGCGCGCATCGCGGCCGAGCGCAATTGCGGGCGGCTCGAGTGGTCGGTGCTCGACTGGAACGAGCCGGCGATATTCTTCTACGAAACGCTCGGCGCCACCATCATGCACGAGTGGAAACTGGTGCGGGTCACGGGCGAAGCGCTAAAGAAGCTGGCGCAGATGAAATAGCGGGGGTCTTGGCGAAGGCGCCGTGGGAGCGAGCTTGCTCGCGAACGACGAAATTCGCGAGCAAGCTCGCTCCCACGATTCGCTCGACCCGACAGCGATACTCCTGCAACTGCGCCAGCGCGCGCCGGATGTCTTCCACCGCCTCGGGCTTGAGTGCTTCCCGCGGCAGCGGCGTCGCCGGTAGATCTTGCCGCCACGAGTTGACCGCCGCCGCCCGTGCAGGGTCTAATAATGCACCACGCGGCGAGGCTGCCCATGAAACCGTCCGTCCAGCAGACGCGACCGTACCGCTATTACGAGCTGGTCATGGCCGCGTTCGTCGTCGTGCTGATCTGCTCCAACCTGATCGGCCCGGCGAAGATCGCGCAGATTACCCTGCCGCATTTGGGCGCGGTGAGCTTCGGCGCCGGCGTGCTGTTCTTCCCCATATCGTATGTGTTCGGCGACATCCTCACCGAGGTCTACGGCTACGCGCGTGCGCGCAAGGTGATCTGGGCCGGATTCGCCGGCCTCGGCTTTGCCTCGTTCATGGCGGCGGTGGTGGTGGCGCTGCCGCCGGCGCCGTTCTGGAACAACCAGGCGGCCTACGAGATCGCCTTCGGCTCGGCCTGGCGCATTGTCCTTGCCTCCATGTGCGCCTATTTCTGCGGCGAGTTCGTCAACTCCTACGTGCTGGCGAAGATGAAAATCATCACCGCCGGCAAGTGGCTGTGGACCCGCACCATCGGCTCGACCATTTTCGGCGAGGCGGTGGACTCGGCGCTGTTCTATCCGCTCGCTTTCTATGGCAGCGGCATTATCCCCAACGACAAGCTGCCGCTGGTGATGCTGTCGCAGTTCCTGATCAAAGTCGGCGTCGAAGTCGTGTTCACGCCCGTCACCTATAAGGTGGTCAGCGCGCTCAAACGCGCCGAGCACGAGGACTACTACGACCGCAATACCGACTTCACCCCGTTCTCTCTCAAGGCTTGAGCGCTGCCGCGCTCTGCCTGCTGGATATCATTGTCCGTTCCGGGCCGCTGCGGAAATTGCCAAGAATTGTGACAGCGGGCCGGAAACATC
>Ga0156177_1121_pt3 | contig 12386 bp, 11 predicted proteins | sample RifCSPlowO2_12_FD_107830 | JGI IMG/M metagenome (GOLD analysis project Ga0156177, IMG submission 107830) | Betaproteobacteria bacterium RIFCSPLOWO2_12_FULL_64_23
AGCGGCTGTGGATAATCGCCGTCGGCAAGCGTGAGCACCGCATGGCCGTCGGCCGCCGCCCATTCGAGGGCCGTCTCGACTGCGGCCGAATCAAGATCGGACAGTATGCGCGCGGCAATCTCGGCGGAAACGATGCGTGCGAGCGCGCCGCGTCCGGCGGCCAGAATGTGCTGCGGCAAGCCAAAGGCGCCGAGAAGTTTCCTCAGACTTTGGCCGCCCAGCCCCGGCACCAGGCTGAGCTTGATCCACGCCGCGAGATCAGCGTCGTGTCGCATTGTGTTTCGGCTATGCGGGCAAAGCGGGAGATTTATCCGGCGCACGCCCGCTTAGACTTGGCCCTGCTCAGGGGGTGGTCACCACGTCGTCGATCAGCACCGGCCGGCTGGCCGACATCACCAGGGCGTAGGAAACCCGGTCGAAGGTGCGGAACACGAAAACCAGGCCGTAGCGTTCGTCCGGCAGCTTGGTCGCCTCGACCTTGTCGGCGCGGAACCATTTGGAGCTGCTGGTCTTCTCCAATGCGGTGCCGCCCAGGCGCAACAAGGCGAGCACATGCCCGGGCTCCAGTCCATCGTTCTTGCCCTTGTTGAGCGTGACCACGTTTTGCGGGCCGGTCTCGCGCAGTCCGCTGCGGGTGGCGATGATGCGGCCTTGGATCAACGTGCCGGGCGCATGCGGCGCGTAGCTGTTCAGCGTGATCGGTCCGGCCGCGACCAGGCGATCGCCCTTGCCAATCTCCTGCTGCGCGGCAAAGATTTGTATGCTTGCCGGATCGCCGGCCCTGGTCACTTTGCTGTCGCCGAGAAACACCGCTTCGTAGCCCAGCGTCTGTTGGCTCTCGGGGTCGACGAGCGGCTTGCCCGGGCGATAGATCTGCCACAAGCTGTCGAGCTTTGCATCCTTGATGCCGCTGACATAAGCGACGTCGCCCGAGCCCAGATAGACGCGGTCCGCCTGGGCAGCGATGATGCGCGGCGCGTTGTCCAGGCCGCCCGGTTCGATCACCAGCGGCCGCGACAGGAAAGGTTCGATGACCCTGGGCGGAATACTGGGAACGGCCTGCTTGCTGGTGTCCTCGACGCGTATGCGCGGCAACAGCTTTTCCGTCTCGCCCATCTTGAGTTCCGGCTGCGGCCCGGAGCGGTCGAGCACAATGACGTCTCCCGGGTAGATCAAGTGAGGGTTCTTGATCTGGTCCTGGTTCAGCTTCCACATTTCCGGCCAGCGCCACGGATCCTTGAGAAACCTTGCGGCGATACTCCACAGGGTGTCGCCGGGGACAACCACATACCGATCGGGAGCATTGTCCTGCAACCGGGTTTGCGCCCGCTGTTGAGCCAGGAGCGGCGTCGCCGCCAACGCCGCGGCGAGCATTGCGATTATGATAGACTTGCGCATAGGAGCCTCGAACCTATCTAAATGGAGGGCTGAATCATATAAAGTCTAGCACGCTTTTTATAGACTTCATTAAATTTAGCACCTAATCCATTCAATTAGCAAGTTTTTATGTCTCGCCTACATATCCTGCGTTACCCTGATCCCCGCTTGCACAAGATCGCAGCGCCGGTGGCGGAGGTAAACGACAGCATCCGCAGCCTGGCCGCCGACTTGGCCGAAACCATGTATGCCGCGCCCGGCGTGGGCTTGGCCGCTACGCAGGTAGACGTGCACAAGCAGTTGATCGTCATCGATTCGTCGGAAACCCGCGACAAACTGCTGACTTTGATCAACCCCGAGATTCTCACCGCCACGGGGGAGGCCGATTGCGAAGAGGGTTGTCTGTCCGTGCCGGGCATTTACGAGAGGATCGCGCGCGCCGAGCACATCGTCGTGCGTGCGCTGGGGCTGGACGGCCAGAGTTTCACCATGGAGGCGCAGAGCCTGCTCGCCGTGTGCATCCAGCACGAGATGGACCACCTGAAGGGCAGGGTGTTCGTCGAGTATCTGTCGCGCCTGAAGCAGACCCGCATCCGCGCCAAGATGCAGAAGCAGCAGCGCCAGAGCGCCTGATCTCACGCCCGCCTGCGCGGATGCGCCTCATTTTCGCCGGCACCCCCGAGTTTGCCGCGTGCGCGCTGGCTGCGCTGCACGGCGCGGGACATGAGATCGTCTTGGTGCTCACTCAACCCGACCGGCCGGCAGGCCGTGGACTTAAACTCGCGCCCAGTGCGGTAAAAGTGCTGGCGCAGGAGCGCGGCTTCGAGGTGTATCAACCCTCCGCTCTGAAGGACGCCGAAGCGCAGCAGCGCCTGCGCGCGCCAGGTGCAGACGCCATGGTGGTCGCGGCCTACGGCCTGATTCTGCCCGAACCGGTGCTCGCCATCGCACGTCTTGGCGCAATCAATATCCACGCTTCGCTGCTGCCGCGCTGGCGCGGCGCGGCGCCAATCCAGCGCGCCATCCTTGCCGGCGACGCGCGCACCGGGATCTCCATCATGCAGATGGACCGGGGTCTGGATACAGGACCGGTGCTCGCCGCCGAGTCGATGCCAATCGCGGCAGACGACAGCAGCGCGAGCTTGCAGCACAAGCTGGCCGAACTTGGCGCGCGCCTGATCGTGAGCGCGCTCGCGCGGCTCGAGCGCGGCCAGCTCCACCCCGAGCCCCAGGCCGACGCGGGCGCGAGCTACGCCGCGAAAATCACCAAGGCGGAAGCCGGAATCGACTGGCGCGAGGCGGCGCCGGCGATCGAACGCAAGGTGCGCGCATTCGATCCGTTCCCCGGCGCGCGCACCATGATAAGAAACGTCGGGCTGAAAATCTGGCGTACCCAGGTGACCGCGGCGGAGGGCGTACCGGGCACCATACTCGCGACCGGCCCGGAGGGCATTGTCGTCGCCTGCGGCGCCGGCGCGCTGAGCGTGCAGGAACTGCAGCGCGCCGGCGGCAAACGACTGGGGGCGGGACAGTTCCTCGCCGGCTTCCCGCTTGCCGCGGGCGAGCGGCTTGAATTTTCCGCGAAGGCCGCCATTTAACCGGCTGTTGAACAACTCAACCAAGGTCACAAGGAACCGTAAATGCTCGGAAACTGGCTTAAGACCACGATCCTGATGGCAGGCATCGTGGCGCTGTTCGGCGTCGTCGGTGCCGCATTCGGCGGCGCAAACGGCATGCTGCTCGGGCTCGCGCTCGGCGGCGCGATGAACATCTTCGCCTACTGGTTCTCCGACAAGATGGTGCTGTGCATGTACCGCGCGCAGGAAGTCGACGCGGCGAGCGCGCCGCAGTTCTACGGCCTGGTGCAGGAGTTGTCGCGGCGCGCCGGGCTGCCCATGCCGCGCGTCTATCTGATCGACGAAGCCCAGCCCAACGCGTTCGCCACCGGGCGCAGCGGGGGCGAACGCTCCAACCCGGTCGTCGGGCTGATCGTGATGATCCTGGCGCCGATCGCGGCGATGCTGATCCAGATGGCGATCGCGCGCGCGCGCGAGTTCGAGGCCGACCGCGGCGGCGCCGTCCCGGTGTAGGATGCGGGGCTCGTCTATCATCACTGCGGCGCTGCGGCCCTGGCGGCCGCGGCGCAACTTGTCCCCTTGTCCAGATCAGCGAATCTAGAGCTAGCGCTGTACGCCGCCGGTGTAGCCATCGCACAGGTACGCGCCGGCCGCAGCCTGTCGGACGCGCTCGCGGACCTGGAACCCGGCGCCGGCCTGCGCGCAGCGGTGCAGGATCTGGCTTACGGCACGCTGCGCAACCTCGGCCTGCTCGATGCCCTCCTCGCCGAGCTGCTGCGCAAACCGGTCAAGCCGGCCCTGCATGCTCTGCTGCTTTGCGCGCTGTACCAGTTGCGCGCCCGGCCGCGCTCCGGGCATACCACCGTGGATCAAACGGTGCGCGCGGTGTCGCGCCTGGAACCTGCGGCTAAAGGTCTTGCCAACGCCGTGCTGCGCAATTATCTGCGCCAGACGGACGCGCTCGTTGCGCGCTGCAACTCCGAAGCCGCACACTACTCCTATCCGCAGTGGTGGATAGAGCGCGTGCGCGCAGCCTGGCCGCAACGCTGGGAGTCGGTACTCAACGCCGGCAACCTCCACCCGCCGATGACCCTGCGCGTCAACCGGCGCCGCCTCACGGCGGAGCAGTATCTGGCCAAGCTGGGCGAGCGCGGCCTTGCCGGCGAACTCGTCGGAGCGCAGGCGATACTGCTCGAGCGCCCGCTACCGATAGAGGCGTTGCCTGGTTTCGCTGCGGGCGAGGTATCGGTGCAGGACGCCGGCGCCCAGCTCGCCGCGCCGCTGCTTGACGTTCGACCGGGCATGCGGGTGCTCGATGCCTGCGCTGCTCCTGGCGGCAAGGCCGGGCATATCCTGGAACTTGCCGATTGCGCGCTCACCGCATTGGACAGCGACCCGGCACGCCTGCCGCGCATCGGCGACAACCTCGCGCGCCTCGGTTATTCGGCACGCGTCGTTTGCGGCGACTGCCTCTCCCCTGAGGGGTGGTTCGACGGCGAGCTGTTCGAGCGCATTCTGCTCGATGCCCCCTGTACCGCCTCCGGCGTGGTCAAGCGCCACCCCGACATCAAGTGGCTGCGCCGCGAAAGCGACATCGCCCGGCTCGCGGCGATCCAGGGCCGGATGCTGGATGCGCTATGGCAACAGTTGGCCCCGGGTGGTAAATTGCTGTATGCGACGTGCTCGGTGTTCCCGCAGGAAAACGCACAGACTATCGCGTCCTTCCTGGCGCGCACCAACGCAGCCCTTCGGCTGCCGCTGGCGGAACTCGACGCAGGACAACTCTTGCCCGACGCGCGGCACGACGGTTTTTTCTATGCGCTGCTGGAAAAACATTAAGAGGCCGTTTCAGGATTTTGGAAGCGGCCCCCGAATTCAAGGAGCGTGAGGGGAGCCATCCCCTCATATTGTAATGAACACCGGAACATGAGCCTGCGGCTGCTCGTGCCACTGCTGCTCGCGCTGGCGCTCGGCTGGCCCGCGCCGGCACGCGCCGAAAACATCGAAATCAGCCATATTCTGATCGAGGTCAACGACGAGGGCTACGCCCTGGATGCCGATTTCGAGATCGAACTCAACCCGCGGCTGGAGGACGCAGTCAACAAAGGCGTGGCGATGTACTTCCAGGTCGAATTCGAGCTCGCGCGCAACCGCTGGTACTGGTTCGACGAACGTGCTGTCAACCGGCAGCTGATGCTGCGCCTGTCCTATCATGCGCTCACGCGTCAATACCGGATTTCGCGCGGCGCCTTGCACCAGAGTTTTTCCAGCCTGCCCGAGGCGCTGCGAGTGCTGTCGCGGGTGCGCTCCTGGCAGGTGCTGGAGCGCGCGGAGATAGACGCCGGCGACTACCAGGCGGCGCTGCGCATGCGGCTCGACGTAACGCAGCTGCCCAAACCGTTCCAGGTGAACGCGCTCACCAGCCGTGAGTGGAACCTCGCTTCCGAATGGCGGCGCTGGCCGCTGAAGATCAAGGCTCCGGTAACGGAGAAGGCACCGCAATGAAATACGCGCTCGTTACAAGCGTGCTGCTCGGCGTGATCCTGTTATTCCTGCTGGCAGCCGCAAGCGGCAACACCGCCCTGTTCTCCCACCACTACGCGCTGCTGCTGGGTTTGAACGCGGCGCTCGCCCTGGCGGTGCTCGGGCTCGTCGGCTATCAGTTGTGGGTGCTCACCTCCAAGCTGCGCGCGCGCGTGTTCGGTTCGCGTCTGACGCTGCGCTTCCTGCTGATGTTTCTGCCCATGGTAATCGTCCCCGGAGGCCTCGTATACGTGGTGTCGCTGCAGTTCATGGCGAAAAGCATCGAATCCTGGTTCGACGTGCGCGTGGACAACGCGCTCGAGGGCGGACTCAATCTCGGCCGCACCGCGCTCGATCTGTTGCTCACCGAACTCAACGACAAAGCACGCCGTATGGCGCTCGAACTTTCCGACAAGACGCCGGCGCAGCAGGTGGTGCTGCTCGACCGCCTGCGCGAACAGGCGGGCGTCGACGATGCGCTGCTCCTGTCCTCCGGCGGCAACGTCATCGCCAGCGCGAGAAAGGGCGTGGGCAAACTCCTGCCCGCGCTGCCCAGCAGCATGATCCAGCGCCAGGCGCGGCAAAGCCGCAGCTACGCCGCGCTCGAAGGCGCGCCCGACAAGGGATTGAGCCTGCGCGTTCTGGTACCGGTAGCCGCGCTCAGCATCACCGAGGATGAGCGTCTGCTGCAACTCCTGCAACGGGTGCCGCCGACGCTGACGCGGGACGCGGAGGCGGTGCAGGAGGTATATCGCGACTACAAGGAACTGTCGCTGTCGCGTCAGGGCCTGAAAGAGATCTACATCCTCACGCTGACGCTGACGCTGCTGCTGACTTTGTTCTCCGCCACCGCGCTCGCCTTCCTGCTCTCGGCGCGCCTGTCGGAGCCTTTGGCGCTGCTCGCCGCGGGCACGCAAGCGGTGGCACGCGGTGACTACAGCCGTCGCGCCCAGGTCACCAGCAGCGATGAACTGGGTATCCTCACCCAATCATTCAACAGCATGACCGAGCAGCTGGACGATGCGCGCAGCGCCGCCGAATCGCACCGCGCCGAGCTGGAGACGGCCAAGGCCTATCTGGAGAACATCCTCGCCAACCTGTCTGCCGGCGTGCTGGTATTGGACGAGCAGCTGCGCCTGGTCACCGTGAATCACGGAGCCGGCGCCATCCTGCAGGAAACATTCGACGGCCTGAAAGGCTGTGTCCTTGCCGATTGGCCGCGGCTGCAGTCGCTGGCGCGCGCCATCGTCGAGGGCTTCAAGCGGCACGACACGGCAACATGGCAGCAGCAGCTGGAGCTGGCCGAGCGCATGCTGCTGGTGCGCGGCTCGGTATTGCCGCGCGCGAGCGGCGGCGGCTACGTGGTCGTGTTCGACGATGTGACCACACTGGTGCAGGCGCAGCGCGCCACCGCCTGGGGCGAGGTGGCGCGGCGCCTGGCGCACGAAATCAAGAACCCGCTCACGCCGATTCAGCTGTCGGCCGAACGCCTGCAGGCGAAGCTCGCAAGCAAGCTCGCGCCCGAGGATGCGGCTGCGCTCAAGCGCGCCACGGAGACCATCATCAACCAGGTGGCGGCGATGAAGGGGATGGTGGACGACTTCGGCGAATATGCGCGCACGCCCGCGCCCAGCCTGCAGCCGCTCGACCTGAACGCCCTGGTGCGCGAGGTGCTGGACCTGTACGAGCATGCCGGCGCGCCGCTGCGGCCCGCGTTGCAGGCCGGGCTGCCGCAGGTGGTGGGCGATCCGACGCAGCTGCGTCAGGTGATGCACAATCTGCTGCAGAACGCGCAGGATGCGCTCGTCGGCCGCGCCGATCCGCAGATCGAGGTCGAAACCGAACGCGCGGGCAATCAGGCGTGCCTCAGAATCAGCGATAACGGCTGCGGTTTTCCCGAAGCGATCATGGTGCGTGTGTTCGAACCCTATGTGACCACCAAGCCCAAGGGCACCGGACTGGGCCTGGCGATCGTGAAAAAGATCATCGACGAGCACAATGGTGCGATCAGGGTGGAAAACCTGCCCGAACACGGCGCCAGGGTTAGCATCCTGCTGCCGCTGCTGCCCGAATCGGGGAGGACAAGCTAGTGTCACAGATATTGGTCGTTGACGACGAAATCGGCATCCGCGAGTTGCTGTCGGAGATTCTCGCCGACGAAGGCCATAGCGTGCAGCTGGCGGAAAACGCAGAGAGAGCGCGCGCGCTGCGCGGCGCGGAGCGCCCCGATCTGGTGCTGCTCGACATCTGGATGCCCGACACCGACGGCATCACCTTGCTCAAGGAATGGGCGGCGAATGGCCAGCTTACGATGCCGGTGGTGATGATGTCCGGACACGGCACCATCGAAACCGCGGTGGAGGCCACCCGCATCGGCGCCATCGATTTTCTGGAAAAACCGATTACGCTGCAAAAGCTGCTCGCCACGGTGAAACGCGCGCTGAGGGACGGAGGCGGCCAGACGCAGATCGGGCTCACGCTGCTCAGCCTGGGCCGCTCCGCGGTCATCGCCGATCTGCGCAAGCGCCTGGCGCAGATCGCCACCCTGTCCATGCCGGTACTGCTGCGCGGCGAGCCTGGCGTGATGCCGGAATTGTTCGCGCGCTACCTGCACCAGCCCAATACCCCCTGGGTAGTGGCAGGTGCGGCCCTGGCCGATGCGCCGCAGGAATTGCTGGCGGCGTCCGCCGGCGGCCTGATTTTCGTCGAGGAACTGGCGACGCTCACACGGGCGCAGCAAAAGAACCTGGCGTTCATCCTGGGCAAGCAGGAAAAGGCCAAGTCGCGCCTCATCTCCTTCACCGCCGAGGAGCCGGCGCGCCTCGCCGCCGATTTCGGTTTCGACGCAGCCCTGCTGGCGCGGCTGTCCGAGCTGTCGCTGGCGCTCCCGGCGCTGCGCGAGCACGCCGAGGATATTCCCGACATCGCCAGCATCCTGCTGGCGCAGCTGGTGGAGGCCAGAAATTGCCCGCCGCGGCATTTCTCCACCGCCGCGCTCAACGCCCTGCGCCAGTTCCATTGGCCGGGAAATCTGCAAGACCTGCAGGGGGCGGTGAAAAACCTGGCGCTTACCGCGCTGGAGGAGGAAATCGGCGCAACCGAGGTGGAACGGGTGTCGGCGCAGTTCCATCCCGCTGCAAGCACCCAGGCAGCGCCGCCGCTGGAGCTGCCGCTGGAGCTGCCGCTGCGCGAGGCGCGTGAGGCGTTCGAGCGCGCCTATTTTGAACAACTGCTGGCGCGGGAAGCGGGCTCAATCGCGCGCGTGGCCGAGAAAAGCGGCCTGGAGCGCACCCATCTGTACCGCAAGCTCAAGGCGCTGGGAATCACGGCGAGCAAGAAGGAAGAATAAAAGGCCATTTCAGAATTACCGCAATGGCCCCTGGCTTAGGGGAGTATGAGGGGAGGTATCCGCTCATTTTGCGATGAGCTCCAGGCTTCGGCATTGCGGCGCGGCAAAAAGGCATAAAATGCGGCCCATCCGCCATCAACCTTCCGGCGCGGCGCGGCAAGGCCGGGTTCGCCACCGACACGACTCACAGGAGCAACGTTGAAAATCATCATCCTCGGCGCGGGACAGGTCGGCACCAGCGTGGCGGAAAGCCTGGTCTCCGAAGCCAACGACATCACCGTGGTCGACATCGACGGCGCGCGCCTGCGCCTGTTGCAGGACCGGCTGGACTTGCGTACCGTCGCCGGCAGCGCGGCTCATCCGCCGGTCCTGAAAAGCGCCGGCATCGAAGACGCAGACATGCTGATCGCAGTCACGCAAAGCGACGAAATCAACCTGGTGGCCTGCAAGATTGCGGCGCACCTGTACAACGTTCCCACCCGCATCGCGCGCATACGCGCCCCGCATTACCTCGCCAACGAGCAGTTGTTCGCGCCCGAATGCTTCGCCGTGGACTACGCCATCTGTCCGGAGCAGCTGATCACCGATTATCTGGTCAAACTGGTGCAGTTTCCCGGGGCGCTGCAAGTGCTGGAATTCGCCGACGGCCGCGCGAGCCTGGTGGCGGTGCGCGCCTTCGAGGGCGGACCGCTGGTGGGTCACCAGCTGCAGGACCTGCGCAAGCACATGCCCAACGTGGATGTACGCGTCGCCGCGATTTTCCGCGGCGACCGCCCGATCGTGCCCGAGGGCACGACGGTGGTCGAGGCCGGCGACGAAGTGTTCTGCCTCGCCGCGAGCCAGAATATCCGCAAGGTAATGCAGGAGCTGCGCCGCCAGGACAAACCGGTGCGCCGCGTCATGATTGCCGGCGGCGGCAACATCGGCCTGAGGCTGGCGCGCGCGCTCGAGCACGACTACACGGTGAAAATCGTCGAGCACACCAAGCGCCGTTGCGAGGAGTTGTCCACGCGGCTCGATGCGGCGCTGGTGCTGCAAGGCGATGTCACCGACGAGTCGCTGCTCGAAGCCGAGAACGTCGAGGAGATGGACCTGTTCGTGGCCGTCACCAACGACGACGAGAACAATATCATGAGCTGCCTGCTCGCCAAGCGCATGGGTGCGCGCCGCGTGGTGGCGCTGATCAACCGGCGCTCGTACGTGGACCTGCTGCAATCGGGGCAGATCGACATCGCCATCTCCCCGGCGCAGGCAACCATAGGCTCGCTGCTGGCGCATGTGCGCCGCGGCGACATCACCGAGGTGCACTCGCTGCGCCGCGGCGCGGCCGAAGCGCTGGAAGCGGTGGTGCACGGCGACGCGGCATCCTGCCGCGTGGTGGGACGGCAGATCGAGCAGATCGAATTGCCCAAGGGCACGACTATCGCCGCCGTCGTACGCGGCGAAGAGGTGCTGATGGCCCACCACGACACCGTGATCCAGAGCGGCGACCATGCCATTGTCTTCGTCACCAACAAGAAGATGGTGCCCAAGGTGGAAAAGCTGTTCCAGGTCAGCGCGGGCTTTCTCTGAGTTAACCTCCCATGGTTCGAGTTCTTGCCGTCCTCCACGTGCTGAGCGTGGTCATCCTGATGTTCGCCCTGTGCCTGTTGTTTCCCCTCGCCTGGTCCTTGCTCCTCGGCGACGCGGCGCAAGCCGCCTACGACGAAGCCATTCTCCTGACCGTGTCTTCCGGCATGCTGCTGTGGGCGACGACGCGCAAGCACCGGCGCGAGTTGCAGCCGCGCGACGGCTTTCTCCTGGTGGCGCTGGTCTATACCGTGCTGCCCGCTTTCGCCACCCTGCCGCTGCTGTTCTACCTGCCGGAACTCTCCTTCACCGATGCCTATTTCGAGGCCGTTTCCGGCCTCACTGCATCCGGAGGGACCGTGCTCACCGGCCTGGACGCGCTGCCGCCTTCGATCAACATCTGGCGCACCTTTCTTATCTGGCTCGGCGGCATGGGTGTGATCGTGCTGGCGGTGGCCATCCTGCCGCTGCTGGGCGTGGGCGGCAGCCAGATGTACAAGGCGGAGACGCCCGGCCCGATGAAAGACACCAAGCTGACGCCGCGCATCGCCGAAACCGCCAAGGGCCTGTGGCTGGTGTATTTCATGATCACCGTTGCCGCCCTCCTCGCCTACCGGGTCGCAGGCATGAACTGGCTGGACGCCATGATGCATGCGTTCACCACCATGGGTCTGGGCGGGTTCTCCTCGCACGACGCGAGCTATGCCTACTGGAACTCGCCGGCAATCGAAGTGGTGGCGATTTATTTCATGCTGCTTGCGGGCATCAACTTCGGCACCCACTTCCTCGCCTGGCGGCGCTGGAGCTTTGGCCCGTACGCGCGCGACCCCGAGGCCTGGTTGTATCTGCTCGTGGTGCTAGGCAGCGTGCTCGGCATTGCGTATTTCCTGTTCGCCAACCAGACCTACGACAACTTCTGGACCGCGCTGCGCTTTTCCGCCTTCAACGTGGTCTCCATCGCCACCACCACGGGCTATTCCAACACCGACTACAATCTGTGGCCGATTTTCGCGCCGGTGTGGATGCTGTTGCTATGCACCTTCGCCACCTGCTCCGGCTCGACCGGGGGCGGCATCAAGATGATCCGCGCCAGGCTGATGGCGAGCCAGGCGGTGCGCGAAATGACGCGCATCATCCATCCGCGCGCAGTGGTGCCGGTGAAGCTCGCGGGCGTGCCGGTCGAGAACAATATCATTTTTGCCATACTCGCCTTCATCCTGGTGTATAACGGCGCGGTCATCAGCATGACCATGTTGCTCGCCGCCTCCGGTCTTGATATTGTCAGCGCATTTTCCGCGGTGATCGCGTCCATCAACAACACCGGCCCGGGTTTGAATCGGGTGGGGCCGGCAGCGACTTATGCGTCTCTGAACGATTTCCAGACCTGGGTCTGCACCGTCGCCATGCTGCTCGGACGACTGGAGCTGTTCACTCTGCTCGTGGTGTTAACGCCCGGATTCTGGCGCAAATAGTCAGCGCAGACAGCGACCAGCGTCAACGCGCCGGCGCGGTACTTCAAGCTTGCCCTACTTCGCCGCGATTACCGCGATCTCGACCAGCATGTCGGCGGTCGCAAGCTTGGCCTCGACGCAGGCGCGCGCCGGCAGGTTGTTCGCGTCGACCCAGGCGAGCCAGGCCTGGTTCATCTCCTCCCGCGTGCGGATATCGGCGAGCCAGATTTGCGCCGAGACGATTTTGGACTTGTCGCTGCCCGCCTGCGCCAGCAGCGCATCGATCCTGCCGAGGATCTCCTCCGTCTGCGCCTTGACCGGGGCCGGGCGCTTGTCGGCGACGGTGCCGGCGACATAGATCATGCCGTTCGCTTCGACGGCGCCGGAAAGGATTTTTGCGGGTTGGTGGCGGACGATGTCCATATAAATTTCCTCAGGTCAAGTGGTGGTGGATCGAACGGGATCGTACGCCAGCAGTGGCGCAAGCCATTTTTCGACGTCGGACAGCGAAAGCCGTTTGCGCTTGGCGTAGTCCTCCGC
>Ga0156177_1182_pt2 | contig 12311 bp, 11 predicted proteins | sample RifCSPlowO2_12_FD_107830 | JGI IMG/M metagenome (GOLD analysis project Ga0156177, IMG submission 107830) | Betaproteobacteria bacterium RIFCSPLOWO2_12_FULL_64_23
GGGCGAGGCGTTCAGCGCAGAGACGCTCGCCGGCGGCGTGTCCTCGGACATCCTGCGCATCGACCTGCCCGGGCGCACCCCGGGTCTTTCCTTTTGTTTCAAGCGGGCGCTGGCCAAGCTCAAGGTCGCCGCCGACTGGCGCGCCCCGGTGGAGCGCAACCATGCCGAAGTCGAATGGCTGCGCCTAGCCGGCGCGCTGGCGCCGCGGTCGGTGCCGCGCGTTCTCGGCGAGGATGCGCAAGCGAACGCGTTCGCCATGGAATACCTGGCCCCCGCGGCACATCCGGTGTGGAAAAACGAGCTGCGCGACGGCAACATCCAAAGCGAAACCGCAGCCGCAGTGGCGCGCGCCATCGCCGCGATCCACGCCGGGACGGCGCTGCGCCCGGACCTGGCGCAGCGCTTTGCCAACGATCACATTTTTCACGCCATCCGGCTCGAGCCCTATCTGCTCGCCACGGCCGCGCGCCATCCGGACTGCGCCGCGCGGCTGTGCGAGCTCGCCGAAACCACCGCGCACACCAGGCTCGCGCTGGTGCATGGCGACCTCAGCCCGAAAAATATCCTGGTGGCGGCGCATGGCCCGGTCCTGCTCGACGCCGAATGCGCCTGGTACGGCGACCCGGCTTTCGACCTCGCCTTCTGCCTCAACCACATGTTGTTGAAATGCCTGTGGCGGCCGCAGTGGCGCGAGCAGTATCTCGCCTGCTACGACACGCTCGCCTCGACCTATCTTGCGCGCGTCACCTGGGAGCCGCGCGCGGCGATCGAGGCGCGCGTGGCGCACTTGCTCCCCGGCCTCCTCCTCGGGCGCGTGGACGGAAAATCCCCGGCCGAGTACCTTGGCGACGCGGGCGACAAGGAACGCGTGCGCCGCGTGGCGCGGCGCTTTCTGCTGCAACCAAGCGATCGGCTCGCGGCCATAAGCGAAGCCTGGAACACCGAACTCAAGGGAGCTTGAATGCCGGACACGACGATAACCAGGATCAGCGGCCGCAGGGTGTGGGACTCGCGCGGCCGGGCTACGGTGGAAGCGGAGATCGAGCTTGCCTGCGGCGCGCGCGGCCGCGCGATCGCGCCCGCCGGGGCCTCGCGCGGCGCGCGCGAGGCCGTCGATTTGCGCGACGCCGATGGCCTGGGCGTAACAGTCGCGGTCGCGAACGTCAACGGCGCCATCGCCGCGGCGCTCGCCGGCATGGATGCAGGAAAACAGGAAGACCTGGACCGTGCGCTGATCGCCCTCGACGGCACGCCGAACAAGGCGCGGCTGGGGGCGAACGCCACGGTCGCGGTGTCCCTGGCCGCGCTGCATGCCGCGGCGCGGGCGCACGGCCTGCCCCTGTTCCGCTACCTTGCACAAGGAAGACCAATGCGCCTGCCGCTGCCCGAAATCCAGATATTCGGCGGCGGCGCGCATGCCGGCCGGCGCATCGATATCCAGGACCTGATGGTAATGGCGCTCGCGGCGGGAAGCTTCGATGAGGCGCTGGAGATGACGGCGCGCGTGTATCACGCGGCGGGCGAGCTCATGCGCGACGCCGGCAAGCTGCGCGGCGTCGCCGACGAAGGCGGCTGGTGGCCGGAGTTCGCGAGCAACGAGGAGGCAATCGAGACGCTGACGCGCGCGATCGAGCGCGCCGGGTTCGTGCCCGGCGACGAAGTCGCGATCTCGCTCGACATCGCCGCCTCGGAGTTCGGCGCCGGCGGCCGCTACCGGCTGGGCCTGGACGGCAGGAGCCTGGACAGCGACGGCATGTGCGAACTGGTCCTCGGCTGGCTCGCGCGTTACGCCATCGTCTCGGTCGAGGACCCACTCGCCGAGGACGACCGCGAGGGCATGATGCGCTTCACCGCCGCGGCCGGCCGCCGGGTACAGATCGTAGGCGACGATTATCTGACCACCAGCGCCGCGCGCGTAGAAGCCGCGATCGCCGACCGCGCCTGCAACGCCGTGTTGCTCAAACCCAATCAGTGCGGCACGGTGACCGAGACGCGCGCCGCGCTCGATCTGGCCAGGGCCGCGGGCTGGGGCTGCATCGTCTCGGCGCGCTCGGGCGAAACCGAGGACCTCTCCATCGTGCACCTGGCGACCGGTTGGGATGCGGGCCAGATCAAGGTCGGCTCGTTCGCGCGCGGTGAACGCATGGCAAAATGGAACGAGGCGCTGCGCATCGAGGAGATGCTGGGTAGGGATGCGCACTTCGCCGGGCGCAGCGCGCTGCCGTTGAAGAAATCCTAGGTTTTCGTAGGAGCGAGCTTGCTCGCGATGTGCTTCGCGAGCAAGCTCGCTCCCACGCGAATTCCATCGCGACGCTTCGCGAGCAAGCTCGCTCCCACGCGAATTCCATCGTGTGTGAACCCTCCGATGGGACTTGCCTCGCGAGCACGCTCGCTCTCACGCGGCTATAATGCGCTTGCTGTGAAGAACAAGAACACGCTGCCCCTGCGGCTATGAGTAAGGTTGCCCCCGCGCGGGCGCACCCTCTGCGCGGCATCCTGATGATCATGACGGCGGTGGCCATGTTCACCGTCATGGACTCGATGGCCAAATACCTTTCGCGCTTCTATCCCGTGCCCGGTATCGTCTGGGCGCGCTACGCCTTCCATCTCTTGTTCGTGGTCATGATTCTGGGTCCGCGCATGAAGCTCGGCCTGGTGCGCACCCGACACCTCGGACTGCAGATCGTGCGCGGCATGCTGCTGGCCGCCTCGAGCATGCTGTTCTTCAGCGCGCTCAAATTCATGCCGATGGCGGAGGCGTCTTCGATCTCGTTCGTCGCGCCCATGCTGGTCACGCTGCTGGGCGTATTCCTGCTGAAGGAAAAAGTCGAGCCGGCGCGATGGGTGGCGGTGGCGGCCGGATTCGTCGGCGTGCTGATTATCATCCGTCCGGGCAGCGGCATCTTCTCCTGGGTCGCCGTGCTGCCGCTCGCGACTGCGGCCAGCTTCGCCAGCTACCAGATCCTGACGCGCAGACTCGCCGGCGTCGACAGCCCCTACACTTCGGTGTTTTACTCGGGCCTGATCGGCACGGTAATGCTGGCGGCGGTGCTGCCGTTCCAGTGGACCACGCCGACGACCGTGGCGCACGCGCTGATGCTGCCGGCGATCGGCTTCATCGGCGGATTGAGCCATCTGATCCTGATCCGCGCCTACGACCAGGCGGCGGTCTCGACCCTGGCGCCGTTCACCTATACGCAGCTGATCTGGGTGATCCTGATGGGTTACCTGGTGTTCGGCGACTTTCCCGATCACTGGTCGCTGATCGGCATCGCGGTAATCATGGCGAGCGGCATATACATCGCCAGGCATCAGCAGCTGTCGGAGCGGCAGCAGCGCGCCGAGTTGCGGGAAAGCGTGCCCGGCGCCTGATACGCGCGATGGCGGCGGCCCGGGTGCGGCCGCTGGTTCGTAACAGCCTCAGCTGGGCCAGCGGCTGAGGAAGTCCTGATAGGCGAGCGCGATGCCCGCTTCCATGCGCGTGCGCGGCTTCCATCCAAGGGCGTTGATGCGGGCCGAATCGAGCAGCTTGCGCGGCGTGCCGTCGGGCTTGGACGTGTCGAAGCGCAGGCTGCCGCGAAACCCGACTACGCGCGCGACCGTGCGCGCCAGCTCCGCGATGCTCAGGTCCTCGCCGTAACCTATGTTCACCAGCGGCGGATGGCTGTCCGTGACCAACTCCGAGAATTCCGGCGGCGGCAACTCCAGCAGATAGACGCAGGCTTCGGCCATGTCCTCGCTATATAGAAACTCGCGCAGCGGCGCACCCGTGCCCCAGATGACCACTTCTTCCGATCCGGCTTTCATCGCCTCGTGCATTTTGCGGATCAGCGCCGGCAGCACATGCGAATTATTCAGATCGTAACTGTCGCCCGGACCGTACAAATTGGTCGGCATCGCCGCGAGAAAGCCGGTGCCGTACTGCCGGTTGTAGGACCAGCACATCTCGATCCCGGCGATCTTGGCCAGGGCATAAGGGCGGTTGGTCGGCTCCAGCGGGCCGCCGAGCAGGTATTCCTCCCTGATCGGCTGCGCACAATCGCGCGGATAAATGCAGGAAGATCCGAGGAACAGCAGCCGCTTTACGCCGGCCCTCCAGGATTCGTGCAGGACATTGACCTGGATCGCGAGATTGCTATGGATGAATTCAGCCGGATAGCTGCTGTTGGCGACGATGCCCCCGACTTTGGCGGCAGCGAGAAACACATAATCGGGCCGTTCGCGCCGGAACAAATCGCGCACCGCGGCCTGATCGGTGAGTTCCAGTTCAGCATGGGTGCGCAACAACAAGTTGCGGTAGCCCCTTTGTTCGAGCTGTCTGACCAGCGCGGAACCGGCCAGGCCGCGGTGGCCGGCGACGTAGATTTTTGCGCCCTTGTCCATCACTCATGCCGGTCGAAAGTCTTGTGCCCGTGGCGCTTCACCAGCGCGTCGCGCTCGGCCGAGCGCAGGTCCGCGCGCACCATCTCGACAACGAGTTCTGCGAATTTGACTTTCGGCACCCAGCCCAGTTTTGCTTTCGCTTTTCCCGGGTCGCCCAGGAGCGAGTCCACTTCGGTCGGGCGGAAGTAGCGCGGATCGACCGCGACGATGCAGCGGCCGTCGCGGTCGTAGCCCTTTTCGTTCTTGCCCTCTCCTTTCCAGGTGAGTTGCAGGCCCAGTTCGGTCGCGGCGGCCTCCACGAATTCGCGCACGCTGTGCTGCTCGCCGGTGGCGATGACGAAATCCTCCGGCTGCGGCTGCTGCAGCATCAGCCACATTGCCTCGACGAAATCGCGCGCATGCCCCCAGTCGCGCCGGGCGTTGAAATTGCCGAGGTAGAGACAGTCCTGCAGGCCGAGCTTGATGCGCGCGAGCGCGCGCGTGATCTTGCGCGTGACGAAGGTCTCGCCGCGCAGCGGTGATTCATGATTGAACAGTATGCCGTTGCAGGCGTAGATGCCGTAAGCCTCGCGGTAGTTGACGCTGATCCAGTAGGCGTAGAGCTTGGCCACGCCGTAGGGGCTGCGCGGATAGAAAGGCGTGGTTTCGGTCTGCGGCGTCTCCCGTGCCAGGCCGTAGAGCTCGGAGGTGGAGGCCTGGTAGAAGCGGGTCTTCTGCTCCAGCCCGAGGATGCGGATGGCTTCGAGCAGGCGCAGGGTGCCGAGGGCGTCGGAATCGGCAGTGTATTCCGGCTCCTCGAACGAGACGGCGACATGGCTTTGCGCGGCGAGATTGTAGATTTCGTCCGGCCGGGTCTGCTGGATGATGCGCACCAGATTGGAGGAATCGGTGAGATCGCCGTGGTGGAGAATGAAGCGGCGGTCGGTTTCGTGCGGATCCTGATACAGGTGGTCGATGCGGTCGGTGTTGATAAGGGAGGAGCGGCGCTTGATGCCGTGAACGACATAACCCTTGCCCAGCAGGAATTCGGCAAGGTAAGCCCCGTCCTGCCCGGTGATCCCCGTGACTAGCGCGATTTTGGCCATCGTCTGCTCATTTCCTTCCATAGTGGTCGTCAAGGCGAACGATATCGTCTTCGCCGAGGTAATCGCCGCTCTGCACTTCGATCATCACGCAATCGACCTGGCCCGGGTTGGCGAGGCGGTGGGCGGTGCCGGCGGGAATGTAGGACGACTGGTCCGTACCCAGAGTGATTTCGTGCTCGCCGTTCACGACCGTGGCGGTGCCCGAGACCACCACCCAGTGTTCGCTGCGGCGATGGTGATATTGCAGCGACAGCGAGGCGCCGGGCCTGACCACGATGCGCTTGATCTTGAAGCGCGGCCCCTCCTCCAGCACGGTGTAAGTGCCCCAGGGGCGATGAACGGTGCGGTGCAGCCGCGCGCTTTCGTGGCCGCTGGCCTTGAGGCGCTGGACAATGCTCTTTACATCCTGCGCGCGGCCGCGGTCGGCCACCAGCAAGGCGTCCGGCGTATCCACCACCAGCAGGTCTTGCACGCCCAGGGTCGCCACCAACCGGTCTTCGCTGCGCACGAAACAATCCTTGCTATCGACGAGCACGGCCTCGCCCTGGACGCGATTGCCCGCCGCGTCGGCGGGCACCAGGTCGCCGAGCGCCTGCCAGGAGCCGATGTCGCTCCAATCGAAGCGTCCGGGCACGACGGCGACGCGCCCGGCCTTTTCCATGACGGCATAGTCCACCGAGATGTCGGCGATGCGGGCGAACGATTCCGCATCGATGGCGACGGGCGTCTGCGTGCGCGGCGTGGCCTGCCACGCCGCAGCGACGGCGTCCGACACTGCGGGCGCGCAGCGCGCGAGCTCGCTGAGGAAATCGCCGGCGCGAAAACAGAACATGCCCGAGTTCCAGTAATAGCGCCCCGAAGCCAGGTATTCCTCGGCCTTCTCGCGCGAGGGCTTTTCGACGAAGCGGCGCACGCTTAAGCCCGCGCCGCCGAGCTTGCGCGCCTGGTCGGCCTCGATATAGCCGAACCCGGTCTCGGCAGCGGCAGGCGTAATGCCAAAGGTGACCAGATAGCCTTGTTCGGCGAGCTCGCGGGCGTCCTGCACCGCTTCGGCAAAGGCGGCGAAATCGCGGATCAGGTGGTCCGAGGGCAGCACCAGCATCGTCGCCGCGTCGCCGAACTGTTCGCGCAGGCGCAAGGCCCCGGCCGCGATCGCCGGCGCGGTATTGCGCCCCTCGGGCTCGAGCAGATAGTCGAGGGATATCCCGGGGGCCAGCGCCATTTCGGCATAGGCGTCGCGGGTGATGAAAAAATAATCCCGGTTGGTGATGGTGAGTATCGAGTCCGGTTTCAATGCCGCCGCGCGCAGCAGCGTTTTCTGCAGCAGGCTCTGCCCGTCGGGCAGGACGATGAAGGGCTTGGGATGGGCTTCGCGCGACACCGGCCACAGGCGGGTGCCGGCGCCGCCGGACAGGATGACTGGGATCAGCAAGTGAAAACCACGCAAGTGAGGAGCACGACCGGGATTCCGAACCGCCAGAAGGTTTGATTTTAGCTCACATCAACTGTAAGTAGGACGTCCGGCGGTGAGATAGCGCGGATCGTTATAGCCCGGCGTCGACGGGTGCCCGCTCTTGACCATGGAATCGACCAGCGCTTCGTCCGCGGCGGAAAATCGATGCTCCAGCGCACCCAGGTACCCGGTCCACTGCTCCAGCGTGCGCGGCCCCGCCAGCACCGAAGTGACGATGCGGTTGTTGAGCACCCAGTTGAGCGCAAACTGGCCCGCGCTCATGCCGCGCTTCTCGGCGTGCGCCTTGAAGGTCTGCGCCATGGCGAGGGACTCCTCGCGGAATTCGGTCTCCATCATGCGCTTGTCCTTCTGCCCTGCGCGCGTGCCCGCGGCGGGCGCCTGGCCGGGCGCATATTTGCCGGTGAGCACGCCGCGCGCGAGCGGGCTGTAAGGCACCACGCCCAGGCCGTAGCCGGCGCAGGCCGGAAGGACTTCCGTTTCCGGCATGCGGTTCATCGCGTTGTAGTAAGGCTGGCATGCGATCGGCGCGGGCACGCCCAGCTTGGCGCACAGCTCGGCGATCTGCACGATGCGCCAGGCGCGGTAGTTGGACACGCCGAAGTAGCGCGCCTTGCCGGCGCCGATGATCTCGCCCATGGCGACGAGCGTCTCCTCGAGCGGCGTGGATGCATCGTCGAGGTGCAGATAATAAATGTCGATCCAGTCGGTGTTAAGGCGCCGCAGGCTCGCGTCGATGGCGCGCATCATCCAGCCGCGCGACAGGCCGGTCTCGTTGGGTCCCTTGCCCATGGCGTTGCCGACCTTGGTCGCCAGCACCCACTTTTCGCGATCGTCGGCAATCAGCTTGCCGGTAACGCGCTCGGACTCGCCCTTGGCGTAGACGTCGGCGGTGTCGATGAAGTTGATGCCGGCGGCGCGCGCCGAATCGACGATGCGGCCCGCTTCGGCGGCGTCGGTGCGCGCGCCGAACATCATCGTGCCCAGGCAAATGGGCGAGACTTTGAGGCCGCTCGCGCCCAGTTTTCGGTATTCCATATCACTCTCCCTTAAACGACACTGTCATCCTTGGCGCGACCAAGGATCTCATTTTCTATACGTGGCGACGTAAATTGCGCCCTCGTTGTTGCACAATTGCGATGTTGCGCCGACGAGAAACCGTCCGCGCGGATCGTCGATTACGCGCGGATGAAAAGCGCATCCGCACGCAATCGACGATCTTGTATACCCCCCCTCGCGCTATGTTTGGTGTTAACGGATAACCGTGTTTTCTGTGCGGATGCGCTTTTCATCCGTACAGAAAACACGGTTGGCGCGCGTAGCGCGCAAGGCCGCTCGCGCCCAGTTTTCGGTATTCCATGTTCATGCTCCCCTTATGCAATGATTCTTCCCCACAGATCGTGCGCGTCGGCGCGCTCGATTTTGACCCTGGCCCAGTCGCCCGGCTTGAGCCCCTGGGCGCCGGCGATGTATACCACGCCGTCGATTTCCGGCGCATCGGCGCCGGAGCGCGCGACCGCGCCCTGCTTGTCGACCGTGTCGACCAGGACCTTCAGCGTCTTGCCGATCTTGCGCTTCAGGCGCTTGCGGCTGATTTTTTCCTGCACCGCCATGAAGCGCGCGCGCCGCTCTTCGCGCAATTCCGCCGGCACCGGGCCGGGCAGCGCGTTCGCCTTCGCCCCTTCCACCGGCGAATAGGCGAAGCAGCCGACGCGGTCGAGTTCGGCTTCCTCCAGAAAATCGAGCAGCTGGCGAAACTCGGCTTCGGTCTCGCCCGGAAAGCCGGCGATGAACGTGCTGCGGATGGTGATCTCCGGACAGATCGCGCGCCAGGCGCGGATGCGCTCCAGATTGACTTCGCCCGAGGCCGGCCGCTTCATCAGCTTCAGGATGCGCGGGCTCGCGTGCTGGAACGGCACGTCGAGATAAGGCAGGAGCCTGCCTTCGGCCATCAGCGGAATGACCTCGTCCACGTGCGCATAGGGATAGACGTAATGCAGGCGCAGCCACAAGCCGCCTTCGCCCTCCCCGAGCTCGCACAGGGCGCGCACCAGCTCAGTCATGCGCGTCTTCAGCGGGCGGCCTTGCCAGAAGCCGGTGCGATAGCGGATGTCCACGCCGTAGGCGCTGGTGTCCTGCGAGATCACCAGGATTTCCTTCACCCCGGCCTTGACCAGGGTTTCCGCCTCCTGCATCACCTCGCCTATGGACCGGCTCGAGAGGTCGCCGCGCAGGGAAGGGATGATGCAGAACGTGCAGCGGTGGTTGCAGCCTTCGGAGATTTTGAGATAGGCGTAATGCGCTGGCGTGAGCCGCACGCCCTGCGGCGGCACCAGGTCGGTGTAGGGATCGTGCGGCCGGGGCAGATGCGCGTGCACCGCCTGCATCACTTCGTCGGCGGCGTGCGGCCCGGTGACCGCCAGCACCCTGGGATGCGCCTTGCGCACGAGGTCGCCCTTGGCGCCGAGACAGCCCGTTACGATCACTTTGCCATTTTTGGCCAGCGCCTCGCCGATGGCCTCGAGCGATTCCTCCACCGCGGAATCGATGAAGCCGCAGGTGTTCACCACCACCAGTTCGGCCGCCTCATAGGAGGGCGAGACGGCGTAACCCTCGGCGCGCAGCTGCGACAGGATGCGCTCCGAATCGACCAGCGCCTTGGGGCAGCCCAGCGAAACGAATCCGATCTTGGGCGCGATGGTCATTTATTGCTGTGGAAGCGAGCTTGCTCGCGAAGCCATTGAATTCATTGTGGGAGCGAGCTTGCTCGCGAAGCCATTGAATTCATTGTGGGAGCGAGCTTGCTCGCGAAGCGATCGCGAGCAAGCTCGCTCCCACAGAACGAGGCTTCAGGACTTTTCGCCCTCGTCCTTCTTTTGCGGCGCGGGCTGTCCGGGAAAGCCGGGGAAAGGAAAACCGGTAAACATGTTCTTGGTCTGATTCTGCAACTGCTCCTGCATCTGCATGAACACATTCTTGCTCTGATCCATGTAGGCCGACATCATGCCCTGCATCGCCGAGCCCTGGAAATTCATGAACTGCGTCCACAGGTCCTTGTTGATCTTGCCGTTGTCGCCGTACATCGCGCGCGACTGCTCCTGCAACTGCTTCTGCACCTGGACGAACGTCTGCATGTTCTTCTCCAGGTAATTGCCGACCATGCCCTGCATCGCATTGCCGTAGAAGCGGATCAGCTGCGACAGCAGATCGGAGGTGAACATGGGCATGCCGCCCGCTTCCTCCTCGAGGATGATCTGCAGCAGGATGGAGCGCGTGAGGTCCTCGCCGGTCTTGGCATCCACGACCTGGAATTGCTCGTGCTTGAGCACCAGCGCCTTCACGTCGGCCAGCGTGATATAGCTCGAGGTCCGCGTGTCGTAGAGGCGCCGATTCGGATATTTCTTGATCAAGCGCAGCGCACCGGTCGCCGCGTTTGCGGCAGTATCCGTTTGATTTGACGCAGTTTCATTCTTTTGTTGCATCGCAGCATTCCCCTTGACTTTTCCGTCAATTCAAGTACAATGAATTCATGTTGCGTTGCAACATTATAGCAGCCTGAACCCATCGCACCACACATTCTCAACCTAGGAGCCCAAGATGGCCAACCCCAACGAGCAATTGGCAGCCTGGCAAAAAGCCGCTCTGGAATCCACGCTCACCTATGCGCAGGCGAGCATCGCCAGCGCCGAGCAACTGCTGAAACTCAATCTCGATGCCGCCCGCAATTCGCTCGAGCAAGCCGGCAAGAACACGCGCGAACTGCTCTCCATCAGCGACCCCCAGGAACTGCTGCAACTGCGCTCCAAGATCGCCCAGGCGAACATGCAACAGACCGCCAGCTACGCGCAGAACATCTACGAAATCGTCAGCCAGACCCAAGCGCTGCTGACCAAACTCAACGAGGAGCAATTTTCGCGCCTCAACCAAGAAGCCGCTGCCGGCGCCGGGCAACTGTCCAAGGGCACGCCGGGCGCCGAGGCCGCCTCGGCCACGGTCAAATCGACCCTCGCCGCGACCAACGCCATGATGGACAATCTCAACCGCGCCACCAAGCAGTTCGCCGAATTATCCGAGGCAAGCATCAAGGCCGCCACGGCCGGCATGTTCAACACCGGCGGCAAGAAATAAGCTCGCCGCCGAAAAACCAAGCCCCGCCAGAACCCGGCGGGGCTTTTTTTATTGCTTTCAGCCTAGCACAAATCCCGCCGCCGCGCGCTGGCCCGCACCATCCGCCGCCTGCTGTTTTCGAAAAGCAGATTCCTCGCTCCGCTCGGAATGACACTTGGAGACATCAAAAAAATGTCATTCCGAGGCCTCAGGCCGAGGAATCCGCTGTTACTGCGTATGGAAAAAACAGTTACTTCACGAAGTTTGCCCCCGCGCAGCAGGGGGCTCGGAATGGCAGTTACTGGAAGCACGTCTATTGCATGTGCTGGCCGCCGTTGATGGCGATGTTGGCGCCGGTCACGAAGGCCGCCTCTTCCGAGCACAGGTAGATGATCAGCCCGGCCACTTCCTCCGGCTTGCCCAGGCGCCCCACCGGAATCTGCGGAATGATCTTGCTGTCGAGAATCTCTTTCGGAATCGCCGTCACCATCTTGGTGCCGATGTAGCCCGGCGAAATGGTGTTCACCGTGACGCCCTTCTTGGCCACTTCCAGCGCCAGCGCCTTGGTGAAGCCGTGCATGCCGGCCTTGGCCGCCGAATAATTGGTCTGGCCGAACGCGCCTTTCGAACCGTTCACCGAAGACACATTGATGATGCGCCCCCAGCCGCGATCGACCATGCCGTCGCACACCGGCTTGGTCATGTTGAACACGCTGTCGAGGTTGGTATGCATCACCGCGTCCCAGTCGGTCTTGCCCATCTTCTTGAACGTCATGTCGCGCGTGATGCCGGCGTTGTTGACCAGGATCTCCACCGGTCCGACGTCGGCTTGTATCTTGGCCACGCACGCCTGGCAGGAATCGTAGTCGGCCACGTCTACCGGCACGGGATGAAAATCGTAGCCGCGCGATTTCATGTCCGCGTTCCAGGCCGCGACGTTCTTGTTTCCGGGCGAGTGCGTCACTACGACGCGAAAACCCGCGTCGTACATCTTGGTGCTGATCGATTCGCCCAGCCCGCCCATGCCGCCGGTAATCAGCGCAATCCTTTTTGGCACGATAGTCACGATAGTTCCTCCTTCATCCATGCAGTCCGACACCGCTAATATTGATCTTATCGCCGGATTATGTCATCAACATTGACGCTAATCATAAGCACCCGCCGCCGGCTCCGACGCGACTAACAAATTCAAGCTTCACTTTGTCGCCGGCACTCCCTTCTCCGGGGTCGCATCCCCGCAAGCGGGGCCCCTGCTCCTCCCTACG
>Ga0156177_1030_pt1 | contig 12079 bp, 12 predicted proteins | sample RifCSPlowO2_12_FD_107830 | JGI IMG/M metagenome (GOLD analysis project Ga0156177, IMG submission 107830) | Betaproteobacteria bacterium RIFCSPLOWO2_12_FULL_64_23
TAAAACCAGGACGGCTTGGGTTTTTACACAAGATCGCCGATTGCGCACGGATGGGTTCATCATCCGTGCGCAATCGGCGATCCGCGCGGACGGTTTTTCGTCCGCGCAAAAACGCAACCTTGCAGCAAGGGGAGGCTCGATTCAAATCGCCACGTCGTGTTGGCATAGGTTTCTCCTTCACCTGCCGCTCGCCTGGGCGACCATCCGGCGCAGGTCCTCTTTGCGGACTTTGCCCAGGGCTGTTTTCGGCAACTCGCCGACGAACACCACTTCCTTCGGATGTTTGTAGCGCGCGATGCGGCCCTCGAGCAGCTGCAGCACCGCCGCCGGCGTGAGGCTGTGTCCGGTCTTCGGCGCGACGACCGCAACCACGACCTCGCCCCAGCGCTCGTCGGGACGGCCGATGACCGACGCCTCGGCGATGTCCTGGCATTCCGCAAGCACGTTCTCGATCTCGGCCGGGTAGATGTTCTCGCCGCCGGAGATGATCATTTCCTTCCTGCGGCCGTCCACGTAGAGATAGCCTTCGGCGTCCTGGTGGCCCATGTCGCCCGAGTGGAACCAGCCGTCCACCAGCGCCGCCGCGGTCTCCTGCGGCGCATTCCAGTAGCCGTTCATCACGTTGGGGCCGCGCACCAGGATTTCGCCGGTGGCGCCTTGCGCCACCTCCTTGCCGGAATCGTCGACGATGCGCAGCTCGCAATGCGCCGCAGCCTTGCCGGTGGAACCGGCTTTGCGCATCGCATCCTCCGCCTTCAAGCAGACGGCGATGGGGCAGGTTTCGGTGGCACCGTAGATCTGCACCAGCGGCACGCCTCTGGCATGTACCGCGTCGATGATTCTCGCCGGCACAATCGTGGAGCCGGTGGTGATCATGCGCAGGCTGGAGAAGTCCGCGCTGTGCCAGCGCGGACTCGCCATCATCATGCCCAGCTGCGCCGGGACCAGCACTGTCAGCGTGATGCGCTCGCGCTCGATCGCATCGAAGCACGCATCGGTGTCGAACTTCGGATGCAGCACCACGGTACAGCCGGCCTGCAGGGCAGGGGTGGTCAGATTGTTGAGTCCGCCGACGTGGAACAGCGGCAGCGTGGTGAGTATCCTGTCCTCCGGCCTGAGGCCGTGCATGTTGGTGCAGTTGGCGGCGTTCCAGGCGAGGGCGTCCCGGCTGAGCAACACGCCTTTGGGTTTGCCGGTCGAGCCCGAGGTGTAGCAGATCAGCAGCGGCGTCGCCGCATCGAGTCCCGGATCGTATGCCGCCGGGCCTGCGGCGCGCGCGAGGAAATCATCGTAGGCCATCCAGCCCGGCTGCGCTTGACCGAAAACAACGGTGATCAGAGGTGCCAGGGTCGCTTTGAAGGCGTCGGTCTGCCCGATGAATTGCGGCTCGACCAATAGCAGCGATGGCGGGCAGTGCTCCAGCATCTGCCGGTGCTCGGGGCCGGCCAAGCGCCAGTTGAGCGGCATGAACAGGACCCCAAGCCGCGCGCAGGCGAACAGCAGGGCGAGCATTTCCGGGCTGTTGACGCCGAGATACGCCGCGCAAGCGCCGCGCTTCAGGCCGGATGCCGCCATGGCCGAGGCAAGACGGTGTACCAGCCCGGCCAGCGCGCCATAGGAAACATCGCGTCCCGGAAAGCGGATCGCCGTCCGCTCGGGCGTCAGCCGGGCATGGCGGTCGATCCACTCGGACAGGTCCATCCGTCTCCTCCTAATCCATCGACGGGCGCTTGCCGCGCCTCTTTTGGACGTGGCGACTTGATTCGCGCTCCGCGTTATCGCAGAGTTGCAATTTTGCGCGGACGAAAACCCGTCCGCGCGGATCGTCGATTGCGCACGGATGCAAAACACATCCGTGCGCAATCAACGATCTTGTATAAAACCCACCCCAAACCGCACTTGCTTTCATCCATAACCGTGTTTTTGGCACGGATGGTTTCTATCCGTACCAAAAACACGGTTGGCGCGCGCGCGCGCAATGGCCGCTCTTGGCACACGACGGAGAAAGAACTATGCGTCGCACACCTGCAGCACTACGGCCATCGCGGTATCTCCGGCAGCGCAGCCGGTAAACAAGCCGTAGCCGCCGCCGCGCTGCGCCAGTTCCTCGATCAATTCGATGATCGCGCGCGTACCCATGGGCGCCTGCGGGTGGCCCCAGACCAGCGAGCAACCATAATTGTTCATGGCCATCAGATCGGCGCCGGTCTGGCGCGCGAAGTAAATGTCGTTCGCCGCGAAGGGGTTGTGGGTCTTGATCGCGGCCAGGTCGCCAAAGCCGCGACCCGCTTGGTCCAGGGCGCGCTGCGCCGCAGGTACCGTGGCCTCCGGCATATACGCCAGCGCTGCGCGGGCCATGCCAAAACCGTGCAGGCGTACCGCGATTTTCGGATTTGTCGACAGCGCCCGCGCTTTCTCGCGCGTAGTGAGGACGATGGCGGCGTTGCCGTCGGCCGGATGGGTCTGGCCGCCGTAGGTGACCGTGCCGCCCTCGGCGACGGGCTTCAATTTCGCGAGGCCCTCCGGCGTCGATGTGGACACGCCTTCGTCGCCTTCGAGCGTGCCGACGGTTTTCTTGAAATTCGCTGCCGGCACTTCGAACGGCAGCGTCATGAAACGCTTGAGAAAGGCGGACCCGTCCGCGAGCGCCTGGCGGTATTGCTGCTCGCGGCGCAGCACGACCTCATGCTGTTCGGCCGTGGTGATTGCGTGCTTGGCCGCGACGTTCTCGGCCGTTTTCAGCATGGAATGGCCGCCGAGCGGGTCGCAACCGAAGTTGTCCATCACCCAGTCCTCGGCCGCGCCGGTGCCGCCGGGGCCGCGCGGATTGGGGTAGTAGAGGTGCGGCCCGTTGGACGTGCGGTCGCAGTTGAGCACAAGCGCGGCGCTTGCCATTCCCACTTCGATTTCCTGCGCCGCCGAAAGCAGGGTGCGCACGCCGGTGGCGCAAGCCTGCATCAGCGTCGGGCCGCTGGCCTGTCCTGCGCCCATCATGCCCATCAGCCAGGGCAGGCCGTAGAAGGAATGCTTCTGCGGCACGGAGAATCCGAGGACGCCGTAGTCGAAACACTTCGGATCGATCTTGCGCTTGTTCAACTCCTGGCGCGCCACGTGCGCGGCAAATTCGACGCTGTGCAGATTGGCGAAGCTACCCTGCCAGCGGGCGAAGGGCGTGCTCCAGTAGGCCCCGTAGGGGATTTCAGCCTTGTAAGTCATTTCTGCATGCTCCTAAGAGCGCATTTCAAAATCAGCATTGAGCCAGCTACTGTGCGAGCGGGTGTGCTAACCCGAAGAACCATGTTTCTTGTACGGATGGGTTATATCCGTACAAGAAACATGGTTGGCGCGCGCAGCGCGCAGGTGTTGCCAAAACCTGCACGGACGGTAATTCCGTCCGTGCGGATCGTTGCTTGCGCGCGGATGATGAACCCATCCGCACGCAAGCAACGATCTTTGAAAAATCCGTTTTCCTCATTTTGAAATAGCCTCTAAGTCAGGGCCACCGTGGCCTTGCCCAATTGAAGGTTTTCGCCTTTTTGATTCTGTGCGGCGATTTCCACATCGACCAGTTTGTCGCCGGCCTCTTCGCGCTTGCCGGCGATCTTGCCGCTGCAGGTGATGACATCGCCCGGGAAAGCCATGCCGACGAAGCGCGCCGACAGACTGCGCACCTGCCGTTGCGGCACCCATAGAGTCAGCAGCTGGCCGAGGAAGCCCAGCGGCAACATGCCGTGGGCGATGATGCCGGGCAGGCCCCCGGCCTTCGCCGCTTCCTCATCGAGGTGGATCGGATTGTGGTCGGCGCCCGCTCCGGCGTAGAGCGCGAGCTGCAAATGACTGATCGCGGGCTTGGTAATCGACGGTATCGCGTCGCCGACTTTGATGTCTTCAAAAAGAATCATGTCCGTTTCTCAATTGCGGACCACGACCGTGGTGCGCAGGTCGCAGACGTGCTCGCCGCGCTGGTTTTCCAGCCGCGTCTCGGTCACCAGAAATTCCAGCGCACCGTTTTTCTTGTCGTAGACGTCGACGACCCTCTGCCGTCCGGTGACCACATCGCCCGCACACAGATCGGCGTGATAGACGAAGGACTGTTCCCCATGCATGGCGCGGCGCTTGTCGATGCCGAGTTGATCCAGGATCATGAAAGACTGGTTGGCGTCCATGATCATGGCGAAGGGGAAGGTCGGGGGTGCCGGCAGCGAACGGTAGCCCGCGGCTCGGGCGATCGACTCATCGAAGTAGATGGGGCTCGCGTCGCCGATGGCCTCGGCGAAACTGCGCACCCAGCGCTTTTCGACTTCCACGGTGAACGGCGCGTACTCCTTGCCGATGATGCTCTTGTCTATCATTCCAGTTCTGGCCTTCGTTTCACCTGCTGTCGGATGGTTTGCCGCGGCCGAGGCCCACCGCGGCAATGAAGGCACGCTTGGCTTCGGTCAGGTGCTCGCGCATGGCCAGGGCGGCTGCATCGCCGTTGCCCGCCGCGAGCGCCGCGGCGATGCGCTTCAATCCCCGCAGCACGACAGTGCGCACCCTGGCGTTGCCCAGGGTGAGCGCGCGCAGGTGTTGCACGTGGTCGGCATAGAGTTCGACCGCGTGCACCAGGCGCCGATTCGGGACCAGCGCCAGCCAGGCCGAGCGAAACAGCGCGTTGGCGTCGATAAAGGCCTCGTTGTTGCCCGCCTTGTGCGCGGCGACGCTGGCCTCGAGCGCTTGCATGATCGGCGACAGGGCAGCGGGGTCGTTGGACTGCTCGGCGACGTGGCGCAGCGCTTCGGGCTCGACCAGAAAGCGGACTTCGTAGATGTCATCGACGATCTGCAGGGTCAGCGCCGGCACGGAAAAGCTGCGCCCATCGGAGGAAACCAGCCCTTCGCTCGCAAGCCGCGTCAGCGCTTCGCGCACCGGCGTGCGCGAAACGCCGAGCCGGTCCGCGAGCTGCACCTCCTGCAACGGGTATCCCGGCAGGATCTTGCCGTTGCGCAGGTGCGCGCGCAGCGTCCGGTAGACCTGGTCGCCCAGGGCGAGCGGGCGCTCAACCGGATTCAGTGACGTGACCAGGGACGTATCTCCGCTGCAGAAAACGAGGGGGACGTTGGCCGAACTCTGGATACTGTATACACAAGAAACGGGTTTGTAAAGAACACGCCGGCCGCCGTCGCCGGCTGGGGTCGCGGGGGGAAACCGGCTCCTGGATCAAAAAAAAGAATTCGGCCGCAGCGATTGTTGGACAATGGCGGTCGGGCGGCCCCTGGATCGGGGCGAGCATGAGGAGCATGTCTCCTCGTCTTGTAACAGGTTCTGCGTGTGAAGGAGACCCAACGTGAGTCGCAGCATTCTTGATGAAGCGCATATTCACCCGGCAATACGCGAGACCATCGCGAACAACCACGCCGATATCGTGCGGGAAGTGCAGGCCGCCATCGCCGCCAACGATATCGTCGTCGTCGGCATGGCGCACAATCCGTTTCCAAAAAAAGTGAGGAAGATTCTCAACCAGTGGGGGTTTTCCTTCAACTACCTGGAATACGGGAATTACTTGAGGGGTTGGCGCCGCCGCAACGCGCTGAAGATGTGGACCGGGTGGCCGACCTTTCCGATGGTCTTCGTCAAAGGCGTGCTCGTCGGTGGCGCGAGCGATTTGCGGAAATTGATCGACAACGGAGAGCTGGCGCGGCTATTGAGTGGAAAGGCTTAGCCGGCGCTGGAGAGGAGACAACATGCCCCACGTCACCGCCGGCGACGGCGTCAAGCTGTATTACGAAGAAGCCGGCCGGGGTACGCCCATCCTGTTCGTGCACGAATTCATGGGGGAGTGCCGCAGCTGGGAAGCGCAGCTGCGCTATTTCTCGCGGCGCTATCGCTGCATCGCCTATAACGCGCGCGGCTATCCGCCGTCGGACGTGCCGCAGCAGGCCGAAGACTATGGCTTCGAGCATCAGCGCGCCGGCATCCTCGCCATGCTCGACGGCCTCAACATCGACAGGGCGCACATCGTCGGGCTTTCGATGGGCGCATTCGCGACGTTCTACTTCGGCATGCAGTGGCCCGAGCGCGCGCTGTCGCTCACGCTCGCCGGCATCGGCTCCGGATCCATGCCCGAGTCGCGCGCCAGGTTCAGGCAGGAATCGGAAGCGGCGGCCGACCAGCTCCTGGCCGAAGGATGGGAGAAAAGCGCGGCTGTTCGGGTCCAGTCGCCGACGCGGGTACAGTTGCAGAACAAGAATCCGCGCGCTTACGCCGAATTCCTCGACCTGGTGGAACGGCACTCGGCCAAGGGCTCCGCGCTGACGCTCAAGGGCTATCAGGCGCTGCGCCCCTCGCTCGGTGACTTCACCGAGCAGATGGCAAAGTGCACGGTGCCTGCGCTGATCATCAGCGGGGACGAAGACGAGCCCTGCCTCGATGCTTCGCTCATGCTCAAGCGCCACATGCCGTCCGCCGGCCTAGTGTTCATGCCGCAGACCGGGCACGCGTGCAACCTCGAGGAGCCGGAGCTGTTCAATATGGTGTGCGAGAAATTCTTCCACCAGGTCGAGTCGGGCGAGTACCGGATGCGCGACCCGCGCGCGACGCCCGGGCGCATACTCTGAGCCGGCGTTTGCGCCATGGATAAAGTGCCGGGCAAGCCCGAGTCGACGGATGGCGCGATGCCGTCCCTGAGGGACGTCATTGCCGCCCGCCCCCATGTTTACCGCCACCTCAGGCCCACCCCCCTGTACCGCTATTCCGGCTTGAGCGAACTGCTCGGGGCCAACGTGTGGGTGAAGCACGAGAACCACCAGCCCATAGGCGCGTTCAAGGTGAGAGGCGGACTGAACCTGGTGGCGCAGTTGAGCGACAAAGAGCGCGCTTCCGGGCTGTTTACCGCCTCGACCGGGAACCACGGCCAGAGCATTGCTTACGCAGCGCGCGCGCATGGCGTGAGCGCGACCATCGCCGTGCCGGAGGGGGCGAATCCGGGCAAGGTGGCGGCGATGCGCGGGCTCGGGGCCGAGGTGGCATTTCACGGCCGCGACTTCGACAGCGCGCGCGAGTGGGTGATGGGCGTCGCCCTCGCGCGGGGCGGCCGCTTCGTCGGCCCCACCGAGGATCTGCTGATTCATGGCGTGGGAACCTACGCCCTGGAGATCGTCGAAGATCTGCCCGAGGTCGATGCGATCATCGTTCCCGTCGGCGCGGGCAGCGGCGCCTGCGCGACCTGCATCGTCGCCAAGACCATCGATCCCCGGATACAGGTGATCGGAGCGCAGTCGGCGCAGGCACCGGCGATGCAGATGAGCTGGGCCTCGGGCAAAGCGGTCAGCGCGGACATGAACACCGTCGCCGAGGGGCTGGCCACGCGCGTTCCGTTCGAGAACACGCAGCGGATCATGCGCAAGTACCTGGACGATTTCGTGCTGGTCGAAGACGCCGCGATCGAAGACGCGATCCTGCTGCTGCTCGAGCACACGCACAATCTCGCGGAAGGCGCGGGCGCGGCCGCGCTCGCCGCCGCGATCAAGCTCAAGCACCGGCTGGCTGGAAAAAATGTGGTGCTGGTGATGAGCGGAGGCAATCTTTCGGTGGATCAACTGCGCCGGCTGCTCGGGCGCTCCGGCTCCTCCGCCCGCGCGAGATGAGCGCCGGGCGCGGCGCCGGCGACGGCGTAGCCTTGCGTGCGCGGGTTCCGCGGGCTGTCAAAAAAATTCGCAGACGGCGCCGACCTCGTTCATAATGGCGTTGGCGGGCCGCCCCGCATTGCAGCGTAGTGAATCTGGTCAGGTCCGGAAGGAAGCAGCCACAGCTATTTACTGTAAGTGCCGGGGGTCCGGCTCGCCATACGCGCAGATTAGTCACCTGGCGCAGCACGGGCGACTCACGAAATTCCCCTCACCCTCGATGGGAGAGAGGCCAGGGGTGAGGGTGGAGGCGCGCAGTGTTTCGCGCCTGCAGAATCCTTTCTCCGCAACCCCGGCGACGCTGGTAAAATTTCGGAATGAGTTACCAGGTCCTCGCGCGCAAGTGGCGCCCGCGCAATTTCGCCAGCTTGGTGGGGCAGGAGCACGTGGTGCGCGCGCTCACCCATGCGCTGGAGCAGCAACGCCTGCACCACGCCTATCTGTTCACCGGTACGCGCGGCGTCGGCAAGACGACGATTGCGCGCATTCTTGCCAAAGCGCTCAATTGCGAGACCGGCATCAGCTCCACTCCCTGCGGCGTTTGCTCCGCCTGCACCGAGATCGACAGCGGCCGCTTCGTCGACCTGATCGAGATCGACGCCGCCACCAACACCGGCATCGACGACATGCGCGAACTGCAGGACAATGCCTTGTACGCGCCGACGCGCGGGCGCTTCAAGGTATTTGTGATCGACGAAGTGCATATGCTGTCCAAGCAGGCATTCAACTCGATGCTGAAGACCTTCGAGGAGCCGCCGGAGCACATCAAATTCATTCTCGCCACCACCGATCCGCAGAAAATCCCGGTTACGGTGCTGTCGCGCTGCCTGCAATTCAACCTGAAGCAGATGGCGCGCGAGGCGATCTATGACCATCTGGGCTACATTCTGCAGCAGGAGGGCAGCTCCGCCGAACCGCTGGCGCTGCGCTTGATCGCCCGGGCCGCGCAGGGCAGCATGCGCGACGCGCTGTCGCTGCTGGATCAGGCCATCGCCTACGCCGGCGGCAAGGTGAGCGAGGACGCGGTGCGCGCCATGCTCGGTACGATCGATCAGGATTATCTGTTCAAGCTGCTCGACGGGTTGGCGCAGCAGGACATCAAGGCGATGCTTGACGTTGCCGGCGAGATGGAGTCGCGCAGCCTTTCCTTCGACAGTGCGCTGCAGGACCTGGCCACGCTGCTGCATCAGATCGCCCTGGCGCAGAGCGCACCCGAGGCGCTGGGCCAGGACCGGCCCGAGCGCGAGCGCATCCTGGCTCTGGCGCAACAGTTCGACGCGGAGGAGCTGCAGCTGCATTACCAGATCGCTTTGCACGGGCGGCGCGACCTGGCGCTGGCGCCGGACGAATACGCCGGCTTCAGCATGAGCCTGATGCGCATGCTGGCTTTCCGCCCGGCGGAGGCGAGCGGCGCTGCCGCGCCTGCGCCGGCAATGCCTGGAGCCCCGATCGCGCGCGACGCAGCTACCGCCGTGCCTGCTCCGGCCCCGCCCGGCGCGCGCAGCGGCGCAGCGGCGGCAGCCGCGAGCGGAGCGGCATTCGATGGGGACTGGCCGATGCTCGCCAATCGGCTCAAGGTCAGCGGCGTCGCCAGGCAGCTCGCGCAGCAAAGCGAGTTGCGCGGTTTCGACGGCGAGCGCATGGAGCTCGGTCTGGCATTCTCCGCCAAGCATCTGGCTGACCGGACCTACCAGGACAAGCTGCGCGCGGCGCTGCAGGAACATTTCGGCAAGCCGGTCGCGCTCAAGATCGTGATCGGCGAGATCAGCGGCAATACCGCGGCGGTCCAGGCGCAGGGCGAGCGCCAGGCGCGTCAGGGCAAGGCGCTGGAAGCGATACAAGGCGACGCGTTCGTGCGCGATCTGATGGACATCTTCGACGCCACCATCGTCGGCGATTCGGTCAAACCCACGTAGCTGCGGCAGCAGGCATCTTGTTGCCGCAGTTGATTCAGGCGAGCGCGAGAGAATGTATTCCGTCGTGTCGTGACGCATAATTTGCAGGAGAGGGATTCATGATGAAAGGTCAGTTAGCCGGCCTGATGAAACAGGCGCAGCAGATGCAGGACAACATGCGCAAGATGCAGGAGCAGCTTGCCAGCGTGGAAGTGGAAGGGCAATCGGGTGCGGGCATGGTGAAGGTGGTGATGACCTGCAAACACGACGTTAAGCGCATCAGCATCGATCCTTCGCTCGTCGGCGACGACAAGGAGATGCTCGAAGACCTGGTCGCAGCCGCCGTAAACGACGCCGTGCGGCGGGTTGAGGCGACGGTGCAGGAGAAAATGAGCGGCTTCACCGCAGGCATGGGGCTGCCGCCGGGAATGAAACTGCCGTTTTGAAGCGCGCAGTTGCCAGCGATGAACGCCATGGCCGCGAGCACCCCTCCTGCACTTGGTAGCGTGGGTTGCACGCCCGGATGAAATCGCCTTCGTCGCTCGAAGCGCTGATCGAAGCCCTGCGCTGCCTGCCCGGGGTCGGTCCGAAATCGGCGCAGCGCATGGCCTATCACCTGTTGCAGTACGACCGCGACGGGGCGCAACAGCTGGGCGAGAGCATAGGCAAGGCGCTGCAGAGCATACGCCGCTGCGCCAAGTGCAACAGTTTCGCGGAGGAAGAAATCTGCGCGTTGTGCAGCTCGCCGCGGCGCGACGCGTCGCTCCTCGCCGTCGTGGAGACGCCGGCCGACCTGCTGATGATGGAACAGACGCTGGCTTTTCGGGGAATGTATTTCGTGCTCATGGGGCGGCTGTCGCCGCTCGACGGCATCGGTCCCAAGGAGATCGGCCTGGAGCGGCTGCTCGCGCGCGCCACTGACGGGGTCGTGCGCGAAGTGATCCTGGCGACGAATTTCACGAACGAGGGCGAGGCCACCGCGCATTACATCGGCGAAATGCTGCGTAGCCGCGACATCAAGGTGAGCCGCATCGCCCGCGGCGTGCCGGTGGGCGGCGAACTCGAGTACGTGGATAGCGGCACGCTCGCCCAGGCAGTGGTGGAGCGCAGGCCCCTGTGAGCGCGAAGAAACCGCTCGAAGGCATCAAAGTCATCGAGCTTGGCCAGCTCATCGCCGGCCCGTTTGCGGGGAAGCTGTTCGCCGAATTCGGCGCCGAGGTGATCAAGATCGAAGCGCCGGCGGCCGATGGCCAGCCCGGCGGAGACCCGCTGCGCCAATGGCGCAAGCTGCACAACGGCACTTCGTTGTGGTGGTACGTTCAGGCGCGCAACAAGAAGTCGGTCACGATCAATCTGCGCCTGGCCGAAGGGCAGGAAATCGTGCGCAGGCTGGCGCGGGACGCGGACATCCTGATCGAGAATTTCCGCCCCGGCACGATGGAGAAGTGGGGCCTGGGTTACGATCGCCTGGCCGCGGAAAATCCCGGGCTGATCATGCTGCGCCTGTCTGGATTCGGCCAGACCGGACCTTATCGGGACCAGGCCGGTTTCGGCGCGATCGGCGAGTCCATGGGCGGGCTGCGCTATCTCACCGGCTATCCGGACCGGGCGCCGGTGCGGCCCAACCTGTCCATCGGCGATTCGCTTGCCTCCCTGCACGGCGTTATCGGCGCGATGATGGCGCTGCACCATCGCAATATGAACGGCGGCCGCATCTCCGGCAAAGGCCAGGTGGTGGATGTGGCGCTGTACGAGGCCGTGTTCTCCATGCTGGAGAGCACGCTGCCGGAGTTCGACATGTACGGCATCGTGCGCGAGCGCAGCGGCAGCAATCTGTCGGGAATTGTGCCGTCCAACACCTACCTCACCAAGGATGGCGAGCACGTGCTGATTGCGGCCAACGGCGACAGCATTTTCAAACGGCTGTGCGCAGCCATGGGGCGGGGCGACCTCGGCGGCGATCCTGCGCTCGCCGACAATGCAGGACGTGCCAAACGCGCCGGGGAACTCGATGCCGCTATTGGCGACTGGGCCGCCGGGTACGATGCGGCAGCGCTGCTCGCCCTGCTGGACCAGGCACAGGTGCCGAACGGAAAAATCTACAGCATCGCCGACATCGCGCGCGACCCGCAGTATCTGGCGCGCGAAATGATCCGGCAGTTCACGCTCGAGGACGGCACGCCGCTGAAGCTGCCCGGAATCGTGCCCAAGCTCTCCGACACGCCCGGCGACGTCAACTGGGTCGGGCCCGAACTGGGCGCGCACACCGAGGAAGTGCTGCGCGCGCATGGCTACGATGCAGCCGCTATCGCAGAGTTGCGCCACAACAAAGCAATATAAAGCGACGCAAGCGCGTTGACACCCAGGCGTGGCTATGTGAGCATGCAATCGGATCTTCAGAGGGCATTACCGGCGAAACCCCAAGTCAAATCAACGTGAAAAAAGGAGGATGAACATGTCGAAATGGATCAGATTCGCGCTGAGCGCGGCGGTGATAGCGCTCAGCGCGCAGGCGCACGC
>Ga0156177_1204_pt1 | contig 11877 bp, 10 predicted proteins | sample RifCSPlowO2_12_FD_107830 | JGI IMG/M metagenome (GOLD analysis project Ga0156177, IMG submission 107830) | Betaproteobacteria bacterium RIFCSPLOWO2_12_FULL_64_23
CTTGTGTCGGCGTCATTTCGCACCCCCTTCAGGGCACTATGACAACCGGACAGATGTCGTGCTACAGAACCGGACAGATCATGAGCTCGCAACACTCGTCCACTTGGAGCTTGCCTGATCCGGTCGGTCAGGTATAATACAAATACTCAACTTAGTAGTTGAATACTAGGAGGCCAGGGTCGCGATGTCAACAGACAATTTCAAGCAGGACGTGCATGCCCAGCTCGCACGGGTGGGCAAAGCCCTGTCACACGGCAACCGGCTGGAGTTGCTGGACTTCGTCGCGCAGGGGCCGCGCAGCGTGGAGGAGCTTGCGGCGATGACGCGGCTCTCGGTCGCAAACGCGTCGAAGCATCTGCAGGAGCTGCGCCGCGCCGGCCTGGTACGGGCGCGCAAGGAGGGCCTGCGCGTGTTCTACGAGCTGGCAGGTCCGGACGTGGTGGATTTGATCGCGGCGCTGGGACTGGTCGCCGAGACGCGGCTCGCCGAAATGGCACACTTGGTGCGCAGCTACATCACCGCGCGCGACGACCTGGAGCCGATCCCTGCCGCCGAACTGTTAAAGCGTTCGAAGCAGGGGCTGGTGACCGTGCTCGACGTGCGCCCGGCCAGAGAGTTCGCCGCCGGGCATTTGCCGGGCGCGATCAACGTGCCGGTCGAAGACTTGGGCAAACGCCTCAGAAAATTGCCCAAGGGGCGGGAAGTCATCGCCTATTGCCGTGGCCCGTACTGCCTGCTCTCGGTGGATGCGGTGGCGTTGTTGCGCACCAAGGGCTACAAGGCGCGCCGGCTGGAGGACGGTTTTCCGGAGTGGAAAGCGTCCGGACTGCCGGTCGAGGCCTGAGCGGGCCGGCAATCAGGAGGAAGAACAACAGCCGCGCAGCTGGATCGGCGGACACTTAACCGAACCGTAGGAGCAGAACACGCAACAGTCGCCAGGCTTTGGACGCAGCAACGTTTTGCATTGTGTGCATTCGTAATAGAACTGACAGGCGTCGGTGGGCATGGTTTCCTGCCGGGCGAAGCCACAGTGCGGGCAGGTCAGTACCGACTTAAGAATGACCGAGTTCATTGTTGGCCTTCCGAATTCAACTTAGCGCCAGGTTAGCAGCAGCTTCCAGGAGATAGTCCGGTCCATTGGCTATCCGGTCGAAGTAGGACAGCCATGCAGGCGAGCCCACCGGCCAGTTCTTGAGAAAGCATTGTTGCCAGGCCGGATTGTCGTAGTGGATTGCAAGCGCATCGACGTGCACGCCCTGCACTGTGCAGCCGTAGAGACTGGCGTGGGTGGGCGAGGTAGTTCCGATTCGAGTCAGGATGCCGAAATTGGTGCCGCGCGCGTTCGGCATGCCGGCAGCGCCGTTGTTGGCGATCAGTTTGACCCCGTCAAGATCGAAGCGGCGTGTCGCAGGCAGGCAGGTATGGGTGCTGGCGAAGATATCCACCCCGGCCCGGGCGAAGGCTTCGGTGCGCCAAGCGCGCTCGTTGGGGTCGTCCAGAGCCGCGACATCGAAGCGCCAGCCCGCCAGCGAATCGGCATCGCCGTGTACCACGCCGATGCGAGTCTTTCCCACACGGTAACGCGCCACCATCGGCAGTTCGCCGAGGCAGACCAGCAGATCGGGATGCCGCGCTGCCGTGCGTTTCAGTTTGGCGTGAATCTGGTTCGAGCGTTCGACGACGCCGGCCGCCACCGTATCCGGGTAGGCGCAGCCGCAGCCGGCCGCATCCGTATCCTCGCCGAGTTCGGCTTCGACATTGCCGGCGATGGCGTCGTGCCGCAGCACGCCCTCGTTGATCGCGCGAAATCCTGCGTCATCGACATTGAACCAGTTGAAATCGCCGTTGAAACACAGGGTCACCGGCCCGGGTTCGGCCCCGGCCATGGCCTCGACCGCGGCCAGCGCCTGCGGATTGCCATACAGCCCGCCGATCACGTACAGGGTTTCAGCCCGGCGCTCTGGCGCGCCAGCGATGGCGCGCGGCCCGTAGCGGTAGCGCTGCGGGCAGACCCGGCCGGGCGTGCTCACGCTGGTCACGCTCAGTTGCTACAAATCGGCGCTGGCGCGGTTTCATTCTCCAGGGCGCCGCCGCAACTGGAACCCTGGCCCGCGGTGCAGCCGTAGCAATGGTCCGCCACCCGGATCGGAAGGCCTTCCAGCAAAGCCACGGTGGCATCGGTGATGTGCAGCCGGGAACGGCTGCCGTCCGTCAGTGCCAGGCCGAGTTGCTGATTGAAGTCGCAGTCGTAAATATAGCCCTGCCAGTCCACGCTGATCAGGCTGCGGCACATTACCTGGTCCAGGTTTTCGTCGCGGTGCGCTTGGCGCAGCGTCGTCATATAGCTGTTGAACAGTCCCTTGGAGATCAGCATGCTGCCGAAGCGCTGAATCGGCATGTTGGCCAGCGTAAACAGATGATCGAATAGGATGCCGTAGCGCTCGCTCAGATGTTGTTTGTAGGCGGCTTCCAGTTCGGCCTGCGCCGGCGGCAGGCTGGCGCCCTGCGGGTTATAGACCAGGTTCAGGACCAGGCCGCTGTCGGCGCGCCCGTAGCCCAGCGCATTCAGCCGTCTGAGCCCTTTGAGGCTCGCCTCGAAAGTGCCCGCGCCGCGTTGCTTGTCGACGTTTTCCTCCAGGTAGCAAGGCAAGGAGGCGACGACTTCGACGCCATGCATGGCCAGAAACGCCGCCAGGTCTTCATGACCGGGTTCCTCCAATATGGTCAGGTTGCAGCGGTCGATCACGCGCAGTCCGCGCGCGCGCGCGGCAATGATCAGTCGCTGGAAATTGCGGTTCAACTCGGGCGCACCCCCGGTGAGATCGATGGTGCTGATCTCGGGGCTGGCGGCGAGAAATTCGATGACGGCGGCTATGGTTTCGGCCGTCATCTCTTCCGTCCGATTCGGTCCAGCATTTACGTGGCAGTGCACGCAACTCTGGTTGCAGCGGTAACCCAGGTTCAGCTGCAGCGTCTCGATGGCGCGGCGCGCGAGGCGCGGGAAAGCGGTTCGAACCAGCAGGGGCAGGGTGGCGTGCATGACAAATACTCCGAGAGGTTTTGCCTGATTAGTCGCGGATTCTGCCCGATTGGTTACAAACTGCCTGAGAAATAGTTCAAGAGGGAAGGCGCGGAAGATACGCAACTCTAGCGCATTCTTGGCCGTGAGGACCTGCGCAGGCTAGAATCCGGACAACATGGAAAAAGTACGCGTATCCAAGCTGATGTCGCAACAGGGCCTGTGCTCGCGGCGCGAGGCGGACAGCTACATCGAGCGTGGCTGGGTGTTCGTGAATGGTGAGCGCGTTACCGAGCTGGGCACGCGCATCGATCCGGCGAGCACGATTACCCTGAACAAAGCCGCGCAGGCGAGCCAGCTTGCTCGCGTGACCATATTGCTGCATAAACCGATCGGCTACGTGTCGGCGCAGGCCGAGCCGGGCTACAAGCCGGCCGTGACCCTGATCAACGCCGAATCACGGTTTGCCGGCGACCGCTCTCCGCTAGGCTACACACCGATGCATCTGAGGGGCCTGGCCCCGGCCGGGCGGCTGGATATCGATTCTCAAGGCTTGCTGGTGCTGACGCAGGACGGGCGCATCGCCAGGCAGCTGATCGGCGAGAATTCGGCGATCGAGAAGGAGTACCTGGTGCGCGTCAGGGGCAGCCTGTCCAAGGCCGGCCTGGCGCAGCTCAACCACGGGCTGTCTCTGGACGGGGAGGCGTTGCGGCCGGCGCAGGTGGGCTGGCTGAATCGGGATCAGTTGCGCTTCGTTCTGCGCCAGGGCAAGAAACGCCAGATCCGGCGCATGTGCGAGCTGGTCGGCCTGGATGTGGTCGGCCTCAAGCGCATCCGCATCGGCAAGGTAATGCTGGGCGATCTTCTGCAGGGCCAGTGGCGCTATCTGCGGAGTGACGAGGCGTTCTAGTTCGGCCTGAGGCGGTAGTGCCTGCCTACATTCGTCAACGATCGGAACAAGCAAGCCAAAGACGCACCCGATAATTCCTGCTCGTCGGCCGTTGCGGTGATGTTTGAGCAGGCAACCGACTATCGATCATGTCCGCTTTGCGGCGATTCATTCGGCGCGTACTTTCGGCCAGGACCGGCCGGTGGCGATTCTTCTCCATAGCGGTCGTTGCTCCCGTGCATTCACCCGAAAGCCGCCGTTGGATACCCACTAGCCGGTGATAATGGGCCGCAACGCATCGACTTCGTCCACCAAAAAGTCGAACAGCGCCGCCACGCGCGGCGTGCGCCGCAGTTCCGGCGTCGTGAGCACGCGCCATATACGTGCCAGTTCGGGGATTGGGCCCAGAACCCGCACTAAATCAGCCTCCGCGTCGCCTAGCGCGGTGGGCAGGGGCGCCAAGCCTATTCCCGATTTCACCGAATACACCAGACCGAGCACGCTGTTGTTGCGCGCCACGACGTTCGCGGCGGGTGCCACCTGCCTCAGCCATTGCGCTGCGCGGTGGTTCGCCATGGTCTCGTCAAAACCGACCCAGTCGTGACGTTCAAGATCTTCAACGCGAATTGGTTGGCCGCGTCGCGCAATGTACTTCGGGCTGGCGTACACCGCCCACAGAGAGTCGCCGATCTTGCGACCGACCAGCGTGTTGTCCTCCGTGTCGCCCGAGCGCAGGGCGATGTCGACTCCTCCTTTGGTAAAGTCGAGGTATTTGTCGCTCATTACGAATTCCACTTGCAGACCGGGATAGCGGGCGCGGAACCGGTCAAGCAGCGTCGAATTACTAATACGGTACACCAACGGCTCCGGACAGGTCACGCGCACCACGCCCGTGACCTCGCGCTGGAATGCCTCGACGTGCTGCGTGAGCGCTGCGACGGCCTGCTCGACCTGTTGCGCAAGGGGCAGCAATTGCTCGCCAAACGCCGTCAGGCGATAACCGCTGGGGTGTCGTTGTACCAGGGACTGTCCCATGCACCGCTCCAGTTCGACCAGCCGGCGTTGCACGGTGGACTGGTTCACCTCCAGCGCACGACTGGCCGCGGTGGTGCTTTGGTGGCGTGCCACCGCGAGCAGGTATTTCAGGTCGTTCCAGTCGAACATGGGGGGCCAATTCGGTAATGGATTATGCAATTCTGCGACCTCATTATGCACGCCTGCGGCTTGTGGCGCATGGATGCGGAACCTAGACTGGCGCCGCAACGTTGGAGTTGCGAATGTCCAAAAGGAGCCCGTCATGACCACCGTCTCTGTACCAGATACCCAGGCTTTCAAAACCGCTGTCCGAGAGCAATGGGACCGTTCAGCGCAAGGCTGGAACGAGCACACTTCCGAGATCCGCGCCTGGTTGCGCCAGGCTACCGACGCCATGCTGGACATGGCTGGCATCGGTGTCGGCGCATGTGTGCTGGATGTGGCCGCCGGGGCCGGCGATCAGACACTGGACATCGCGCAGCGCGTAGGCCCGCGAGGTCGCGTACTCGCCACGGATCTGTCTTCGGCCATCCTGGCGCTGGCCCAGGAAAATGCCCGGCTGGCCGGCTTTCACAACGTCCAAACCCATGTCGCGGACGGCGAGGATCTGCAGGTGGAGTCCGCCAGCTTCGACGCGGTGGTGTGCCGGCTGGGACTCATGTTCTTTCCCGATCCGCTGCGAGGATTGCGCGGCTTGCACCGAGCACTGCGCCCGGGCGGCGGCATCAGCACCATGGTATTCTCGCGGCCGGACCGCAACCCCTGCGTCGGCATCCTGATGGGCACTGCTCTTAAGCACGCGGGGCTGCCGGCGCGCGATCCGTTCCAACCGGGTGCTCTCTTGAGCCTGGGCAAGCCGGGCCTGGCCGACGAGTTGTTCAGTGCGGCGGGCTTTCAGAACGTCGCATCCACAGCGTTGGATGCACCCTTTCGCCTGCCCTCGGCGCGCCATTACCTCGACTTCATCCGCTCGTCGGCAAGCCCGATTCAGCAAATCCTGGGTCGGCTTACACCTGACGCCGCGGATGCCGCCTGGGCCGAGATGGAGGAACGCCTGGGCGTATTCACGACGCCCGACGGCTGGGTCGGCCCCAACGAACTGCTACTGACCGCGGCGAAGCGTTGAGGCTTCCGCGCGTTCTTGTCGATGCCTGCACAACCGTTACGCAAGGAGATTCACATGAATAACACGAATAATATGAGCAACTGGTTTTTGCGTCTGGCAGTGCTCTACCTGATCGCCGGCGTGTCGTTGGGACTGTTCATGGCCGCCAGTCACGACCATTCGATGTACCCGGCACATGCACACCTCAACTTGTTGGGCTGGGTGTCCCTCAGCCTGTTTGGACTATTCTACCGCGCCTTCCCGAAGGCCGCCCAAACAGGCTTGGCCAAGGCACACTTCTGGATTTATGTTCCGTCCCATTTTGTACAAATGGTCTTGTTGACGCTGCTGTTTCGCGGCTACGCTGCGGTTGAACCGGCTTTGGGGGTGGCCTCGTCGCTTGTGGGCGTTGCCATCTTGTGTTTCTCCTTCACAGTGTGGAACAGCACACGCCGTGCGGATTGAGCCAACGCAGTCAACGAAACCCGCGGGAGCAAGCGTTATCTAGATCGCCAAGACAAATCCATAGCGACCCCGGCCTCAGAATTAATTGCACGGACATGGGTGCACACTGAAACTTCGGTGGTTTTGCACAAACCCGATGCGGCGCTTCTTCGCGGCTTCGGGCGATTGTAGGCGCGTGCCGAAGTTCAATAAAGTGTGGCCGGCGGCCGCAGTGCACAAGAAACCCGACATCCCAGGCGCAGATATGGTTTGCGCATTACGAACGGCAGCTTCACGCTGTTACGCGTTCGCGGCGAATGGCTGCTCCCAATATTCGCCAGAGGCGGGTTTGGGTCGGAAAGCACCGATCCACGGTTTGAAAACCGGACGTCGGTGCGGATCAGGTCAGGCGCGCGCCTTCATGGCGTGGGCGAGATCGCACAACTCTTGCAAGTGGCGGTCCGTGATGCCGCAGGCGCGCAGGGCTTCCGCGGTGTGCAGCAGATAGTCTATACCCGGCCCCATGCGGCCATGGGAGGTCATCAGCCGCTCGATAATGCTTTTCGGCGGCAAGCGGCCGGCATAGGCCGGGCCGGCGCGGTTGATGGTGAAAGTGATGGCGCGGAACCGGGTCTCGCCGTCGCTCACCTGCACCCAGCGCGGCACATAGGCGCCCAGCATCATCTCGCGCCGCCAGACCAGGCGCAGTTCGTTCTCGACGTGATCCGGGGCAATGCGGTAGGCGACGCCGCGGCAGCGCCCGCCGCGGTCCAGGCCCAGCACCAGCCCCGGCCGGTCCAGCGTGCCGCGGTTGATGCGCGACCACAGGCAGAAACTGCGGTGATAACCGTGGGTGGTGACTACGCGCTTTTCCTCGAAATGGAACAGAGGATTCCACACCAGCGAGCCGTAGCCGAACACCCAGCAGTCCGCGCCGGTTTCGGCCTGCTGCAGAATCTGCCACAAGGATTCCTCCAGTTCGGCGTCGCTGAGCAGATGCGGGCCGAGCGGCGTCTGCGCCAGCTCCTGGCGGATGCGGTCGCGTTCGAGATCGATGCGGGTGAGGGTCATGCCGCGTTGAAACCTACGCCGCTCTGGCGGTTTGCTCCACCGGTGCGTCGAATTCCGCCAGCAGGTCGGCGCGTTGCTTCTGCGCCTGCTTCAGATGGCGCATTTTAACGTGGCCGTAGCCGCGGATCAGCTCGGGGACGCTGGCGATGTCGACTGCAAGCGCGTGGTTCGCCGGGCTGAGCCTGGTCAGCAATTGCTCCACCGTGGCCGCGTACTCGGCGATCAAGGCGCGCTCGCTGCGGCGCTCCTCGGAGCGGCCGAAGAGGTCGAACGCCGTGCCGCGCAAGCCCTTGAACTTCGCCAGCAGTTTGAACGCCTGCAGCATCCACGGGCCGAAGGTGGATTTCTTCGCTTCGCCGGTCGCGGGGTCGGGCTTGTTCAGCAGGGGCGGGGCAAGATGGAACACCACTTTGTAGTCGCCCTCGAACATGCCTTCGATTTTCTGCATGAACGCGCTGTTCGAGTGCAGCCGTGCGACCTCGTACTCGTCCTTGTAGGCCATGAGCTTGGCGTAATAGCGCGCGACGGCTTCGCCAAGTTTGGTTCCGCTGGCTTTTTCCGATTCGACGCGCCGAACTTTGTCCACCAGTTCCCTGTAGCGCGCCGCATAGGCGGCGTCCTGGTAGGCGGTGAGGGTTTCGGCGCGGCGCGCCACCAGCTCGTCGAGGTTGCGCGACAGATGCTGGCTGAGGGGAATGACCTCGGCCGGGGTCGCGATCTTTTCTACGCGCGCGAGATCGACCGCGGCGCGCCGGCCCCAGACGAAGCTCTGCAGGTTGAACTCGACCGCTACGCCGTTCAATTCGATCGCTTTCTGCAGCGCCGCGCCGGAAACCGGCACCCAGCCTTTCTGCCAGGCGTAGCCGAGCATGAACATATTGGTGGCGATGGAATCGCCCATCAGGTTGGTGGAAATGCTGCCGGCGGAGACGAAGTCCACATTGCTCTTGCCGCAGGCCTCGGCAATATCGTGCTGCAGGTTGCTGCCCGGAAGCTGCCAGTCCGGATTGCGCACGAAATCCGCGGTCGGCGCGGTGGTGGCGTTGATCACGGCGCGTGTCTTGGGCGCGCTCATCTTGGCCAGGGCATCCGGGTTGGCCGCGACTACCAGATCGCAGCCGATCACCAGGCTCGCGTCGCCGGTGGCGATGCGAGCCGCGTGCAGGTCTTCGGGCCTGTTGGCGATGCGCACGTGCGACATCACCGGACCGCCCTTCTGCGCCAGGCCCGACATGTCGAGCACCGTCACGCCCTTGCCCTCCAGGTGCGCCGCCATGGCCAGGATCTGGCCTACGGTGACGACGCCGGTACCGCCTATGCCGGTCACCAGCACGCCGTAAGCCTCGTCCATGGCCGCGGGCGCAGGCTCCGGCAGCGCCGGAAAATCGCCGGCGGTCTTCGCCGCGCCGGCCTTGCCCTTCTTCAGCTTGCCGCCCTCGACCGTGACGAAGCTGGGGCAAAATCCCTTGACGCAGGAATAATCCTTGTTGCAGGTGGATTGGTTGATCGTGCGTTTGCGGCCGTACTCGGTCTCCAGCGGCTCCACCGACAGGCAATTGGATTTGTCGCTGCAGTCGCCGCAACCCTCGCATACCATTTCGTTGATCACGACGCGCTTGGCCGGATCGGGAAAGGCGCCGCGCTTGCGCCGCCGGCGTTTTTCCGAGGCGCAGGTCTGGTCGTAGATGATGGCCGATACGCCCGCGATCTCGCGCAGTTCGCGCTGCACCGCGTCGAGCTCGTCGCGGTGGCGCACGGTCACCCCCGGCGCCCAGTTGACGCCAGCCGGATATTTTTCCGGCTCGTCGGTGACGATGATGATGGGGCTTACGCCTTCGGCGGCGATCTGGCGCGAGATGGTCGCCGGATCGAGCGGACCGTCGTGCTGCTGGCCGCCGGTCATCGCCACGGCGTCGTTGTACAGGATCTTGTAGGTCATGCTGACCTTGGCCGCGCAGGCGGCGCGGATCGCCATCAGCCCCGAGTGGTAATAGGTGCCGTCGCCGAGATTGGCAAAAATGTGTTTGGTGTTCGAGAACGGCGCCTGCCCGATCCACGGCGCGCCTTCGCCGCCCATGTGGGTGAAGGTCGAGGTGCTGCGGTCCATCCACACCGCCATGAAGTGGCAGCCGATGCCGGCGGTGGCGCGGCTCCCCTCGGGGACGCGGGTGGAGGTGTTGTGCGGGCAGCCGGAGCAAAAATAGGGCTGACGCAGCGTCACCACCTGCGGCCGGGCCAGCGCTCTTTCCTTGAACTCGAGAAAGGCGAGGCGCTCGCGGTAACGGCCGCCCAGTTGCCGGTCCATGCCGAGCTTCGCCAGGCGGCCGGCGAGGGCCTTGGCAATGATCGCGGGGGAAAGTTCGTAGCTCGCCGGCAGCAGCCAGGTGCCGGCGGGCTGGCCCGCGGCATGGCTCCATTCGCCGTTGTCATCGAATTTGCCCACGACGCGCGGCGGTCTTTGATCTGCGCGCCATTCGTACAATTCTTCCTTGATCTGGTATTCGATCAGCTGGCGTTTTTCCTCCACTACCAGGATTTCTTCCAGGCCCTGGGCGAATTTGCGCGCGCCCTGCGGCTCCAGCGGCCAGCTCATGGCCACTTTGTACAGGCGGATGCCGATGTCGCGTGCGGTGTTTTCGTCTATGCCCAGGTCGGCCAGCGCCTGCATGGTGTCGCCGTAGGACTTGCCGGTGGTGATGAGCCCCAAGCGCGCGCGCGGCGAATCCCAGACGACGCGGTCGAGCCCGTTGGCGCGCACGTAGGCGAGCGCGGCGTACACCTTGTAGTCGAGCAGGCGCACCTCCTGCTCGAGGATGCCGTCGGGCCAGCGAATGCCGAGGCCGCCCGGCGGCAGCACGAAATCCTGCGGTATCTTGACCTGCACACGATGCGCATCGATATACACCGAGGCGCCCGACTCGACCACGTCGGTAACGCACTTGAATCCGACCCACAGGCTGGCGTAGCGCGACATGGCGAAGCCGTGCAGGCCGTAGTCGAGATACTCCTGCACGCTCGCCGGGTTCAGCATGGGAATGCAGCAAGCCTTGAAAATGTGTTCGCTCTGGTGCGCGAGCGTCGAGGACTTGGCCGCGTGATCGTCGCCGGCGAGCACCAGCACGCCGCCATGTTTGGAGGTGCCGGCCGCGTTGGCGTGCTTGAACACGTCGCCGCAGCGATCCACGCCAGGGCCCTTGCCGTACCAGATGGAAAACACGCCGTCATATTTGGCGTCGTTGAACAGGTTGAGCTGCTGCGTGCCCCAGATGGAGGTGGCCGCCAGGTCTTCGTTCACGCCGGGTTGGAATTTGATGTGGTGGGTTTGGAGGTGTTGCTTCGCCTTCCACAGCGACTGGTCCAGTCCGCCCAGGGGCGAGCCGCGGTAGCCGGAGATGAAGCCCGCGGTATTGAGGCCGGCGGCGAGGTCGCGCTCGCGCTGCAACATGGGCAGGCGCACCAGCGCCTGGGTGCCGGTGAGGAAGACACGGCCAGAATCCAGCGTGTACTTGTCGTCCAGCGTGACTTCGTGCAGCTTGGCTGGGGCGTTCATTGGGGATCTCCTTGCCGATGAAGCGGTCGCGGCAGGTTGCGGACGACGCATTTTTTGATAGCTAGTATATGCCGGGGGTTCGGAAATATCTTGCCTTTTTGTGCTTCGATGCGGGACCACAGGAACCACGAATTGGGGCAAATGGATGAGCTTTGGTCGACGCAAAAAATATTGTCAAGGTATATCCCGCCTTCAGGCTCATACCATATTGGAATAGACTCTTGTTTGACTGCCGGTGGCAAAACGCGCATAATCGCCCGTTTCGTTCGGAGGGGTGCCCGAGTGGTTAAAGGGGGCAGACTGTAAATCTGTTGGCCTTGCGCCTACGTTGGTTCGAATCCAGCCCCCTCCACCAAGTTTTTCGCGGCGCGGTTCGGCAGTGTGCGTTGAGTGGCAAAAGGGTTCGGTCGTGAAACGCGGGTGTAGCTCAATGGTAGAGCAGAAGCCTTCCAAGCTTACGACGAGGGTTCGATTCCCTTCACCCGCTCCAGCATGCTGGTTCCGGGCGAATCGAACTCGAAGACGCCGTTGTAGCTCAGTGGTAGAGCACTCCCTTGGTAAGGGAGAGGTCGCGCGTTCAATCCGCGCCAACGGCACCATGAGTATTGAGCAATTTGATCATCGATAAAGAAGGACAGTCATCATGTCAAAAGCTAGATTTGAGCGCACGAAGCCGCACGTGAACGTAGGGACGATAGGTCACGTGGACCATGGGAAGACGACGCTGACGGCGGCGATCACGCTGGTGATGAGCCGGAAGTTTG
>Ga0156177_1196_pt1 | contig 11830 bp, 8 predicted proteins | sample RifCSPlowO2_12_FD_107830 | JGI IMG/M metagenome (GOLD analysis project Ga0156177, IMG submission 107830) | Betaproteobacteria bacterium RIFCSPLOWO2_12_FULL_64_23
CAACACTTCCGCCCTCGCGCCGCATTGAGGTCAGATGACTGTCTTTTGACGAATCTCACAACGCGCGCAAAGCCGAAGGGCTAGTCTATTCAGTGTAAAGCCGTGGCCTGGCGGCTCGAACCGACCAACTTGAGACAGATCAATTGCAGCACGCTGGCAATCGACGGATGCGGCGATTTCCACAGCCGCGATCTATGCGACAGAACCTTCAATAACGCTGGGAGATACTTCAACATGAAATCATCGAAGCAGATTACCCCTATTGTCATGCTCTTGGCATCTTGCCTGGCACTGTGCGTCCCGACGGTCGTCGCAGCGAGCGAAGTCGACAGCTCGATTGCCGCCTGCCTGAACGCTTGGGGCGAGCATCCTTTCGGGAAGAACCCGCAATTCAAGACCCTGGATATGTCGGTGACGGTGGGAATTGGAAGCATGCCTGCCGACACCGAGCCGACATCTTCTCCTTCGCTGGTATTGATCGACCCGATTGTCAACGTGCTGAGCGGATCCACCATTGAATTGATGAACCCCAATGGCTGGTATTGCATGCGCACGACGGTGAGTATCATGTGCGGGGTGCACATCCGCGCGCACTGCAAGGCTCATTTGGTTGCGACTTCGGCTGGAATAACGGCGGTGGGCAACAACGTCGAAAACAGAAATATCAGAGACATAACCGTGACTGCAGTCGGCCGCGTTTCGGTCGAGCGTCCCTGCAGTTGACGGCTGCCAAGTCGACGAAGGACAGCGCGTTGCGCGCTTGCGTCGGCGATCGACGCTTGCGGGTTGTTTCCAGGTGTTTAGCGATGGCGGCGATGTAGCGCGCTTTTGACGCAGCGCAGCCTCCGGGTTGCTTCTGAGGGGCGGCACGTCGGGAGCCGGTAGAATGCGCGGGGTAGGAATCCGGGCAGACCGATCGCAGAAGCATGAAACCGCAGCAATACCGATACTCCGCAGCCGAGCTGGCGCAGCGCCGCGCCGCGTGCCCCAAGCCGCAGTACCCGGAAGAACTCCCGGTCAGCGCCAGGCGCGCCGACATCGCGCAGGCGATCGCCAGACATCAGGTGGTCATCGTTTGCGGCGAAACCGGCTCGGGCAAGACCACCCAGCTGCCCAAGATTCTGCTCGAACTCGGGCGCGGCGTGAACGGCTTCATCGGTCACACCCAGCCGCGGCGCATCGCCGCGCGCGCGACCGCAGCGCGCATTGCGCAGGAGTTGAAGACTGAGCTCGGCAGCGCGGTCGGCTACAAGATTCGTTTCAACGACAAGGTCGGCCCGCGCTGCTACATCAAGCTGATGACCGACGGCATATTGCTTGCCGAGACCCAGGGCGACCGGGATTTGCGCCAGTACGACGCGATCATCATCGACGAGGCGCACGAGCGCAGCCTGAACATCGATTTCCTGCTCGGCTATTTCAAGCAATTGCTTGCGCGTCGTCCCGATCTGAAGCTGGTCGTGACTTCCGCAACCATAGACGCAGAGCGCTTCTCCAGGCATTTCGACGCTGCGCCGGTGATCGAAGTGTCCGGCAGGCTGTATCCGGTGGAGCTACGCTACTGGCCGCGCGCGGCCGGGAAAACGGCCGGCGCCGCCGCGCCCCGCGCGGGCGTAAATGAAGCGCCGGATCTGGCCGATGCCATCGTCGATGCGGTGGACGAGGCAGCCCGCTGCGGCCCTGGCGACGTACTGGTGTTCCTGCCGGGCGAGCGCGAAATCCGCGAGACGGCCGAGGCGCTGCGCAAGCACCATCCGCCGACCCATAGGGAAACGCGCGAAATCCTGCCGCTGTACGCACGGTTGTCGGCGGCGGAGCAGGAGCGGGTGTTCAAGCCGCACGCCGGCCGGCGCATCGTGCTCGCGACCAACGTCGCCGAGACCTCGCTCACCGTGCCGGGCATACGCTACGTCGTCGATCCGGGCGAGGCGCGCATCAAGCGCTACAGCTATCGCAGCAAGGTCGAGCAGCTGCAGGTGGAGAAGATTTCGCAGGCGAGCGCCAACCAGCGCGCCGGGCGCTGCGGCCGCGTGGCGAGCGGCGTGTGCATACGCCTGTACGGCGAGGACGAGTTCACGGCGCGCCCGGCCTACACTGAGCCTGAAGTCCTGCGCTCCTCGCTTGCCGGCGTGATCCTGCGCATGAAGTCCCTGCATCTGGGCGAAGTGGAGGATTTTCCATTTCTCGATCCGCCGCTGCCGAAAGCAGTCAGCGACGGCTATGGCCTGCTCAGCGAACTGGGCGCGGTGGACGAGGCGAACGATTTGACCGAGATCGGCAGGCAGCTCGCGCGCTTGCCGCTCGACCCCTGCATCGGGCGCATGATCCTGGCGGCGAAGCAGGAGGGGAGCCTGGCCGAGGTGCTGATCATCGCGGCGGTACTGTCGCTGCAGGATCCGCGCGAGCGGCCGCTGGAGCGGGCGGGAGCCGCCGACGCGGCGCAGCTCAAGTTCGATGACGAAAAATCCGATTTCCTCTCCTGGCTCAAGCTGTGGAAATTCTATCAGGAGGCGCTGGCGCACAAGAAATCGAACCGCAAGCTGATGGATCTGTGCCGCGACAACTTTCTGTCCTACAAGCGCATGCGCGAGTGGCTGGACATCCACAGCCAGTTGCATACTTCCGTTGCCGAACTGGGATGGAAAGTGTCGGAGAAGGAGGCGACCTACGCGCAGATTCACCGGGCGCTGCTCGCCGGGCTGCTCGGCAATGTGGGTTGCAAGTCGGAGGACAGCGAGCATTACCTCGGCGCGCGCGGCATCAAATTCCTGATTCACCCCGGCTCGGGCGTGGGCAAGAAGGCCGGACGCTGGATCATGGCGGCGGAGATTACCGAAACCACGCGCCTGTATGCGCGCTGCATCGCCCGCATCGAACCGGAGTGGTTGGAGGGCATAGGCGCGCATCTGGTCCGGCGCCACCAGTATGAGCCGCACTGGGAGAAACAGCCCGCCCGCGTCGCCGCTTTCGAGCGCGCGACCCTGTACGGCATCCTGCTCTACGCCAAGCGGCGCATCCACTACGGCCCGCTCGACCCGGACGAGTCGCGCCGGATTTTCATCCGCCAGGCGCTGGTCGAGGGCGAGTACGAGACGCGCGCGCCTTTCTTCCAGCACAACCGCAAGCTGATCGCCGACATCGAAAAGCTGGAGCACAAATCGCGCCGCCCCGACGTGCTGGTGGACGAGGAGTTGATCTACGCCTTTTACGACAGCCTCGTTCCCGAGGGCATTCACAACGGCGCCGCCTTCGAGCACTGGCGGCGCGAAGCGGAAGCCGGCAAGCCGAAGCTGCTCTACCTCAAACGCGAGGACCTGATGCGGCACGAGGCGGCGGGCATCACCACGGCGCTGTTTCCGCACCAGCTCGAAATCGGCGGGCGCAACTATGCGCTCGAATACCTGCACGACCCGGGCAATGCGCGCGACGGCCTCACGCTCACCGTCCCACTGATCGCGCTCAATCAGCTCGCAGCCACGCGCTGCGACTGGCTGGTGCCGGGTTTGCAGAAGGAGAAGGTCGCGCTGCTCGCCAAAACGCTGCCGCAGAAAATCCGCCACAAGCTCGGGCCGCTGCCGGAATTCGCTGAACAATTCGTCGCGGCGATGGCGTCCGCGGAGCCGCAGCGCCAGGAAGACCTTGCCTTGGTCGAGGCCATTGCCCGCTACGCGCGCGAGGAACTCAACCTGGCCCTGCCGCCGGATGGCTTTCGCCCCGAGCTGCTGCCCGCGCATCTCTCCATGAATTTCCGCGTGGTGGACGAGCACGGACGGCAACTGGCCATGGGCCGGAACCTGGCGCAGCTGCGCGCGGAACTGGGCGAGCAGGCGGGGGCGCAGTTCAGCGCCATCGCCCAACCCAAGGCCGCCCTGTCGGGCATCACCAGCTGGGATTTCGGCGAGCTGCGCGAGATCATGGAAATCCGCCAGGGCGCGCAGACCCTGATCGGCTATCCGGCGCTCGTCGATCGCGGCGACAGCGTGGATCTGGAGGTGCTCGATACGCCGCAGAAGGCGCGCGAGCTGCACCGCGACGGCTTGCGGCGGCTATTCATGCTGCAGCTGAAGGAACAGACCCGATACCTGGAGAGAAATCTGCCGGGGCTGCGCGACCTGGGGATGCAGTTCCTGGCCTTCGGGGATGCCGCATCGCTCAAGGACCAATTGCTGCGCGTGAGTTTCGACCGCGCCTGCATGGCCGAACCCCTGCCGACGATGCAGGCGGAGTTCCTGCGGCGCTGCGACGAGGGGAAGACGCGCCTCGCGCTCCTGGCCCAGGAAATCTGCCGCCTCGCCGGCAGTATACTCACCGAGTATCAGGCGCTGCAGAAGAAACTGCAGGGACTGAAGAATTTTCCGCAGCCCGCGCGCGAGATCGAGGAGCAGCTCGCGCGCCTGCTGCCGAAGGATTTCATCGCCGCAACGGCGTGGGAGCGCCTGCAGCAATTCCCGCGCTATCTCAGGGCGGTGGCGCTGCGCCTCGCGAAGCTGCGCGCCGACCCCGCGCGCGATGCGCGCGCGAGCGCCGAGTTCAATCCGCTGTGGCAGCTGTGGCTCCGCGAAGATCTCAAACAGAGAAAGCAAGGCGTGGCCGATGCGCAGCTCGCGCAGTACCGCTGGCTGCTGGAGGAGTTGCGCGTCTCGCTCTATGCGCAGGAATTGCGCACACCGGTGCCGGTGTCGGTGAAGCGGCTGCAGAAAATGTGGCAAGCTATGCAAAGATGAAATCCAATGGCGGGTAGCGTCTCCAATATTTCCCGCTCTGTCATTCCGAGCGACGCGAGGAATCTGCTGTTTCCGGAACCAAAAGCAGATTCCTCGCTGCGCCCCGAAGGAAGTCCCCTTGGGGGACACTCGGAATGACATAATCGGACCGCGGTTGGAATTTGTTACGGAAGGTTTCATTGTGAGCGAAATTACCAAGGCCTTGATCAGGGCGTTCGCCAGCCTGCTGCATCCGCGCATGCTGCTGCTGATGCTGTGGCCGGTGGCCATTGCGCTGGTGCTGTGGCTGGGATTGGCGTTCGCGTTCTGGTCGCAGGCGGCGGCCTGGCTGCAGCTGCAGTTCGACCAGTCTGCCGCCATCGGCTGGGCCATCACGGTCTGGCCGCTTTCGCTCGTCGCCACGCACCTCGCCTGGATCCTGCTCGCGCTGCTGTTCCTGCCGCTGGTGCTGATCACGGCGGTGCTGATCATCGGCGTGTTTGCCATGCCAGCGATGGTCAAGCACGTGGCGGGGCGCACCTATCCCGGGCTCGCGCTGCGGCGGGGAGGCACCTTTGCTGGCAGCGTGTGGAACAGCGTGGCCGCGCTGGCCTGGCTCGCGCTGCTGGCCCTGCTGTCGCTGCCCCTGTGGTTTTTCCCGCTGCTGTGGCCGCTGTTGCCCATCGTGCTGTTCGGCTACCTCAACCAGCGGGTGTTTCGCTACGATGCGCTGGCCGAGCATGCCAGCAGCTGGGAAATGGAAACGCTGATCCGGCGCCACCGGCGCGAGCTGTTTGTGTTGGGTGCCGTGCTGGCGCTCGTCGGCCTGATTCCAGTGCTCGGGTTTTTCGCGCCGGTGTACGCTGGCCTGGCTTTCATCCACTATTGCCTGGCGCGCCTCGCGCAACTGCGCGACGAGCCGGTCGCCACCCAATAAGGAGCAGAGGAATGGCCATCGGTGCCCTGATCATCGGCGATGAAATCATGCGCGGCAAGCGCCAGGACAAGCACCTGGCGCAGCTGATCGCGATGCTGCGCAGCCGCGGCCTCACGCTCGCCTGGTGCCTGTACCTCGGCGACAGCCCCGAACTGATCACGGCGACGCTCAAGCGCACGCTCGCCGGCCCGGACATCGTGTTCAGTTTCGGCGGCATAGGCGCGACCCCGGACGACCATACGCGAGCTTGCGCAGCGGCGGCGGCCGGTGTGGATCTCGTGCTTCATGCCGAGGCCGAGGCCGAGATCCGCGCCCGCTTCGGCGCCGACACCACGCCCAACCGCCTCAAGATGGGCGAGTTTCCGCGCGGCGCAAGCAGCATTCCCAACGACTACAATCGCATTCGCGGTTTTTCGCTGGGCGAGCATCACTTCGTCCCGGGCTTCCCGATCATGGCCTGGCCCATGGTCGAGTGGTTGCTCGACCAACGCTATGCCCAACTGTTTCACCGGCAACCGGAAGCCGAAGCCTCGATCATGGTGTACGACTCGGTCGAGAGCATTCTTACGCCGCTGATGGAAGCGGTCGAGGCCAGATACCGCGGGCTCAAGGTGTTCAGCCTGCCCAGCGTGGGCGAGGAGGGGCGGCGCCGGCATATCGAACTGGGCGTGCGCGGCGCGCCCGATGAAGTGCCGTCCGCGATGGAGGAACTCAAGCGCGGCGTGATTGAGGTGGGTGGGAGCTGGGAGGCGCAGGGTGGCCCTCCGGCGGCAGAGACTGCGGGATGGTGAAGCTGCTTTGGGTGCGGTGCTCTGGAGTCGATCTGTCGAAGATTGTCCGCGCCAAGAGCGTGCGGAATCAACCATCATGTTCGCAAACGCCGGGATGCGTGCTTCCGGCTGCTGCAACATCGCGACACACCATCCCGGTTGACCGGACTGCCCGCTGCCGAATCCTTGCAATTCCACTGCATAAGAATGAGAATGCCGCCATGGGCGTTCAAGGGCAACTATCGGCATCGAAGCGGGGCGTTTTGCTTTTCGCGCTGGTGCTCGGTGCTTCGCTCGGCGGTCTGGCGCAGGCGCAGGGATTCAAGTTCTCCGACGAGAACGAAGCCAAGAAAGCGCGGGCTGCCGAGGAATCCGCCCGGCGCGACAAGGTCGAGGCGCAACTGTCGACGCCGTGCCTGGCCCGGATCAAGAACCGGAAGATCATGGTGCTGATCGGCGCGAACCAAAACGGGTTCGTCAGCGCCAGGCAAGCAGACTACGGCGCCCACTTCGACGCCATCGACCGGCGCTTGCGTGCGCTCGGGCTGCGGACGTACACGCAGGAGGAGATCCGCAAGCAGATCGCCCAGGCCGAGATCGACGCCCAGTTCAGGAACGATCCGGACGCCGCGATCAGCGCATCGAGACGGCTGGCCGCGCAATACATCCTGCGCGGACTGATCTCGACCTCGGCCACCCGCAATCCGATCATCAACGTGAACCAGGTCAGCATTCGGATGGACTTCATGCTGACCGGTGCCAACGGGCGTATGATCTCGGAGGCGAACGCCAGAAACGAGAGCTATTCGGGGCAGGACACGCTTGGAATGGCGTTGACCCTGATCAACGAGCGGGCGGACGAAGTCGTCGCCCAGCTCTACAGCGACTACTGCCAGAAGGCCGGCGCCAAGTGAGCGAGCGCCCGAAAACCGTATTGAACCCAGGCCAGCACCACCTGTAGCTCAGGCGAATGTCGAGGAGGTCCATGATGAAACCCAAGCCGCACTATCTGCAAGCGTTCGCTTCGCTGGCGCTGATTTTCTCAGCCGGATCGAGTTGGGCGCAGCCCACCTTCGGCAACCCGTCGCCGACTGCCGGCAGTTCGACCTCGCAGGCGGCCAACGCCGCAGCCGACCAGGCCGCCTACAAACCCGTCGATTATGTGAACAAGGCGAAACAAGGCCCGGCGCTGGTCGTCATACCCGGCGAGGTCAAGAGCAACAACGCGACTTTCGTGCAGAAGTTCGGCCCGAATAACATCGCCGACTTCGGCGAGCTCGAGCTGTCGCAGGCGAATTTCCAGGTGCTGGAGCGGAACAACCTAGGCAACTTGCTGCAGGAGATTACGCTCGCCTACAATCTCGGCGACGCCGACAAGGCGCGCCAGACCATGGGGATGGGCAAGCTCAAGACCACCAAGTGGGTGGTCAAGTTCGACATACTCAAGGCGGAGCAGATCGCCGAAAACAAGCAGGGCTTCGACGGCAGGCCGATCGGAGCGCTCGGCGGGTTGTTCGGCGGCGTCGGCGCAATAGCGGGCCATGTCGTCAGCAATACCCAGACCAAGGAAGCGACCGCAGTGTGGCTGATCGGCATGCGCTACAAGATCATGGACGCCACCACCACCGAGCAGGTGGCCCAGGGTTACAAGGAACTGAAGATGGAAGTCGGAGCGAACGAGACCAGCGTCATGGGCGTTTCACAGGGCGCCAAGGGTGGCGCCGGGCTCGATACGATGGTTCAGCGGCTGGTGCAGACTACCGTCTGGGAAATCGACAGCAAATACAAATAACGTTCCCGCGGCGGCCGGGACGGTCGATTCGGCAACCGCGCGCGTTCGAATGAGCGAATCCACTGTCAAGCTCGGCAAGTATGAACTCCGCCGCGAGCTCGGCCGCGGCGCGATGGGCGTCGTCTACGAAGCGTTCGATCCTTCAATCGAGCGCATCGTCGCGCTGAAGACCATACGCAGCGACCAGCTCGAGAGCGCGGAAGGACAGGACGTGGTCGGACGCTTTCAGCGCGAAGCCAAAGCCGCTGGACGCCTCAACCATCCGAACATCGTTTCGATCTACGATTTCGGCGAAGACAATGGCACCTCGTTCATCGCCATGGAATTCGTGAGCGGACGCGAGCTCAAGAGTTACTTCGACAACAATGAGCGATTCCCGATGGCCGACATCGTGCGCGTGATGAGCCAGTTGCTCGATGCGCTCGAGTATTCGCACCAGTACGGCGTCGTGCACCGCGACATCAAGCCGGCCAACATCATTCTTTTGCCGGACGGCCGGGCGAAGGTTGCCGATTTCGGCATTGCACGCATCGAATCGTCACAATACACGCAGGCCGGCACCGTGCTCGGCACCCCGGCTTACATGTCGCCCGAGCAGTTCATGGGCCAGACCGTCGACGGCCGCTCCGATATTTTCTCCGCCGGCGTGGTGCTGTACCAGTTCCTCAGCGGCGAGCGCCCGTTTTCCGGCACCGCGACCACGATCATGCACAAGGTGCTGATGGAAGATCCGCTGCCGCCGTCGACGCTGAACGTTCAGGTGCCGAAGCCTTTCGACGCCGTGATCAAAAAGGCGATGGCCAAACGTCCCGAGGAGCGCTTCCAGACTGCGCGCGAGTTCGCCGAGGCGATACGCGCGGCGGCCGCGGGCAAGGCCCCGCCGGACCCGGATGCGACCGTGGTTGCGACCGTCGTCAACGCTGCCGCAACCGGCCGCAGCGCACCCCCGGAGACTGCCGCTGTCTCTTCCGCAGCGCCGGCGCCGCGGCGCAAAGCGCCGCTGCCCCTCGTCGCGGCGGTCCTGGCGGGCGTGATCGGTATCGGCATGGCGGGCTATTTCCTGTTGCCCCGGTCGAAATCCGGCGACGTGCCTGTTCCGGCAGCGGGAACGCCCGCAGCGGCCGCAACCGACACACGGGCCCCGGCGCCGGTGGCCGCGGCGCCAATGGAGGCGGGCGTCATGATCATCAGTGCAGTCGGACTCGCCGATCCGAGCGAGCAGAAATATCAGGCCGACAAATCGCTGCTGTCGGCCGACCTGCGCGCGGATTCGCGCAGCCAGCTCGTGGAAAAAGCCATCACGCTCTATCTCGACCGCGCGTCGTTCGCCAAGAACTACGACCGGCTGCGCGACAGGCTGCTGTCAAGAAGCGGCGACTACATCGCGAGCATCGTGCAAGAAGGCGAACCGCAGCGCAGCAATGACGGGCTCATGTACGTGACCACGCAGGCCGCGGTCAAGGTGCGCGAGGTGCAGAAATCGCTCAACCAGCTGTCGCGCGACGAGCGCATCGATTTCATCCGCAACAACGGCGACCCGAAAATCTCGGTAACCATCAGCGTTCGCGGCGAAAACAGCGATGCGCCGGCGCAGAATTCGCAGGTCGCTGAAAATCTGCTCAAGGCGCGCATCAAGTCGTTCGGGTTCCGTATCTGGTCCGACGACCCGAAACTACCCGCCCCGCGTGGCAACGGCGCCGAATTCGCCGTGGTCGGCGAAGCCAAGCTCAAGAAACTGTCGGCCAGGCTCGCGGCTTCCGGCATTACGGTGGAGAAATACGTACTGACCTCATGGACGGTGAAGTGCGTCGACAAGCTGAGCGGTGAAGAGATCTACTACAACAACAAGCTGCCGCTTGCCACGGGATCGTGGGCAAGCGAAGAACAGGCGCTGGCGGCCATCGGCGGCAAAATCGCCGACGAGTTCTCGCGCGACTTCTTCGTGCAGCACTTCCATGCCAGCGAACGCAAGGTCACGCTCAAGATCGACGGGCTGCCCGACCAGAGCGTTGAAAATGCGATTGCGCGCGAGCTGGTCGGGCTGCAGCCGGTGATCGGCGTCACGCGGCGCGCGGGCGGAGCGTCGGCCGTCTATGAGCTGCAGCTCTCCGGCGGTACGGGACCGTTGGGCGATCTCGTCGACGGGGCCGTGCTCAAGCCGCTCAACGCCAAGCTCGGACGGGCGTGTTTCAATCTCGGAGCCTCGGTCGGCGAACAAATCTCGGTTGCGTTCGACAAGGCCTGCAGCGACAAGGCGGTGCTCGCGCGGCTCGAGGCCAACCCGCCCGCCTCGCTCTATGCGGCACCGTCCGCGCGGCAGAAGTCCGTGCTCAAGGATCCCAACGCGATCAGGAAGCTGAGCATCTAGGGATCGTACAAGAAACCCACGCTGTCCTGGTCGTCAACCGCGGCTGGCGCGCGCAGCGCGCAAGTCCGCTGGTGGCATGCGGCAGTATTTGAAACGCCGCATAAGCTGCTTAGCTCAAGGCGAAAGTCGCGGACTTGGCACCGGCTGCGGCCGATGAGGTGCCCAGGCTGATCGCGCCGCGTCCGCGCAGCAACAGCTGCTCGCGCTTCAGAACGATCTCGGCATCGCTGTCGAACTTCACATAAGTGCCGTTGGTGCTCTGGTCCACCAGGAAAAACTCGCGGCGGCGGTATTCGATCTTGCAGTGCACGCGGGAAGCCATTTTGTCGTTGATAGCCAGATCGTTCGTGGCTTCGCGACCCAGCGACGCCGACGGCCGGGCCGCGCCGAGCTTGAGGACTTGCCCGCCGTAGGTCACGGTCAGGGTCGGCTCATGCGTGCTGAGGGGGGACTCGCGCGCAGCCAGCGCCGTGAGATCGTCGCTGTCCTTCCAGATCACCTCGAAGATCCGGATCTCGTCCTGCTTGCCCTTGACCAGCATCGCGTCGAGCTCGCGCGTCGACGCTTGCAGCAGCGGCGAGAGCGCGTCCACCGTCGGACCGCTGGTAATGACCTGCCCGCCTTTGGCGAGCCCGGCCATGCGCGCAGCCGTGTTTACCGCGTCACCGAAGAAATCTCCCTCTTCCTCGATCGCCGGCCCGAAATGAAATCCCGCGCGGATCGCGAGCCGCAGCTCGTCTATCGGGGCAATGGCCGCGACGCGGTTCTGCATGTCGCACGCGGCCTGCATCGCGACATCGGCGGTTTCGAACACCGCCATCACCTCGTCGCCGATGGTCTTGACCACGCGACCGCGCTGAAACCCGATGGACTTGCGCAACTCCGACAGCACCGATTCGATCGCGGCGAGCGCACGCCGATCGCCGAGCTTTTCATACAGGCTGGTGCTGGCGCTGACGTCGGCGAACAGGATGGCGAAACGCTTTGTCGCGGTGGTCACGGCAAAAGCATTATAGCGTGGCCACCGCCGCCGCAATAGCGTTGAAAAAGCGCGCGCTCCCGGCTGTACCGAAGGATGGAACAGCGCCTGGTGCGCGCGCTGTCAGCCGTTACACCGCCTTTATCGTCCTCGCCCGGCGGCTTCGTCGGTCGCGATGCCCCGGTTTTCTCCTAGTACGATGCCACATTATTTTCGAAGCATGCCTGCCTTGTAGTCGTAGGAGCGAGCTTGCTCGCGAATTCGATGATTCGCGAGCAAGC
>Ga0156177_1199_pt1 | contig 11749 bp, 8 predicted proteins | sample RifCSPlowO2_12_FD_107830 | JGI IMG/M metagenome (GOLD analysis project Ga0156177, IMG submission 107830) | Betaproteobacteria bacterium RIFCSPLOWO2_12_FULL_64_23
CGCCACCATGCACAAGGCGGGCGACATTGTGGAAATGTGGAATCTTTTTGACTTCAAGACTGCGCGGAACGATTACTTTAGCCCAAGCGAGCCGCTTTTTTCCCAAAGGGTGCGAGCAGAATACGACTGCAAGACAGAACGGACCCGAATACTTGCGATCACTGGACACTCCGGAAATATGGGTACGGGTGATGCCGTTTATTCGGTTTTCGATATTGGCGAGTGGGAGCCGGTCCCGGCTGAGACCATAGTCAGAACGCTGTGGAATACCGCCTGTGGCAAGTAGGCGCTTGTGATGTTCTCACGCGCTATCACCGGAGCCACCCGTGCGCTGGTTTGGTCTTTTCCGGTATGGATACCGCACCACGCGCGTGGCGCATCCGGAGCAGCCGGTCTGGGCGTGGCGCTGAGGGCTCAGTCAACCACGAACAACCTCGCGCCAACGGCCGTGGACGAGCGATGCGGCTCGGCACCGTCGCCGACCTGATAGCTCATACCGGGTTGCAATACAAACTGCCGGCCGTCCCGGAGTTCGGTGTGCAGTTCGCCCTCGAGACAGAACAGTATGTGGCCCTTTGAACACCAATGGTCCGCTACATAGCCGGGTGTGTACTCGACCAGGCGAACCCGAATGGAGCCGAACTGGCGGGTGCGCCAGTGGGCGGTGCCGCGTTCACCTGTGTGTTCGGTTGGTTCAATCTGCGACCAATCGGTGGTGTCGAACGGAATTCCGGCCATCTGCATGAGCGCGCTGTCCGAAGCTAATCGCCGAAAAAGCGGAAGCAGGATCCGCGTTTCTTGGCTTCGTACATGGCGGCGTCCGCCAGCTTGATCAGGGTTTCGTGGTCCCGGGCGTCGTCCGGATAGATGGCGATACCGATGCTGGTGCCGATGTCGACGCTTCGCTTCTGCCGCTCCAGAGGGAACGGCCGCGCCAGGGCGGCAACGATCTTTTCGGCGACGATGACGACGTTTTCCCGGTTGTCTGTGTCGCGCAGGATCACGGTAAATTCGTCACACCCCACGCGGGCGACGGTGTCGGATTCGCGCACTTGCTCGCGGATTCTTTCGGCAACACTTTTCAGGAGCTCGTCGCCGGCATCGTGCCCGAGGGTGTCGTTCACCGGCTTGAACCTGTCCAGGTCGAGGTAGAGCAGGGCAAACTGGCGGGTGTCGCGCTTGGCGAGGCTGATCGCATGGCCCAAGCGGTCGTTGAACAGCAGCCGGTTCGGAAGACTTGTGAGGCTGTCGTGATGCGCGACGTGCCGAATGCGCTCCTCCAGCTGCTTTTGTTCGGTAATGTCGGTCACCATGGAATAGCACCCGGGGATGTGTCCGCTCTCCGCCGCATCGGGCACCAGCTTGACCTCGATCCACCGTTGTTCGCCGTTCTTGAATTTCACGATCCTTTGATAGGTCACCGGATGGCCGTCGAATACGCGGTCGAAATGCGCCTCCAAATTCCCGTAGGCCACGTTTCCCACGATCGCGCGCAAAGGCTTGCCGATTACATCCGCCACGGCAAGACCGAAAAAATCGGCGTAGCGCTTGTTGGCGAAAACGCAATGCATGGTCCGGTCCACATACAGGATCATGGCTGGCACGTTATCGGCGAAAAGGCGCAGCTCGGCCTCGCTGTCGCTCAATGCCTTTTCCGTCTGCTTGCGTTCGCTGATGTCGGTGTAGATGGTGACGAAGCCGCCGCCCGACAGCGGGGTTCCGCGGATTTCCAGAACGGTTCCGTCCGGCCGCGAGCGCTCAAATACATGCGGCACCATTTCTTGCGCCCGCTCGACCGCCGCAGCGGTGATTGCATCGGGATCGCCGGGCCCGTAGTCCCCGCGCAGGGCATTGAAGCGGATAAACCGCGCCAGCGTTGGCGCGCCGTCAGCGAACAGCTCGTCCGGGAAGTCCAGCAGCTCCTTGAATTTCGCGTTCCACGCGATCAGGTTCAGATTTTGGTCAAGTACGGTTACGCCGCTAGGCAGGTAATCCAGCAAAATCTGCAGCATGGCCTGGGGATCATGCCGCACTTCGCCCGAGCCGGCGGCACTTTGCTTCGGCACCGTTTTGGCGCCTTTTCTTGTGGTGCGACCCATGCCGCTTCCTCCCGCATCGTCCAATCGTGGAATTCCTGACCGAGCTCAGCGCCGGACGATGTTGCTGCCGGCCTTTTCGCCTGGCAGTTTCCAGCATAGACTACCCGCCCGCGGCGGGCGCTGCAACTGTCTGTTCGTCCTGCAGTTGCGGCGGCGCAGGGGGTCACCTGCGGCCCGGGCTGTGCGAGCGCGAGTTCGGACAGAGCCAGGGAAAACGAAGTCAGCTGCGCGAGCGCAGCAGAGACCCGCTGAGCAGATCCTTGGATAGATATTGCTGGCGGTAGGTTTCGAACGGTACGCTGTCCGCAGCCTCGATTCTCCGCTGCGCCGCGAACGATTCCTCCGCCATGCGCGCATAACGAACCTCCATTTCCGCCGGCAACGGCAGCTCCTGCAGGGTGCGCCGGTGGCGCCTGGACTGCGCCAGAGCGAAGGTGACGTAGGAGCTGTCGTCGGTCTGGCCAATTTGCGCAAGGACGCGGGCCGAAGGAGTCGTCGAGGAATCCGCGACGGCGGCGCGGGCCAACGCCAGGGCATCCCGGTATGCGCTGGTCCGATGAGCAGCATCGAGGGCGGCAGCGATCGGTTCGCACTCGTCGAGCAGCTCGGTCCCCCACTCGACCAGCCGGAGTTCCTGTCCTCGCCGTTGCAGACGTAAATCGCGATCCCGGCCTCTTTGGGCGACGTCGTGCTGGTTGCGCGACATCGCCGCGATTTCCTCGGGCGTGTCCGGGGGGCTGTCGCTGAGCAGGCAATGCAGCAGAAACATGTCCAGAAAGCGCATGGTGCCGGCGGCAATGCCGATCGGGCTGAAAGGGTCGTTGTCCATGCAGCGCACTTCCAAATATTCGACGCCGCGCTCGCCCAATGCGTAAAGAGGGCGTTCCCCCGAGCGAAAGCGCGGTTTGGGCCGGATGGTGCCGTAGAATTCGTTTTCAATCTGCAGCAGGGTCGTGCCGAGTTGCCGGTAGTCCTCGCCCTCGCGCACGCCGATGGCTTCGTACGGCGGATAGGGTTTGGTCAGCGCGCCATTGAGCGATTCCGCGTAGCTCCTCAGACTATTGAAGCTCACCGCCAGCGATGCCTGCGCATTGCTCTGATAGCCCAGCGGCCCCATGCGCAATGAGGTGGCCCCGGGCAGGAACAGTGTGCCGGCAGTGAATTCCCGCAGTCCGTGCGTGCGGCCGGCGACGAAGCTGCGGCATGCCGTGGGCGAGGCGCCGAAGAGATAAAGCAGCAGCCACGAATGGCGCCTGAAGTTGCGCATCAGGTGAAAATACGCGTCGGTCTGGTAGGCGATTATGGAGCCGTTGCCGGCGTCGGCCCGCTGCAGGATCGGCCAGACCGCCTCCGGCAGGGAGAAGTTGTAGTGCACGCCCGAAATGGTCTGCATGCGCCTGCCGTAGCGATGCGCCAGGCCATTGCGATACACGCTCTTGGCCCGGCCCAGATTGGAGTTGCCGTATTGGCCGAGTGGAATGTCATCGTCGGCCGGGAGGCCGCAAGGCATGCTGGTGCACCACAGCAGTTCATCGCCCACCTGCCGGTAGACGACCTGGTGGATCTCGGTGAGTTGCGCCAGGCATGCGTCGATGTCGGCGTGAATGCCGGTGATCAGTTCGAGCTGTGACTCGCTGAAATCGGTGGTGATGTGCGGATGCGTGAGCGCCGACCCGAGCCCGGCCGGATGCGGCGTGTCTGCGAGCCTGCCGTCCGGCCTGACGCGCAGGCTTTCTTTTTCCACGCCGCGCCGGATGCCCGTCAGCACCTCGCGCGGAAGTATGCCTAACCGTTGGTGCAGGCGGTTCATGCGTGTTCCCTGGAGCTGAATACCCGCTAGGGTAGCAGAACCGCGTCGGCGTTTGCTGCCAAGCACGCCCCTTTACGCTACCATTCACGCGGAAAACGCGGAGCGCGCGTACCGGGACGCGGCGACAGGGGCTATGCGCGCGGACCTGAACGAGACCATCATCATGGACGAATGGGGCGGTGCCCCGGGGACCAAGGCCATGGCGCAGTACGATTACGACCTTTTCACCATTGGTGCCGGCTCGGGCGGGGTGCGCGCGAGCCGCTACGCCGCCGGCCTCGGGGCGCGCGTTGCCGCCGCCGAGGAGCGCTACCTCGGGGGCACTTGCGTCAACGCCGGCTGCATCCCGAAAAAACTTTTTTCCTATGCGGCGCACTACGGCGAGGATATCGGGCATGCCGCGGGCTACGGCTGGCGCGTAGCGGCTCCCGCATTCGATTGGCGAACCCTGGTCGCAAACAAGGATCGCGAGATCGAGCGCCTGAATGGGGTGTATGCGAAGCTGCTTTCCGGCGCCGGGGTAACGCTGCTGCGCGGCCGCGCCACGCTTGTCGATGCGCATACCGTCGAAGTCGACGGGCGGCGCATCAGCGCGCGCTACATCCTTGTCGCCACCGGCGGCTGGCCGGTGGTGCCGCCCATTCCCGGCTCTGAACTCGCCATCAGCTCGAACGAAGCGTTCCATCTGGGCGAACTGCCGCGGCGCGTGCTGGTGGTGGGCGGCGGCTATATCGCGGTCGAATTCGCCTCCATTTTCAACGGGCTCGGCGTGGACACCACACTCGTCTATCGCGGCGAGCGCCTGCTGAAGGAGTTCGATGCCGACCTCGGCGGCTTCCTCGCCGGGCAGATGGAAAACAAGGGCGTGCGCATTCGTTTCCATAGCAATATCGCGGGCATCGCACGCGCCGAGCACGGCAACGCGCTGCGCGCGACGCTGGCCGAGGGTTGCGCGCTGGAGACCGATTGCGTCATGTACGCAACCGGCCGCTCGCCCAACACCCGCGGCCTGGGCCTGGAGAACGCCGGCGTGAATCTGGCAGCGAACGGCGCGGTCGTGGTAGATGCAAAGTTCCAGTCGAGTGTGCCCTCGATCTACGCCGTGGGCGATGTCATCGATCGCGTGTTGCTGACGCCGGTTGCGCTCGCTGAGGGCATGGTCGTGGCCGAGAACCTGTTCGGGAGCGGCGGCCGCAGCCTGGATTACGAGGGCATTGCGACCGCAATATTCAGCAACCCCAGCGTCGGCAGCGTCGGCCTGTCCGAGGCGAAGGCGCGCGAGCGCCTCGGCGACATCGACGTGTACCGCACCGCTTTCGGCCCGCTGCGCCACCAGTTGACCGGCAGCGGCGAGCAGGTGCTGATGAAGTTGGTGGTCGACAGACAGACCGAACGCGTGCTCGGCGTGCACATGGTGGGTCCCGACGCCGGCGAGATCATCCAGGGTTTCGCCGTGGCGCTCAAGTGCGGCGCCACCAAGCGCCAATTCGACGCCACCATCGGCATCCACCCGACCATAGCCGAGGAATTCGTGACCATGCGCGAGGCGCTCGGGTGAGGATTGCCTGCTTCGACTGACCGGCGCAAACCGCCTCCATCAAATGACCGCTCTTTGCCGCAGCGATCGGCGACGAAGTCGCGGCAAAAAACGGTAAAATCGTGGAAATAGACATCACGCCCGGACGAGTACGCGGGGAAAGGATTTCCAATGAGATCGAGCATCGCGGCTCAAGACGCGACCAGCGCCGTTGCGGCCGGCAGCCGGCGCAAGCGCTGGCGCACGCCTGTCCTGCTATGCGCCGCTTTGTACGCCGCGGCCGCCCAAGCCGGCGCCACGCCGCAGGAGTCCTGGCCGCAGGTCTGGCTCAATCCCGGCATCTACGCGCAGCACTTCGACTCGGGCAAGGGGCTGCGCAACAACAACATCGGCTTCGGTGCCGAAGTTGTGTTGGCCGGAGATCACGTATTAATGGCCGGCAGCTTTATCAACAGCAATCGCGCGAGGTCCCACTTCGGCGCCTACCAATGGCGGCCCCTGCACTGGCAGTTTTCCGGCGTCGACGTGAGCGCCGGCATTGCCGTCGGTGCATTTGACGGCTATCCGAACTATCGCCACGGTGGGTGGTTCGTCGCTCCTCTGCCGATGCTGGCGATTGAGGGCAGGACCTTCGGCGCCAATATCAGTCTGATTCCGACTGTTGCGAACCGCTTCGACGGCGCCTTGGCGGTTCAGATCAAGCTGCGGGTGTGGTGAGATGGGTGGCGGAAGAGGCGCAAATAGCGCGGCGAGCGCCGCCCGGGCAACTGCGATGCAGACGATCGCCTGCGATACTTGTTCGGACCGGCTTGTTTGGAGTACAGTTCCGGGCGTAACCCGCTTGAGCCTGGCGCAGGCGTGCAGGTTTCCGAATCGGATATTTCCATGACGGGTACGAAAACCGATTGCCTCAAGACGGTCAATCCTGATAAATATTGAATGCGATGCGGGAATCTGGCCCGCGGCTCTTTCGGTAAAGCATCCATTTCCCCATGCAGATCGACCTTGAATCGTTACGCGCCATCGTCGAACGCCCGCTGAGCCAGTCCGAAATCGAACGGCTGCTGCGCGGGCTGGATGAACCCGGGAAAGCGCAGCTGTTCTTCCGCATGGCCGACATGGTGCGCCGCACTTCAGCGATCGCCGACATCGCCAACCGGGTTTCCGACAGCCTCTCGCTCGACGTGTTGTTCCCGCGTCTGATGGAGGTGGTCAGCAACACGCTGAGCGCCGATCGCAGTTCCCTGTTCCTGTACGATCCCGAAACCAGGGAACTGTACTCGCGCGTGATGCAGGGCAATGCGATGGGGGAAGTCCGCTTTCCCTGCAACGTCGGCATCGCCGGTTCGGTATTCACCAAGGGAGAGGCGGAAATCATTACGGCGGACGCCTATAACAACAAGCGCTTCAACCAGGAGGTCGACCGGCGCACCGGTTATCGCACCAGAAATATCCTGTGCGTGCCGATCCGCAACAAGAGCCGCGAAGTGATCGGCGTCACGCAGGTCCTGAACAAGCACGCCGGGGACTTCGACACCGAGGATCAGCGCTTGCTCGAGGGGTTGTCGCAGCAGGCTGCTGCCGCGCTCGAGAACGCGCGCCTGTTCGAGAAAGTCGAGCGCCAGCAGCGCGAGGAGGCAATGCTGCTCGAAGTCGTCAGTTCGATCGTCTCGGAAATCCGCCTCGGGCCGCTGCTCGCCAAGATCCTGGCGGCGGCGACGCAGCTTCTGGACTCCGAGCGCGGAGCCCTCTTCTTGTACGACCCCAAGCGCAATGAATTGTTTTCGCACGCCGCGGACGGCATCGACAGCGCGGAGATCCGCTTCCCCGCGAATGCCGGCATTGCGGGGGAATGCTTCACCTCGGGCAGCGTGATCAACATTCTGGATGCTTACAAGGACGCGCGTTTCAATCCGGAAATCGACCGGCGCACCGGCTATCGGACCCGCAGCCTGCTGTGCATGCCCATCGTCGCCAGGGGCGCGCGCGTGATCGGCGTGATGGAGATCCTCAACCGCAGGCTTGGCGCGTTCGGCGCCGCCGACGAGCGGCGGCTGCACGCGTTTTGCGCCGAAGCGGCGGTGTCGATCCACAACGCGCAGCTGTTCGAGGAGATCAGCGCCGAGCGCAACTACAACGAATCGATTCTGCGCAGCATGAGCAATGCCGTGCTCACGCTCGATGCCGAGGGCGTTCTGCGCAAGGTCAACGAATCCGCAGTGCGCATCCTGCGCCGCGCGGAGCGCGAATTGATCGGACAGCCGCTGCCGGAGCTTTTTGTCGGCCGCAATGCCTGGGTGCTCGGGAGCCTGGACAAGGTGCGCGCCTCAGGCAAGACCGACATCACGGTGGACACCGATCTTTTCGTCGACGCTACGCAAGCGGTTTCGGTCGATCTCACGACCGTGCCGCTGGTGAGCATTAGCGACGAGCCGATCGGTTTCATGCTGATGATGGAGGACATCACGCGCGAGAAGCGCATGCGCAACACGCTGTCGCGCTACATGAGCAAGGCGGTGATGGACCGGCTGCTCGAGAGCGGCGACGCGGTGCTCGGCGGCATCAACCGCGAGGTGAGCGTGCTGTTCTCCGACATTCGCGGCTTCACCTCGATCTCCGAGCGCCTCGGCGCCCAGGAAACGGTGGCACTGCTCAATGAGTACTTCACCGACATGGTGGACATCGTTTTCGCGCACCAGGGCGTGCTCGACAAATACATGGGCGACATGATCATGGCAGTGTTCGGTTCGGTGCTGCAAAATGCGGACGACCCGGACAATGCGGTGACCGTCGGCAACAAAATGATGGTGGGCCTGCGCGAGTTGAATCTCCGGTTGACGGCGCGCGGGCGCGATCCGATCAGGATCGGCGTGGGCATCAGCACCGGCCAGGTGGTGGCGGGCAACATCGGTTCGCCCAAGCGGCTGGAATACACCGTGATCGGCAACCGCGTGAACATTGCCCACCGGCTGGAGGACGCGAACAAGTTCTACGGCACCTCGATTCTGATCTGCAGTGAGACCTACGCGCGGTTGAAGGAGCGGGGCCCGGTGCGCGAAATCGACTTGATCCGCGTGCGTGGCATGGAGACGCCGGTCGCCATCTACGAGGTGATCGGCCATCACAACGAGGAGTCCTTTCCGCAGCGCGAGGCTGCATTGGCGGCCTTCGCCGAGGGGCTTTCGCGCTATCGCAGGCACGAATGGAAGCAAGCGGCGCGCTGCTTCCGCGATGCGCTCGCCGCCAATCCGAAGGACGGTCCGTCGCGGATCTACCTGGAACGCTGCGACATCTTTGGCAGCACGCCGCCGGCCCCGGACTGGGACGGCGTGTGGGCGTTGCAGAGCAGATATTGACATGGAACTGAAGCAGGTTCCGGTCGATGAACTACGGCTCGGCATGTACGTGTCGAAACTCGATCGGCCGTGGACGGAAACGCCGTTCGTGTTTCAGGGCTTTATTCTGCGCAATCAGAAGCAGATCGACACGATGAAGAAGCATTGCAGTCACGTGTTTGTCGATCCGGAGAAGGAGGACCGGTCCGAGCTTGAGGGGCACGCCGGCGGCACGGCGGCGAGCATCCGGGGCAGCGCGGTCTACAAGGACAGCGCGAGCCTCGACATCGAGCTGCCCCGGGCTCGCAGCGCCATCGCGGAAACCGCCAGCGTGCTCAGGCAGATCAGCCGCGACGTGGGGGTCGGGCACGCCGTCGACGGCGCCAAAGTACGGCAGGCGGCATCGGATATAACCGAAAGCGTGGTGCGCAACCCGGACGCGGCGACCCTGCTGGTGCAGCTGCAGGAGAAAAGCGGCGAAACCTTCAACCGGGCGGTCCACGTCTCGGTGATGATGAGCATCTTCGGCCGCTTTCTGCAGCTTCCGCGCGAGAGCATCGAGCAGCTCGGATTGCTCGGCCTGCTGCAGGACGCGGGCAAGCTCAAGCTGCCGACTGCGCTGCTGGAGAAGCGGGAGCCGTTCACTGCGGAAGAACTGGCGTTGTACCAGACGCATGTGGACCACTCGGTCGAGATCCTGAGCAGGACGCCGGGCCTGCCGAACGATCTGCCCGGACTTGCGTCGCTGCACCACGAGAATTTCGACGGTTCCGGGTATCCGCGCGGCTTGCGTGGCGTGGCAATTGCCCTTTCCGGGATGATTGCCGCGATCGTCGATGCGTATGACACGCTGATCGCGCCGCTCCCGCAGGGGAAACACATGTCGCCTTCGAATGCGCTCAACGTCATTTACAAAGGGCGCGGCACTCAGTTCCAGCCGGCCCTGGTCGAGCAGTTCATTCAATGCGTCGGTGTATATCCGGTCGGCAGCGCGGTCGAGCTGAATACCGGGGAAGTCGGCATCGTGATCGCCCAAAATCTGTTGCGCCGCCTGCAACCGCGCGTCATGGTGGTCAGGGACGCGAAGGGGCACGAGAACCGGCCTTACAAGATGCTCGATCTGGCAAAAGAGCCCAAGGCGACGCCGGACGAGATTTACCGGATTCGCCACACGCTGGCGTACGACGCGATTAAGGTCGATCCCAGGGAACTGTTCCTTTGAGCCCGGCCGACCCGCCCGCGCCGGATGCGGGCCGCGCGGCGCCTGTTCCCGCCGCAGAAGTTCCGTTTCTCGAGCGTTTGCGCCGCTGCATCGAACAACGGCACGCGGATGGACAGAGCCTGGCTTTGCTTCTGGTGGATTGCGGGGTAATCGGCCGGATCGATGCCCTGTGGGGCTATCAGATCGGCGACGCGGCCCGCGCCCGGATTATCGCCAGCCTGCGCGCCGAGGTGCTGCGACCCGACGATTTCGTCGGGGAACTGGGACGTGACCACCTGGCCTGCGTTCTTTCGCTGGTGGAGGGACCGCAGTTGGCCCTGCTCGCGGCGGAAAAATTGCTGCGCACCATGAACGCGCCCCTCTGGCTGGGGGAAGCGGAGGTTTATGCATCGCCATCGGTCGGGATCGCGAGGTTTCCGGAGACGGCGGACAGCGCCGAGTCCCTGCTGCGCCAGGCAAGGAGTGCCTGTGCTGCGGCCGGCGGCTTGAACAGCCACGTCGCGCTCTACGACGAAGGACAAGGTTCCGGCACATCACTGCTGGTCGAGGAAGGCCGGCTGCGTTCGGCGATTGCGGAGGACGCGCTCGACCTGGTGTTTCAGCCGCAATTCGACTTGCGCTTCGGACAAATAATGGGCGTGGAAGCCATGCTGCGCTGGCGCGACGGCAGCCGGGACCTGGTGCCGATGCGCGACGCGATTGCCGCGGCCGAGGCAGGCGGATTGGTCCCCAAGATGATCTCCTCGCTATTGAACCGCGCGCTGCGCAATTGTTCCGAGTTCCGGCAAAGCGCGGGACTCGATTTGCGCATCGCCATCAATTTGCCTGCGCGCTGCTTGCTGGAACCCGGACTTGCGGAACTTGTCGAGCGTGCGCTGCGCACCTGGTCTTTGCGCCCGGGCAGGCTGATGCTCGAGATCGAGGATACGTTGGCGCTGCAAGCGCACGCGGAGGCACAGGCGGTCATCCTGCGCTTGCACGAGATCGGCGTGAAGCTGTCGATTGACGATCCGCGCGCGCCGCTGTCGTCCCTGTTTTGGCTTGCGACCATGCCGTTTCAGGAGCTGAAGATTGACTTGTCCGTCGCGCACGACTGGACCGCTCAGGCGCGATCCGAAGGCGTGCTGCGCTCGCTGATCGAGCTGGTCCACCATCTGCAACTCGACGTGGTCGCCATCGCCGTTGCCGACGACGCGGCGGCGGCACGGCTGCTGGAATTGGGCTGCGACTTCATGCAGGCGGATTTCAAAGGCCCGCCGGTCGATGCGGAAGAGTTTGTCGCGCGCTTCGCCGGCTAGGCTTCCCCGCAAAAACCAGGTTCGGCGCGATTTGCTCGAGCAGCCCGTGCGCATGGCCGCGCTGCGGCCGGCGGGTAGCGGCGTGTCGCGGCGCTCCGGCGCGCCAGGGTAACGACGAGGACTGATTAATGTTTCCCAGCCCCGGTCGGGCGCGGCATAATTACGGTCTATGAAAAATACATCCAGAAGTTTCGGCCCCTGGACTCAATCCGGCGGGCTCGCCCTCGCGCTTGCGTTCGGACTCGCCGCCATCGCCTTGCTTGCCGTGGCGGCGTGGTACTTTACCCGCCCGAAACCGGTGGTGGTGACGGTCGCGGTGGCCGACGTCGGCCGCGTGGAAAAAACCGTGGCGAACACGCGCGCCGGCTCGGTCATGGCTTGCCGGCGCGCCAAGCTCGCGCCGCCCGCAGGCGGACGCATCGCGCGGATCAACGTGACCGAGGGCGAC
>Ga0156177_1067_pt1 | contig 11657 bp, 11 predicted proteins | sample RifCSPlowO2_12_FD_107830 | JGI IMG/M metagenome (GOLD analysis project Ga0156177, IMG submission 107830) | Betaproteobacteria bacterium RIFCSPLOWO2_12_FULL_64_23
CATCGCTTTGGCCTCGACCTGGCGGATGCGCTCCGCGGAAACATTGAATTCGGCCGCGAGGTCGTGCAGCGTCGCCGGATCCTTCTCGCGCAGCCAGCGCGCTTCGATGATGCGGCGGCTGCGCTCATCCAGACATGCCAGGGCCGTTTTCAGGCCCTGCGCGCCGGCGCGCTCGGTCTCGTCGGATTCAAGCAGCCGCGAGGGCTCGTTGTCCGGATCGGACAGGTAGGCGATGGGCGCGTAGTTATCCTCGTCGTCGTCGTTGGCTTCCAGGGCGACATCGTGGCCGGAGAGCCGCGTTTCCATTTCCCTGACTTCCGCCGGCTTGACGCGCAGCTGCCTGGCCATGTCTTCGATCGCGTCCCGCGACAGCGGCCCCAGGCCTTTTTTCATCGAGCGCAAATTGAAGAACAGCTTTCTCTGCGCCTTGGTGGTGGCGATCTTGACCAGCCGCCAGTTCTTCAGGATGAACTCGTGCATTTCGGCCTTGATCCAGTGGATGGCAAAGGACACCAGGCGCACGTTGCGCTCGGGGTCGAAGCGTTTCACTGCCTTCATCAGGCCGATATTGCCTTCCTGAATCAGATCGGCGTGCGGCAAGCCGTAGCCCAGGTAGCCGCGGGCGATGGACACCACTACGCGCAGATGCGAGACCACCAAAGCGCGCGCGGCGTCGATGTCGTTCTCGTCGCGCAACCTGCGCGCAAGGCGCAACTCTTCCTGCGCCGTCAGCAGCGGAAAGCGGTTCACCGTCGCGATATAGGTTTCCAGGCTTCCGACCAGGGAAGGCACAGGTAAGGTCATCACTTGATTCATGTTTTGACTCCTTGTCCAGGCGGCGTTCAGCGGCGTGCCCCTAAAGCCAGGGTGCCGAATCGCGTCTCGCAATATAAGCTAATTTTAGCACTCCAGGCCTTCGAGTGCCAATAGCCGGTAGAAGTTCCGCAGACCCCAACGGCGACTGCCGCGCAGGCTGGCTCGCAGCCTCTATCTGGGCTCTATCCCAGATAAGTGCCTGCTCACTGACAGATAAGCCCCGAGCCAGCCGAGAACGGCGGCAAAAGCGAGCAGAGCGAAGCAGTCGGGAAAACCGAAGAAACCGAGCCTGAAGTCCGAGCCGTAAAGCTGCGCCAGTTCGACGATGCTGCGGTTGAGGACGTGCATGCACAGGTAGACGATGGCGAGGGCGGCCAGGCCCCCCAGCGCACCTTGTATGAGACCCAGGTGGAAAAAGGGGCGGCGGATAAAGGCGTCGGTTGCGCCTATGAGCTTGCTTACTTCTATCTCGTCCTTTTGCGTCAGGATCTGCAGCCGTATGGTGTTGAAAGTCACTGCCACCAAGCCGCCGGCGAGCAGCGTGGCGAGGACCAGCACCGCCATCCGGCCGAGCTCGAGCAGGCTTTCCAGCCGTTTCACCCAAGCCGAGTCGAGTTGCACATGGGCGACTTTGGGCAAGGCCTTCAGCTGCGGTTCCAGCTGTTCCAGTTCGGCCGCGCTGCCGCCGGTTTCGAGCACGAAGGCGTCGGGCAGGGGATTGGTCTGCAGCGCGGCGATGACGTCGGACAAGTCCTCGGACTGCTTCAGGCTGTGCAGGGCCTGCTCGCGCGAAATGAAGCGCAGCGCGCGCACGCCGGGAATCTGTTTCAGGCGCCCCTCCAGCGCGGTGATATCGGCCTTGTTCGCATCGAGAGCGAGGAACAGGCTGACTTGCGGATTGCGGGTGAGCTGACGCGAGACGCTGCTCAGGTTTTGCAGCAGCATGTAGCCGCCCAGGGGCAGCGCCAGGGCGACGCCGATTACCATCACGTTGAGCAGCGTGGCCAGCGGATTGCGCGCCAGCCGCCTGAGCGTCAGGCCGAAGGTCTGCCAGTGCTGACGCAGCCAGGTGCTCACTGTTCCAGCCTGCCTTGCCTGAGCGAGAGCACGCGCGGATTGAGGCGTTGTACCAGGGCTTCGTCGTGCGTGGCGATCAGCACGGTCACGCCGACCTGATTGAACGAGCGGAACATCTCCACCACTTCGGCGGCGGAGGCCGAGTCGAGGCTCGCGGTCGGCTCGTCGGCTAGCAGGATGCTGGGGCGGTTCACCACGGCACGGGCAATGCACAGGCGCTGCTGCTCCCCGCCCGAGAGCGTGATCGGGTTGGCCTTTTCCCGCGCCAGCAGGCCCACCTTGTCCAGTGCCGCGCGCGCGCGCCGCGCCGCGTCCTTGTATGCATGGCCGGTGAAGGCGAGCGGCAGCATGACGTTGTCGAATACGCTCCTGTCATAGAGCAGCTTCTGGTCCTGAAAAATGAGTCCCAGGTTACGCCGCAGATAAGGGATGGCGGCGCGGCGCATGCTGCCGATGTTCTGGCCGTTCACCAGCACCGTGCCGCTGGTCGGTCGCTCGATCGCGGGGATCAGCTTGAGCAAGGTGCTCTTGCCTGCGCCCGAGCGGCCGGTAATGAACACCAGTTCGCCGGTTTCGATGCCGAAAGAGAGCTCGCACAGTGCCTCGTGGCCGCCGCGGTAACTCTTGCGCACCTGACTGAAACTGATCATCGCGGCGTGGGCAATGAGTGCAAGCTCAGTCCGAATCGAGCAAGGCGGCGGCGAAGTCCCGAGCCAGGAACGGGCGCAGGTCGTCTATGCCTTCGCCGATGCCGATGAAGCGTATCGGCACCGGGCGCTCTCTGGCGATGGCGGCGATCACCCCGCCCTTGGCCGTGCCGTCGAGCTTGGTAAGGATGAGGCCGGTCAGCCCCAGCGCGTCGTCGAACGCCTTCACCTGGCTGAGCGCGTTCTGGCCGGTATTGGCGTCGAGCACCAGCAGCACCTCATGCGGCGCGCTCGCGTCGGCCTTGGCGATGACCCGCTTGACCTTGCGAATTTCCTCCATCAAATGCAACTGGGTCGGAAGCCGCCCGGCCGTGTCGGCGAGCACGATGTCGATGTTGCGCGCGCGCGCCGCCTGGACTGCATCGAAAATCACCGCCGCCGGATCGCCGCCCTGCTGGGTGATCACCGCAACTTGGTTGCGCTCCCCCCAGATGGCGAGCTGCTCGCGCGCCGCGGCGCGGAACGTGTCCCCCGCGGCGAGCAGCACGCTTTTCCCCTCTGCCTGGAAATATTTCGCCAGTTTGCCGATGGAAGTGGTCTTGCCGGCGCCGTTGACCCCGGCCAGCATGATGATGAAGGGATGATGTGCTTCGGTCGCGAGCGGTGATTCCAGCGGCGCGATCAGGGTGGCGAGCCCCTCCTGCAGCGCTGCCTTGAGCTCGCGGCGCTCGGTCAGACCCTTTTTCCCCACCTGCTGGCGCAGATTCTCCAGCAGGAATCCGGTGGCCGCCACGCCGGTGTCGGCGCACAGCAACGCCGTTTCCAGTTCCTCGTACAGCGCGGCGTCGATCTTGCCGCCGCCGAACAGGCCGCCGATTTGCACCCGCGTGCGTGCCAGCCCAACCTTGAGTCGCTCACTCCAGGATGGATCTGCTGCCGCTTCGGCGGATTTTTTGAGGAAACTGAACATGGAGGCTCGCGCGGCTGGCTGCAAAACCAGCTAAGATAGCCTCCGATTTTAGCAGAAGGGTGTGGATGAGAATCCGGATGTTTCGCCATTTGCTCGCGCTCGTCGCGGCGCTCGCCATGGGCGCCGCCGTTGCGCAGGGCGCAGCGCAGGAGCGCAAGCTCGCCAACGGCCTGCGCGTGATCGTGAAAGAAGACCATCGCGCTCCCACCGCGGTGCACATGGTCTGGTACGTCGCGGGCAGCATGGATGAGGTGAGCGGCACCAGCGGCGTGGCGCACGTGCTCGAACATATGATGTTCAAGGCCACCAAGACCGTGAAAAGCGGCGAGTTCTCGCGCCGCATCGCCGCTGCCGGCGGGCGCGAGAATGCCTTCACCAACCGCGACTACACCGCCTATTTCCAGCAGGTGCCGAAGGCCGCCCTTCCCCTGATGCTGCAGCTGGAGGCGGACCGCATGTCCAATCTGCTGGTGACCGAGTCCGAGTTCTCGCGCGAGATCAAAGTGGTGATGGAGGAGCGGCGCCTGCGCACCGAAGACCAGCCGCATGCCCTGGTGGCCGAAGCGCTCCATGCCGAGGCCTATTTCGCCCACCCCTATCGGCGGCCGGTCATCGGCTGGATGAACGATCTTGCCAACATGAACTATCGCGACGCGCGCAACTGGTACGGGCGCTGGTACGTGCCCAATAACGCGTTCGTCGTGGTGGTGGGGGACGTCAAGGCGGACGAGGTGTTTGCGCTGGCGCAAAAATACTACGGCCGGATCAAGGCCAGGCCCTTGCCCGAGCGCAAGCCCCAGCTCGAACCGGAGCAGCGCGGCGTGCGCCGCCTGGTGGTCAAGGCGCCGGCCGAACTGCCCTATCTGCTGATGGGCTGGAAGTGCCCGGTGCTGCGCGATGTGGACAAAGACTGGCAGCCCTATGCGCTGGAAGTGCTGACCGGGGTGCTGGACGGCAACGAGTCGGCGCGACTGAATCAGTCGCTGGTGCGCAACAGCCGCCTGGCGAGCGAGGTGGGCGCGGGCTACGACGCGAGCGCGCGCGGACCGGGGATGTGCTTTCTGGAAGGGACCCCCAGCCAGGGCAGGAGCGCGGCTGAACTGGAGGCGGGTTTGCGGGCGGAGCTCACGCGCCTGGTGCAGGACGGCGTGACCGAGGATGAACTTGCGCGAGTCAAGGCGCAGGTCGTGGCGAGTCAGGTATTCAAGCGCGATTCGATTTTCGGCCAGGCGATGGAGATCGGCCGGTTCGAGACCGCAGGGCTGTCTTACCGGGATATAGACCGCGTGCTCGAGCGCGTCAAAGCGGTAAGCGCCGAGCAGGTGCGCGCCGTGGCGAAGCAGTACTTCGTCGACGATCAACTCACCGTGGTCGTGCTCGACCCGCAGCCGCTGGACCAGGCGCAAGCACGGCCGGCGCCGCCGGGCGTGAGGCACTAAGGCCGTGAAGCGCACCAAGATCGCGGAAGGAAAACCGGTCCGCCTGGTAGCGCTGGCGGCATTGTCGATTGCCGCGTGCGCGGCGCAAGCTGCGCTGCCGATACAGCATTGGACCACCGCCTCGGGGGCGCGCGTCTATTTCGTCGAAAGTCGCGGCATTCCGATGCTCGACGTCAATGTCGATTTCGACGCCGGCGGGCGGCGCGCCCCTGCGGACAAGGCCGGGCTGGGCGGGCTTACCCATACGCTGATCAAAGCCGGGTCCGCCGCGCGCTCGGAGGAGGAGATCAGCCGGCGCATTGCCGATGTCGGTGCGCAACTCGGAGGCAGTGTGGACCGCGATCGCGCCGGCCTGTCCGTGCGCACCCTGTCGAGCGAACGCGAACGCACGCAGGCGATCGCGACCTTTGCCGAGATCCTGCAGACGCCGGCGTTTCCGGACGCGGCATTCGCACGCGAGAAAGCGCGACTGGTCGATGCGGTCAGGGAGGACGAGACCAAGCCCGATGCGATCGTAAGCAAAGCTTTTTACCGCCTGCTGTACGCAGCCCATCCTTACGCGCTCGCGCCGACGCCCGAGACCGTGCTGCGCATCGAGCGCGCCGATGTCGAGAGCTTCTATCGCGCGAACTACGTCGCCGGGCGCGCGGTGGTCACCATCATCGGCGACGCCGACCGTGCGCTCGCCGAGCGCATCGCCGAGCAACTGACCGCGGGGCTGCCGCGCGCACGCGGCGCGCCGGTCCCGCTTCCGGCGGTGACGCAGCCGCCAAGCCAGACGCTGCGCATTGCGCATCCGGCATCGCAAAGCCATATCCTGCTCGGCCTGCCGGCGATCGCGCGCAACGACGCGGACTATTTCCCGCTGCTGGTAGGCAATTACATCCTCGGCGGCGGCGGTTTCGTTTCGCGCCTGTACCTCGAGGTGCGCGAGAAGCGCGGCTACGCCTACAGCGTCTATAGCTATTTCCTGCCGCTGGCGCAGGAAGGCCCGTTCGAGATCGGGTTGCAGACCAAGAAGGAGCAGGCCGAGGAAGCGCTGGCGCGGGTGCGCATCGTGCTCGACGAATTCCTCGACCGCGGGCCGAGCGCGGCCGAGATGAAGGCGGCCAAGCAGAACCTGGTTGGCGGCTTTGCGCTGCGCATCGACAGCAACCGCAAGCTGCTGGACCAGGTTGCGCTGATCGGCTATTACCAGCTGCCGCTTAGCTGGCTGGACGATTTCACCGCCCGGGTCGAGAAAGTGAGCGTGGCCGAAGTCCGCGCGGTGTTCGCGCGGCGCGTGCGCCCGGGCAACCTGGTGACCGTCGTTGCCGGCAGTGGCGAAAAGTAACCAGGTTCGCATCATCGGCGGCGAATGGCGCAGCCGCCGCATCAGTTTTCCCGATCATGAGGGTCTGCGCCCCAGCGCCGACCGCGTGCGCGAAACCCTGTTCAACTGGCTGGGACAGAACCTCGGCGGTGAGCGCTGCCTCGACCTGTTCGCCGGCAGCGGCGCGCTTGGCTTCGAGGCGCTGTCGCGCGGCGCGGCTTGCGTGGTCATGGTGGACAAGAGCCGCAGCGTATGCGACGCGCTGCGCCGCAACGCCGGGTTGCTTGGGGCGAAAAACCTGCAATTGCACTGCGCGGATGCGCTAGAATTCGCCACTGCCTCGGCGGCAGATGCGGCGGCACGTTTCGACGTGGTATTTCTCGACCCGCCGTTCCGTTCGACCATGCTTGAGCAGGCGCTGCCGCGGGTTGTGCCCCTGCTCGAGCCGGGGGCGCGGGTGTACGTCGAGAGCGCTGCGGCTTTCGCAGCGTCGGATGGCTGGCGCGTACTCAGGCAAGGGCGCGCCGGACAGGTGCACTTTACTTTGGTGACATATGGCGACTAGGGCAGTCTACCCTGGAACATTCGATCCCCTCACGCGCGGCCACGAGGATCTGGTGCGGCGCGCGGCCTTGGTGTTCGACGAGTTGATTGTCGGCGTCGCCGACAGCCGCGGCAAGCAGCCGTTCTTCACCCTGGAAGAGCGCGTGGCCATGACGCGCGAGGTGCTATCGGCTTACACCAACGTGCGCGTAGAGAGCTTTCGCGGCCTGCTGATGAATTTCATCCGCACCCAGAACGCGCGCGTCGTTCTGCGCGGTCTGCGCGCCGTGTCCGACTTCGAATACGAATTTCAGCTGGCCGGGATGAACCGCAACCTTTATCCGGATGTCGAAACCCTGTTTCTCACTCCCGGCGAGCAGCATATGTTTGTCTCGGCCACCATGGTGCGCGAAATCGCGACCCTGGGCGGAGATGTGAGTACGTTCGTTCAGCCGGTAGTCGAGCGCTGCATCAAGGAAAAGATCCGGCAGATGGGCGGCTGATATGGCGCTGTTGATCACCGACGAGTGCATCAACTGCGACGTGTGCGAGCCGGAATGCCCGAATGACGCGATTTCCCAGGGAGCGGAGATCTATGTCATCGATCCGGCCAAGTGCACAGAATGCGTCGGGCATTTCGACGAGCCTCAATGCGTCGCGGTCTGCCCGGTGGACTGCATCCCCCTCGATCCCGACCATCCCGAGACCAGGGAAGAGCTGCAGCAGAAGTACCTGCGGCTGATGGCGCAAAAGCAAAGCGCCTGAAAGACCGCTTGCGGCGACGCCCGCTACTTCTGGCAGGCGGGACAATAAAAGGTGGAGCGCTGGCCTTGGCGCAGCGCTCGGATGGGCGTGCCGCAGACGCGACAGGGCAACCCGGCGCGGCCGTACACGTAATACTGCTGCTGGAAATAGCCTGAACTGCCGTCGCTGTGGACGAAGTCGCGCAGGCTGCTGCCGCCAGCCGCCAGCGCTTGTTTCAATGTTGACTTGATTGCGGCCGCAAGGGTCTCATAGCGCGCCAACGACAAGCGCAGAGCCGGGGCGCGCGGATTGATGCGGGCGTGGAACAGGCTTTCGTTGGCGTAGATGTTGCCGACGCCGGCGACGATGCTCGCGTTCATCAGGACCAGCTTGATCGCCGCCTTGCGCGTGCGCGCGGCCGCGTGCAGGACGCGGCCGGTAAACGCGTCCTCGAGCGGCTCGGCGCCCAGGTCCGCGAGCAGCGGGTGGCGCCCGATATCGCCTCCCTGCCACAACACTGCACCGAAACGGCGCGGGTCGCGCAGGCGCAGCAGCCGTTTGCCCAGCAACAGGTCGAAATGCTCGTGCCGCTCGGCTTCGGTACCGGCGTCCATGATGCGCAGGCTTCCCGACATGCCCAGGTGCAGGATCAGCCAGCCGGCGCGCTCGTTTGCGCTGCAGTCGATGAGGATGTATTTTCCGCGACGTGCGACGCGAGCGATCCGCCGGCCGGTGACGCGCGCCGCCAGATTGAGCGGTATCGGCCAGCGCAGCCTGCGCTCGCGCACGCGCACGCCGGTGATGATCCTGCCGGCCAGATGGGGCTCGATGCCGCGGCGCGTGATCTCGACTTCGGGTAGTTCGGGCATGGGTTGCGCAGACCGGTTTTTCTTGTACTGGCGGACAAATATACCTAATATGTACCCCCCACGCTAAGCTAACAGCGCAACAATGTCTTTTCCGCGTCTTTCCGCCTTCCCCTTCCTGCGTCGGATCCTGTTTGCAAGCTTGGGCCTGGCGCTTGCTGCCTGCGCGCAACAGCCGCCGCGGCAGGCAGCGCCGGCCGCCGAGCCGGCCGCAATTCAGAGCCAAGCCGGCGAGCCCGCACCCGAGAAGGCTGAGGCGCCGGTGTCCGAGGCCGCGGCCGCGGCCAAACCGGATCTGCCCAAGCAGGATCTTACCGAGGCGGTGCTGTATGAATATCTGCTTGCGGAAATCGCCGGCCAGCGCGGCTCCCTCGGCCTGTCGGCGCAGGCCTACGCCGACCTCGCCAAGCGCACGCGCGATCCGCGCATCGCCAAGCGCGCGGCCGAGGTCGCCGTATTCGCGCGCATGCCCAGCGCCGCGATCGAATCCGCCAGGATATGGTATGAAACCGAACCGACCTCGATGCAGGCGCTGCAGGCGCTTACCAGCTTGCTGATCGGCGCCAAGCGCCAGGAGGAAGCGCTGCCCTATCTGCACAAGCTGCTCGAAGGCGACGATAGCGGTGATGGGTTTCTGCGACTGGCCCGCCTGCTCGCCAACAACCAGGACAAGGCGCTAACGCTCAAGCTGGTGCGGCAACTGGCCCAGCCCTACCCCAAGGCCGCGCAGGCGCATTTCGCCGTCGCCCAGGCGGCAATCGCCGCCGAGCAAAGCGAACTCGCCCTGGCCGAAGTGCGCGCCGCATCCAGGCTCAAGCCGGACTGGGATCTGCCTGCGCTGCTGGAGGCGCAACTGCTGCAGCGGCAATCGAACGCGCTGGCGCTGCAGCGCCTGGCCGCTTTCCTCGAGCAGGATCCCAAGGCGCGCGAAGTGCGCATGAGTTATGCGCGCGTGCTCGTGGCCGAACGCAAATATACCGAGGCGCGCATCGAGTTCCAGACCCTGTCCAAGGATTTTCCCGATAACGTCGACGTCGTCTTTGCCGTCGGCGTGCTGTCGCTGCAGCTGCAGGACTACGCGCTGGCAGAGGCAAACTTCAAGCGCCTGTTCACGCTGCCCTACCGCGACAAGAACACGGTGCGCCTGTACCTTGGCCAGATTGCCGAGGAGCAGAAGAATTTCCCGGAGGCGCTGCGCTGGTATGACGAAGTCGCCCGCGGTGAGTTGTATCTAAGGGCGCAGACGCGTTATGCCCTGGTGCTCAACAAGCAAGGCAAGCTGGACGCGGCGCGCGCTCACCTGCGGCAAGTCGAGGCCGGCAGCGTCGAGGGACGGGTGCAGCTGTTGCTGACCGAGGCGCAGATGCTGCGCGACGCGAACCAGCCGCGCGAGGCTTTCGATCTGATCGGGCGCGCGCTGGAGAACATGCCCGACCAACCGGAGCTGCTCTACGACTACGCCATGCTGGCGGAGAAGCTCGAACGCATGGACCTGCTCGAGAGCAATCTGAAGACGCTGATCCGCTTGAAGCCCGACCATGCGCATGCCTACAACGCGCTCGGCTATTCGCTCGCCGACCGCAACCTGCGCCTGCCCGAGGCGCAGGAGTTGTTGGAGAAGGCGCTGCAGCTTGCGCCCGGGGACCCGTTCATCATCGACAGCATGGGCTGGCTGATGTACCGCATGGGTAAGCACACGCAGGCGCTCGAATACCTGCGCAAAGCCTACACTGCGCGCTCCGACCCGGAGATCGCGGCGCACCTGGGCGAAGTGCTGTGGGTCGCGGGAGAGCGCGGTGAAGCCGAGAAGATCTGGCTCGAGGCGACCAAACGCACCCCGGACAACGACGCCCTCAACAGCACGATCAAGCGCTTCAAGCCTTAAATCGGGTAAGGCGCGAAGCATAAGAGGCGTCTATCCCCCGCAAACGCGATGTCGCCGTAGATCGGCTTTATGCGCAATACTGTCAACATGCGGCGCTTACAAGTGATTGACCCGGAATTCGAAGTCTTCGTCATGCGAACTACACTGCTCTGGGCCTGTCTGCTGCTCGCCGGCTGCGCCGCGATCGAACAGCAGCCGGCGGGGCCTAGCGGTGTAGCCTTCTATCTTTCGGGCCGGGTGTCGGTGAAATACGGCACCGAGGCGGTGAGCGGCAAGATCAGTTGGCAGCATGACGCGGACAGCGACGATTTGCTCATTTCGACCCCGCTCGGCCAGGGGGTGGCGCGCATCGTCCGGCGCGACACCTTGGTGAACCTTACTACGTCGGATCAAAAGGCATACCAGGCGGACGACGTGGAGACATTGACCGAACAGGTGCTGGGTTGGCGCCTGCCGCTCGCGGGTCTGCCCGACTGGGTGCGCGGCCGCGCGGCTGCCGGCGCGCAGGTGCAAACGCGGTTGGATGGCTCGTCGCGCCTCGCCGAGTTGAGGCAATCCGGTTGGCTGGTCGAATTCCTCGATTACAACGGCGCCAACGGGTTGCCGGCGCGGCTGCGCCTGTCGCGCGAAGACGTGGAGATCCGCCTGGTGATCGACCAATGGCGGGGCGCACCATGACCCGCTGGCAGAAGGCCTGGCCCGCGCCGGCCAAGCTCAACCTGTTTCTGCACGTCACCGGGCGGCGCGCCGACGGCTATCACAGCCTGCAGACTGCGTTCCGGCTGATCGATCTGGCCGATATGCTGCGCTTCAAGCCGCAGGAAGACGGCAAGGCCACGCTCGCGCGGCCGCTTGCCGGAGTGCCGTCCGAGAAGAACCTGTGCCTGCGCGCCGCGGCTTTGCTCAAGCACGCGACCGGGCATCGGGGTGGCGTCGAAATCGAACTGGATAAACGCATTCCCATCGGCGGGGGGCTGGGCGGCGGCAGCTCGGACGCGGCCACCACCCTGGTCGCGCTCAATTACCTGTGGCGACTGGGCCTGAAACGCGGGGAGTTGCAGCGGCTGGCGCTCCGACTGGGTGCCGATGTGCCGGTGTTCGTGTTTGGCGAGAATGCTTTTGCCGAAGGCATAGGCGAACAGCTGACGCCGCTTGCGCTGCCGCAGGCCTGGTATCTGGTGCTGGTACCGCCGGTGCAGGTGCCGACGGCCGCTGTTTTCGCCGCACCCGAATTGACACGGGAGGCAAAACCGATCAAAATTACGGCCTTTTTCGACGGGCTGAAACAGCGCGCCTTGCGTAACGACCTCGAGCCCGTGGTGAGCAAACGCTATCCTGAAGTGGCGCACCATCTGGCT
>Ga0156177_1019_pt1 | contig 11326 bp, 10 predicted proteins | sample RifCSPlowO2_12_FD_107830 | JGI IMG/M metagenome (GOLD analysis project Ga0156177, IMG submission 107830) | Betaproteobacteria bacterium RIFCSPLOWO2_12_FULL_64_23
CGCCCGGCGGCAAGCTGGAGATGCAGATCAAGGTCGAGCGCGGCCGCGGCTACGAGCCCGGCAACCTGCGCGCGGCGCCGGAAGAAACCAAGGGCATAGGCAAGATCATCCTCGACGCTTCGTTCTCTCCGGTACGCCGCGTCAGCTACGCGGTCGAATCGGCGCGGGTGGAACAGCGCACCGACCTCGATAAGCTGATCATGGACATCGAGACCAACGGCGTAGTCGAGCCGGAAGAGGCGATACGTTACGCCGCGCGCGTCCTGGTGGACCAGCTGTCGGTGTTCGCCGCGCTCGAGGGCACGCCGATCGCCAGCGAGCCGATCAAGGCACCACAGGTCGATCCGATCCTGCTGCGTCCGGTGGACGACCTGGAGCTGACGGTGCGTTCGGCCAACTGCCTGAAGGCCGAAAATATCTATTACATCGGTGATCTGATCCAGCGCACCGAGACCGAGTTGCTAAAGACGCCGAACCTGGGCCGCAAATCGCTCAACGAGATCAAGGAAGTGCTGGCTTCGCGCGGGCTGACCCTGGGGATGAAGCTGGAGAACTGGCCGCCGGCTGGGTTGGAAGTCGCCCGCGTCTGAGAGGAACCCGCCCGCGGCCAGCCGCGGGCAAGGAACATAGCCCTCGGGACGAGGGCCGAACAGAAGAGGCAAGAACATGCGTCACCGCTTAGGACTGAGGAAGCTCAACCGCACCAGCAGCCACCGCCTGGCGATGCTGCGCAACATGACCAATTCGCTGCTGAAGCACGAGGTCATCACGACCACGCTGCCGAAGGCAAAAGAGTTGCGCCGCGTGGTCGAGCCGATGATCACGCTGGGCAAGATCGCCACCGTCGCCAACCGCCGCCTGGCGTTCAACCGGCTGCGCGATCGCGACATGGTCACCAAGCTGTTCAACGAACTCGGCCCGCGCTACGCCAAGAGGAACGGCGGCTACCTGCGCATCCTCAAGCATGGGTTCCGTCAGGGCGACAACGCGCCGATGGCCCTGGTCGAACTGATGGACCGACCCGAACCTGCGCAAGGGACGGCGGCTGCGGAAACCAAGTCCTAGGAAAGGTATTGTCGCGATAAAGAAGCCGGCCAGCGTGCCGGCTTCTTTGTTTTATGGACCGCCCCCGCGTAAATCCAGCGCGGGCTGTTTCAAGGCGCGTGCCTCGTGGTGCGCCGTGCGCCGGGGAATCGCCTTTGGAAGGGCGCTACAATGCGGACATGGCAATTGTGCTGTTTACGGACTTCGGTTCCGGCGACATCTACGTCGGCCAGGTGAAGGCGGTGCTGCAGCGCCTTGCGCCTGCCACGGCGGTAATCGATCTGCTGCACGACGCGCCGGCATTCAATGTGCGCGCGAGCGCGCACCTGCTCGCCGCCATGGTCGGCCACTTTGCCGAAGACAGCGTGTTCCTGACCGTGGTCGATCCCGGCGTCGGCGGGGCGCACAACGCCGTCGTGATGCAAGCCGATGCGCGCTGGTACATAGGGCCGGACAACGGACTGCTTTCGGTCGTCGGTGCGCGCGCCGTCAAAGGCCATTGCGGGCGCGTCCTCTGGCAGCCGGAGCAACTCTCGGCTTCGTTCCACGGACGCGACTTGTTTGCGCCCGTGGCGGCGACGCTGGCCGTACAAGGCGGATTGCCCAAGACATGGTTCGAGCATAGCAGCGGGCTCGATGTCGAGTTCGGCGGCGACGACCTGCCCGAGATCATTTACGTCGATCATTACGGCAACGCCCATAGCGGTATCCGCGCGAGCGGGATTCCGCGCGACGTGCGGCTCGCGCTCGGCGAGTTGCGGCTTCCGTTCGCACGGGTCTACTCCGAGGCAGCCGAAGGCGCAGCCTTCTGGTATGAGAACAGCCAGGGTCTGGTGGAGATCGCGGTCAACCGCGGCAGCGCTGCAAAGCTGCTGGGGTTGAAAATCGGCGACGGCCTGGCCTGGGCGTGAGCGTCGCCCCGAAGGTCATGGGCTGAACCTGTTCCGCTGGATCGCCGAAGCGCGGGCAGACCGGATCTGCGCGGCTAGCTTTTCTTGGGTGTCGGTGCCGGCAGCTGCCCGGCCATGCACTTGCGATGCTCGACCCTCGTATCCTTGTCCTTGCACGCCTCCAGCGCCGCGTTGTACGCTTCGCAACGTTCCTTATTGCGCGCATTGGCGCAGTCGCGTGGCTTGGGCGGCGGGACTTTGACGGCGGGTGCCGGGCGGTGCATGCACTCGCGCCACTCATCGCCGACCTTGCCCTTGCACGCCTGGATATCCTTGTTGAGGGATTCGCACCGCGCCTTGTCCTTCGCCTTGGCGCAGTCCATGGGCTGCGCGCCTGGCTTCGCGTCCGGGCCGGCTCCAGTGTGATATGCGGCAGCGGTGATGGCAAATGTCGCGGCGGTGAGGGCCGCGAGCAACACTAAGAGGGAGGGTTTCATCGGCTTTCCTTCCAAAGTCAGGGGGCACGGCGCGCGCAGGCGCCGCCGCATCCTCTGCAAATCGAAGCAGCGGGCAGGCTCAATCTACGCCTGCACTGCCGCACCGGTTTGACTTTGGTCAAATTTCAGCCGACTGAGCGCACCTTAGAGCACGAGTATCGCCCGGAAATCATTGACATTGGTCCGGGTCGGACCGGTCACGACCAGGTCGTTCAGAACCTCGAAAAAACCGTAGCCGTCGTTGTTCGCCAGGAGTTTCTTGGCCGAGATGCCGGCTGCGGCGGCGCGCGCGAGCGAATCCGGCGCGAGTACCGCGCCGGCGTTGTCCTCCGAGCCGTCGATGCCGTCGGTATCGCAGGCGAGGGCGTGAATATCGGGCATGCCGTCCAGTTCCAGCGCGAGCGACAGCAGGAACTCGGAGCAGCGGCCGCCGCGGCCATTGCCGCGCACGGTGACCGTGCATTCGCCCCCCGAGATCAGCGCCAGCGGCGGTTTGAACGGTTCGCCATGCCTGCGGATCTGCCGCGCCAGCGCGGCGTAGACTTTGGCCACTTCGCTCGCTTCGCCGGTGACGCTGTCGCCCAGCACCAGCGGCGTGACGCCCCTGGCGCGGAAATAGGCGGCCGCGGCCTGCAGCGCGCCTTGCGCCGTGGCGATGACCCGGTTCTCCACGCGCTGGAACAGCTTGTCGCCGGGCTTGGGCGTTTCGGCGATCTCGCCGCGCGCGCCGCGTTGCAGATGCGCTCTCACCGGCGGCGGGGCCTTGACGCCATAGCGGGCAATGATGTCCAGAGCATCCTGGTAGGTGCTCGGGTCGGGCGCGCAGGGACCGGAGCCGATATGGGTGGGGTCATCGCCGGTCACGTCGGAAATGATCAGCGCCAGCACGCGCGCCTTGCACGCGGCGGCGAGCCTGCCGCCCTGGATGGCGGACAAGTGCTTGCGCACCGTGTTCATGTCCTGGATTGGGGCGCCGCAGCGCAGCAGTTCCTTCGTCGTGGCCTTCAGTTCGTCCATGCCTATGCCTTCGACCGGCAGGCTCAGGAGGCTGGATCCGCCGCCCGACACCAGCGCGAGGAGCAGGTCGTTCGCTCCCAGGGTTTTCGTGCGGCGCAGGATTTCCTGCGCCGCCTTCTCCCCGCTCTCGTCGGGAACCGGGTGGCCGGCCTCTATCACCTTGATGCGGTTGGTGAGGAGGCCATGCCGGTAGCGCGTGATGGCAAGGCCATCCAGCGGCGCGGCGGATGGCCAGTGCTGTTCGACTGCGAGCGCCATGGCGGCGGCGGCCTTGCCCGCGCCGACCACCAGCGTCTTTCCCCGCGGCGGCTGCGGCAAATGCGGCGGCAAAATCTGTTGCGCATCGGCGGCGCCCACTGCGGCGTGAAAGCTTTCAATGAGCAGTGCGCGCGAATCCATCACCGGGTCATCATGCCCAGCGCAACTTTGAACAGGGCGCTATCCGGATTCGCCAGTTCTTCGACCACGGTGAGGTGGTTGCAGCCGGGCATCGGAATGTCGCCGGCAAAGGCATAGCGCCAGGTCCTGGCGATAAGCGCGTTCTGGCGCTTGAACTCGTCGCTTTCCTCGCCGCCGACTGCGGTATAAAGCGGTGCGGTGGTGGCGGGCGGTATGGTCGCCGGACTCAGCCTGCGCGCCTGCGCCCGGCCCAGTTTCAGATCTTGATTCACGAACGGCGCATGCACCAGCGGCTCCAGGTCGTAGATGCCGCTTATCGCGAGGCCGCCCTTCAACAGATTGTAGGGCAGCTCCGGCATGTAGGTGTTCCAGCGCGCAGCGAGCATCATCGCCGTCAGGTGGCCGCCCGCCGAATGCCCCGCCACATACAGCCGGCCCGGATTGACGCCGTAGCGCGCGCCGTAGTGCCACAGCCAGGCGATGGCAAGCAGGTTCTGCTTGACGATGTCCTCGATTCCGATTTTGGGGCACAGCCCGTAGTTTGGGAGGGCCAGGGTTACGCCGCGGCGGCTGAATGCCGGAGCAAGATAGGAAAAATCGCTCTTGTCGAGCGACCTCCAGTAACCGCCGTGGATGAACACCAGCAGCGCCTCGCTCTTGCCCTCGGCGGGGAAGATGTCGAGCTTTTCCGCCGCGGTCGCGCCGTAGGGGACATCCAGGCGGCAGGGCAGGCTTGTGCGCGCTTCCTGCGAGCGTTTCTTCCAGCGCTCGAAAATCTGCGCATGATCGGGAATCATCGCGCGGGCGTTGTACTGCCGGTCGTAGTAGGCGCTCATGGCGTCTGTCATGGTTGGCTCCGGGACGACTGCGTAAATTTTCGATACGACCCTCAATCCGCGAGGTCCGGGGCGCGAAGCGCCAGTCAGCTATTCAGACCTTTCGGCCGCAAATCCCTGAGCTGGTCCCATAGCTCGACCGCCTGCCCTTTTGCAAGGTGATTGCGCACATACAGGGCTACTTTCTCATCCTCGATGAAGCTTGCCGAAGATCGTGCGTCCAGGATCTTGTCCGGGAGCTGCGGCCTGGCGATGACAAAGCCCTGGACATAGTCGACGCCCACCTCCACCAGCGCCTCGACCGTGGCCAGGTCTTCGGCCCATTCCGCCACGCTTTTCATGCCCAGGTTTCGCGCGAGTTCGACGATCGCCTCGACGATGGCGAGATTCGCCGGGTGCTTGTTCACGCCCAGAACGAAGCTGCCGTCTATTTTCAGCGTATCTGCGCGCAGCTCCTTCAGATACGAAAAAGACGTGTATCCGGCGCCAAAATCGTCGAGCGCCACCTTGGCCCCGAAATCCCTCACCTTGTCGATGAAGCGCCGCGTGTTATCCAGGTCGTGCAGCGCCACGCTTTCGGTGATCTCGATACACAACTTGCCCACCGCGCGCCCGTGCTGCGCCAGCATCGAGAAGGCATCTTGAATGAAGCGCTCGTCATTCAGCGACGCCCCGCTCAGGTTCATGCACGCGAACCGCGTCCGGTCGAGACTGTCGTAATGCTGGTCGAGCCACGCCAGGGCATTGGACATGACCCATCGATCGATCACCGCGCTGCGCCCGTTGTTCTCGCCGGCGGAGATGATCTTTCCCGCCGAGGCGATGGTGTTGTCCTTCTCGCGCATCCGCAGCAGGATTTCGAAGTTCAGCGATTCGTAGGGCGCGCGCAGGGACATGATGGGCTGCATCACCAGGAACAGGCCTTCGGGCACCACCCCGGTTCCCAAGCGCTCGATCAGCCGCAGCTCGTCCTCGCGTTCCCTGAATACGGCCTCATTCTTCTCATACACTACGAGATTGGCGTGCAGACCCTTCTTGGCTTCGCGGCAGGCGCGGTCGGCCGCCGACATCGCGTCCTTGACGTTGGTGTCGCGGGCAACTTCGATCAATCCGATCGAGCCCCTGACCTGGAACGCCTTGTCGCCTATCTGATAGGGGCTGGCTCCGATCCAGTCGACGATGCCGCGGCAGATCGCGGTCGCCGTGCGGATCGGCGTGTTGCGGAACACGATGACGAACTCGTCGCCTCCGACCCGCCCGACGTTGTGCCCGTCGGCCAGCATCTCGCGTACGCGGCCACACACCTGTTTCAACACCTCGTCCCCCGCCACGTGGCCGAACAGGTCGTTGATCAGCTTGAACCGGTCCAGGTCGAGATAGGCAAGCGCCAGCGGCTGGCCCTTCGCCACGCCGCGCATCGCTGCCGCGAACGCCTCTTCGATGCCATGCCGGTTCAGCACCCCGGTCAGCGGATCGTTCTCCGCCAGAAAGAGCAATCTGGCTGTTGCCTTGGAGCGTTGGGTAACGTCCTGCAGCGATCCCTCTATCATGTCTCCGGCCAGTGTCGCCTTGACCAGAAAGCGTCTGGACTTCTCCTCGTCGGTGACCGAGTCGCGTATTTCCAGCTCTTCGCTGGTTTTGCGCCAGACCAGGTCCTGCAGGCTCGCCCAGGCGCCCGGCTCGAAATGCTCGTTCCAGGTTTCTTTCCCGGCGTGCGACAGATCCACGCCCAGCATATTCCGCAGCGCCGGGTTGCCGCGCAGGAACACTCCCTGCGCATCCAGGGTGAACAGCCCGATCGGGATCGCCTCGTAGGTGCTGCGCAATTCGGTTTCCGCTTTTACCCGCCCCAGGCGTTCCTGGCGCATCTGCTCGGCGATCGCGAGCGCCGCGATCAAACTGGACGCCAGGGCGGCGGTGACGTGGTTGACCGCCCCGATCAGCACCTTGACGCCCAGCGCGGCGGCGACAACCTCGTACAAACTGGCGGACAGCGCGAATCCGAGCGAGATGCTGTACCACACGGCTACCGTGGAGCGAGTTACCAGCACGATGCGCGCCAGCAGGAACGCCAACACGATCACACCGAGCGCGACGGTCACCCACATATAGGGAAGGAATCGCGCATACGGCAGGAGTACGCCGGATGCCAGCAAGGGCAGGGAGGCCCACTGCGCCAGGCGCAATAGCGGTGTATAGCCCACCCGTTTCAGATCGTCCTTGAAAAGCGTAGTGAACAGTGAGTACGTCAATACATAGTCCGCGACAACCGTGAGCTTTCTGGTGACGAGTGTCCAATCGGGCGGTATCGACCGTTCCAGCCATTGAATGTCCCAGCCCGCCGAAATGGCCGCGAGCCGGAGATTCGCGATCAACCAGGCCGCGAACAGAACGTAGATCCATTCGCGGTTGATGATCGCGGTCAGCAGCACGAACAGGGAGAGGACGATCAGGCCGCCATCCAAAAGCCCCGAATCGCGATGAAACTGCAGGAGTGACGCTTCAAACTCAGCCGCTGGCCATTGCACCACGGATAAGCGCCCGGGGCCCGCAAATACGGCCCTGCACAAGACCGTCTCCGCTGCTTGCAGCCGGCCCAGTTCGAGCGCGAATCCGGCTTTCCCCGGAGTCATCTGGCCGGCCGACCCCTTGCGGTCTGCGCTGCCCAGGGACTGTCGGCCTCCCGCGCCCCAGCAGCTCGCCTCGAAGGCGTGTCTTGACGGAAGTTCCACCACCACCGGCTCATTACCGTCGAGGGGGCGGACGGCGAAACTGAACCAGAACGGAGACTCGGACAGCCTAGTATCGCGGTACGGAACCGTTTGCTGATTTTCCAGCTGCGCCAGCGCCAGCGCCGGTTCGGGTGCATCGCCGTTCTGTTCGAAAACGCGGAATTCGAGCGCGCTTCCGGTGCCTGCGGTGAAATGTTTATCGAAGGCGAATAACGCGATAACCGACATCACCGCGATTGCGGCGGGCACGGCGTAAACGGACAGTCCATACAACAGCGCGTCCAGCGCCCCGTTGGCGCGTTTCGTCCATTCCGGCCGAAACAAGGTAGACCTCGGCATCAGTCAAATTGGTATGCGAAGCGAAGCCCCCATGATACGCGCTTTGGCGATGGCACCCATGTCTAGACAGCATCCCATGCCTCCAAGACAGGCGGCGGCGTGCAAGGTGCGCATGCCGCCGCTTTTGTTACGCACTGACCGCAACTCTGCGCGGCAATTCAGCCGGACGCGAGGAATGACTCCAGGAGGAGAAGTCGGCATCGCTCAAGTCGATATCCGGATGGTAGGTGTGACACATGAAATCTAGCAGGGGATGACCGGCTTCGTTCCATCGGGCCTCGGCATTACGCACGTCGAACGCGAGTACCCGATGCGGGATATTGTTACCGTGGCGCATGGGAATGAATTGTCCCGGAAACAGGTCTTCAAACATAAGCGCTTCATATTGACGGTCCAATGGCGGTCTGGCGGCGATGACCATCCATTCGATGTTCGCTTCGCGGCAGTAAAGAAAGAACGCCTTGAACAGCGTGGTCTTGACCACCCGTCCGGCCCGGCCCACGGCAACGGCGAGCCTGGTGCCCTCGGCCATGCTTCGGTTCTTGAGCCACGTCGGAAGCTCGACCGACCCTGCAATGGCGAGATCCTTGAAACGATTGGTCTGGATTCGCATGGTTCCCACAGGCGATCCGTCCAATCTGGACTCCGCCAGCAGAACCACCGAGCCCTGATCGTGGTCGTTGGGTTCCGGCGAGCCGAGCTTTGCCGCGAACTCCGGCACATGGCGTGCATAGGCGGCCTGGCGGATGCTGACCGCTTTTTGCAGTGCGTCGTCGTCGCGCACGACTCTTACGCCGAACGGCAGGCGCTCTTCCGCCATCGGCACTCCCGGTAAGGCCCGCATCATGACGCCAGCAGCATAGGCCTCGTTCATCAATACAGCATGATTTAGCGATTTCATCTCCAACCTCCCTAGAATGAACAACTCGGCACCGTCGATTGCGCCAACGGTGGTGGCCCGGCAAAGCCCTTCGATCGTGTTTCAAATACCGGGATCATTCGCCTGCCAGATCGGCTTTTGCGCCCGATCTGGCAGGCTAATTTGTTAAATTTTGTCAAAACGTTATTAATCATGGCTCTGCACGTTAGCACGCCCGGGATTTTCGCTCAAGGACGCGAAATCGGGTGTCGCGGGCGCGCGCCGCGATAGTCTGACTTTGCGCAACGCCGGAGCGGCCTTTCTCGCATAAATTGAACCTCGGGTAGGCAACAGAGGCCGCAATCATGACGCCCATGAACTGCATCGAGAACCGCACCTATGATGAAATCAAGGTCGGTGATTCCGCAACCATTACGCGCACGCTGAAGCCCGCGGATATCCAGCTGTTCGTCATCATGTCGGGCGATGTGAACCCCGCTGACGTCGACCCGGAGTGCGCCAAGAGCAGCATGTTTCGCGAGGTGATCGCGCATGGCAGGTGGGGCGGTGCGCTGATTTCCACCGTGCTCGGGACGCAGTTCCCCGGCCCCGGCACGATTTACATCGACCAGACGCTGCACTTCTCGCGCCCCATCGGCCTGCGCCCCGATCCAGCTCCGGCATTGCCGCAGCGCGAACGGTAGCAAACGCGTACCACCTGATCGGCGCGCTCTTGCACCCGACCCAATTCGGGCTGGCGGACTGGTTCCGGCATATCGTACGGCGCCAGCCCGCGTTAGAATTGGGACCATGAGCACCGCTCCCCCCCCGGAAAAAAACGTCCTTGGCGGGCCCCTGCTCGCCTGCGGTTACGCCCCTTTGACCGGTTTTTTCCGTGACGGCTGCTGTGCCACGCGCGGTGAAAAGGGGGTGGCGCACCTGGTCTGCGTCAAGGTGACAGAGGAGTTTCTCGAGTTTTCGCGCGCACAGGGCAACGACCTCTCCACGCCGCGTCCCGAGATGCGCTTCCACGGCCTCAAGCCCGGCGACCGCTGGTGTTTGCACGTGTTGCGCTGGATCGAGGCCTGGGAAGCGGGCCGGGCGCCCAAGGTCGTGCTCGAGGCCACGCACGAGGATGTGCTGCAGCTGGTGCCATTGCGCGCGCTCAAGCGCCACGCGCTCGATCTGCATTGAGCGTGGCCGGCGGGCGGCGTAGCGGCACTCCCGTTCCGACGCGCGCTACGCATCCACCCAGGTGACCACGCCGTCCACCGCAGCGCGGCTGGTGCGAAAGCGGTTCACCGGGTGGGCCGCATCCTCATAGCCGAACGACATCCCGCAGACGACGAGCCGGTCCGCCGGCAAGCCGAAATGGGCGCGCACGAATTTGGGATGCGCCCCGAGGGCGGCCTGGGCGATGCTGGCAACACCAAGACTGCGCGCGGCAAGCATGAAGTTGTTCACCCACGCACCGCAATCGAGCACGCCGTACACGCCCAGCGCCTCGTCGGTGGTGACGATCATGGCGTGCGGCGCACCGAACAGGCGGTAGTTCTGCAGCGTCTGCCGCGCCGAGGCCTCGCGGTCGCCGCGCTTTATGCCCACGCTGTCGTAGAGCTGGAAGCCGCACTCGCGCCGGCGCTCGAGATAGACGCCGCGGTATTCCCGCGGAAACGCAAAATCGGGTTCGGGCTTGCGCCCGGCGGCGTATTCGAGAATCGCGTCGCGAAAGCGATCGGTCCCTGCGCCGCGGGTGATCACGGCCTTCCACGGCTGCGAGTTGCACCACGAGGGCGTGCGCTGCGCGATCTCCAGCATGCGCGTGATGGTGGCCGCATCCACCTGGCGCGGCAGGAAGGCGCGGCAGCTGTAACGCTCATGCAACAGGCGCTGGAACGCCTCGGACGACGGTGTGGATGGCTCTGCGCTCATGTGCTCCCTCATGATCTGTATTCTGCAATCAGCTGAAAACACCCGTCCGTATTGGGTCAGCGAGTATTGTTCCTCGTAATTCAGCGACTGAGTTCGAGCCTCGCCCGGCTCGCCGACCGGGACAAAGTGAGAACTCCCATCTGCTCATTTGCCGCTGAGTCAGCGAGTCCCCGGCGATTGTAAGGCTGGCACTGGCAGGGGATCAATCGGCTTGATTGAGCGCAAGTCATAATCGCAGTGTTCGAACGGCAGGTTTGCGCCAGGAGCGATAGGCAGGGTTCGGCGCCCAAAGCAGCCGCCCCGCACTCCACCTGGCTGTCGAAATCAGCAATCGCGTTTGACAAAGATCAACAGACCGCTCAAGGCCTGCCGTATTGTGAGCCCTGATTCATTGGTTGCCGGCGTGATGACGCGCACTGTCCAGACCTGGAAACTGCGCGCCCATGAAGGAAACAGCTTGAGCCAGAAACCAAACGGGCAACATCCGGCACGAACAGCGGCCGGGCGCAGAGAGGCAGATGTTGTGCTCGAAGAGCGCAGCCGTTTCTTCTCCACGCTGGCACAGCTCGGTCCGGTGGGGATTTTCCGGACTGACGCGCAGGGCGATTGCGTATATGTCAGCGAGCGCTGGTGCGAAATTGCCGGCATAACGCCAGACCAGGCGCTCGATCGAGGCTGGGCGCAAGCGCTGCACCCGGATGACAGGGAACGGGTTACAAAAGACTGGTACACATCGGCGCGGGCTCGGCAGAACTTCAATATGGATTGCCGTTTCCAAGAG
>Ga0156177_1206_pt1 | contig 11291 bp, 11 predicted proteins | sample RifCSPlowO2_12_FD_107830 | JGI IMG/M metagenome (GOLD analysis project Ga0156177, IMG submission 107830) | Betaproteobacteria bacterium RIFCSPLOWO2_12_FULL_64_23
TCGCGCGATCAACCCGCTCCTTGCCTTGCACGTAGGTGCCGAGCAGCGAACGGTCGCACAGCACGTTGATGACCCGGGGAACGCCGCCGCTCAAGCGGTACACGCGGCCCATCAAGCCGACTGGAAACAGCTGCCGCTGCGCGCCCGATATTTCGAGCCGATGGCGCACATAGGCGGCGACTTCCGGCTTGCTCAGTGGCCCGAGGTGATAGCGCGCGACGACCCGCTGGCTGAGCTGCCGCAGCTCCGGCCGCTCGAGCATCAGCGCGAGTTCGGGCTGGCCGATCAGGATGATCTGCAGCAGCTTGCGTTTGTTCGTTTCCAGATTGGTGAGCAAACGCATCTGCTCCAGCACCTCGGCCGAGAGATTCTGCGCCTCGTCGATGATCAGCACCGTGTGCCTGCCCCTGGCATGGGCGTCGAGCAGGTAAGTATTGATGCAATCGACGAACACCTTGACGCTGGCGTTGCCCGACGGGTAGGCGATGCCGAATTCGACGCAGATGGTCGAGAGCAGTTCCTCCACCGTCAGCTTGGGATTGAAGATATAGGCCACATCGCAGGACGCGGGAACCTGCTGCAGCAGGCAGCGGCATACCGTGGTCTTGCCCGCCCCCACCTCGCCCGTGAGCAGCACGAACCCGCCGTCGCCGCTCACGCCATAGAGCAAATGCGCCAGCGCCTCCTGGTGGCGCTGGCTCAGGTAAATATAGCGCGGGTCCGGTGCAATGGAGAACGGCGCTTCGGCGAGGCCAAAGTAATGTCGGTACATGGAAACCGGTGAGCGTGGCGGATGTCGCCATTATAGCGGCCAGTGCGACCCACCGCGTGTCTCGCCGCAGCTACACCAGGGGATTGGCGATGGCGATCAAGACCTTGCACTGCGCCGGTCATTCATCGCTCGAGGTATCGCGTACCATCTCGCGAAACCTGACCATCTCGTACTCCTCGCCGCTCGCGATTACCTGTTGGGGCATGAGCAGGCAGCTGGCGCCGTTCTTCTGATATTCCATGTTCTGCCCGGGGACGAACACCCCGAAGCGCAGCAGCACGCGCGTCTCGCCGGGCGACTCGCTGCCGTCGCCGATGAGAATGCCGGTTTCGCGGCCGGCACCGCCGCTCACCCTCAGTTGCACCACTTGCGCGGACTTGGAGATGGTCTGAATACCGACCAGGCCTTTCTGCGAAATTTCGCGCTGAATGCGGCGTACCACGCCGAGCACCCAGTTGTCGCCGCCCTCGGGCTGCAGTCCGAGCAGACAGCCGATTTTCAGCCAGTCACCCTTGATCTCCGGGATGCCGGCGCCGAAACCGCCGGCGCTGACGTTCTCCACGATCCAGGTTTCCGCGGTCGTGGTATCCGGGTCGGCGCTGCCGCCGAGCGCACCCAGCACCCCGTCGTAACCGTAGATGACATTGAGGCGCGACTTCACCCGATGGCGCTGATGCTTGCGCGCGGGCGGCTTGGGCGACCAGTACAGGGCCAGATGGTTGAGCACGTCGAGCACGGATTCGGCCGGATAACTGCCCCCCAGATTCACCTGCGCCGGAACGTTGCCTGTCGTCTTGATGGTTTCGATCAGGTTTTCCAGGTCCTCCAGCGCCCTGCCCGCGGCAAAGAAACGCAGCGTCGGCGCATGCTGCGGCGGACGCGCCAACCGCAGCGGCGCCTGGCTGGTGGCAAGATCGATCCAGTAAGCAATGTCGGGCTGCAGATCCAGACGCAGGGTGAACGAGGCGCAAAAATGCGCGATCAGCCGCTCGCACAACTCCACTTCCAGCGGCAGCAGGCTGTCGGGTGAGGACGCGGACAGCATGACCACCTTCAGAAACTCCTGTTCCGGCGTGGATTCGCTCGGGATGCCGGGATACAGCGTCACCTGGGATTGTGCGAACTTGCGGTTTTCCGCCAAGGCATAGACCTTGGCGATGACGCCCCACACGGACTGGTCCATCGGCCCGTAACGCACGTACATCCACTTCACCTGGGCGGCAAGCGCACGCAGCGCGCGCGCGAGCAGCAGCGGCATGCTGCCCTTGAGCGTGTCCGCACCCTTGGCGCCGGCGGCGTAAAGATCGATGCAGCTGACGTAGGCCAGCGCCGCCTGGCGCCAGTACTCGTATGTCGACTTCCAAAGTTTGATTTCCTGGAATTTCGCCAGGCGCGGCGACGCCATGTAGTCGCGCGCGAGCTTGCGCAGGTGAATTTGCGCCGTTTCATCGAGCAGCTGTATCAGTTGGGCGCGATATTCCGGTTTGAAACCTTCCTCGGCCATGACCGACTCCAGCCAATGGGTCAGTTCGTCCGCACATTTGAAGGCATCGCTGGTCGGCAACTCCTCGAGCAGCTTCCTCGCCTCCTTGATGTCGGCCATCGGGTGATTCGGTTTCTTGCCTCCGAACAGACTGATCATGCGCGTCTCGCAAAAGTATCCGGCTGCCCCATCATAGGGCCATAAGCGTCAGGAAATCAACGCCCGCTCCGGCTTATTTGAAATTGTTTAACAACCGCATCGGTGCCGCAGCGAGGCGTTTTTCAGGATGCATCGCCCGCGTCGTCTCGCGCCGGCCCCGCGTCAGGGCGTTCGGCCCGGCGCTTCATGCGCCTCCTGCGGTTCGACGTGTATGGTGACCGATGCCTTCGCCAGGTTGCTCGCGATCGATGCCTCGAGCCGGTCGCACAAGGCGTGGGATTCGCGCACGCTGGTCTCCCCCGGCAGCAGCAGGTGAAACTCGATGAAGCGTGCGGCGCCGGCTTTGCGCGTGCGCAGCGCATGAAAACTCGCCCCCGCGGGCAATCCTGCCCGGATGAGTTCCTCGGCCTTGTCGATTTCCTGGGGCGACAGGGCCACATCCATCAGGCCGTCGATGGAACGGCGCAGCAAATCGACGCCCGTGGCGATGATGTGCAGCCCGACGACGACCGCAATCAACGGATCGAGTATGTTCCATGCCGGCACAAACACGATGACCAGCAGGCCGCCCAACACGCCGGCCGAGGTCCATACGTCGGTCAGCAGGTGCTTGGCGTCGGCCTCGATGGTGACGCTGTCATGCTTCGCCGCGACCTGGAGCATGAGGCGGGCGGTGGTGTAGTTCATCCCCGCCGCGAGCACCCCCACGGAAATGCCCCAGCCCAGATTCTCCAGTGGCGCCGGGTGCATGAAGCGGTTCCATCCGGCGTAAATGATGGAAACGGCGGCAAACAGGATCAGCGAGCCTTCGACGCCGATGGAGAAATATTCCGCCTTGTCATGACCATAGGTATGGCGGTCGTCCGCCGGCTGCTCGGCGATGGTGAGCGCGGTCAGCGCAATCAGGCCCGCGGCCAGATTGACCAGCGCCTCCAGCGCGTCGGACAGAAGGCTCACCGAGTCGGTCAGGAAATACGCGCCGAACTTCAGGGCGAGCGTCGCGATCGACGTGGCAATCGACAGCAGGGCCATTTTTCGCGTAGCGTTCAAAGCCATGGTAATTCTTGCGCACCTTTACCCGATTGATTCGAACCAGCCCGTTGCAAATGCTCGGTCAAACGCAACCCGATTATGCCACCTGCGCGCGCCGCGGTCCGAGGGCTGGACGCAGCACTCGATGGATAACTCTCAACCGATGCTTCGACAGACGGGGACGGGGCCTGTCGCCGGTTCATGGCGAAATCCGGCAAATCGCTTGACATCGCGTTATATTTCGATAATACTGGAAACATGGAAATCACCTCAGCCAGCGACAGCCTCGCCGCACTGGGACACGAAACGCGGCTCGCGATTTTTCGCCTGCTGGTGCAGGCCGGGCCGGAGGGCGTCAACGCCGGCCTGATCTGCGACAAGCTGGAACTCGCGCCGGCGACGCTGTCGTTCCATCTTGCGCATTTGAGCCGCGTCGGTCTGATCCGCGGGCGGCAAGAAGGGCGGTTCATTTTTTACGTAGCCGATTACGCGGCGATGGACGCGCTGCTCGCCTTTCTCACCGACAACTGCTGCCAGGGCGCGCAATGCCTGCCCAAGGCCGGCGCTGCCGCCGCCCCGCCAAAGCGTCGGCGCACTCCGGCCGGCCGTTAGTCCCTGCGCAGATCCGAATGAACGAAAAGATCTTCAATGTTCTTTTTCTGTGCACCGGGAACTCTGCCCGCAGCATTCTCGCCGAAGCCATCCTCAACGGCATCGGCAAAGGACGTTTCCGCGCCTTCAGCGCCGGCAGCCACCCCGCGGGCAAGGTGAACCCCTACGCCATTGAACTGCTGCAACAGCAAAGCCTCGGCACCAGCGAGCTGCGCAGCAAGAACTGGGACGAGTTTGCCGCGGCCGGCGCGCCTCATCTGGACTTCGTCTTCACCGTCTGCGACAACGCGGCGGGCGAGCTTTGCCCGGTCTGGCCGGACAAGCCGATGACGGCGCATTGGGGTATCGCAGACCCGGCCGCGGTCGAGGGCAGCGACGAAGCGAAGCGCAAAGCATTTGCTCAGGCGTTCATCTTGTTGCAGCGCCGGATCTCGCTGTTTGCCAGTCTGCCGCTCGACAAACTGGACGCGCTGGCGATCAAGCGCGAAGTCGATCAGATCGGTGCCCTGCGCGAGAGAGGCGAATAGCGTATGGCCGCGCAAGGGGAACCCGCGATCGGGAGGGCCGGTGGCGCGCCGATGAGCGTGTTCGAGCGCTATCTCACCGTTTGGGTGTTCCTGTGCATCGTGATCGGCGTCGCCTTCGGTCAAATGCTGCCCGGCCTGTTCCAGGCGATCGGCGGGATGGAAATCGCCCGCGTGAACCTCCCGGTCGGCCTGCTCATCTGGGTGATGATCATTCCGATGCTGGTGCGGATCGATTTCGGCGCCCTGCACCAGGTCAGGGATCACTGGAAGGGCATCGGCGTGACGCTGTTCGTCAACTGGGCGGTGAAGCCCTTCTCCATGGCCCTGCTAGCCTGGATTTTCCTGCGCCAGATTTTTGCGCCTTATCTGCCTGCCGATCAGATCGACAGCTACGTTGCGGGATTGATCCTGCTCGCGGCGGCGCCCTGCACCGCCATGGTATTCGTCTGGAGCAGGCTCTCCGATGGCGATCCCTACTTCACGCTGTCGCAGGTCGCGTTGAACGATACCATCATGATTTTCGCCTTCGCGCCCATCGTGGCGCTGCTGCTCGGCATCTCGTCGATCAGCGTGCCCTGGGACACGCTGTTCACGTCGGTCGTGCTGTACATCGTCATTCCGGTGATCCTCGCCCAGCTCTGGCGCAAATGGCTGCTGGCCAAAGGCGAGGCGCGACTCCAGCGTGCGCTGGCGACGATCGCGCCCTATTCCGTCTCGGCGCTGTTGCTGACGCTGGTGCTGCTGTTCGCGTTCCAGGGCGAGGCCATACTCAGGCAGCCGCTGATCATCGCCATGCTGGCGCTGCCGATCCTGATTCAGGTGTTTTTCAATTCCACGCTCGCCTACTGGCTCAACCGCGCGGTGGGCGAGAAGCACAATATCGCCTGCCCTTCGGCGCTGATCGGCGCTTCCAACTTTTTCGAGCTTGCCGTGGCCGCGGCCATCAGTCTGTTCGGCTTCAATTCCGGCGCGGCGCTGGCCACGGTGGTCGGCGTGCTGATCGAGGTGCCGGTGATGCTGGCGGTGGTCAAGCTGGTCAATTCCACGCGCACCTGGTATGAGCGCGGCGTTTGAACTATTCATGAAAGGAGAATGCAGATGAGCACAAAAGACCTGCGTGAAGTCGTGAAACAGAAATATGGGCTGGCCGCATTGCGGGTACAGAGTGGAGGCTCGTCCTGCTGCGGGTCTGCCCCTGCCGCGGGCGGCGGTTGCGACCCGATCACTTCCAACCTCTACAGCACGCAGCAAAGCGGCGAAGTGCCGGAGCAGGCCTTGCAGGCGTCGCTCGGCTGCGGCAATCCGACGGCGCTGGCGCAGCTCCAGCCCGGCGAGACCGTACTCGACTTGGGCTCCGGCGGCGGCATCGACGTGCTGCTGTCGGCCAGGCGCGTCGGCCCGACGGGAAAAGCCTACGGCCTGGACATGACCGACGAAATGCTGGCGCTGGCGCGCACCAACCAGAACAAAGCCGGCGTCGACAACGTCGAATTCCTGAAAGGCGAGATCGAGAACATCCCGCTGCCGGACAATTCGGTCGATGTGATCATTTCCAATTGCGTGATCAATCTGTCCTCGGACAAGGACCGGGTGCTGCGCGAGGCGTTCCGGGTGCTGAAGCCGGGCGGACGGTTCGCGGTCTCCGACGTCGTCGTCACCGGGGAAATTCCCGCCGAAATCCGCAAGAACGTCGAATTGTGGATCGGCTGTGTCGCAGGCGCCCTGCGCGACTCCGACTACACGGCAAAGCTCGCCGGCGCAGGTTTCGAGAACATCGCCATCGAGCCCACGCGCATCTACGCAGTCGAGGATGCGCGCCAGTTCCTCGCCGGGCAGGGCATCGATGTAGACGCCATCGCAGCCCAGGTCGACGGCAAATTCATGAGCGCCTTTGTGCGCGCCTGCAAGCCCGCGCGCCAGGCTTGACCGCGCTCAGGGTGCGGATCGCGGCTGGAGATCAGGATGCCGCGTTCTTCAGCCGCGCCTCGACCAGCTGCGCGAAGAAACTCGCGCCCAGCGGCAGCGCGGCGTCGTTGAAGTCGTAGGCCGGGTTGTGCACCTCGCAGCCGCCCTCGCCCTCGCCGTTGCCGATGTTGATGTAACACCCCGGGACTTTTTCCAGCATGAAGGAGAAGTCCTCCGAGGCCATGATCAGCGGCGGATTGCGGTCCACGTTGTGCGTGCCGACCAGCCCGGCGCAGATGCCGGCGGCGAACTCGGCTTCCCTGGCGTCGTTGACCGTGGGCGCGAACAGGAACCTGAAATCCATCTCCGCCGTCGCGCCGAAGGCCTCGGCCACGCCCTTGACGATGCGCTTCATCGACGCTTCGATCAGCGCCATCACCTCGCGCGAGAAGGCGCGCACGGTGCCCGCCAGCTGGGCGGTCTGCGGAATCACGTTGTAGGCGTCGCCGCCGTGGATCTTGGTCACCGACAGCACCGCCGTTTCCACCGGAGGCGCGTTGCGCGAGACGATGGTCTGCAGCGCGATCGCGATATGCGCGGCGACCATCACCGGATCGATGCCGGTCTCCGGACGCGCGCCGTGCGCACCCTTGCCGGTGACGCGGATGTCGAAGAAGGCCCCGGCCGCCATCATCGGGCCGGCGCGCACCGCGAAACGCCCAATCGGCAGGCCGGGCCGGTTATGCATGCCGAAAATGGCCTCGCACGGGAACTTCTCGAACAGGCCGTCTTCGACCATCGCCTTGGCGCCGCCCATGCCTTCTTCGGCCGGCTGGAAGATGAAATGCACCGTGCCGTCGAAATTGCGCGTCTCCGCCAGATAGCGCGCCGCGCCGAGCAGCATGGTCGTGTGCCCGTCGTGGCCGCAGGCATGCATCTTCCCCTGGTGGCGGGAGCGATGCGCGCAAGTGTTCGCCTCCTCGATCGGCAGCGCGTCCATGTCCGCGCGCAATCCGACTGAGCGCGCGCCGGCACCGGCGCGCAGCGTGCCGACAACGCCCGTCTTGCCCAAGCCGCGATGCACTTCGCAGCCGAAAGCCGCGAGCTTCGCGGCGACCAGATCCGAAGTACGGGTCTCCTCGAACCCGAGTTCCGGATGCGCGTGCAAATCGCGCCTCCACCCGGTCAGCTCCACGTGCATTTTGGCGATGCGATCGGCGATAGGCATGGTGCGGCTTACTCCTCGTGCTCGTGCAGGCGGCTTCAGTCGCCTTCGAATTCGCACAAGGTGTACACCTTGTGTTTGAGTTTTTGCAGGCGTGCCCGCCCGCCCAGGTCGGGCAGATCGATCACGGCGCAGACTTCGACCACCGAGCCGCCCATTTTCTCGATCAGCTTGATCGCCGCCTCGGCCGTGCCACCGGTGGCGATCAGATCGTCCACCAGCAACACGCGCTCGCCCTTGGCAATCGCATCGACATGCATTTCGACGCGGTCGAAACCGTATTCCAGTTCATAGTCGTGCCCTACGGTCGCGGCCGGGAGCTTGCCCTTCTTGCGTATCGGCACGAAACCCACCCCCAGCTGAAACGCCAGAGCGGCGCCGATGATGAAGCCGCGCGATTCGATGGCGGCGATTTTGTCGATTTTCGCGCCGGTGTAGCGGTGGACGAATTCGTTGATGGTGACGCGAAACCCGACCGGATCCTTGAGCAGGGTGGTGATGTCGCGGAACATCACGCCCTGCTTGGGATAGTGCGGAACGGTGCGGATGAGCGATTTGATCGGCATGACTTCCTCTTGCTTATTGCATCATTTTGTATTGAGCACGCGCCCGGCCACCGCGTCGAGCCAGCGCACCCTTTGCGCGTCGCGCGCCCCGGGCGCGGTGATCAGCGCATGCTCGAGCGCGCGGCGGCAGCTGCAGCCGGCCGCCGCCGCGTCGTGCTTGAGCCTGGGCGCCACTTTTTTCACCAGCGAGCGCGCCTTTTCCGCGTTCGCGAGCAGCACCTTGATGATCGCCTGCACCGTCACGTCGTCGTGGTTCGGGTGCCAGCAGTCGTAATCGGTGACCATGGCCACCGTCGCGTAGCACATCTCGGCCTCGCGCGCGAGCTTGGCTTCGGGCATGTTGGTCATGCCGATGACATCGCAGTTCCAGGTGCGATACAGCTCGGATTCGGCCAGGCTGGAGAATTGCGGCCCCTCCATCACCAGATAGGTGCCGCCGCGCGCCAGGTCGATGGCGGCCTCGCGCATCGCCGCCTCGAGGTGGTCGCCCAGGCGGCTGCACACGGGGTGCGCCATGGAAACATGCGCCACCACGCCGGTTCCGAAAAAACTCTTGCTGCGCGCAAACGTGCGGTCGATGAACTGGTCGACGATGACGAACATCCCCGGATGCAGATGCTCGCGCAGCGAGCCCACGGCGCTCACGGAAATGACGTCGGTCACGCCCAGGCGCTTCAGCGCGTCGATGTTGGCGCGGAAGTTGATCTCGGACGGCGGAATCCTGTGCCCGCGCCCGTGCCGCGGCAGAAACACCATCGGCTGCCCGTCGAGTTCGCCGCACAGCAATTCGTCCGAGGGCTCGCCGAACGGGGACGAGACTTTCTCCCAGCGCTTGCCCGCGAGGCCGTCGATGTCATAGACACCGCTGCCACCGATGATGCCCAGCACCTGCCTCGTGTCGTTCGAACTCATTTCACTCTTCCTCTCAAAGGGGCGTCGATGCGCAGTCCCTGCAACGGGCATGCGCGACTGTAGCGCTCATGCAAACCGCGCACAACCGGCATTTCGCGCCAGGTTGATTCGGCGCGTTCGCCCCCGCCCTTGGCCAGGGTGCCGGCAACCTGCGCGTAATGGTATGATTGATCCCTGCGCGACAGCGAGAAAAGGAGGGAAGCGCCCCCCTTGAATCCACCGATGTCACTGCAGGCCAAAAGTTCATCTTAAGTCGGAGTGCTCTATGCGCGTACTCATTGCATTCGGTCTCCTCGCGTTCGCCCTCACGGCGCAGGCCCAACTCTACCGCTGGACCGATGAAAGCGGCAAAGTGCATTACGCCGACACGCAGCCCCCGGCCGGCGCCAAGAACGTAGAAAAAATGAGTGCGGCCCGTGCCGGCGGCGCCGAGGCCACATCGGCCGCGCAGCCGTCTTATGCGCTGCAGCAGGCGACAAAAACCTTCCCGGTGACCATTTATACGTCCAAAGACTGCGGTGATCCGTGCAGGAAAGGGCTGGATTACCTCAAGAAACGCGGCGTGCCGTACACTGAAAAGCCGGTCGCCACGCGGGCCGAGCTCGACGAATTGATCAAACTGGCGGGCGCACCGCGCGTACCGGTGATGGTCGTCGGCGCCGTCATCCAGAAGGATTACGAAGAGCAAAGCTGGAACGAGGCACTGGACACTGCCGGATATCCCAAGGCCGCCGCGCCCTGACGATAGCTGATATGGCCTGTGCCTGATCCCGGCGCCGCCGCGCCGACCCTGTCGCGCTGTTTCAAACTCCACTGAGCGCCGCCGTTCTGCTTGGATTTACGGCCTTTATCGTACGGCTTTGGACTGGGTGATGGTGCCGGGTAGAGGAGTCGAACCTCCGACCTTCGCATTACGAATGCGCTGCTCTACCAACTGAGCTAACCCGGCTGAGCTACATTGATGCGAACAGGAGCATCAGCGGAAGGCCACGATTATAGGCGCCGGCGCGCGGGCAAACAAGGCGAGCGCGGGAAATCTCTGCAAAATCGGGAACCAGGGGGCGCGCCCCTGCTTGCTGCGGCGACTCAGAGCCCCGGGCGGGTGCGCACGATGATGTCGATACCGGCGGGGACCATTCCCGCCGGCAGCGGCGGCAGGCCGTCGACCCGCACGCCAGCCGCGGCAATATCGGTGATCTCGCCCGAGACGACATCGTAGAAATGATGGTGGACGCTGGTGTTGGAATCGTAGAAGACCTTGTTCGGATCGACGATCAGTTCACGCACCAGTCCCTTGTCGAGAAACAGCTTGAGCGTGTTATACACCGTGGCCTTCGAAGTCTCGGCGCAGCGCACGTTGACCGCAGCCAGTATCTGGTCGGCGGACGGGTGCCAGCGTTTCTCCAACAGGACCAGCGCGATCTCGATGCGCTGGTGCGTGGGCGTAATGCCACGCGTGCGCAGCATTTCTGCCACGCTTTCTCTGGTGCTCGGTTCTAAGTTCATGTTTGCATGATATATTGGAACCTGGACTTTGTCTAATTGGATTTTCTGCGGCCGTCCGGCATCGTTGTTCCGCCGCCGCAACGAGCACCCGGCTCAGGTTCAGAACCTGCGCACGCGGCCGTCATCGTAAGTCACCTCGATGCGCATCACCGTGCTCACCGGCTGTCCGTTGCGTTCTCCCGGCACGAAGCGCAAGCCCTTGAAAGCGGCGACTGCCGTTCGGGGAAACACCTCCGGCAGCTCGTTGTTTTCCACGGTGACGTCGGCGACCACGCCGAACTCGTTGATCCATAACTTCAGCACCATTTTTCCGGAGACGACGATAGGGCGGAGTTCCGGCGCATCCAGGTCGGCAATGCCCAGCGGCTGCGGCCGTTTCGTCAGCTGATCCGTGGTGTAGTACACGGGCGCCGGAAGCGGCAGCAGATCGACGCTCGCGGCGCGATGTCGCGATGCGGGCTGCGCCGCGTCGGCAGGCCGGTCCGCGGCCGACAAATCCGGGGCCGCCTCCGTCCTGGCCGGCACGTTTGCGCCGGAGTATTTGTGTTCCCCCGCCGGCGCAAGCGTTGCGTTGATGACCGTCGGCGGTCTC
>Ga0156177_1183_pt1 | contig 11223 bp, 9 predicted proteins | sample RifCSPlowO2_12_FD_107830 | JGI IMG/M metagenome (GOLD analysis project Ga0156177, IMG submission 107830) | Betaproteobacteria bacterium RIFCSPLOWO2_12_FULL_64_23
GCGTAACCACCGGCAATGCCCACGCCGAAGCCAAGCGCATAGCCGTGTCTTTTCCAACCTCGGGCAAGTACCGTCATCGATTCGCGCAGGCTAAGCGCGCATGGCGACACGAAACAAGAAGGCCAAGCCGTACTGGGAGCGTGGTTACGATACCCACGGCTACTGGCAGGACAAAAAGAAAATCGGCTGGGTAGCGCTCGACGGCAAGGGCACGAACGGCATTTATCGCTGGCAGGCGGGCAGCCGCGCGGGCGAGGCGAAAACCCTGGGCGAGGCCAAGCGCGCGGTGGAGGAAACGGTGCTGTCGCTGGCGACCCAGTTGTCGCTGTTCGGCGATACGGCCGGCGATTGAATTCGCGCCCCGGTCCGCGGGCGGACGTATCCTGACGCGGCGCACCGGTCATAGGCCCCCCGTTCAAGCAGGCTACGCGATGCGCGTGATGGGCAGAAAGCTTATCTCAGCCATTATCGTGCTTGATTGAGCTTTTTCCTGCGTTTCTTCGCGTCCTGGCGGGGAAACTCCGGTCTTATTCCGCTTTTCCGAAAATACCCCTTGCGGCAATAATGTTTTTCTACTATATTGAGAATCATTCGCATTATTTTTTTCTTCTGGGCAACATCCTCATGAAACCGAATAGACGCTTTGCGGCAGTAGTGGCGCAAATGACTCTCTTGGGATTTTCCGTTTCTGCCTCCGCCTTCCACCCTCTTGTTACCGACGATACGGGGACCCAAGGCAGCGGCGGCAAGCAATTCGAGTTTGCGCTCTACAAGGAGCGCGCAAGGGTTGCCGGCAACGTCGAGCGTTTGCGCACCCTGCCCATCGTCTATACCCACGGCCTGGGCGAGACGCTCGATGTTTTTGCCGGGTTCAGCCACGCCCGGATCCAAGCGAGCGCCCCCGGCGGCAACGCCAGCGGCAGCAGCAATCCTGCATTCGGCGCCAAGTGGCGGTTTTACGAGATCGAACGGAGCAAAACCGGTTTCGCGCTCAAGCCGGAAATCCTGTTACCGGTCAGCGCCGGCCGCGAAGCCGCCGGGCTGGGCAAGGGCCGAACTTCCGCCAACCTGACACTTATCTTCACGCAGGAAGTTCCATTCGGAGCCGTACACATCAATGCCGGCGTGGGCCGCGACCGCTACCGCGACAGCCTGAACAATCCCGGCACGACCACGACGCGCGCCTCGATCGCCCCCGTGTGGGATGTCACCGATCAATGGAAGCTCGCCCTCGATCTGGGAACGGAATCCGCGCATGGCGCAAGCGTCAGGGCGCGTTCGAATTTCGCCGAGTTTGGCGCGATCTACTCGCCGGGCAAGGATCTCGATTTCGCCCTCGGCATTTTGCGCTCGTCCGACATCGATAGTCCTCGCGCGACGAAGCATACAGCCAGCGCAGGCATTACCTGGCGCTTCCGCTAAGCGGGAAAAAAGGATCAATTCCGGAGGTCAATGTGAAAAACATCGAAAATCGAATTCCAGGCGCGACTCTCGATCTAGCATTGATCGGTCACGCGCTGACTGTGCGGCAGGTTCAGGCCCCGGAGGCCGCGCCCGAATGGGCGCGCTGGCTGGAAGAAATCGGCTTCATCGTTGGCGAACGCGTGATGCTGATGGCGCGCGGTCTGCCCGGCGGTGATCCGCTGGTTGTGCGGATTGGCCAGTCGACCTTTGCCTTGCGCCGGGCCGAAGCGGCCTGCGTGCGGGTGGCCCCGCTGGACCATGCAAGGCTTGAGAAGCGCAACGCATGAATCAAGCCGTCATCCACTTCCACCCGAGCGGGCCACTGCTTGCGCTGGTCGGCAATCCGAACTGCGGTAAGACCGCGCTGTTCAATCTGCTCACCGGCAGCCGGCAGAAAGTCGCCAACTACGCAGGTGTGACGATCGAGCGCAAGGAGGGGCGGCTCACTACGCCCGCCGGCCGATCGCTGCGCGTGCTCGACCTGCCGGGCGCTTACAGCTTATATCCGCGCTCGCCGGATGAACGCGTGACCTGTGATGTGCTCTTCGGTCGTGCCGCCGGCGAGAAGCGGCCGGATCTGGTGGTGTGCGTGGTCGACGCCACCAACCTGCGGCGCAATCTGCGTCTGGCACTGGCGGTCAAACGGCTAGGCCTGGCCTGCGTCGTAGCGCTCAACATGACTGACTTGGCCGAGAAACGCGGCATCAAGGTCGTGCCGGAGGCGCTGGCGGCTGAACTCGGGCTGCCGGTGGTCAGCACCGTCGCCATTCAGAGCGCGGGCGCCGGGCCCTTGCTCGCGCTATTCGATGACGCGGAGCTATGGCGCTCGACGGCCGTGACGACTCCTTCGCACGGCCCTGCCATATCGGCAGCGACTGGCGACTCCCACAGCAACGAGTCCGACCACGTCGCGGTGCGCCGCATCCTGGAACGGCTGGGCCTGGACGAAGTCGTGCCGCACACGCCGAGCGATCGCATCGACCGCGTCGTTCTGCACCCGGTCATCGGGCCGATGCTGCTGGCATTAGTACTGTTTCTGGTGTTTCAGGCGGTATTTGCCTGGGCCGAGGCACCGATGGGCCTGATCGAGACGGCTACCGCCGGCCTGAGCGCGGCGGCGAGTACAGTATTGCCAGATATGTGGTTCAAGAGCCTGATCGTGGATGGCGTGATTGCCGGCGCCGGCGGCGTAATTGTGTTCCTGCCGCAGATTGTGATTCTCTTCTTCTTCATCCTGGTACTTGAGGAGTCGGGCTACCTGCCGCGCGCCGCCTTCCTGCTCGACCGGCTGATGGGCGGCGTGGGCCTGAGCGGACGTTCTTTCATCCCGCTGCTGTCGAGTTTCGCCTGCGCCATCCCCGGCATCATGGCCGCGCGCGCCATCGCCAACCCGCGTGACCGGCTGGTGACAATCATGATCGCGCCGCTGATGACCTGCTCGGCGCGTCTGCCCGTTTATGCGCTGCTGATCGGCGCCTTTATTCCAAAGCGCGAGGTGTGGGGCGGGCTGGAGCTGCAGGGGCTGGTCTTGCTGGGTCTTTACCTTGCCGGCGTCCTCGGCGCGCTTGCCGTCGCCCTTGTGCTCAAGTACTTCACTAGCGCCGGCCGCCAGGTGCGCCCGCTGATGATGGAATTGCCCAGCTTTCATTTGCCGACTGTACGCAACATCGCGATCGGCATTTGGCAAAGGGTGACGATATTCATGAAGCGGGTCGGCGGCATCATACTCACACTGACCATCCTGTTGTGGTTTCTGGCGAGCTTTCCGGCGCCACCGGTCGGGGCAACCGGAGCCGCCATCGAGTACAGCGCGGCGGGATCGTTGGGACGCGCGCTGGCGGTGGTTCTTGAGCCGATCGGCTTCAATTGGCAGATCAGCATTGCGCTGGTGCCGGGATTGGCGGCGCGGGAAGTGGCGGTGAGCGCGCTGGGCACCGTGTATGCGCTCTCGGCGACCGCGGACAACACTGCGCAAGCGCTTGCTCCGCTGATCGCGCAAAGCTGGAGCCTGGCCACCGCCCTGTCGCTGCTCGCCTGGTATGTGTTTGCGCCGCAGTGCCTGGCCACGCTCGCGACGGTCAAACGCGAGACCGGCGGCTGGACCATGCCGCTGATCATGGCGTTCTATCTGTTTGCGCTGGCCTATGTCGCTTCGTTCCTAACCTATCGACTGGCGCTGGCCATGGGAGCGGGCTGAGATGACCCTCTGTAACGCGCCCTCAGCTTAAGCTGCACTCAGCTTGGCGTATTCCAGCGCCAGCCACTTCATGCCCTGGCGGCCGAAATTGATCTGCAGGCGCGCATCCGGTCCCTGGCCTTCGGCATCGACGATCACGCCCTGACCGAATTTGGCGTGGACCACGTTTTGCCCGATGCGCCAGCCCATCTGGGTCGCCCGCGGCAGGGTCCTGGGCGTTGCCGCGTCCCGCGCCGAAGCGAGCACCGGCTGCGGCAGCGGCAGGCCGCTCACGCGCGGCGTCAGCCACTTCACCAGGCCTGCCGGAATCTCGTCCAAGAAACGCGAGGCCACGTTGTAGCGCGTCTGCCCGTGCAGCATGCGGTTCTGCGCAAACAACAGGTACAGGCGCGCGCGCGCGCGTGTGATCGCCACATACATCAGGCGCCGCTCCTCTTCCAGGCCATCGGCCTCGTTGCGACTCTGCTCATGCGGAAACAGGCCCTCTTCCAGCCCGGTGACGAACACCGCCTGAAATTCCAGGCCTTTGGCCGAATGCACGGTCATCAACTGCAGCGCGTCGGCGCCCTCGCCCGCCTGGTGCTCGCCCGCCTCGAGCGCGGCGTGCGCGAGGAAAGCGGCCAGATCCTGGTGCTCGTCCTGCTCCTGCACGAACAGCGCCGCCGCGTTGATCAATTCCTGCAGGTTCTCCAGCCGGTCGGCGCCGTCCTTCTCCGCCTGAAAATGCGCGAGCAGCCCGGACTTCGCCAGCATGTGGTCCACGATCTCCGGCAGCGCGAGTCCTTCGGCCTCTTTGCGCAAGGATGCAATCATGGCGACGAAGGCGCCGAGGGCATTGCCCGCCTTGCCGCCGAGTTGCGGCACCGCGTTGTGAAGGCTGGTGTCGCCGGCCTTGGCCGCCTCCTGCAGCGCCTCGAGCGAACGCGCGCCGATGCCGCGCGCGGGAAAATTCACCACGCGCAGGAACGCGCTGTCGTCCTCTGAGCTGGCGATCAGCCGCAGATAGGCCAGGGCGTGCTTGACTTCCATGCGCTCGAAAAAGCGCAGCCCGCCGTAGACGCGGTAGGGAATGCCGGCCGAGAACAGCGCGTGCTCGAGTATGCGCGACTGCGCGTTGGAGCGGTAGAGCACGCCGATCTCGCGCCGCGCGAGCCCGTCGCGATGGAGCGTCTGCACTTCCTCGGCCAGCCAGTGCGCCTCGTAGCCGTCGGTCTGCGCCTCGTAAATGCGCAGCGGCTCGCCGTGCCCGGCGGCGGTCCACAGATTTTTTCCCAGGCGCTTGCGGTTGTTGGAAATCAGCGCGTTGGCCGCATCCAGGATATTGCCGTGCGAGCGGTAGTTCTGTTCCAGCCGGATCACGTTCTCCACGTGGAAGTCGCGCTCGAAATCGGCCATGTTGCCGACGTTCGCCCCGCGGAACGCGTAAATCGACTGGTCGTCGTCCCCGACCGCGAAAATCACGCTGCCCGGTCCGGTGAGGAGCTTGAGCCAGCGATACTGCAGCCGGTTGGTGTCCTGGAACTCGTCCACCAGGATATGGCGGAAGCGTCCGCGGTAGTGCTCGCGCAGGATTTCATTTTTCGACAGCAGTTCGAAGCTGCGCAGCAGCAGCTCGGCGAAATCGACCACGCCCTCGCGCTGGCACTGCTCGTCGTAGGCGGCGTGGATTTCGGCGTAACGGCGGCTGAACTCGTCGTAGGCCTCGGCCTCGCTTGCGCGCTTGCCTTCTTCCTTGTTGGCGTTGATGTAATGCTGCACCTGCTTGGCTGCAAAGCGGTCTTCGTCCACGTTCATCGCCTTCAACACCCGCTTCACCAGCGACAGCTGGTCGGCCGAGTCGAAAATCTGAAACAGTTGCGGCAATCCCGCGTCGCGGTGATGCGCGCGCAGCAGGCGGTTGCACAGGCCGTGGAAGGTGCCGACCCACATGCCGCGGGTGGAAATCGGCAACATGGCGGAGATGCGCGTGAGCATTTCCTTCGCCGCCTTGTTGGTAAAGGTGACGGCGAGGATGCCGGCGGGGCTGACGTTGCCGGTCTGGATCAGCCAGGCGATGCGCGTGGTGAGCACGCGCGTCTTGCCCGAGCCCGCGCCCGCCAGGATCAACGCGGATTGGTTCGGCAGGGTGACGGCGGCGAGTTGTTCCGGGTTGAGATTGGCGAGTAGCGACATCGTGCGGCAGGCGTTTTTTTCGAAGCGCGATTCTACCGCAGCGGCGGGTTCGGACCGGCGCGGATTTCGCGGCCGCGGGCTGCTTGGTCGGGATCGGGGTGGCAGCCTTGTATAATGCGCCGATTGTCACACAGCGAAACCTCCATGCAAGCCCAGTACCACGCCGAGACCATCGAACGCGCCGCCCAGCAGCATTGGGACCAGACCCAGGCATTTCAGGCAGTCGAGGCGCCGCCGGGAGAAACGGCCCGCCCGAAATATTATTGCCTGTCGATGTTCCCCTACCCCTCGGGCAAGCTGCACATGGGGCATGTCAGAAACTATACCATCGGCGATGCGCTCACCCGCTTGCATCGCATGCGCGGCTACAACGTGCTGCAACCGATGGGTTGGGACGCGTTCGGGCTGCCGGCCGAGAACGCCGCGATGGCCAACCGCGTGCCTCCGGCCAAGTGGACCTACGACAACATCGCGTACATGAAACGGCAACTTCAGTCGCTGGGCTTCGCCCTGGACTGGTCGCGCGAAGTCACCACCTGCCGGCCCGAGTACTACAAGTGGAACCAGTGGCTGTTCCTGCGCATGCTGGAACAGGGCTTGATGTATCTGAAGACCGGCACGGTCAACTGGGATCCGGTGGACCAGACCGTGCTCGCCAACGAGCAGGTCATCGACGGCCGCGGCTGGCGCACCGGGGCTCTGGTGGAAAAGCGCGAGATCCCGATGTACTACCTGAAGATCACCGCTTACGCCGAAGAGCTGCTCGCCGCGCTAGCCTCCCTGCCCGGCTGGCCCGAGCGGGTGAAGACCATGCAGGCCAACTGGATCGGCAAGAGCCACGGCGTGAATTTCGGCTTTCCCTACGATTTCACTTTCGCCGCAGGCGGAAGCACGGCGCCCCCCTCGCCCTCAGGGAGAGGGGATGGGGGTGAGGGTGGGTTTCCGCTGCGCGGCACCATCAAGGTATTCACCACCCGCGCCGACACCATCATGGGCGTGACCTTCTGCGCCGTGGCGGCAGAGCACGCGCTCGCCACCCATGCCGCCAAAGGCAATCCGCGGCTCGCGGCATTCATCGACGAGTGCAAGCGCAGCGGGGTGCAGGAAGCCGATCTCGCGCTGCAGGAAAAGAAAGGCATGCCCGCGGGCCTTGCCGTGACCCACCCGATATCCGGTGAAAGCATCCCGGTGTGGGTGGGCAATTACGTGCTGATGAGTTACGGCGAAGGCGCGGTGATGGGCGTACCGGGGCATGACGAGCGCGACTACGCGTTCGCGTTGAAGTACAGGTTGCCGATCAAGTGCGTGATCCGCCATCCGGCGGGCGATAGCGTGCCCGAGCCGTGGAAGCCCGACTACGCCGAATACGGCAGTTGCATCAATTCGGGCAAGTACGACGGCCTCGATTACGCGCAGGCGACCGACGCCATCGCCGCCGACCTGCGCGCGCGCGGCCTGGGCGACAAGCAGGTCGTTTGGCGCTTGCGCGACTGGGGCATCTCGCGCCAGCGCTACTGGGGCACGCCGATTCCCATCATCCATTGCGACGGCTGCGGCGCGGTGCCGGTGCCGGACAAGGATTTGCCGGTGACCCTGCCCGAGGATCTGGTGCCCGACGGCTCGGGCAACCCGCTCGCCAGGCACGCGGCGTTTCGCGACTGCGCCTGCCCGCGCTGCGGCAAAAGCGCGCGGCGCGAGACCGATACCATGGACACCTTCGTCGATTCGTCCTGGTATTACATCCGCTATGCCTGCCCGGGCGCGGCGCAGATGGTGGACGAGCGCGTGAATTACTGGCTGCCGGTGGACCAGTACATCGGCGGCATCGAGCATGCCATCCTGCATCTTTTGTATTCGCGCTTCTGGACCAAGGTGATGCGCGACTTGAAGCTGGTCGAGTTCGAGGAGCCGTTCGCGAATCTGCTCACCCAGGGCATGGTGCTGAACGAGATTTACTTCCGCAAGAATGACGCCGGGCGCATCACCTACTACAATCCGGCCGAGATCGAGTGGCAGCTGGACGGCAAGGGTCAGCGCGCGCAGGTCGTGCTCAGGGCCGATGGCATGGCGGTGGAGTCTGGCGGCATCGGCACCATGTCCAAATCGAAGAACAACGGCGTCGACCCGCAGGCCCTGATCGAGACCTACGGTGCCGATACCGCGCGCTTTTTCATGATATTCGCCAGCCCGCCCGAGCAGACGCTCGAATGGTCCGACTCCGGCGTGCAGGGCGCATACCGCTTTCTGAAAAGGCTGTGGGCATACGCTTGCGCGCACCGCAGCGAACTCGGCCAGGGCGCAGGCGGCCGGGCATCGCATCCAACCGACTGGAGCCGGACCCCGGCGCAACTCAAGGAATCGCGCCGCGAGATACACCTGACCCTGAGACAGGCGAACTACGATCTGAACAAGCATCAGTTCAACACCGTCGCCTCGGCCTGCATGAAGATCCTGAATGCGCTGGAACGCGCCTCGGGCGCGGCCAACGGCGATCGCGTGCAGGCTGCGACCGGCGCCGGCGCCCCCGTCAACCCGGCCCTTGCCGAAGGCATGTCGATTCTGCTTAGATTGCTCGCGCCGATCGCGCCGCATATCACCCATGAATTGTGGCGCGAGCTCGGTTACGGCGAGGACATCCTCCACGCACCCTGGCCCGAGCCCGACCCGGCGGCGCTGGAACAGGACGAGATCGAACTGGTGGTGCAGGTGAACGGCAAGCTGCGTGCCAATATCCGTGTCGCCAAGACTGCCGGCAGGGACGCCATCGAAGCCGCCGCAATCGCGAACGAACAAGTGCAGAAATTCGTCGCCGGCCAGAAGGTGAAAAAAATCGTCGTCGTGCCCGGCCGGCTGGTGAACGTGGTAGTTTGAAGGCGTGAGGTTCAATACGTGGCGACTTAGATCGCGCCCCCCGTTGCTGCAGAGTTGCGATGTTGCGCGGACGAAAAACCGTCCGCGCGGATCGTCGATTGCGCACGGATGAAAAGCACATCCGCGCGCAATCGACGATCTTGGATAAGACCTTCACGTTGTGTTTGCTGCTAACCATAACCGTATTTTTTGTACGGATGCGCTTTTTATCCGTACAAAAAATACGGTTGGCGCGCGCAGCGCGCAAGTCCGCGCGTGGCATGCGACGGTATTTCGGATGACGTATATAGGAACATGCATGCGTATTCTGGCAATAGTCGTACTGGGACTCGCGACCGCCGCCTGCGGTTTCCAGCTGCGCGGCCAGGCAAAGCTGCCGTTCGAGACCCTCTACGTCGCCATTCCCGAGATCTCGCCGCTGGGAATCGAGTTGAAGCGCAACATCATCGCCGGCACGCACACCCGGGTGGTGAACGATCCGGCCCAGGCGCAGGCGATTCTCGACCTGGTTTCGGAGGAGCGCGGGAAGAGCATCCTCTCCTTCGACACGGCCGGCCGGGTGCGTGAATTCCAGCTGCGCTATCGCCTGAGCTTCCGCGTTCGCGACGCCCGCGGCCGCGATTACCTGCCGCAAAGCGAAATCCGGGTCACGCGCGACATCTCCTTCGACGACGCGCAGCAGGTGCTGTCCAAGGAATCGGAAGAGCAGCTGCTGTTCCGCGACATGCAAAAAGACGTGGTGGAGCAGATCCTGCGCCGCCTCGCCGCCGCACCCGCGGAGCCGATAAGCTTCGAGCCCGCGGCAAAAGATGCAGCTACGCGCTGAAGAGCTGGAGCGCCACGTCTCGCGCGCTCTGGGCTCGCTCTACGTCATCCACGGCGACGAGCCGCTGCAGTCGCTCGAGGCGGCCGACGCGATCCGCGCCGCAGCCCGCGCCCAGGGCTATGCCGAGCGCGAGGTGCTCGCCGTGGAGCGCGGCTTCGACTGGAGCCTGCTCGCGGCGAGCGCTGCCAGCCTGTCGCTGTTCTCGTCGAAGAAACTGATCGAGCTGCGCATTCCCGGCGGCAAACCCGGCACCGAGGGCGCGGCCGCGATCGTGCAGTACTGCTCCAAGCCCGTCCCGGATGTGCTCACCATCGTGACCCTGCCCAAGCTGGACCGCAGAACCCAGGATACGGCCTGGTTCAAGGCGCTGACGCGCGCGGGCGCGCTGATCAACACGCTCCAGGTGGAGCGCGCGCAATTGCCGCAGTGGATCGCGGCGCGCCTGGCGCGGCAGAAACAAAGAACCGACCGCGAGACGCTGCAATTCCTCGCCGACAGCGTCGAGGGCAATCTGCTCGCCGCACACCAGGAAATCCAGAAACTGGGTCTGTTGTTTCCGCCGGGCGAACTCGCCTTCGATCCGGTGTGCGGCGCCGTGCTCAATGTCGCGCGCTACGACGCATTCAAGCTGAACGAGGCGATGCTCGCGGGCGACAAGTCGCGCCTCGCGCGCATGCTCGACGGCCTCAAAAGCGAAGGCGAGGCCCCGCCCAAGATACTGTGGGTGCTGGCCGAGGAGATCCGCGCCGTGGCCAAGGTGCAGGCCGGCCTGGCCCAGGGCGAGGACTTGCAGCAGCTCTACCGCAACCACCGCGTCTGGGGCAATGTGCGCCAGCAGCTGGTGGGCGAAGCTGCGCGCCGGCTCAAGTCCGCGGCGCTCGCGCAGGCGCTGCGCCACGCCGCGCGCATCGACCGCACGGTCAAGGGCCTCGCCCGCGGGGATGTCTGGGACGAATTGCTGCAACTGTGCCTGCGCTTTGCGCGCTAGCCCGGCGCGCACCGATCGGGTAGCCCTTGAGACGACGGCAACATCTCCCGTAGCATCAGCAGCAGGGGACATTTCTACTTTGCAGAGAATGGGGACATCTCTACTTTGGTTTGACACTAGCCCGGCGCGCGGTTGACCCGTGTCCGCAATTCCATTATCTTAACCCGGGTGCGGCGCTCTCCGATCCAGGCGTAGCTCCGGCCTTCACGCGAGGACGCCATGACCAGATATCTGCTATCCCTAGCCCTAGCATTCAGCCTGTCCGCGACAAGCTCCGCAGCATTTGCCGGCAAGCCCTGCCCCTGGAACGACCAACAGCTCCCGGAAAAATCCAAGGTCTGCAAAGCGGGCACGATTCAGCAGTGCCAGGACGGCCAGTGGGTAAGCCTCGGCATCAAATGCACAGCCAGGTTGCGCGAGGACGACCGCGCCAATGCGGCCGGCGCGCGCCGCTTGCTCGGCGAGCCGAGCCCCGCGCGCGATCGCTTGGTCGCGCGCATCGCGCCAGCGTGTTAGAGGCCCGGTGCGCGGGGACACATCCCCTCATGCTCCGCTAAGTCAGAGGTCGATTCCGCAACCCTGAAACGGTCTCCAAGCTCAGCGCGGATTGCGCCCCCTGGACGCCACGCGCTCCGCGAACACAACATTAGGGCCTGTTGACATTCATCGCATGAGACGCGTTGCCTCCAAATGCGGATGACTGCA
>Ga0156177_1061_pt2 | contig 11189 bp, 7 predicted proteins | sample RifCSPlowO2_12_FD_107830 | JGI IMG/M metagenome (GOLD analysis project Ga0156177, IMG submission 107830) | Betaproteobacteria bacterium RIFCSPLOWO2_12_FULL_64_23
ACGACAAGGAGATTCCTCGCGTTGCCCGGAATGACAATTCTTAGGAATTGTCCTAAACCAGCGCCTTGCTCACGATTTCGGCCACGTCCTTCGACAGTCCCTGCGCATCGCGGATGCGCTCGAGTGCGGCGGCCGCGTGCTGCCTGCGCCCGGCATCGAATTTCCGCCAGCGGTCGAAGGCGCGCGCGATGCGCGCGGCGACCTGCGGATTGAAGGCATCGATCGCGATCACCTGCTCGGCGAGGAAGCGGTAGCCGCCGCCGTCGGCGGCATTAAAGCGCACATGGTTGCCGCCGAAGCCGCGGATCAGCGCGTAGACCTTGTTCGGGTTGCGCATATCGAACGCCGGGTGCGCGAGCAGCGTGCGCACCTCGAATAAGGTGTCGGGCAGGCGCGAGCCCGCCTGCACCGCCAGCCACTTGTCCACCACCAGCGGCTCGTGCTTCCATTTGGCATAGAAGGCATCCAGCGCTTGCGTGCGTTCGGCGCAGTCGCAATTGGCGAGCGCCGCCAGCGCAGCCATGGCATCGGTCATATTGTCGGCGCGCTCGAACTGCGCGAAGGCGAGATCGCGTGACGCGCGGTCGTCGAGTTCCAGCAGATAGCCGAGGCAGAGATTGCCAAGCGCACGCTTGCCCGCCGAGCGCGCGTCCGGGCTGTATGGGCCGGGAACGGCCTGCGCGTGGTAGGTCGCGAGCAACTCCGCGCGCAGGGCTTGCGCCAGATCGCGGCGCAGGCGATTGCGGACCGCATGTATGGCATCGGGATCGACTTCAGCCAATTGCTCGGCGATATAGACTTCGGAGGGCAGGATCAGGGCTTCGGCACCGAACGCGGGATCGCGCGGCGCGTCGGCGAGCACCCGCGCGAAAGCCGCGACGAATGCCTGCGGCGCGGCCGCTTTGCCGGCCGTATTTTCCCCCTGCGCGCGCTGCGCTTCGACGCCGCGCAGGATCAGTCCGAGCGCGAGCCGCTGGCCCGCCTCCCAGCGGTTGAAGGCGTTCGCGTCGTGCGCCATCAGATGCGTGAGTTCGGTTTCGCCATAGTCGTGTTTGACGGTCACCGGCGCGGAAAAATTGCGCAGCAGTGACGGCACCGGCGGCGCCGGCACGTTGACGAACACAAAACGGTGTTGCGGCTGGGTCAGCGACAGCACGCGCGTGATCTCTCCGGCCTGCGGCCCGCCGGCGGGTTGGTCACCACGCAGCCCGCCAGCGGGCCGGTCACCAACCGCTTCTTCGCCCTCAAGTTGCACAGGCATGTCCTCTCCATCCGGCCCCACCAGTCCGAGCGCGAACGGAATGTGAAAAGGCAGCTTGGCCTCCTGCCCCGGCGTGGGCGGGCAGGATTGATTCAGCGTGAGGGCATAACGCCTGGCGGCCGCGTCGTACTTGCCCTGCGCTTCCAGCACCGGCGTGCCCGCCTGCTCGTACCAGCGGCGAAACTGAGTGAGGTCGATGCCGCTCGCGTCCTGCATCGCCTGCACGAAGTCGTCGGTGGTCACTGCCTGACCGTCATGGCGCTCGAAATACAGGTCCATGCCCTTGCGGAACAAGACCGGCCCGAGCAGCGTGTGCTGCATGCGTACGAGTTCCGCCCCCTTCTCGTACACCGTCATGGTGTAGAAATTGCGAATTTCCATGTAGGCGGCCGGGCGCACCGGGTGCGCCATCGGACCGGCGTCCTCGGGGAACTGTGCCGCGCGCAGGCCGCGCACTTCGCCGATGCGCTGCACCGCGCGCGAGTACATGTCGGCACCGTACTCCTGATCGCGGAACACGGTGAGGCCTTCCTTCAGCGACAGCTGAAACCAATCGCGGCAGGTGACGCGGTCGCCGGTCCAGTTGTGGAAATACTCGTGCGCCACCACGCGGTCGATGTTCTGGTAGTCGATGTCGGTGGCGGTGTCGGGCCGGGCGAGCACGTACTTGGTGTTGAAAATATTGAGGCCCTTGTTCTCCATCGCGCCGGAGTTGAAATCGCTCACGGCCACGATCATGTAGCCGTCGAGGTCGAGTTCCAGGCCATACACGTCCTCGTCCCATTTCATCGCGCTCTTCAGGCAGCGCATGGCAAAGCCGCACTGGTCGAGTTTGCCCGGTTCGACATAGACCGCGAGCTTGGCCGAGCGTCCGGAGCGGGTGACGAAGCTGTCCTCCAGCTTCTCCAGCTTCGCCGCCACCATGGCGAAGAGATAGCAGGGTTTGGGAAAAGGATCTTCCCATTTTGCCCAGTGCCGGCCGCCCGCCTCCTCGCCCGCGGCGGCGAGGTTGCCGTTGGACAACAGCACCGGGCATTGCTCCCGGTCCGCATGGATGGTCGTCGTGTAGCGGGCCATCACGTCGGGCCGGTCGATGAACCAGGTGATGCGGCGAAAGCCCTCGGCTTCGCATTGCGTGAAAAACCCGTCGTTCGAGGCGTACAGACCCTCGAGTCTGGTGTTCTGCTTCGGCCGGATGCGCGACACCGTTTCGAGCCTGAACCGCTGCGGCACCTTGGCGATACAAAGGCTCTCCCGGCTGAGTTCGTACTCGCCCTGTGCCAGCGTCCAGCCGTCCAGCGCGACCGACACCAATTCGATCTCCTCGCCGTCGAGCAGCAACGGCGCGCCGGTGTCGGACGCCGCGGGGTTTCTGGCCACCTCCAGGGTCGCGCGCACGAGCGCGTGATCCTCGCGGATGTCGATATCGAGCGCTATGGTCGAGATCAGGAAAGCCGACGGGGTGTAATCCTTCAGATAGATGGTCTTGGGTGCGGGTTCGCGCATGGGGCAGAGTGCGGGGATCGACGGGACGAGCGCCAGTTTACCGGAAGCGCTGCCGGATGCGCCAAAAAGAACTATAGTTAATCAAATAATGCGGTAAGCGGAGCTTCGCATGCGCCGGTTCACCATTCTCCTGATGGCCTTGTTTTGGTCCGTGTGGCTTGCGGCAGCGCCGGCGCCGGTGCTGGTGCTCACGCTCAACGGGGCGATCGGCCCTGCGACCGCCGATTACGTGCACCGCGGCATTGAACACGCGCGCGCGCAAGGTGCGCAGCTGCTGGTGCTGCAGATGGATACCCCGGGCGGCCTGGACACCTCGATGCGCGCCATCATCAAGGACATACTGGCCGCGCCGATGCCGGTCACCGCATTCGTCGCGCCGGGGGGCGCGCGCGCCGCCAGCGCCGGCACCTACATTCTGTACGCCAGCCACATCGCGGCGATGGCGCCGGGCACCAATCTTGGCGCTGCTACCCCGGTGCCGATAGGGGGCACGTTTGGCGCGGGCAAGGATGAGGATCGCAGCGACAGCGAGAAGGGCGAGGCCGGCAAGAAGTCCGCCAAGGGCGGCGGCAAGGCCGGCGGGGTTTCCGCCGACCCGATGACGCGCAAGCACGTGCACGATGCTTCCGCCTACATCCGCGGGCTGGCGCAGATGCGCGGCCGCAATGCCGAATGGGCGGAGCGCGCGGTGCGCGAAGCGGTGAGCCTGTCCTCGGCCGAAGCGCTGGAGCTCAAGGTGATCGATGTCGTGGCGGCGGACGTGCCGCAGCTGCTGCAGCGGCTCGACGGCCGCAGGCTCAAGGTCGCGGGAACCGAGCAGGTGCTCGCGACGGCCGGCGTGGTTGCCACCGCGTTCGAACCCGACTGGCGCACGCGCTTTCTCATGGTCATCACCGACCCGAGCATCGCCTACATTTTGATTCTGCTCGGCATATACGCCCTGGTGTTCGAATTCTCCAACCCGGGGATGGTGTTGCCGGGGGTAGTCGGCGCAATCTGCGTGCTGGTGGCGATGTACGCTTTTCAGATGCTGCCGGTCAACTACGCCGGGCTCGCGCTCATATTGCTGGGCATCGCCTTCATGGTCGCCGAGGCCTTTCTCCCCGCTTTCGGCTCCCTCGGCATAGGCGGGCTGATCGCGTTCGTGATCGGTTCGGTGATCCTGTACGACACCGATATCCCCGGCTACGGGATCCCATTTGCGCTGATCGGCGGCTTTGCCGCGGCCAGTGCCGCCTTCCTGATACTGGTCGTCGGTGTGTTGCTCAAAGCGCAGCGCCGGCCGGTGGTGAGCGGGCGCGAGGAGCTGGTCGGCGCGCCCGGCGAAGTGCTGGAAGATTTCGAGCGCGAAGGCTGGGCCCGCGTGCACAGCGAAACCTGGCGCGTGCGCGCCGCATCGCCGCTCAAGGCCGGCCAGCGCGTGCGCGTCGCGGCAATCGACGGCCTGATGCTGGACGTGGTCGCGGAGTCCGGTGAACGCGATGCGTGAACCATCTGGCGCTGCCGCGTTGCGACTTGCCCAATTCAGGGTTTTCCAAGGAGATTGAATCATGGTGCTCAATTTCGGCTTAGGTGTGGTGATCCTGGTTGTGGCGCTGCTGGCGGCGTCGCTGCGCATCCTGCGCGAGTACGAGCGCGGCGTGGTGTTCCAGCTGGGGCGCTTCTGGAGCGTGAAGGGACCGGGCCTGATTTTTCTGATTCCGGTGGTGCAGCAGATGGTGCGGGTGGACCTGCGCACCGTGGTGTTCGACGTGCCGCCGCAGGATGTGATCACGCGCGACAACGTCTCGGTCAAGGTGAATGCGGTGGTGTACTTTCGCGTGGTCGACCCGCAGAAGGCGATCATCCAGGTGGTCGACTTTCTCGGCGCGACCAGCCAGCTTGCCCAGACGACGCTGCGCGCGGTGCTGGGCAAGCACGAACTGGATGCGCTGTTGGCAGAGCGCGAGAAACTCAACCTCGACATCCAGAAAGTGCTGGACGCCCAGACCGACGCCTGGGGCATCAAGGTGTCCAACGTGGAGATCAAGCACGTGGATCTGAACGAGTCGATGGTGCGCGCCATCGCACGCCAGGCGGAGGCCGAGCGCGAGCGTCGCGCCAAGGTGATTCACGCCGAGGGCGAACTGCAGGCCTCGGAAAAGCTGCTGCAGGCGGCGCAGGTGCTGTCGCGGCAGCCCGAGGCGATGCAGCTGCGCTATCTGCAGACCTTGAGCAATATCGCCGGGGACAAGGCTTCGACCATCGTGTTCCCGGTGCCGATGGATCTGATCACGCCGATGCTGGAGGCGCTCAGGAAGCGCAGCGCGTAAGCGGCAGCCGGTTTCGCCCTCTCTCGCTCCTCAGGCGACGGTCACGTCGCGCGTCGTCCAGCCGACGCGACAGGAACCGACGCGCAGGCTGACCACGCCGCGGCCGCGCACCACCCACGAGACCGTGCGCGTGCCGGTGGTCCCCCGGGTAAGCGCGTAGTAAAGCGCGCCGGAGCCGTCGAACAGGCCGCGGCCCCAGCCGTCGAGATGACCGATCTCGCGATGCGCGAGGTCGGGATCGGCGAGTTCGCATCCGCTGCAGCGGGCGTCCGCCCACAGGGCCTCGTTGTGCGTGAGCGCTTTGGCCGATGCCAGAATGTAGGTGGGCAGGTAGCCGTGGTTGGCGACGGTGACGGTGAGCCGCGTCAGCTCCGGCGACAGCGCCGCAGTCTCGACCGCGTCCAGCGCCACCGCCGGTGCGAGCGCCGCCACCCGCAGGTAGTGCGCCGCTTGCGTCGCGCAGATCCGAGGCATCTCCTCCGGCGGCGGATTCCATAAGCCGACGCGGGGATCGATGCCGCCGACTTCGACCTCGCCCAACTGTGGATGCGCGAACCTGCGCCAAGGACGGATCACCCGACCCGCGTTCTTGTCGCGATCCCATGCCGCGAGCCGCAGCATGTCCGCGCGCGTGAGCTGCACGTAGTTGTCGACGAAACGCTTCTTGCGTTCGAAACCCACCTGCTTGAACAGATCCCAGAGTTCGACGGCGTAGGCGATGGCGCCGCGCTGGTGATACGCGTAGTCGGTGAGATCGCCATGGAGCGGCGTGTCGGGCTCGTAGAGGAATTCCTCGCAACCCGATACCATCGGATAGCCGGTGAGCTCCTCGGCCCAGGCGCCGAGCTGGCGATAGAGCGCCAGATCCTCCTGGTTCATTTTGGTGTCCGGCTGGTCGCCCAGCGGCCGGATGAATACGCCACCGAAGGTGTGCAGGTTGAGCCAGAGAAAGATCTCCGGATGCTGCGTGGCGAACTCGACCACCGCGCGCGACTCGATCTCGCTCAACGGAAACGCGCCCGCGCCCTCCTGCTTCGAATCCGGCGCCCAGAAGAAGGGGAAATTTCGATTGAGGTCGGTCTGGTTATCCGACAGGAAGTGGGGCGTCGGCACGTTGTTGCCGTCGAAATTCTCGATCACGCCCTCGGGATAGACCTTGTAGTACGGCGCGGCGTCGTCGACGGTGCGCGGCAGCAGCAGTCCGGGGAATTCGGCCGACTCGACCATCTCGCCGCCCGCGTCGCGGATCCGCATCGACAACGCGAGCCCGTCGCCATCGACGTCGTCGCAGCGCCAGTACGCGTGAGCCCGCGCCGGCCGCTCGTCGCGGGGCACCGAGCGCACGTAGCGACCGCTCGCGAGGACGGCTTCGGCCCCGTCGGGCGACATCCGCGGCAGGATGTAGAAGCGCACGTCGCGCAAGCGCGCCGCCGCCAGCGCGGACGAGGCCGGACTCGCCGCCTCGCCGTCCTGTCGCAGGTGCAGCCGGAGAATGTCCTCGGCAACGGCCAGGGCGACGCTCGACCCGCACAGTTCGCCCGCATGCATGTTGCCGTCGAGCCAGGCGCTGGGTCGCGGCCGGTCCGGATCGGAACCCAACGTCAGCAGCCAGAGTTCGCGTTCCTCCGGGGTGCGGCCGATCGAGGTCACGCGGCACAGCTCCGGGAACGCGTCGGCCCATGCACGCACCTGCCGCGTGAGTTCGTCGTAGGAGAGGAAGCGTTCGCGGAATCCGAGGGACAGCGCGTCGAGCCGGGCGGCCGGGGCGGCGCTCATGAATTGCCGGCCGGCGCGAGCCCCCGCTGCGGATCCGGGATCCAGGGCGCGGCAAGCATCGGCGCGATCACGGGCTATTTCTTCCAGCTCGTCATGTCGTCGACCTTGACATCGTACTTCGCCATCTTGGCGACGGCATCTTTCTGCGCGTCGACCTCGATGCTCTGGAACGCCTCGGCCAACTTATAGGAGAACTTGGCCAAGTCCACAGGATTGGGCTTGGTTTGCGCGGTGGTGAGCATGACGCGGCCGACCAGTTCGACATAAATCCGAGCGGCGAGTTCTCTTACCGAGGTGGATTCAGGGCCGGGCGGGGTAGCAGGGGCAGTCATGGGGTTCGCCTTCGAGGTGGCCGGAAATACGTATTATGCCGGATAAGCGGTCGCCGGCGCTGCGCGTCACCGCGCTGGGCCCGCGGCGGGCGCAGGCGAGGCGGCGGCGGAAGCGGGGCCTTGGTCCGCGGCAGGGCCGGGCCGGCCGAACGGCGGCCGCGCCAGCCAGATCACCGGTATCAGCGCGAGCAGCAGCCAGCCGCACAGCCAGAAAACATCGTTGGTGGCGAGCATATTGGCCTGCCCGGAGAGCAGCCGGTCGAGCACCGCGTTGACCTGGTCGGGCGGCATGCCGGTCGCGTCCAGGCGCGCGGAGAATACGCTGCTCTGGGGCGAGTAGACGTTGATGTGCTCGGCAAGCTGCGCGCGGTGCAGCGATTCGCGCCGGGTCCAAAGGGCGATCGCGAGCGAAGTGCCGAAGCTGCCGCACATGGTGCGCAGGAAATTCTGCGTGCCGGTGGCCGAGGCCATGCGCTCGGGGGGGATGCCGCCGACATTGATGCTCACCAGCGGCGCGAAAAACATGGCGACGGCCACGCCTTGCAGCAACTGCGGCAGGGCGATGGTGACGAAGTCCGCGCTGGTATTGAACTGCGTGCGCCAGAAAAAGCACACGGCGAACACAATGAAGGCTGTGGTGGCGAAACGGCGCGGGTCGATGTGCTGCAGACCGCGGCCGATCAGCGGCGCCAGCAGCACGGCGAAAATGCCGACGGGCGCGAGCGCATAGCCCGCCCACTGCGCGGTATAGCCCATCTGCGTCTGCAGCCATAGCGACTGGATCACCATGGTGCCGAGAAACACGCCATAGGCGAGGCTCAACGCCAGCGCGCTCATGCCGAAGTTGCGGTGCCGGAACAGTTCCAGGTCCACGATCGGATGCGCGTCGGTGAGCTCCCATACCAGGAACAGGCTGAAGCTCACCACCACGATCACTGCCAGCGCGACGATGAAATTCGAATTCAGCCAGTCGAGCTCGTTGCCCTTGTCCAGCAGCACCTGCAGGCAGCCGACCCAGATCACCAGCAGCGCCAGCCCGATGCGGTCGAGCGGCCTCCTGCGCAGCGGCGTCTCGCGGTCCTTGAGCAGCTGCCAGGTGCCGAATGCGGCGATCGTGCCTATGGGCAGGTTGATGTAAAAAATCCACGACCAGTGCGCGTTATCGGTGATCCAGCCGCCCAGCAGCGGCCCGACGATCGGCGCCACGACCACGGTCATGCCCCAGATGGCGAGTGCCATGCCGCGCTTTTCCGGCGGGTAATTGCCGAGCAGCAGCGCCTGCGACAGCGGCACCATGAAGCCTGCCATGGCTCCCTGCACCACGCGCGCGCTGATCAGCATGGGCAGGGTCCAGGACAGCCCGCACAGCAGCGACGCAAGGGTGAATAACGCGGTCGCGATCGTGAACATGCGCGCCTGGCCGTAGCGGTCGGAGAGCCAGCCGGTGAGCGGCACGGTGATGGCGTTGGCGACGGCGTAGGAAGTGATGACCCAGGCGCCCTGGCTGGTCGCCGCGCCCAGGTCCCCGGTGATCGCCGGCAGGGAAACGTTGGCGATGGTCAGGTCGAGCACCTGCATGAAAGTCGCCATCGCCAGCAGCAGCGTCAGCAGTACCGGCGTCTTATGCTCGGTATAGTGCGCGCTGCCCGGCATGCTGCGTTATATCCGCCGACGACCTAGCGGGCGCCGGATTTCGGTGCGGTGGCCTGATCCGCCTGCCGCGGCAGCCGGCGCGCGGCGCCGCCGCCGTTGGCCTTGATGACCGCGGCGACGCGCTGATCGGCGAGTTCGGCGAGCGAGGCATAGGCCTTGGTCTGGTAGGCGGGCGCGGTGCGCACGGTCCTCGGCCGAAGCTCGCCATCGCGCTCGTGCGTGTCGACATCGACTGTCATCGACAGGCCGAGCTGCAACGGGTGCTGCGCCAATTCGACCGGATCGAGCGCGATGCGCACCGGCACGCGCTGCACCACCTTGATCCAGTTGCCGGTTGCGTTCTGCGGCGGCAGCAGGGCGAAGGCGCTGCCGGTGCCGGCGCCGAATCCGGCGAGGCGCCCGTGGAATTCGACCGCTCTGCCGTAGATGTCGGCCGTGAGTGTCACCGCCTGGCCGGGGCGCAGATTGAGCAGTTGCCGCTCCTTGAAATTCGCGTCCACCCATACCTGGTCGAGCGGAATCACGGCCATCAGCGGCGTGCCGGGTGCGACGCGCTGGCCGACCTGCACGCTGCGCTTGGCGACGATGCCGGAGACCGGCGAGGGCAGGGCGGTGCGCGCGTAGGCCAGATAAGCCTCGCGCAGCCGCGCCGCGGCGCTTTGCACCTCCGGGTGGTTTTCCACGGTGCTGCGATCGACCAGCGTCTTGTGCGCGGCAAGTTGCTGCGCGGCCGCATCCAGCGCAGCCTGGCTGCTCGCCACCGTGTCGCGCGCGTGCTGCAGTTCCTCGGCGGGCAGCGCACCGCTTGCGGCGAGTGGCGCGCGCCGCGCGAGGTCGGCGCGGGCGCGCGCGAGCTCGGTTTCGCGCAGCGCCACGTTTGCAGCGATCTGGGCGGTCGTGGCCATGAGATTACGCACCTGACGTACGCTGCGCGCGAGCGCCGCCTCGGCCAGATCAAGGGCTACGCGGGAATCTGCCTGGTCGAATTCGACCAGCGTCTGGCCCGCCTCGACGTAATCGGTGTCGTCGGCGCCGATGGCGAGCACGGTGCCGGACACCTGCGGCGTGATTTGCACCAGATTGCCGCCGACGTAGGCATCGTCCGTCGATTCGACGTAGCGGGCGACGAGCGCCCAGTAGATCGCATAGCCGACGCCCGCCGCGAGGAACAGGCCGACGAGGAGCGACAGCAGCAGCGTGCGCCGAGCGTTCGGCGGCGTCGCGCCGGCTTTATCGTTGTGATTCATGCAATATCCCCTGTTCTTGCCGCATCAGGACGCGGGCCCGGCGCTCGCGTCCGCAAAGCCGCCGCCGAGCGCGCGGATGAGATTGATCGAGAGTTCCAGTTCGCGTGCGCGCAGGTTCGCGCGCAAACTCTCCTGTTCGAGCAGGGGCGCCTCGGCCGCGAGCAGCTGCAGGTAGCTTGCGATGCCGGCGCGATAACGCGCGGACGCAAGCGCATAGGCATCGCGCGCGGCGGCGAGCGCGCGCTCGAGCTCGACCCGCTGCGCGTCCACCGATCGCAGCGACGCCAGCTGATCGACCACTTCGCGCAAGGCGTCGACGAGCGTCTGGTTGTATTGCTCGACGGCGAGGTCGTAGTCGGCGTCCTTTGCGGCGAGATTGCCGCGCAGGCGCCCGCCGTCGAACAGGGGCAGCCGCAGCGCCGGGCCGAACGCGGGGTTCTCGCTGTGCGCCGTCAGCAGCTTGGCGAAGCTGATGCTCTGCACGCCGACGAGGGCGCTGAGATTGACATTGGGGTAGAACTGGCCCTTTGCGGCATCGATGTCGCGGCGCGCCGACTCCACGCGCCAGCGTTGCGCCACCACGTCCGGCCGCCTGCCGAGCAGGTCCGCGGGCAGCACCGAAGGCAGCGCAATCGGCTGTTCCAGCATGCGCGGGCGCGCGATGGCGAGGCCACGGTCGGGGCCCTGGCCGAGCAGGGCCGCGAGCAGGTTGCGCCCGAGCGCGATCTCCTCCTCCAACTGGGCGATGCGCAGTCTTGCGGCCGGAATCGATCCTTCGGCCTGCTTCAACTCGACCTCCGAGTCGAGTCCCGCGGCGACGCGCTGCTGCGTGAGATCGTACATCGCCTGGCGCTGTGCCAGCGCGGTCTGGGCCAGCGCGAGCTGCTCGAAGCCGCGCCCGAGCTGCACGTAGGCGCGCGCGACGCCGGCCGCGAGCAGCAGCCGCACCGCGTAAGCGTCCACCTCGGCCGAGCGCGCCTGCCCGAGCGCGGCGTCGTGGGCCGCGCGGTTGCGGCCCCACAAGTCGAGCTCGTAGCCGAAGCTCGCCGCGAGCTGGGTCTGCGTGTGCCAGGACCCGGCGATCGGCGGCGGAAAGATGCCG
>Ga0156177_1211_pt1 | contig 11183 bp, 10 predicted proteins | sample RifCSPlowO2_12_FD_107830 | JGI IMG/M metagenome (GOLD analysis project Ga0156177, IMG submission 107830) | Betaproteobacteria bacterium RIFCSPLOWO2_12_FULL_64_23
AGTCTTCGCGCACTGGTACACCGGAGCGCTGCGCATACCCGAAGGAAAGATGATCGAGTACATCCACATGGGCTACGCGAGCACTTACGAGAAAGATCTCATGATTCAGATCGAGAAGGGGGTAGTGACCGGCACCGATGTACGGAACAACGGGACGTCGGAGAATTCAAGTGCCCCGGAGGGATACGGGATTGGCGCGATGACGGTGTTCCCCCGCAAGCGGCCGGATACCGACGGGGAATAGTGAAATGACATGGCAGCACGCCGTCATCGGCTACGCGGCAATCGGCGTGTTCACGTTTATCGTCATGGCCGCGGCGCATTATTTCACTGCTTCCGGAACACCCGAGGCAGGCATATATGATGTCCTCGCAGAGCTCCGCCGGACGCAGAACGAACGCAGCAATCCCGATAGGCCGGTGTGGAAGCGCCGCATTGAATACGCCCTGGAAAAGATCGTGGCCCCGGCGCTGGCCGCATTGTTGGTGGTCGCAGCCTGGCCGCTGGTGATCTGGTGGAAGGCGCGGGAAATCTGGTTTTCGCAAGGAACGGAACCCATCATGGAAAAGGAATTCGCGGTCGAGCGGGAGCATCTGCTCGAGCGGCAGGATCCCGATGCGCTGGAAGCACGGGAGGTCGTGACGGACCCGCTGGGCGCCGTGCCGGGGCTCCCGTTTGGCCATCTCAATCGAGCATGGCTGAACTTCAAGGCCGGGCGGGAGCCCGGGGACTCGATCTGGACGTTCTCGGCGCGATGGAAATTGAAATGGGGAGGCGAAGAAATCCGTGAGGGCTATGCGATCGTCCGCCTTGACGGCATCGGGCCGTATTTCCTGACGATGCGGCGCGTCCTCAAAGACGATTGACCACCGGGGTTGCTCTTCTCTTCAGGCTCATTCCTTGAGCCTGTTGCAACGTACACTCGGTTCCATCACCTCCCGGGCGGAGGTACCCAACATATGGAGACCCGAATGCAATTGATCGACGACACTTTGGCGGCATTGTCGGTCGCAGCACCGCAGAGTTTTTCCAATCTCGCCGTGTATCCGCTCATCGCGCCGGCCGGCCTGGATCCCGACTACCTCGTCCTGGAGCGCGGGTCTCATCCAAAGGAACTTCTGGCGCCGGGTATTCGCGAGTACCGACAAACTTTTTTCAAGCCTTATCGGCTGATTTACCGAATCGTGGGGCAACGCGTCCATGTGTATCTGATCGTCGACGGCCGGCGCGACATGCAGGGGTTGCTGGCGCGGCGCCTGCTCGGGGCTTGACGCACGGGGCCCCGGGTTCGTTCAAGTCCGATCGCACTGTTTCATAGGCGCAGGTTCTTGCCGGAATTGGCGGGCTTGTCCCGCTGTTGGAAGCCCCGGGTTCACCGCGGCAGACTTCGCAACACCACAAATTTTGAGGCAGGTTTCGCCCAGCCCGATGTTTTCAAATTCAGCGCCTGCCCACCCGAAACGCGCCACTCTGGTAAGGTAACACTTCCCTTCGTGGCCGAAGGGGTCTGAACAGCGACTGTCCCGGGCGGAATCGACGCATGCGCCTCAATATCATCAGCCGTACCGGATTGCCGATTTTCGCCGTCGCCGGCCTCATGGCCCTGGCGCTGTGGGGGGCGATCGCCTTTGCGCTGCACAGGGCCGAGCGTGACACCCTGGAAAGGGCGGACGCCGAGGGGCGCAACATCGCGCGCAGCCTGGCAGAGCACGTGGCGTCCTCGGTGCGCGCCATGGACTTCGTGCTGTTGCACCTGCGCGCGGAATGGGTCGAGGGCGTCGTGCCTTTCGCCGACCATGTCGCGCGGCAACAGGAAAACCTGAAGCGTGAGAATGTCTCGCAGGTCGTCGTAACCGACGCGGACGGCCGGGTTGCCTACAGCAGCTTGCCCGGTTTCGACGGCGCCGACGTCTCGGATCGGCATTTTTTCAAGATCTACAAAGAGTCCGGTGAGCGCCGATTGCAGATCGGCGCGCCCATGCATGAACCGGTGCTGAACCAATGGGTGATTAAGTTCACGCGCCCCATCCATGACCGTCGCGGGCGCTTCGCCGGCGTGCTGGCGCTGTTTGTGCCGCCTCCGGCGTTGGAGCGGATTTATGACGACATCGAACTCGGCGACGGGTCGATCATCGCCCTGGTGCGCGCCGACGGGCAGATCGTGGCCCACTCGCGCGATCTCGCCAAGGTCTCGGGCGTATCCCTGGCCGATGCCCCGGGACTCAGTTCGGATGCCGCGCCCAGCGGCGGTTATCGCCGTACGGCCAGGACCGATGGCATCGAGCGCCTGTACCGCTACCAGAAAGTTCCCGGCTACCCGTTGACCATATTCGTCGGGCAGGCGGCGGATACGGTAATGGCCCCCTACCGCACGCAGCGCACAGACCATCTGGTGGCGGGCGTCCTGACTACGGTGTTGTTGCTGGCAGTCGCGCTATTGCTCGCATACAAGCGCCGCGATCAGCAGGAGGCCGGGCGAGCGCTGCAGGAGCAGATCGCGCACCTGCAACTCGTCTACGACACATCCAGCGCCGCAATCTTCAACGTCGATACGCAGGGGGTGATTACCCACGCCAACCGGCGCATGGCGGAACTGTTCGCGCTGCCGCTCGAGAACCTGATCGGCAGCGCGTACCCGAGTCATGTGCATGGGGACGAGCGCGAGACGGAAAGGCAGGCGATGTTCGCGCTGAGGGACGGAAAAATGACCACGCTGGATCGGGAGCGCCGCTATCGGCGCGGCGATGGAAGCGAATTCTGGGGACATATCACCGGGCGGCAGATCGTTGACGCCGGTGGCAACGTCACCGGCCTGGTCGGCGTGATCGTGGACATCACCGCGCGCCAGCGGGCGGAGGAGCAAATCCGCAAGCTCAACCAGGACCTCGGGCGGCGTGTGGACGAGCGCACGACCGAACTGAGCGCCGCCAACGCTGCCCTGCAGGCCGAGATCAAGGAGCGCCGGCTGGCCGAAACGGCGGCATTGAGCCTTGCGCATCGTTTGCGGAACATGACGCGCCGTCTGGGGGAAGCGCAGGAGGTGGAGCGGCGGCGGCTGGCGGCGGAGCTTCACGACGGGGTATGCTCCAACCTGGCGGCCATCGGCCTCAACCTCGCGCTTCTGCAAAAACAGCTGCAGCACAGCGATGCCGCCAGCATCGAGTCGCGCTTGTCCGGTCTCATCGCGCAGATCGACGAGGCCAAGGCCAACGCCAAGGACATCAGCGTCGACCTGCGTCCCCTGTTGCTGGAGGACCGCGACCTGTTCTCCGCGCTGGAAGAATACGCGCGCAAATTCGAGGGCAGCACCGGCATCGCGGTCGAAGTGAAGGGCGCGAATTCGGAGAGGCTGATGCCGGCGGAGAAGAAAATAGCCTTGTTCCGCATCGCGCAGGAAGCCCTTACGAATTGCGCCAAGCACGCGCGGGCGAGCAGCGTCGCGATCGAATTCGACGGCGACGCCGATCATCTGCGATTGAGCGTCGCCGACAACGGCGTTGGCATCGACTTGGCCGGCATCAACGGCAAAGATCTGGGGCTGGGGCTGCTGTCGATGCAGGAAAGAGCCGAGGCCATCGGCGGCCGGTGGCAGATTGATTCGGCACCCGGAAAAGGAACGCGGGTAATTGTCAGCGTCGGTGCAGCCCGGCTCTAACTGCGCCGGCCTCCGACCGGCAGACCGCGCCGGCTTGCTTCGATGACGGCCTGCGCCCGGCTGCTGACATCGAGCGCACGAAAGACGGCGATGACGTGGTTCTTGACCGTGCCTTCGGCCATCCCGAGCTCGCGGCAGATTTGTTTGTTGGTCATGCCGCGCAACAGGCAGGCGAGCACGTCCAGTTGTCTCGGCGAGAGCCCCAGAGCTGCCATCCCTTGCAGCGCGGCCGGGGCGGCTCCGGCGTTGCCGGCGGGTTCGGCTTGCGCGGTGCTGCCGACGGTCGTCGGCAGCACGATGTTTCCCTTGAGTGCGTGCTCCAGAAACTTCGCCAGCAAGTCCGTAGGCGAGGACTTGCAAATGTATCCGGTTGCGCCGCGCTCCAGCGCGTCTATGACCGTGGCGCGTGTGTCGTCAGAGGACAGCACCACCACCGGCAGCGACGGAAACCTGACTTTGAGTTCGGGCAGCAGTTCCAATCCGCTCATGCCGGGCATGTGCAGATCCAGCAGGATCAGTTCGATGTCCGCATGCCGTTCAAGCAGTTGCAGCGCTTCGCTTGCGTTGCCGGCCTCGACGATGCCGATATTGCGGTCCAGCTCCTTCGCGATATAGGTCACCGCCGCGCGGATCGGCGGATGGTCGTCGCATATCAGAAGCTTGGTGCAGGACATCCCGAACCGGGTCGTCGCTGAAGCATTGCGGTTGCAATTACGTCAGGTTCGCGACCGCGAACGCCACCAGCGCGCACGCGCCGATCGTCATGAAGCACAAATCCCGCAGGTTTCTCCATTCGGGAGGGGTCACCCCTCCTTTCTTCCTGCGCATCATGTTCCATTCGTAGAAGATCAAGAGCAGCCCGAGGCCGGCGGTGATCAGCACCGATTTCACTATCAGAGTCATGTATTTCCCCTTTTCTCGACATCCGGTCAAATTTTCATCGGCAAGATTACCATTTGCATGCCGTGCAGGTGCAGGCGGCGCTGGATCGACAGGGCCGCCTCGTTGTGCAGCAGGCGGATGAGCCAGTTTTCGTGCTCGAAGACGAGTTTGCTGGCGAAGAAGATGCAGTTCGGAAATTCCTCACGCACCTGGTCGGCGAGTTTGGCCGCCTCGTCTATCGGATCGGTGCCGAAGGCGAGATAGGATTTCGCCGCCCAACCCTTGCTGTTGCAGAAATTGACGAAATAGGTGAGGGCGACATTGGCTTCCATTTGCATCAGCTTCATGTCTTCGCTGCCGCCGTAGCTGTGCGCATCGACCGTGCGCGCGTTGACGAAAATGAAATTGCGGAAATGATGCGGGAACATGCGCTGCACCCAGAGCAATGCGTGCAATCCGCCGCCGCGGCTCGATCCCACGAGAAACACCGCCGTCGGCAGGGATGGATCGGGCTTGGGCGGGTCGGCGACGCTGCCGAAGGGCTGATTGGCGAATATTTCATCGACCTTGCGGATCTGCACCTTGGCCCAGCTGTAGTGGTTGCGTATGGTGAGGCAGATGCCGATGATGGCGGCGATGATCAGCGCCGTGAGCCATCCGCCTTCGGCGAATTTCTCCACCAGCAGCATCACCAGGATCACCGAGCACACGAGGAAGCCGGCCGCCGACAAGGCGAGGCGCGCGATCCATTTGCCCTGTTCGCCGCGATGCCGCCACCAGTAGACGCACAGTCCGAACAAAGAGATGGCGAAAGTCAGAAATACGCTGACGCTGTACAGGATGACCAGCAGCGACACGCTGCCGCCGGTCCAGATCAGGATGCCGAGCGCTGCCAGGCCCATCACCAGGATGCCGTTTTCGGTCACGAGCCGCGTCGACAGATAGCGAAACTTGTGCGGCACCCAGGAGTCCGCGGCCATGTTCGAGAGCACCGCCGGACCGCCGAGAAAGCCGGTGTTGGCGGCGACGAACAAGAGCCCCCCCTCAAGCGCCAGCACCGTCCATAGCGCCGTCTTGTTGACCCAGGGATCCCATCCCAGGCTCTGGATGACGGAGCCGAACACCACCGCGTTCAGCGTCTGGCCTTCCACCGGTTTCGCCTCCCACAGCAGGTACAGCAGGATGATGCCGCCGGCGGTGAAGGCGAGCGACAGCGCCATGTAGAGCATGGTGATTTTGCCGGTCCGGACGCGCGGTTCGGCCAGCACGTTGACGTTGTTCGAAACCGCTTCCAGCCCGGTATAGGTTCCGCCTCCCTGGGAGTAGGCGAGCAGCATGAGCGCGGCAACCTGCGCCCAGCCCAGTTGCCCTGCGAGCGACGAGGTTTCCCGCAGCGTGGCCGGAATCAGCTGCGGCAAATAGTTCGCATGCGCGCCGATGCCGTAGATAATCAGAAACGCGTGAGTGAGGATGAAGCCGAGAAAAATCGGCAGCAGCACCTTGATCACTTCTTTCATGCCGCGCAGGTTAAGCGCGATGAGCAGGCTAATCAGACCGATACCGGCGGCGAGTTTGTGCTCCTGAAAGGCGAGCGGGAGCAGGCTGAACAGCGCGTCCACGCCGCTGGCGATGGAAATGGCGATGGTGAGCACGTAATCCAGCACCAGCGCGGCGCCGGAGGCCAGCCCGGCATACGGACCGATGAGCTTGGTCGCGACCCGGTAGCCGCCGCCGCCGGTCGGAAACAACTCGATGACCTGGTTGTAGGCCAGCGCGATGATGAATACGGTGACCGCCGTGGCCAGGGCCAGGTAAAGGCCGAGATCGGTATGTTCGCCGAGCGCGCGGAACGATTGCTCCGGGCCGTAGTTGGAGGAAGAAATGCCGTCGGCGCCTAGACCCACCCAGGCGAAAAACGCCACCAGCGCGATGTTGTGGCGCGTTTCCTTGCTCAGCGGATCCAGGGGCGCGCCGATGACCTTGGTGCGCAATTCGGTATATAGGGACATGCTGCGGCGATTCAGAGTGACTGGCTGGGCCCGAGTTGTTTCTCGATGCGCCGGGCGAAAACCGTCATTTCCTTCGCCGCCTGCTTGTCGCCCTTCTTCTCCGCCACGGCGATGCCCTGGCGGTAGGCAGCTAACGCCGCCTGCGGCTGTCCGATTTCGGCGAACGCCCTGCCAAGCAGCTTCCATGCCGCCGAATAGGCCGGATCCCGGGCCACCGCCTGGCTCAACTGCAACTGCGCATTGTGCGCATCGCCGCTCTTCAGATACTCGTTGCCGAGGGAAAAACGCAACAGCGCGCCGTCGCGTGGCGTGCCGATCAGTTTTTCCAGGTTGGCGATGACGGCTGAGGTCATTGTAAGATTCGGCTATCGCGGGAGACAATCCGCGATTGGGTCGCAATTATAGGCCTGTTTTGCGCACTCATCTTTCGGGGCTGTTTCAGGATGACTGAAACAGCCCTGACTTAGGGGAGCATGAGGGGATGCGCCCCGAAGGAAGTCCCCTCGGGGGATATCCCCTCATCTTGTAACAGACTTCCAGGGATGCAGAACCATGTCCAAATCCGTAATATCGACGCCTCAAGCACCCAGCGCCATCGGCACCTATTCGCAGGCGGTGCGCTGCGGCGATACGATCTATCTCTCGGGCCAGATCGGCCTCGATCCCAAAACCATGCAGCTGGTCGAGGGCATCGATGCGCAGGTGCGGCGCGTGTTCGACAATCTGCAGGCGGTGGCCGCGGCCGCCGGCGGGTCGCTGGACGACGCCGCCAAGCTGACGATCTACCTCACCGATCTCGCGCATTTCGCCAGGGTCAACGAAATCATGGCCGCTTATTTCAAACAACCCTATCCGGCGCGCGCGGCAATCGGCGTCGCGTCGCTGCCGCGCGGCGCGCTCGTCGAAGCCGATGCGATACTGGTGATCGGCTGAGCTTCGGGCGGTGAAGCCGGAGCGCAAAAGCGCATTTCAGAATGACACCGTCGATAATTGTCATAGATTCCGAGGCCATTGGCCTCGGAATGACCGCTGATTTTTCCAATGGCCACTAAGTCAGCGCCTTCGCTGAAGGCGAAGCTGGAAAAACTCTGTATCCACAGCCAGTTCGATCTGGTGCTGCACCTGCCGCTGCGCTATGAGGATGAAACAAGGATTACGCCCATTGCGCAAGCGCGCGAAGGCGCGCCGGTGCAGGTGGAAGGCAGGGTGATCGAGAGTCAGATCGCGTACCGGCCGCGGCGCCAGCTGGTGTGCAAGATCGAGGACGCGAGCGGCCTGCTGTACATGCGCTTTCTCAATTTCTACGGCAGCCAGGCGAAAGCGCTCGCACCCGGGGCGCTGGTGCGCGCCTTCGGCGAGGCGCGCCCGGGCTTTTTCGGCGCCGAAATGGTCCACCCGCGCTATCGCATCGTGCGCGCGGACACGCCGCTGCCCGAGGCGCTGACGCCGATCTATCCGACCACGGCCGGGTTGCCGCAGGCGGCGTTGCGCCGCCTGATCGGGCAGGCCCTGGCGCAATGCGAACTCGATGAAACCCTGCCGCCGGAGATCAGCGGGCGCTTCGGCATGCCCGCGTTTCGCGACGCCATCGACGCCTTGCACCGGCCGCGTCCCGGCGACGACGCGCGCGCGCTCACCGGGCGCACCCATCCCGCGTGGCGGCGCATGAAGCTGGAAGAGTTGCTGGCGCAGCAGCTGTCGATGCGCCTGCATTATCGCGAGCGCAAGCGCAAGACGGCGCCCGCGCTGGGCCGGGCTGGCGCGCTGACAACGGGCCTGCTCAAGCACCTGCCGTTCCGGCTGACGCGCGCGCAAAGCCGCGCTTGGGCCGAAATCGAAAGCGATCTCGGGGAGGCTCATCCGATGCACCGCCTGTTGCAGGGCGATGTCGGCAGCGGCAAGACCGTGGTGGCGGCGCTGGCGGCGCTGCGCGCGGTGGAAAACGGCTTGCAGGCGGCGGTGATGGCGCCCACCGAAATCCTGGCCGAGCAGCATTTCCGCAAATTCTCCGAATGGCTCGCTCCCCTGGGGGTGCAGCTCACCTGGCTTTCGGGCAGCCAGAAAAAGAAACAGCGCGCCGCGGCTGCGGCGGACATCGCCTCGGGCGTGACCCGGGTGGCGGTGGGCACGCATGCGCTGTTCCAGGAAGGCATCGGCTTTCAGTCGCTCGGCCTGGCGATCGTCGACGAGCAGCACCGTTTCGGCGTCGAGCAGCGCCTGGCGCTGCGCGCCAAGGGTTTGGGCAAGGCGGGCGCGGGCGGCGGCGGCGCGGGCGGCGTGGAGCCGCACCAGCTGATGATGAGCGCCACGCCCATCCCGCGCACGCTGTCGATGAGCTATTACGCCGATCTGGACGTGTCGCTGATCGACGAGCTGCCGCCGGGAAGAAAGCCGGTCACGACCAAACTGATCGCCGCCGAGCGCCGCGACGAGGTGCTGGCGCGGGTGCGCGACGCCTGCCGCGCCGGGCGCCAGGCCTACTGGGTCTGTCCGCTGATCGACGACAACGGCGTCGCGGCGGAAGTCCCTGCGGACCAGGCGCGCGCGCACGGGCGGCGCCCGGGCCGCAGGCAAGCCGAGGCGCTGCAGTTGCAGACCGTGCTCGATACCCACGCGCGCCTCGCCGTGGAATTCGCCGATCTCAGGGTGGGGCTGGTGCACGGGCGGCTTCCGGGCCCGGACAAGGCCGCAGTGATGGCGGAGTTCGCCGCCGGCAAAATCCAGCTGCTGGTTGCGACCACGGTGATCGAGGTCGGCGTCGACGTGTCCAATGCCTCGCTCATGATCATCGAGCACGCCGAACGCTTTGGCCTGGCGCAACTGCACCAGTTGCGCGGCCGGGTGGGGCGCGGCACGGACGACAGTGCGTGTATCCTGCTCTACCAGAAGCCGCTCGGGGATGCCGCGCGCGCCCGGCTCAAGGTGGTGTACGAAACCGGCGATGGTTTCGAAATCGCGCGCCGCGATCTGCTGCTGCGCGGACCGGGGGAGTATCTGGGCGTGCGCCAGAGCGGCGCGCCGCTGCTGCGGTTCGCCGATCTCGAGCTCGATGTCGACCTGCTCGAGGCGGCGCGCGATCTGGCGCCGCAAATGTTGCGACTGCACCCGGAGCAGGCGCGGCGGCACCTGGCGCGCTGGCTGGCGGGAAAAAGCGAGCTGATGAAGGTGTAACAAAATGAACCTCGCGCAGATCACGCAGCGGCTCACGCTCTACGAAAAGCTGATGCGGCTGGACAAGCCGATCGGCACGCTGCTGCTGTTGTGGCCGACGCTGTGGGGGCTGTGGATCGCCTCGGGCGGCCGGCCGGGATGGATGATGGTCTGGATATTCTGCCTCGGCACGCTGTTGATGCGCTCGGCCGGCTGCGTCATGAACGACCTCGCGGACCGCAATTTCGACGCGCACGTCAAGCGCACCCGGGACCGTCCGCTCGCCGCCGGTCTGGTGAGCGTGAAAGAAGCGCTCTGGCTGGCCGCGGCTTTGACCCTCGCCGCCTTCTTTCTGGTGCTTGCCCTCAACCGGCTCACGATCGGGCTGTCGTTTGTCGCGCTCGCGCTCGCCGCCTCCTATCCGTTCACCAAGCGCTTTGTCGCGGTGCCGCAGGCTTACCTGGGCGTGACCTTCGGTTTCGGCATCCCGATGGCGTTCGCGGCCGTGTCCGGCATTTTGCTGGCGCTATGCTGGTGGCTGCTGCTGGCGAATATTTTCTGGGTCCTCGCCTACGACACGGAGTATGCGATGGTCGACCGCGACGACGACCTCAAGATCGGCATCAGGACATCGGCCATCCTGTTCGGACACTACGACGTCGCCGCGGTGATGCTGTGCTATGCGGCCATGCTCGCGGTATTCGTGATCATCGGCATGAAACTTCACTTCGGCCTGTATTACTATCTGGGTCTGGTTGCGGCGGGCTTCATCATGCTGTATCACTACAGCCTGATACGCGAGCGCCGGCGCGAGGGTTGCTTCAAGGCTTTTTTGCACAACAACTGGGTCGGCGGGGTGATTTTTGCCGGCATCGCGGCGAATTACGTTTGGCGTTAACGGGACGTTCATTCATGCGCTACAAGGATCTGCGCGACTTCATCGCGCAACTGGAACACCTGGGCGAATTGAAGCGCGTCGCGGTCGAGGTCGATCCGCGCCTGGAGATGACCGAGGTGTGCGACCGCGTGCTCAAGGCCGGCGGCCCCGCGATCCTGTTCGAAAATCCCAAGGGCTTCGATGGAGCGCAGGGCCGGCCGCGCATTCCCGTGCTGGGGAATCTGTTCGGCACGCCGCGGCGCGTCGCGCTCGGCATGGGCGAGGAATCGGTGGAGGCGCTGCGCGAAGTGGGCAAGCTGCTCGCGTATCTGAAGGAGCCGGATCCGCCCAAGGGACTGAAGGACGCCTGGGACAAGCTGCCGGTGCTGAAGCAGGTGCTCAACATGGCGCCGAAGCTGCTCGATAGCGCGCCCTGCCAGGAAATCGTGTGGGAGGGCAAGGACGTCGATCTTTCCAGGCTGCCGATCCAGACCTGCTGGCCGGGCGATGCCGGGCCGCTGATCACCTGGGGCCTCACGGTCACGCGCGGGCCGCTGAAAACCCGGCAGAACCTGGGCATCTACCGCCAGCAGGTGATCGCGCCGAACAA
>Ga0156177_1212_pt3 | contig 11089 bp, 7 predicted proteins | sample RifCSPlowO2_12_FD_107830 | JGI IMG/M metagenome (GOLD analysis project Ga0156177, IMG submission 107830) | Betaproteobacteria bacterium RIFCSPLOWO2_12_FULL_64_23
TCATTTTCGGCGCGGTGGGGAACAAGACCAACTTCTGCACCATGGGCGCGGTGTCCGACCTGGTCAACATGGGCGATTGGGGGCGCATGCGCATGTGGCTGCTCGCGATCGCGGTGGCGATCCTGGGCGCGAGCGCGCTGCAGCTCGCCGGCGTGGTCGAGTTGTCCAAGTCGATTTACATGGGTCCGAATTTCGTGTGGCTGTCCTACCTCGTCGGCGGCTTCGTCTTTGGCGTCGGCATGACCCTGGGATCGGGCTGCGGCAGCAAGACCCTGATCCGCATCGGCGGCGGCAGTCTGAAGTCGCTGGTAGTGTTCGTGTTCCTCGGCATCGCCGCCTACGTCACGCTGCGTGGCCTGTTCGGGGCGTTCCGCGTGGCCGTGCTCGATCCGGTTTCGGTCACGCTGTCCAGCGGGCAGGACCTGCCTTCGCTGTTGGCCAAGGCGTTCGGCGCGGACAAGAAGACCATGCTCATGCTCGCGAGCGCAATTGTGGCGGGTCTGCTGCTGCTGTTCGTGTTCAAGGATCGCGAATTCCGCGGCAACTTCGACGGTATCCTCGGTGGCGTGACCGTGGGCCTGGTGGTGGTCGGCGGCTGGTACGTGAGCGGCAAGCTGGGCTATCTGGCGGAACACCCAGACACGCTGCAGGAGGCTTTCCTCGCCACCAACAGCGGGCGCCTGGAATCGCTCTCTTTCGTCGCGCCGCAGGCCTATACGCTGGAACTGCTCATGTTCTGGACCGACAAGAGCAAAATCGTCACCTTCGGCATCGCCACCGCTATCGGCGTCATCGCGGGCTCCGCCGCATATGCGCTGGCGAGCGGGAATTTCCGCTGGGAGGGCTTCCGCGATGCCGGGGACACCGCCAATCACATGATCGGCGGCGTGCTCATGGGCTTTGGCGGCGTGACTGCCATGGGCTGCACCGTCGGGCAGGGCATCACCGGTTTTTCCACACTGGCGCTGGGCTCCATGCTCACCTTCTTTTCCATCGTCGCCGGCTCGGCCCTGACGATGAAATGGCAATACGCGCGCATGCTGCGGGAAGCATGAGTTTTTTTTGCCGGCTGAGCGGATTATTGCTGAAATAGAGGCGAATTCAGGCGCAACAAACCCGGATTTCGTTGACACATGCACCCCCGGCAAATTAGAATCTCGCCTCTTTTCGGGTCGTTAGCTCAGCCGGTAGAGCAGCGGACTTTTAATCCGTTGGTCGCCAGTTCGAATCTGGCACGGCCTACCAAAAGTTCAGGCGGATTGGCGCTGTCAAGACCTATTCGCTTTTTGGGGCGTTAGCTCAGCTGGTAGAGCAGCTGACTCTTAATCAGTTGGTCGCAGGTTCGACCCCTGCACGCCCTACCAATTATCGGACCGCGAGGTGCCGGTTGCTCGCTCGTGGGCAGGTTGTGACGCAACTTTGCCGCTCAGCGATTCTGCTTTACGGCTTCCCGCGCATGGGCCTTCCTACGCCGCAGAATTGACGGCATTTTTTCCTGGTTGTCCCGCTGTTTGATCTAGGTCAAGACGTCCCGGGACTCGCGGGAAGATACTTGCTTCGTCCCATTGGCGGAATACGCATTGAATGGCATCAGTTTGAATCATCGGTCCGGGGAATCGGCACGCCCGCCCGCGCGCGTCGCGGGTGCGGGGAAATGTCTTGGATTGAATCTGGTCAAGCCGAGGGCAGGTCCTGGAAAACCCGTCAGCACCGCGGAAGAAGTCGGCCCGGCGGATACCACCAAATTCCCGCTACCCGATAGGTCAGCCGGCTCAGGCGGGCCGACATGAAGGCGAATGCAATGTCCAATTTCGAAATCGTGGCACGGGAGGATTTCTCCGATGTCACCTACCTGCTCGAGGTGCGCCATCCGCTGATGTCCAAGGCGGCGAAGCCGGGCCAATTCGTGGTCGTCATGCTGAACGAGCAGGGCGAGCGCATCCCGCTGACCATCGCCGATTTCGACCGCAACAAGGGAACGATCACGCTGGTGATCCAGGCGGTGGGCAAGACGACCAGGCAAATGCAGCTCGAATGCCGGGTCGGCACATCGCTCTACGCGATGGTCGGCCCGATGGGCATGCCCAGCCCGATCAGCCATGCGAAGAAGGTGGTGTGCGTGGGCGGCGGCCTGGGCGTGGCGCCGATCTTTCCCCAGGCGCGCGGCTTCAAGGAGGCCGGCGCTTACGTGATCGCGATTCTCGGTTTTCGCACCAAGGACCTCATTTTCTGGGAAGGCAAGTTTCGCGCCTGCTGCGACGAACTCATCCTGTGTACCAACGACGGCTCGGCCGGGATGAAAGGCATGATCACCGACGGCATCAAGGTCGCCCTGGCGGGGCACTCGAACATCGAAGAGGTCGTCGCGATCGGCCCGCCGGTAATGATGAAGGCCTGCGCCGAGGCGACGCGCGCGCACAAGATCAAGACCATGGTGAGTGTCAATCCGATCATGGTCGACGGCACCGGGATGTGCGGCGGCTGCCGCGTGAAGGTTGGCGATCAGGTGAAATTCGCCTGCGTCGACGGGCCGGACTTTGACGGCCACCTGGTCGATTTCGACGACCTGATGACGCGCCTGCAGCGCTATACCAAGGACGAGAAGGTCGCCCACGAGCGCTGGTCGGAAAGCTGCCGCATGACCAGGCAGGTCGGCCCGAGCGCGCTCGACGCGCTGGCGCGGGTCCGCGCCCCGCAAAGCGAGTTGCTCGAGCTGCCTGATCCGTTCGAGGACGCGCCGGGAGGCTAGATCGGTTTGATGGTCGCGGCATTGCGCGCCAAAGGGGTGGTCCCCGAATGTGCACATAGTCGCTTGAGGATAGCGAGATGGCAAAGAAGAAGACGATACGTACCATACCCCAGGAACGCACGCCGATGCGCGAGCAGGATCCGCAGTTGCGCGCCAAGAACTTCGAGGAGGTTGCCTGCGGCTACAGCCTGGAGGACGCGTTGCGCGAGTCCGAGCGTTGCCTGATGTGCCCGGACGAGCCCTGCATCGCCGGCTGCCCGGTGGGCATCGATATCCCCGGTTTCATCCAGAAGATAGGCGAAAAGAATCTGCGCGGCGCCTACGATATCCTGACCGATACTAATCTGTTGCCGTCCATTTGCGGCCGGGTGTGTCCGCAGGAAACCCAGTGCGAAGGCGTGTGCACCGTGGGCGAGTCGCTCGAAGCGGTCGCGATCGGGCGCCTCGAGCGCTTTGTCGGCGACAACGCGATCAAGGAGGGCTGGGTCAACATTCCGTATATCGAACCGAACCGGTTCCGCGTCGGGATCGTCGGTTCAGGCCCGGCCGGCATGGCCTGCGCGGCGGACATGGCCAAGGCCGGGTGCGAGGTCACCGTGTACGAAGCCTTCCACCAGCCGGGCGGGGTATTGCGCTACGGCATCCCCGATTTCCGCCTGCCCAATGCGGTGATCGATGCCGAGATCGATAACCTGAAAAAATTCGGGGTGAAGTTCGAATGCAACACCCTGGTCGGCCGCCTGTTCACCATCGAGCAGATGATCGACGAGATGGGCTTCCATGCGGTGTTCGTCGGCGTCGGCGCCGGCTATCCGACCATGCTCAACATCCCCGGGGATTCGCTGAACGGCGTGCTGTCGGCGAATGAGTTGCTGACGCGCTGCAACCTGATGCGCGCCAGGGATTTTCCGAACTTCGACACGCCAGTGCCGATAGGCAAGCGCGTCGCCGTCGTCGGCGCGGGCAACACGGCGATGGACGCGATGCGCGTTTCAATTCGCCTCGGCGCGGAGAAGGTGTACTGCATTTACCGCCGTTCGCGCACCGAGGCCCCGGCGCGGGCCGAGGAAGTCCATCACGCCGAGCAGGAAGGGGTGGAATTCCACTGGCTCACCAACCCGGTGTCGGTCTCAGACGACGGCAAGGGCAGCGTGCGCGGCATGCGCTGCGTGCGCATGGAGCTGGGCGAACCGGACGATTCGGGCAGGCGCCGCCCGGTGCCGGTCGCGGGCAGCGAATTCGATTTCGAGACCGATCTGATCGTGTACGCGATCGGCACCAATGCGAACCCGATCATGGGCCAGACCTCCAAGCTCAAGCTGAACAAATGGGGTTACATCGGCGCCGACGAGCACCTCGCCACTTCGGTGGCGGGCGTGTTTGCCGGCGGCGACATCGTCACCGGCGCGGCGACCGTGATCGAGGCCATGGGCGCCGGCCGCAAGGCGGCAGCCAGCATGAAGACCTATCTCGGGATTCGCGATCCCGAACTTCCCTATCTCAGCGCGGAAGGGGGCGGCGCCGGTACGTTATTCGGCATCGACACGAGGGAGCGGAATTTCGCGCGCGTGCGCGTCGCCTAGACCAGGCGGCGCAGGCGCCCAACAGCAGCTACGGAAAAAACATGAACGAAATGACGATCCAGAAATCGATGAAAAAGCCCGGCAACAAGGCCCAATCGCCCGCGGGCGGGAAAGCGGCGATCAAGCTGAAAGAGCACATTGTCGAAATCATCAGCGATTCCGGCGAGGGCGCGCAAAAGTGCGGCCAGTCACTGGGCGCAATAGCGGCGCAGATGGGCAACGGCATCTGGACCACGGAAATCATCCCGGCCGAAATCCGCCCGCCGGCGCGCAGCGTCGCCGGCGCCAGCGGCAATCGCATTCGCATCGGCTCCGGGTACATCACCAACGGCGGCGACGAGACCGACCTGGTGGTGGCGTTCAACGAGCAGGTGCTGCTCGGTCGGGTGCGGGCGAAAGAGCTCAAACCGGACTGCATCATCCTCCTGGAAAACATGTGGCGCAGCCACTCCGACCCGAAGGTCGCGGACTCCTACATCGAGACCTACGGCCGGCTGGTGGCGGCGGGTTACAAGGTGTACGAAATTCCGATGGAGCAGGAGTGCCTCAAGCTGGTCGCGGATGCGCGGCGCGGCAAGAACATGTTCGCCTTGGGCATGCTGTGTCACCTCTACAGCCTGGAGCTGAAGCTGGCGGCGGAGCAGATTGTGCTCGCTTTCGGCAAGAAGGACCAAAGCGTGGTCGATGCGAACATCCAGCTGCTCGAAGCGGGTCACAAATGGGCGGCGGCCAATCTCGATTTCTGCTACAGCATTCCGGCGCTGCGCGCGACCGAGCCGCAGATCGTGGTCAACGGCAATACGGCGCTGGCGCTGGGGGTGCTCGCCTCGGGGATGGAAATCTGCGCCATGTACCCGATCACGCCCGCGACCTCGGCCTCGCACTATCTGTCCGAAGTATTCGAGAACGTCGGCGGAATAGTGCACCAGGCCGAGGACGAGATCGCGGCCTGTGCTTTCGCCATCGGTGCCTCCTACGCCAGCAAGTGCACGGTCACCATCACTTCGGGCCCCGGCTATTCGCTGAAGCAGGAGGCGATCGGGCTGGCGGTCATGGGCGAGATTCCGCTGGTGGTGGTGAACGTCCAGCGCGGCGGCCCCAGCACCGGCCAGCCGACCAAGATGGAGCAGGGCGATCTCATGACCGCGATTTTCGGCAGCCACGGCGACGCGCCGAAGGTGGTGATGGCACCGGGCACCATCGAGGAGTGCTTCTACTCGATTATCACCGCGCGCAAGATCGCCGAGACCTTCAACATGGTGGTCGTGGTCCTCACCGACGCCGGTCTGGCGACTTCGCAACAGCCCTTCCCGCGGCCGAAGTTCAGCGAAACCTGGATGGCGCCACCGGTCGACCAGAGCCCGGTCCCCGAAGGAGCCAGGCCCTACGACTGGGACGAGACCACCGGACTCGCGCGCCGCTTCATCCCGGGCCAGCCCGGCGGCATGCACACCCTCACCGGGCTCGCGCACGATCGGGACAGCCATGTCGCCTACGACGCCGAAATCAACGAGCAATCGATACGCTTGCGCAGCCTGAAGCTGGCCGCGCTGCAGAAGACGCTCAAGGCGCCGGCGCTGTTCGGCGAACCCAAGGGCGATCTGCTGGTCGTCGGCTGGGGCAGCACCAAGGGCGCGATCGAGGAAGCGGTCGAGATGATGCGCGCCGAAGGAAAAAAAGTGTCGTCCATGCACCTGCAGTTCCTGCAGCCCCTGCCTCCGGGGATCAAGGAAATCATGCAGGGGTTCAAGCAGGTCATGACCATCGAGGGCAACTGGAGCGACCGCCCCGAGGACCAGATCATCGACGAAACCAACCGCCGTTACTCATCGCTCGCGATCCTGCTGCGCGCGCGCTACCTGGTCGACGTCGACTGCTGGAGCGAGGTCAGGGGCGAGCCGATCAAGCCCGGCACCATCCGCCGCGTATTGATGGGAAAGCTGAAAAAGTAGCAGTGTTGAAAAGGTGAAAAAACCATGAACATGATGTCCGCCACCGAGTGCCTGCTGCAGATGTGCGACGAGCACTTCGAATTGGAAGACTACCAGAGCGGCGTGCCGCGCTGGTGCACGGGCTGCGGCGACAACGCCATACTCGCGGCGGTGCAGCGGCTGTGCCGCGACGAGGGACTGCGCCCGGAAAAAACGGTGTTCGTGTCCGGCATCGGCTGCTCCAGCCGCTTTCCGCATTACATGAAGACCTACGGCTTCCACGGCATCCACGGGCGCGCACTGCCGGTCGCCGAAGGCGTCAAGATGGCGCGGCCCGACCTGGACGTGTTCGTCAACACTGGCGACGGCGACTGCTGCAGCATCGGCGCCGCGCACTGGATCCACGCCATCCGCTACAACATGAACATCACGGTGTTCCTGCACGACAACCAGATCTACGGCCTGACCAAGAAACAGGCCTCGCCGACCTCGCCCATCGGAACCAAGAGCAATACCACCCCGCGCGGCAGCTACCTGGAGGCGTTGAATCCGCTGACGGTCACGCTCGGGGTGCAGAACGTTTCCTTCGTCGCACAGGCGGTCGACTGGATTCCCGAAGTGCTGTTCGACATCGTCAAGGCGGCCTACCACCACCAGGGGCTGTCGTTCGTGCGCATCGTCCAGCGCTGTCCGGAGTGGCTGCCGAAGTCGCTCGACCCGTGGCTGCACGATCCCAACAAAGTGCAGCTGCTCCACCACGACAACGGCCTGCAGCCGAGCGCCGGCCTCTCGCGGGTGTACAAGAACCAGTTGCAGCACGACCCCTTGGACATCCACCGGGCGCGCGAAATCGCCTCGAGCACCGAGATCGTCCCGGTCGGGATCCTGTACCGCAACCCGCAGGTCCCGTGCTACGAGAACCTGCGGCGTTCGGACAAGCTGCGCACGCCCGATCTGACCCGCGCGGGGCTCAACGCGGAGCTGGACAAATACACGATCTGGCCGCAGGAAGCGAAGCAAAAGGTAGCGTAGGACGCCGGTGCGCCGCGCACGCCATAACCGAACGACAACGGATTTCACCGGCAATACAGGCTGATAAAGACATGGAAGCGGATACTCAAGCACAGATTGCTTTTTTCCTGACCGGCAGGCGGCCGGAAGAGCATTTGGACGCGATCGATGGACTGGATTTGCGCCCGGCGCTGTTCGCCGGCTACCGCGAGCTCACCCAGCTGCGCTACGATTTTCCGCTGGTGCTGGTTGCCGATCGCGCCGACGCCAAGTTCGTGCAGTCGCTGTCGGGCCTCATCGACGACGCGCTCGCCCACACCGCGCGCGGCAGCGAGGGCGAGCGCATCAGGAAGCATGTACTGCGGCTGGAGCAGGAGATCCGCACGCTCGTCGCGGGCGGCGCCACCGGGACGCTGTGCGCGCTGTGGGACCAGGCGGCGGGCCGTCTGGCCAGGGGTACGGACGGCGCGGACAAATCGCTGGCCGACAGCCTGCGGCGCGCACGCGCCGCGGTGAACATCGACGGCGAGCTGGCCGATTGCGATGCGGCGCTGCCCGCGCGCCTGCTGCGCCATGCCTGGAGCGCGGTGCAAAAGCAGAAAACCGAAGGATTCCGCGGCGACCTTGACCGGCTGGTGCTGAAACTATCGGATATCCTCAAAGCCGATTATGAACGCTCCGAAGCGGGGCGCAGCGCCAAGCACCTGAAGGCCGCGGTAGGGACCGGGTTCGGCGATGCTTTCGACTTCGATGCCATGTCGCGCATACTGTCCAGGGCCCTGCCGAAGGACGCGTTTCCCGAGAGCCGGCGCAAGCGCATACGCGCGTTGCTCGATGTATTGACCACGCAGCAGTTCTTTCCCGCCCCTGCCGCGCCGGGCAAGAAATCCGGTACCCCGAAGCACTACTGCTTTCTCTTCGACAGCTGCGCCGCTGCGCTGCAGGCGTTTCGCGAGCGCATGCCCAAGCTGGCCGAACTGGCCAAGGCCATCGCCATCGCCGAGCTCGAGATCGACGGGCAGTACAGCGAAGCCAAGCACGACGCCTTGTTCGAGCAGTTCGGCGCAAACGGGCTGGACCCGCAGGATTTGGCTGCGTTTCCCGACTACCTGGTGTGCGTCAACGCCGAAAGAATGCAGGCGGTCGAGCACGCCCAGCTGATGGAGATTCTTTCCTCGGGTTTGCCGATCAAGGTGCTGCTCCAAATCGACGACATCCTCGAGGAGTCTCCGAACGCAGAAGGCAACCTCACCTCGGGCATGCGCAGCAGGCAGATCGCCAACATGGCCATCGGGTTGAATGAAGTGTACGTGCTGCAGTCCTCCAGCTCCAACCTGTACCGCTTCCGCGAGCGCATGCTGCGCGGGCAGACTTATCGCGGCCCCGCCCTGTTCAGCGTGTATTCCGGCGCGATCGCAACGGCCTCCGGCCTGCAGCCCTATCTGATGTCGGCCGCGGCGATGGAGTCGCGCGCTTTCCCGGCTTTCACCTATGACCCGTCCGCGGGCCCGAATTGGGCGTCGCGCTTTTACCTCGAGGCGAATTCGCAAGTGGATCTGGACTGGCCGATCCAGGGCTTCGCCTACGAGGACGAGGAGCACCAGCGGGTGTCGGAGGACCTCGCATTTACGCTGGTGGACTTCGTCGCCGGCGACCGCCGCTATGCCAGGCATCTCGCGCGCGTTCCGCGGGAGAAATGGAACGGCAGCATGATCCCGGTGGACGAGATTCTGACGCGCGAGCGCCGTGGCCTGCCGGACAAGGTGCCCAGCCTGCTGATGGTCGACGGCGGCAACGTGCTGCAGAAAGTGATCGTCGACGAACGGCTGATCAGGGAAGCGCGGCGTTGCCGCGAAATGTGGCACAGCCTGCAGGAGCTTGGCGGCGTACACAATTCGCACGCGGAAAAGCTGCTCGCGCGCGAGCGCAAGGCCTGGGAAGAGCGCATGCAGCAGGAGGCCGAGGCGCACGCCGCCGTTCCACCCGCGCCTGCCGCTGCGGCGCCGGCCGCGGCGAGCGCGTCCACCGCGCCAGAAGCGGCTGCGGAGCCGGAGCCGGAACGATCGCCCGACGAGGCCTACATCGAGACCGCGCGCTGCTCGACCTGCAACGAGTGCACCGAGCTCAACAGCAAGATGTTCGCCTACGACGGCAACAAGCAGGCATACATCGCCGACATCAACGCCGGCACTTACGCACAACTGGTGGAGGCGGCAGAGAACTGCCAGGTGTCCGTCATCCACCCGGGCAAGCCGCGCAACCCGAAGGAACCGGACCTGGAAGAACTGCTCAAGCGCGCCGAGCCGTTCCTGTAGGCACATTGCACCAGTGGACTTGCGCGCTGCGCGCGCCAACCGTGTTTTCTGGACGGATAAAAGCCATCCGTCCGGAAAACACGGTTCCGGATAAAATCAAGGGCAGTGCAGGGGTTTTATACAAGATCGTCGATTGCGCGCGGATGCGTTTTTTATCCGTGCGCAATCGATGATCCGCGCGGACGGTTTCACGTCCGCGCAATATCCCAACTCTGTAACAGCGGCGCGGGCGATTTGGATCGCAACGCAGATTTGCACCCCAGGCATTGACCGCGACCGGGCGGAAGACAACAATGCCCGCACCGCATTCCAGCACAGGCTCAAGCAGTGACAACCGGCGTCCGCCGCATCATCCACGTGGACATGGACGCATTCTATGCGTCGGTCGAGCAGCGCGACGACGCTGCGTTGCGCGGCAGGCCCGTGGCCGTCGGCGGACAAGCGGATGAGCGCGGGGTGGTGGCGGCGTCGAGCTACGAAGCGCGCTCGTTCGGCGTGCGCTCGGCGATGCCCATGGCACGCGCGCTGCGCCTGTGTCCGGACCTGGTCATCGTGCGGCCCGACTTTGCGCGCTACCGCGCCGCGTCGCAGCAGATACTCGAAATCTTTCGGTCGTGCACGCCCCTGGTCGAGCCGCTGTCGCTGGACGAGGCCTATCTCGACGTCACCGTCAACCGCTGGAACGAGCCGCTCGCCACGCCGGTGGCAAAGCGGCTGAAACAGCGCATCCGCGAGGAGCTCGGGCTGACGGCGTCGGCAGGCGTCGCGCCGAACAAGTTCCTCGCCAAAATCGCGTCCGGTTGGCAAAAGCCCGACGGCCTGACCGTGATATCTCCCGGCCGCGTCGAAGCATTCCTGCAGCAGTTGCCCGTAGACGCGCTCTGGGGCGTGGGCCCGGTAACCGCGGCGAAGCTGCGCAAAATCGGCATCGACCGCCTGGTCGAGGTGCGCACGGCCGACGCGGAGCTGCTGCGGCGCGCGGTCGGCAGCCTGGCCGACGTTCTCAAACGGCTGGCCCTGGGCGACGATCCGCGGCCGGTGGTGCCCGATAGGCCCTATAAGTCGTCGAGCAGCGAGAACACTTACAACGACGACCTCCTGGAGCTGGATGCGATTCGCGCGGAGATCGGGCGCATGGCGCGCCAGAGCGCCGAATGGCTGGCACGCAAGGAATTGCTCGCGCGCACGGTGACCATCAAGGTCCGCTACGCCGATTTCACCACGGTCACGCGCAGCCATAGTTCGGCGCCAACGCGCGACCCGGGCGAAATCGTTGCGCGCGCGCTGACGCTGCTAGAGCGCACCGATGCCGGGCGCCGGCCGATACGCTTGCTAGGTGCCGGCGTGCACGGCCTCGCCGGCGACGATGCGGCCATCGGTTTCCCGGGCGCACTCAGATTCGAAGACTAGTACGATGACACCTTAGTTGCGAAACAATGTGGCGAGTAACCGACACCTCCGGCGCGCCGCTATGTGGGAGCGAGCTTGCTCGCGAATCAT
>Ga0156177_1098_pt1 | contig 10962 bp, 11 predicted proteins | sample RifCSPlowO2_12_FD_107830 | JGI IMG/M metagenome (GOLD analysis project Ga0156177, IMG submission 107830) | Betaproteobacteria bacterium RIFCSPLOWO2_12_FULL_64_23
CGGCCTCTGTTTGTCAAATTCTAAGAACCCGCTGACCGCGGGAAAGACCGCATACGCCGGTACGCGCCGTCTCGAGAATGGCGCCCTGGCCGAGCGCTTCGATAAAGGCATCCAGCTTCTGCCCGGTGCCGGTGAGTTCGACGGTAAAGGTGTCTTCGGATACGTCGATGATGCGCCCGCGGAAGATATCCGACATGCGCTTCATGTCGTCGCGATCCTTGGCGCCGGCGCGCACCTTGATCAGCATCAACTCGCGCTCGATATGCGGCGCCTCGAACAGATCCACCACCTTGACCACTTCGACCAGCTTGTTCAGCTGCTTGGTGATTTGCTCGATCACATCGTTCGAGCCCGAGGTGACGATAGTCATGCGCGACAGCGACGCGTCCTCGGTAGGCGCTACGGTGAGCGACTCGATGTTGTAGCCGCGTGCGGAGAACAGTCCGGAAACGCGCGACAGCGCGCCGGCCTCGTTCTCGAGAAGGATGGATATGATGTGTCGCATGGGTGTCGGTATCGGTGGTTGGTTGCGCGGTTATTACAGTTCTTCGGCCAGAATCATCTCGGTCAGGCCCTTGCCGCCCCCGACCATGGGATAGACGTTCTCGGTCTGGTCGGTGATGAAATCCATGAACACCAGCTCGTCCGCGCGCTTGAACGCCTCCTTCAGCGCGGGCTCGACGTCGGCCGGCTTGTCGATGCTGATGCCGACGTGGCCGTAGCTCTCGGCCAGCTTGACGAAATCGGGCAGCGCATCCATGTAGGACTCGGAGTAGCGGTTGCCGTGGAAAAACTGCTGCCACTGCCGCACCATGCCCATGTAGCGGTTGTTGAGATTGACCACCTTGATCGGCAAACGGTACTGCTTGCAGGTCGAGAGCTCCTGGATGCACATCTGGAAGCTCGCCTCGCCGGTGACGCACACCACCGACGCGCCGGGATTGGCCAGCTGCACGCCCATTGCCGCGGGCAGGCCGAAGCCCATGGTGCCCAGCCCCCCGGAATTGATCCAGCGGCGCGGCTTGTCGAATTTGTAGAACTGCGCCGCCCACATCTGGTGCTGGCCGACGTCGGAAGTGACGAAGGCGTCGCCCTTGGTGATTTCGTACAGCTTTTCCAGAACGAACTGCGGCTTGATGATCTTGCTCTTGCGGTCGTAGCGCAGGCAGTCCTTGGTCTTCCACAACTTGATCTGTTCCCACCAGGCACCGATCGCCTTCGGCTCGGGGCGCTGCTTGCCCGCCTCGATCAGCTTGATCAGGTCGTCGAGCACGTCCGGCACATGGCCGACGATGGGCACATCCACTTTCACCCGCTTGGAGATCGAGGACGGATCGATGTCGATGTGAATGATCTTGCGCGGCACCTGGCCGAAATGCGCCGGGTCGCCGATGACGCGGTCGTCGAAGCGCGCGCCAATCGCCACCAGCACGTCGCAATGCTGCATCGCCATATTGGCTTCGTAGGTGCCGTGCATGCCCAGCATGCCAACAAAATGCTTGTCGGTTGCCGGAAAGCCGCCCAAACCCATGAGGGTGTTGGTGCAGGGAAAGCCGAGCATTCTCACCAGCTTCGCGAGCTGCGCCGCGGCGTCGGACAGGATCACGCCACCGCCGCTATAGACCATGGGGCGCTTGGCTTCGAGCAGCAGTTGCACCGCCTTCTTGATCTGCCCGGAATGTCCCTTCACCACCGGATTGTAGGAGCGCATGGAAATCGTCTCGGGATACTCGAACTTGCACTTGTCCGTTGTCACGTCCTTGGGAATATCGACGAGCACCGGCCCGGGGCGTCCGGTAGCGGCAAGGTAGAACGCCTTTTTGATCGTCAGCGCGAGATCCTTGACGTCCTTCACCAGGAAGTTATGCTTGACGCACGGCCGGGTGATGCCCACCGCATCGCATTCCTGGAACGCATCCAACCCGATCGCATGCGTCGGCACCTGGCCCGAGATGATTACCATCGGGCTGGAATCCATATACGCGGTGGCGATGCCGGTCACGGCGTTGGTGACACCGGGACCCGAGGTCACCAGCGCGACGCCAACTTTGCGGCTCGAGCGCGAATAACCGTCGGCGGCGTGCGTGGCGCCTTGCTCGTGGCGTACCAGCACGTGCTTGACCTTGGTCTGTTTGAACAACTCGTCGTAGATGAACAAGACCGCGCCGCCGGGGTAGCCGAAAACATATTCGACTTTTTCCGCCTGCAGGCACTTGACAAGGATTTCTGCGCCCGATAATTCCATGATTCTCGCCGAGTTTTTCCCAAAGTGCTTGACATTAATGCCTGCCCCTCGTTTGGTCAAGATTTTTTTGCTGCGGCGCAACCTCATGGATGCGACGATAGCGCAACGCGGCGACGGTTTAAGCACTAAAATCCGACAATACTTCGAGGATATCGTCCTGGCTTCCCGCAACGAACTTTCCGAGTTTCTCGTCACGGTCGAACGGCGCGCCTACAAGCAGGCGCGATTTGCCGTGCGCGATGAGCAGGCGGCTTTGGATATCGTGCAGGATTCGATGCTCAAATTGTCGGAAAAATACGGCGCCAAGCCCTCGGTCGAACTGCCGATGCTGTTCCAGCGCATTTTGCAGAACACCATTCGCGATTATTACCGTCGCTACAAGGTGCGCGCGACATGGACAACGCAGCTGTCGTCGATATTGCCGGGCAACGACGGCGAGGAGGAGACGGACCCGCTGGAAACTTTGGCGCCCGCCGAGGACTCCAAGCAGGCATTGGGACCGCCTGATCATCTCGAAAAATCGCAACTTATTGTTTTGATTGAGGACGAACTGAAGAAACTGCCGCCGCGTCAACGCGAGGCCTTCCTGCTGCGTTACTGGGAGGAATTGGACGTTGCCGAAACCGCGCAGGCCATGGGCTGTTCGGAGGGCAGCGTGAAGACCCATTGCTCGCGCGCGGCGCACACTTTGGCCAGTGCGCTCAAGCGCAAGGGGATTACACTATGAATGAGCATGAATTCGGCTACCGAATCAAGCAGCACCTCGACCGCTCGCTCGATCTCGAAGCGGCCACGCTGAACCGGCTCAGGGCCGCACGCAGTCAGGCGCTGGCGCGCCAGCGCCTGACCGAACCTGCGTTTGCGCTGGCTTGGGCTGACGCCGTTGTCGGACGCCTGTCGGGCAACCCGGCTTCGGCCGGCATCGCCCTGGCAGGCGCCGCCCTGGTCCTTGCGCTCGTCGGCATCCAGTACTGGCAGCGAGCGCCAACGGTGGAGGAAATCGCGGAAATCGACGCCGCGCTCCTGAGCAGCGACCTGCCGATCAACGCCTATCTGGACAACAGCTTCGATACATGGCTAAAGCGCTCGCAGCCCTGACGCTCGGGCTGTGCATCGCCCTCTCCGCCTTTTCCGCCTTCGCCGCCGTGGCGGACAAGAAGCAGCCGGACTGGGCGCAACTCACGCCTGAGCAGCAGCAGATCCTGGCTCCGCTGGCCGGTGATTGGAACAATTTCGATGATCACCGGCGCAAGAAATGGCTGCTGACGGCCAAGCGCTATCCCAAGATGAAACCGGAACAGCAGCAGCGCCTGCAGACGCAGATGCAGGACTGGGCCAAGCTGACCCCGGAGCAACGCCGTATTGCTCGCGAAAACTACAAGAAGCTGGCGAAGCAGCCTCCGGAAAAGCGCGAGGTCGTGAAGCAGAAGTGGCGCGAACAGCAGAAACTGAAGCCGGCCCCCTCTAAGAACACCCCGCCCGCGCCCGCCGTGCCGGGCGACGATAAAGCCGCACCGCCCCCGGCGCCGTCCGGCCCGACGCGCTGACGTGCCGGCCCGAGCCGGCACCGACACGCACGCCCGCTGCCCCTATCCCAGCATCAAACGGCGGCTCATTTGCATGGTGTATGAGTCGCTGCTCCTTGGCGGCGTCACGTTTCTTGCCGGCCTGCTGTTCCTCGGCGTAACCGGCGGCACCCCTGGCGGGTGGCTGCGCCCTGTGTTCCAGGTCTATCTGTTCCTGGTAATCGGCCTGTATTTCGCGCAATCCTGGCGCCGCGGCGGGCAAACGCTGGCAATGAAAACCTGGAAACTGCGTCTGGTCGGCGCGAACGGCGACAGAATCACGTTGCGCCAGGCGATGGCGCGTTATGTCTGCGCTTGGCCCTGCCTGGCCCTGGGCGGGATCGGCATGCTTTACGCCCCGTTCGACCGCGACCGGCAGTTCCTGCACGACCGGCTGGCGGGCACGAAAATCGTGAACAACAACGACTAGTACGATGACACTTCAGTTGCGAAACAATGTGGTGCGCAACCTACCTATCTGGCACACCGCTGCGTAGGAGCGAGCTTGCTCGCGAACTGCGTTGTTCGCGAGCAAGCTCGCTCCCACTCCTACAAGGCAAACATGATTCGAATTCAACGTGTCATCGTACTAGTACGATGACGCTTCAGTCGCGAAGCAATGTGGCGCGTGTAGAGGCGAGCTTGCTTCATTGTTCGCGAGCAAGCTCGCTCCCACGCCGCTTGCTCCCACTCCGCTGGCGCTTATCGCCTTTCCACCCACCACATCATCAACATCGCCGCGAACAGGAACAGCACGCTCGGCAACGCGGCGGAATAGAACGGCGCCCAGTTCTGCAGGATGCCGACGGACGAGGACAGGCCATTCAGCAGGTGGAACAGTACCCCCAGCATGATGCCGGAAAATATTTTCGCCCCCATGCCGCCGACGCGCACGTGCACATAGGCGAAGGGCAGCGCCAGCGCCATCATCACCAGCGCGGCGAAGGGATAGAGCAGCTTTTTCCACATCGCGATCTCGTAGCGCTCGGTCTGCTGGCGGTTCTCCGACAGGTGGCGGGTAAACTGGTACAGGTTGATCGCCGACATTTTCTCAGGCTGCACCAGCAGCACCGACAGCAGGTCGGGCGTCAGCACCGAGCGCCATTCGGTCTCGGCGAGCCTGGACACACTGGTGCCACCACTGTCGAAGCTGGTCCGCACGACGCCGCTCAAGCGCCAGGTATTGTTTTTCTCGAACTCGCCACGCTCGGCGGCGCTGATCGAGCGCAGGCGATAATCGCTATCAAATTCGTAGATTTTGACGCCGTTGAGCGAGCTGTCGGGTTTGACCTCGCGCACATTGATGAAGCGGAATTCGTCCTTTACCCAAAGCCCGGAGCGGAACTCCTGCGCCACCACCGCGCTCATGGCGGCGAGGCGCAGCTGCTGCGCGGCGCGTTCGGCGTAGGGCGTGACCAGCTCCCCAAAAGCAAAAGTCAGCACCACGAATATGGCGCCGATGCGCACCAGCGCGGCACCCGCCGCATACGGCGACAGACCGGAAACCCGCATCACCGTGTATTCGGAATTGGCGGCGAGCTGCGATAGCGCATAGAGCGTGCCGATCAGCACCGCGATCGGAGCGAGCTCATATACGTGCCCGGGCAGGGACAGCAGCACGAAAAACAATACATGCTGCAGACGGTAATTGCCCCGGCCCAGATAATTGAGCTCGTTGATCAGGTCGAAAAAAGCGAACAGCATCAGGAACGCGACCAGAACCAGCAGCGTCGCCGCGTAGATCTCGCGCGCGAAATACTTGCGCAGGATGATCAACGTCCCCTCCTGAACGCGGAGTTGATGCTCATGCGGCGATAGAACAGCGCCAGCAGCAGCAGCAGCATGGCCACATGCACCGCCCACCAGCCAATATGGAAAGACAGCTTGCCCTGCGACACCCAGGCCTGGCTTACGCTGATCAGGTTGCTGTACACCATGTAGGTGAGCAGGGCGAACATCAGGTTGGTCGAGCGGCTGGCGCGCGGATTGACAAAAGCGAGCGGGATGGCGAGCAGGGTCAGGTTGAGCGCCGCCAGCGGCAGGCCGATACGCCACAGCAGTTCGGCCAGATTGCCCTGATGGGGATCATCCAGCAGCTGTTGCGTGGACAGGGCGCGCGCCGAAACCTGTTCGATCTTGGCTTCGCGCGTTTCGATGCGCGCCGCGTAGCGCTTGAATTCCATCACCCGGTACTCCGCCTCGCCCGGATTGCCCTCGTAGCGCCTGCCGTCGGCAAGCACGATGAAACGATCGCCGTTGGCCGCCGTTTCTTCGAAACCGTGCCGGCTCACCATCACCCCCAGCCTGCCATGCTGCATCGAAGTGACGAACACATTCTTTACCTTGCCCGAATCGCCAGCGACGCCTTCGACGAAGAACACGCGTTCGGCGTTGGCTGATTCGCGGAACACACCCGGCGCGATGCGCGACAGCTCGTCGCGGCTGTCGAGCTGGCGCCGGTACTCCTCGCTCTGGTTATTGGCCCAGGGCGCGAGGAATAGCGACAGCAGCGCGATCACCAGCACCAGCGGCGCAGCGAAGATCAGCACCGGCCGCACCCACGCCGTAAGCGGAAGCCCCGCACTGAACCAGATCACCATCTCCGAATCGCGGTAGCTGCGGCTGATGGTCATCAGCACGGAAATGAACAAAGTCAGCGACAGCAGCACCGGCAGGTAATTGAGCGCGGAGAACCCGAGCAGCGCCAGCACTGCCTCGGACAGGAGCTTGCCGCTGGCGGCCTGGCCGAGATAGCGGATCAGCTGCGTGGTCAGGGTGATGGCAAGCAGCGTGGCGAAAACCGCAACCGCAAGATTGCCGAATTCGCGCAGCAGTGACCGCCGGAAGATCGCCACTTCAGGAACGCGCCCGCGCTTCGGCTGCGCGTCGATGCCGCGCCTTCGCGCAACGGCTTTGACTTGACGGGAACAAAGCAGGGATAATCGGGCGTAGTCGGTCGATTGAACAGAAGGAGCAGCCATTGCAATTTAGCACAAAACGCGGCGCACCGGAGATGCGCGCCACGCCCTGCATCGCGGTGGGCGTGTATGCGGGCCGCAAACCGGGCGCAGCCGCCAGCGCGCTCGACCGGGCGGCGCAGGGCGCGGTGGGCGAAGTCCTGCGCCGCGGCGACCTGGAAGGCAAGCTCGGTTCCACGCGGATCCTGTACCGCGTCCCGGGCGTTGCCGCCGAGCGCGTGCTGCTGGTCGGATTGGGCGAGGAGGCGGACTTGCGCGAGCGCGAGTACCGCGAGGCGGCGCGCGCCGCAATCAAGGCCGCGCAGGAAACCGGGGCCGGCAGGCTCACGCTGTGCTTCGGCGAGATCAAAGCCGGCCGCCGCGACGCCGCCTGGAAAGCGCGCCAGGTGGCGCTGGTGGCCGCCGAATGCGCCTACCGCTTCGACTCCATGAAAAGCAAGAAAAGCGACCCGCGCCCGCTCGCGCACGTCGAACTTCTGACCGCGGCGCGCGACGCCAGCGCCGCGGCGCGCGGCCTGCGCCAAGGCGAGGCCATCGGCGCAGGCGTGAGCCTGGCGAAGGACCTGGGCAACCTCCCGGGCAATGTCTGCACGCCGACGTTTCTCGCCGAACAGGCAAGAAAAATCGCGAAGGAATGGAAGCTCGGCTTCGAACTGCTGGGGCGCAAGGACATGGAGAAGCTGGGCATGGGGTCCCTGCTCTCGGTGGCGCAGGGCTCGCGCCAGCCGCCCAAGCTGATCGTGCTCAATTACGCCGGGGGCCGGAAGAAGGCGAAACCCGTGGTGCTGGTCGGCAAGGGCATCACGTTCGACACCGGCGGCATTTCGCTCAAACCGTCGCCGGAGATGGACGAGATGAAATTCGACATGTGCGGCGCCGCAAGCGTGCTCGGCGCGCTGCGCGCCTGCGCCGAAATGAAGCTCAAGCTCAACGTCGTCGGCATCATCCCGACCACCGAAAATATGCCGGGTGGCGCCGCGACCAAACCGGGTGACGTCGTCACCAGCATGTCCGGGCAGACCATCGAGGTACTCAATACCGACGCCGAGGGACGCCTGATCCTGTGCGATGCGCTGACCTATGCCGAGCGCTTCGAACCCGAGGCCGTGGTCGACATCGCCACGCTCACCGGCGCATGCGTGATCGCGCTGGGCCATGTCGCCAGCGGCCTGTACAGCAACAAGGAAGCGCTGGCGCGCGAACTGCTCGCCGCCGGGGATGAAGCCTACGATCGCGCCTGGCACATGCCGCTGTGGGACGACTACCAGGAGCAGCTGAAAAGCAATTTCGCCGACATGGCCAATATCGGTGGCCGGCCGGCCGGCAGCGTCACCGCGGCCTGCTTTCTCTCGCGCTTCGCCAAGAAATTCGACTGGGCGCATCTGGACATCGCCGGCACCGCCTGGAAATCGGGCAAGGAAAAGGGGTCCACGGGGCGGCCGGTCGCGCTATTGGCCAGTTTTCTGATGAAGCGGGCGGGAAAAGGGCAATGAGCGATGCTTGATCGGGAAAAGCGGAACCCTGTTCACCCGTTGCCGATCGCGCTTTGATCACGCATGACGCGCATCGACTTCTATTTCGAGGCCGAGGACAAGCTGCAGGTCGCTTGCCGCCTGTCGGCCAAGGCGGCGCAACAGAAGCTGCGCGTACTCATTTACGCCGCCGATGAGGCGCAGGCACAGAGAATCGACAAATTGCTCTGGACCTGGCAGGCCGCCGGCTTTCTGCCGCATTGCCTGTCACGCAGTCCGCTCGCCGCGGAGACGCCGGTGCTCATCACCCACGACCCCGAGGACACGCCGCATGACGAGGTGTTGCTGAATCTGCATTGCGCATGGCCGCCCGCGTTCAGCCGCTTCCGGCGCCTGGTGGAGATCGTCGGCCGCGACGAGGAAGACCGCAAAGCGGCGCGCGCTCGCTTTCGCTTTTACCGCGACCGCGGCTACGACATCGCAAAGCATGACTTGTCCAAGACCAATGACTGAGCCCGACGATCTGCTGGGCAAGGCCGATGCGCTGATGGCGCGCCACCACCCGGGGCGCGCCCAGGCCGCGCCGTATGCCGAGATTCCGGTCCTCGACGAAGTAGTGGACCACCTCCCGGCGAGTGACGATCTGCCGCTGCTCACGGAATATGTCGTCGTGCCCGCGCCTCTGGACGAAGAGCAGACCGAGGCGCTCGCGGCAAGCGTGCGCGCAGCGGTGCTCGCCGAACTGCAACCCAGGATCGATGCCCTGATCGACGAACGCCTGAAGGATGGCCTGGCGCCGCTGGTCGAAACACTGTTCGACGACCTGCGCGGCAAGCTGCAGCTGGTCGCGCGCGAAGTCCTGAGCGACGCCATCCGTGCCGCCGTGGAGCAAGAGCTGGCTCGGCGCAAACAGAACGGCTGACGGCATCAATCCGCTATAATTCGCGTTTCGCATTTTCGAGCCGGGCGCTGACGCGCCGCTCGATTCGCTTTGCCCCCAGAGAAAAGATGGAATTAGCCAAGAGCTTTGAGCCGCACGCCATCGAGGCGCACTGGTATCCCGAATGGGAGCGGCGCGGCTATTTCGCGCATTCGGCGGATCGCGCCAGACCGGCCTATTGCATTCAGCTGCCGCCGCCGAACGTGACCGGCACCCTGCACATGGGCCACGCGTTCCAGCAGACCTTGATGGACACGCTGGTGCGTTACCACCGCATGCGCGGCTTCAACACCAATTGGGTGGCAGGCACCGACCATGCGGGCATCGCGACCCAGATCGTGGTCGAGCGCCAGTTGCAGTCCGAGGGCAAAACCCGCGTCGAGCTCGGACGCGACAAGTTTCTCGAGCGCGTGCGCGCGTGGAAGCAGGAGTCCGGCGCGACCATCACGCGCCAGATGCGGCGCCTCGGCGCCTCGGCCAACTGGACCTATGCCGACACCGAGGGCCAGCGCGCCGGCTACTTCACCATGGACGAGCGCATGTCGCGCGCGGTGATCGAGGTTTTCGTGCGCCTGCACGCCGAAGGCCTGATCTACCGCGGCAAGCGCCTGGTCAACTGGGATCCGGTGCTCGGCACCGCGGTGTCCGACCTGGAGGTCGAGAGCGAAGAGGAAGACGGCAGGATCTGGGAGATCAGCTATCCGTTCGAAGACGGGACCGGCGCGGTGGTGGTCGCCACCACCCGCCCCGAAACCATGCTCGGAGACGCCGCGGTCGCAGTCAACCCCAAGGACGAGCGCTACGCGCGACTGCTCGGACGGCAGGTCCGGCTGCCGCTCACCGGCCGCTCGATCCCGGTGATCGCCGACGATTACGTCGATCCCGAGTTCGGCACCGGTTGCGTCAAGATAACGCCGGCGCATGATTTCAACGACTATCAGGTCGGCCAGCGGCATGGACTGGGGCAAATCGGCGTATTGGCCCTCGACGCCCGGATCAACGACAACGCCCCGGCGGCCTACCGCGGTCTGGACCGCTTCGAGGCACGGCGGCGCATCCTGCAGGACCTGGCGGCCGAGGGATGCCTGGTTTCGGAAAAACCGTACAAGCTGAGGGTGCCGCGCTCGGGCCGCACCGGCGTGATCGTCGAGCCCATGCTCACCGACCAATGGTTCGTCAGAATGGACGGCCTGGCGCAACGCGGCTTGCAGGCGGTGGCCGAGGGCGAAGTCACCTTCTATCCCGATCATTGGAGCGCGACCTACAACCACTGGCTCGAGAACATCCAGGACTGGTGCATCTCGCGCCAGCTCTGGTGGGGCCACCAGATTCCCTGCTGGTACGACGGCGAGGGCAATACCTATGTCGCACGCAGCGCGGAAGAAGCCAGAACCCTGGCTGCGGCGAAGGGCTACAGCGGCGGGCTCAAGCGCGACGAGGACGTGCTCGATACCTGGTTCTCCTCGGCCCTGGTGCCGTTCACTTCGCTCGGCTGGCCGGAAGAAACCGGCGATCTCGAGGCGTTCCTGCCCTCCTCGGTGCTGGTCACCGGTTTCGATATCATTTTTTTCTGGGTCGCACGCATGGTCATGATGACCCTGCATTTCACCGGCAAGGTGCCGTTCCGCCACGTCTACATCAACGCCCTGGTGCGCGACGCCGAGGGCCAGAAAATGTCGAAGTCCAAGGGCAATACCCTGGACCCGCTGGATCTGATCGACGGCATCAGCTTCGACGCGCTGCTGGAAAAATCGACACAGGA
>Ga0156177_1216_pt1 | contig 10808 bp, 14 predicted proteins | sample RifCSPlowO2_12_FD_107830 | JGI IMG/M metagenome (GOLD analysis project Ga0156177, IMG submission 107830) | Betaproteobacteria bacterium RIFCSPLOWO2_12_FULL_64_23
AGCAGGGGCCCCGCGCAGCGGGGATGCGACCGGCCGCGATTGCCGCCAGCCGCCGACAGCGCCTGGGTTCGAACCGAGGCTCAGCAACGGAGGCGGCCGCATGAAGGGAATCATCCTCGCAGGCGGTTCCGGCACGCGCCTGTATCCGGCGACGCACGCCGTGTCCAAGCAGCTGCTGCCGATCTACGACAAGCCGATGATTTACTACCCGCTGTCGACGCTGATGCTGGCGGGGGTGCGCGACATCCTGGTGATTTCCACTCCCGAGGACACGCCGCGCTTCAAGCAGCTGCTCGGCGACGGCGCGAAGTGGGGGATCAACCTCGCGTACGCGGTGCAGCCCGCGCCCGAAGGCATCGCGCAGGCCTTCATCATTGGCGCCGCGTTCATCCAGGACACGCGCTCGGCGCTGATCCTCGGCGACAATATCTTCCACGGCACCGACCTGGTCGCCAATCTGAGTGCCGCCGTGGAGCGATCGACCGGGGCCACGGCCTTTGCCTACGCGGTGCACGACCCGGAGCGCTACGGCGTGGTCGAGTTCGACGCGTCGCGCAAGGTGATCTCCATCGAGGAAAAGCCGAAGCAGCCGAAGTCGCGCTACGCCGTGACGGGGCTCTATTTTTACGACCGGCAAGTGGTCGAGCTCGCGCGCGCACTCAAGCCCTCGGCGCGGGGCGAACTGGAAATCACCGATTTGAACCGCCGCTATCTGGAACAGGGACAGTTGAACGTCGAGGTCATGGGCCGCGGCACGGCCTGGCTCGACACCGGCACGCACGACTCCCTGCTCGAAGCGTCGACCTTCATCCAGATCATCGAAAAGCGCCAGGGCCTCAAGATCGCCTGCGTCGAGGAAATCGCCTACCGCCTCGGTTACATCGACGCGGCGCAGCTGGAGCGCCTGGCCGCGCCGATGCGCAACAACAGCTACGGGCAGTATCTGCTCAGCGTGCTGCACGACCGGGTGTTTTGATGCGCGCCACCTCAACCGCGATCGCGGATGTGCTGGTGATCGAACCCAGGGTGTTCGCCGACGAGCGCGGTTTCTTCTTCGAGAGCTTCAACGAGCGCGCATTTGCCCAGGCCACGGGGATCACGCCAAGATTCGTGCAAGACAATCACTCGCGCTCGGTCAGGAACACGCTGCGCGGCCTGCATTACCAGATTCAGCAACCCCAGGGCAAGCTGGTGCGCGTGGTGGCGGGCGAGATATTCGACGTCGTCGTGGACATCCGCCGCAGCTCGCCGACCTTCGGCCTATGGATCGGCGAGTACCTGACGGCTGAAAACAAGAAAATGATGTGGATTCCTCCCGGGCTGGCGCACGGTTTTGCCGTGCTCTCCGAATGCGCCGACTTTCTTTACAAGACCACCGACTACTGGGCGCCGCAGCACGAGCGCACCCTGCTCTGGAACGACCCCGATCTTGCCATCGCCTGGCCGCTTGCGGGCGAGCCCATTCTGGCGGCCAAAGACCGGGTCGGAAAGCGGCTGTCCGAAGCCGAGGTCTTCGATTGAGCCGGATCCTGGTCACCGGCAAGAACGGGCAAGTCGGCTTCGAACTGCTGCGCAGCCTGGCCGGAGCCGTGCCGGTCATGGCGGTGGACATAGACGAGATGGACTTGTCCGATCCGGATTCGATCCGAAGGACGGTGCGCGAACTTCGCCCCGACCTGATCGTCAACGCCGCAGCCTACACCGCCGTGGACCAATCCGAATCCGAGCCGGAGTTGGCCATGGCCGTCAACGGCATCGCCCCCGGCATCCTCGCGGAGGAGGCGAAACGCGCGGGCGCGGCGCTGATCCATTACTCCACCGACTACGTGTTCGACGGCGCCAAGGCGGCGCCCTACACCGAGGACGACGAGCCGCGGCCGATCAGCGTCTACGGCAGGACCAAGCTCGCGGGAGATCGGGCGATCCAGGCCGTGGATGTGCCGCACCTGATCCTGCGCACCAGTTGGGTCTATGGAATGCGCGGCAAGAATTTTCTGCTGACCATCCTGCGCCTGGCGAAGGAACGCGAAGAACTCGCTATCGTGGACGATCAGGTCGGCGCGCCCACCTGGTGCCGTGCGATCGCCGAGGCGACCGGGGATATCGTGAAGCGCTTGGGCTATGGCCAGCCGGGCTTTGTCGGTGCATGCGCAAAGCAACGCGGCATCTACAATTTGAGCGCGGCAGGACAAACCTCATGGCACGGATTCGCCGCGGCGATCCTCGCCCAGGCGGCGGGCGCTCCGCCCGGCCAATCCGATTTCGCCCTCGCTCGCGTGCCCGCGCTCAAGCCCATCACGACCGAGCAATACCCGCTGCCCGCACGCCGGCCGCGCAATTCGGTACTGTCTAGTGCCAAACTGCAGCGTGCGTTTGGCGTCGCAATGCCAGACTGGAAAATCAGTCTCGCGGAGTGCATGAGCAGCGCAAAGTAGGAAGCCCGCCCGCGGGCCGATCGACTGTGGGAGCGAGCTTGCTCGCGAACGATGAAATTCGCGAGTCCCCTAAGGGGATTTCCTTCGGTGCACAAGCTCGCTCCCACGAGGGCGCGGCTCGCACGGTGCTCGATTTCGCGCCGTTGCCGGTCAGGCACCGATAAGCGCCCGGAGTTTTCCTATAACCTCAGCCAAAACATCCGCGCTCACGGAAGCTTTCCGCTTGGTCCGCCGCGCCCGCCAGTCGAGGCTTTTTACCTGATCGGACAAGATAGCGCTTGGGGGATTCTTGCTGATAACGACCTCGAATGGATAACCTTTGATCTGCGTGGTCATCGGACAGCAGATCATCATTCCCGTCTTGCCGTTATAGCTTGCCGGGCTGAGCACCAGGGCCGGACGATGACCGGCCTGTTCGTGTCCAGCTTGTGGCGAGAATTCCAGCCACACCACGTCACCTGCCTCCGGAACATGGGAGCGGGCCATTACCAGACCTCCCGGCCCACAGCCGGACCCGTCTCGACCGGGTGATGCAGATTCGCGGAACTGATCCCACTCACGAGGTCTGCAAGCGAAAAGACTCCGGTCCGCTCGGCTGCGATCACAATGCGGCCGTTCTCTTCCTTGACGTCGACCGATTGGTCGAGATTCAAATGCGCAGCCTGCATAAGCGAAGCCGGGATGCGAACTGCCGCGCTATTGCCCCACTTCTTGACCAGAACTTTCATGCGAATACTCCTCTTGTTTGCAACGTTGATCTGTGCCGCGCTCAAGAGCGAAGCTTAGCCTGGACGATTGCATGTGTCAACATTGTAGATACACGCTAATCGAAGAGCTCGAATACGGCAAACCTCAAACCGGTGCAGCGCAAATCGGTCGATATCCGATCATCTTCGTGCGGACGGAAGGAAGATACGCGTCATTTCCGCGCGCGGCATGAGCCGAAAGTAAAGGAATTACTATGAACAAGAAACCTAAGCCGGACAAGCCGGAACCAAGCAAAGTGTCTCCGGCGGGGGAAAAGCCCTTATCCCACGAACAAGGGGGGATGCATCCCCCCTTGTCCCCGAAGGGGACTTCCTTCGGGGCGCATATCCCCCCGCGGACGCATCGTCGCAATTTATCGAAATCTGTGCCATTTCTGTCAACTCTTGACTGATAAGAGACTAAATCCGTACCACAATTCAAATCCGAGGCCGCCGAGCGTGCATTCTGGGAGGCACACGACAGTGCCCAACTGGTCGATTGGTCCAAGGCCGAGCGCGCCGTTCTTCCCAAGCTCAAGCCGACCACGCAAAGCATCTCTTTGCGCTTGCCGCTCCATCTGATCGAGCGCATCAAATCGGCGGCGAATGCGCGCGATGTTCCCTACCAGTCCCTGATCAAGGTCTGGCTGGAGGAAAAAGCAAAGAAATCTGCGTGACCGCCGCCTGCCGTGTCCTTACCTGGCTGCGAAGTGCCCCCGCATGCGGTTTCGTCGGTGCGGAAGCGCAATGTCAGGCAATATTCGCTAGAATCCAACCGTTCCCAATTCCGGTCGCCGCCCATGCCCAACAATCCCTACGCTGAAAAAACCGTATTAGTCACCGGCGGCACCGGCTCGTTTGGCAATTTCGTCGTGCGCCGGCTGCTCGAGCTGGGCGCGCACGAGGTGCGCGTGCTCTCGCGCGACGAAAAGAAGCAGCACGACATGCGCGTGTTCTACCAGCAGCGCCCGGATTTGAGTTTCATCATCGGCGACGTGCGCAGCACCGCCCAGCTCGACGAAGCCCTGAGCGGCGCGCACATCCTGTTCCACGCCGCGGCGCTGAAGCAGGTGCCGGCGTGCGAGTACCACCCGATGGAAGCGGTGCGCACCAACGTGCTCGGCGCGAACAACCTGATCGAGGCCGCCATGCGCCATCGCCTCGAAGCCTTCGTCATGATCAGCACCGACAAGGCGGTGAAACCGGTCAATGTGATGGGCATGACCAAGGCGCTGCAGGAGCGCCTCGTGCTCAAGGCCAACCAGTCGCGCGCCAATCACGGCACGCGCTTCGCCGCGGTGCGCTACGGCAACGTGCTGCGCTCGCGCGGCTCGGTCATCCCGCATTTTCGCCGCCAGCTGCAGTTGAACCAGCGCATCACCGTCACCGACGAGCGCATGACGCGCTTTCTGCTCACCCTCAACGACGCCATCGACCTGGTGCTCTACGCCGCCGAGCACGCCAAGGGCGGCGAAATTTTCGTGCGCAAGGCGCCGGCCGCGCGCGTGACCGACATCGCCGCGGTGCTGTGCCAAGCGGCGGGCAAGAAGCTCGACTACCAGATCATCGGCATGCTGCCGGGAGAGAAACTCGCGGAAATCCTGGTGTCGGAAGAGGAGCTGCTGCGGGTGGAAAGCCTGGGCGACTATTACAAAATCCTGCCCTGGTGGGACAAGCGCACGCCGCATCAGCTGGAGCGCGAATACAGCTCGGACGAGCACCTGATCGGCAACAAACCGATCGCCGAACTGATCGAGCGCGCCGACCGCGAATTCGAAGCGCTGGAGATCGCCGGCGGCGAATTCGCCAAATTCTGAGTTCCGTTGTCCGTTGCCCGTTTTTCGAACCACGAATCACGAGCTACACCAGCAATGTCATTCCCGCCTTGGCGGCGGCCTTGTCGAATGTCATCACGACCGTGCATCCTGCAGCGGCCGCCATGCGCTCAATCAGACAATCGGCGAAATCCGCCTTGCTCGACTCGAACAAGCGCAAGGCTTTCCAGGCGGTCTCGGCTTCCTCGACCACCAGCTGCCGGATGCTTAGAATCCGCCGCACCATTTCGGCAATCTCAGTTCGGCTGGCCGCGTAGCAAGTCTCGCTGACCCAGACCAGTTCCAACAGGACCACGAGACCGATGAAGCCGGGCATCGCAGCGCTGCATTCCTGTTCGAGCAGCCGGGTTGCCCGTGCCGATTGGGTCGCATCGTCCTGGGCGATGTAGCGCACCAGTACGTTGGTGTCGATGCCGATCACCGGCCGCGCCCCGCCGCAACCCGTTTGCGGATAGCCGCATTCATGTCGTCCACGCCCACCGGCTTCTGCGGCTTGCGCAGCGCGCCCTTGAGCGAGCGCACATCATCGATCGCCGGCTTGATGGCAAAATCACCGGTCGCAAGCTCGACAAACTCGATGCGATCCCCGGTACCCAGCCCCATCCGTTGCCGTACCTCGGCGGGTATGGTGACCTGCCCTTTGCCGGTGATTGTGGCGGTTGCCATGGCGGATATCCTTCCTATCGGTGGAATCCTTACTTTACCGTAAGGAGTGACAGGCATCAACCACTTCCTGCACCCCGATTTTGCCCGCCAAAACCGGTATTTGCACCGCCTCCCCCTGGTGTGTACAATCTGTTGTCGATTTTTGAACGCGAACCGCTCACCCCGGGAACTGCCTGGCATGCCGGTGCTTACCGATCCGCAACGCCTTGAACTGCTCAAGCTGCTGCAAGACCAGCCGCAGATGAGCCAGCGCGATTTGGCGCAAGCCCTGGGCGTGAGCCTGGGCAAGGCCAATTATTGCCTGAAGGCGCTCATGGAAAAGGGGCTCGTCAAGTTCGGAAACTTCCGCAAGAACCCCGACAAGCGCGTATACGCCTACCTGCTCACGCCAGCGGGGCTGGAAGAAAAAACGCGCATCACCGTGGCCTTCCTCAAGCGCAAGGTCGCCGAATACGAAGCGCTGGAACAGGAAATCGAACAACTGCGCAGCGACCTGGAACACCGCCGCATCCAATCCGATGCGCTGCCGGAACGGCAAACGGAAAATCAGTGATGGGACACGCCGGTATCGAATGCTGGTACGCCGTGTGCTGCAAGCCGCGCCAGGAGGCGGTGGCCGAAGAGAATCTCTTGCGCCAGGGCTTTCAGGTGTATCTGCCGCGCATCCGCATCAGGCAACACCGGCGCGGGCATTGGATCGACGCGGTCGAAGTGCTGTTCCCGCGCTACATTTTCATCCGCGTCGATCCTCTGCGGCGCAGCATGGCCACGGTGCGTTCCACCCGCGGTGTGCTCGGCCTGGTGCGCTTCGGCGGGCAGCCGGCCGTGGTCCCGGACGCCGTGATGGATGCGCTGTTGCAGCGCGAGGACGCGGCTTCGGGCCTGCATCGGGACGACCGTCCCTTGTTTGCCGCAGGCGAGGCGATCAAGCTGGTGGACGGGCCGCTGGCCGGCATGGAAGGCGTGTTCACCCAGCAGGACGGCGACAAGCGCGTGATCGTGCTGCTGGAGTTGTTGGGCAAGGCGAACAAGGTAAGCGTAAGCCGCGACTGGATCGCGCGGGCCGCGTAAGCGATTCGCGAGCAAGCTCGCTCCCACACGGTGTGGGAGCGAGCTTGCTCGCGAACGGTGTGGGAGCGAGCTTGATCGGTGTAGGAGCGAGCTTGCTCGCGAACCTTCGCGGTGTGGGAGCGAGCATACTCGGTGTGGGAGCGAGCTTGCTCGCGAACGGCGACAAGCGCGTGATCGTGCTGCTGGAATTATTGGGCAAGGCGAACAAGGTAGGCGTAAGCCGCGACTGGATCGCGCGGGCCGCGTAAGCGATTCGCGAGCAAGCTCGCTCCCACAAAACCCGCTCTTGTGGAAGCGAGCGGTGTAGGAGCGAGCTTGCTCGCGAACGGTGTGGGAGCGAGCTTGCTCGCGAACCTTCGCGGTGTGGGAGCGAGCTTGCTCGCGAACCTTCGCGTAAGCAGTTGTTATGCATACATTATGCGAAACACCCCCGGTGTTTTGCAGGGCGGTAGCGTGCCTGAAAGCCGCAAGCGGCGCCCCCGCCGCGACGATCCGCGAACCACGGATTGACAGGCCTTCACCCCCTCGGTATAGTCTGTATATACACAATGGATATCCAAAGAGGTGGCCGAGTGAGTTCTGTTCAAACAACGCTTTTCAAGAGTAATAAGAGCCAGGCGGTGAGGTTGCCCAAAAGCGTCGCCATGCCGGATTCGGTCAAGCGGGTGGAGATCATTGCCGTGGGCAATGCCAGGGTAATCGTGCCTGCAGGGGAATCATGGGACCTGTGGTTCGCAGGGCAGGGCGTGTCGGCGCACTTCATGGAAACCCGCGACCAACCGGCAGATCAGGAGCGTGCGGCGCCGTAGCATGCTCAAGTACATGCTTGACACCAACATCGTGATCTACACGATGAAAAACCGCCCCGAGCGCGTGCGCGGTGCATTCAAGAAGCACGACGGGCAGATGTGCATCTCATCGATCACTCTGGGTGAACTGATTTATGGCGCGGAGAAATCGGCGGAGCCGGAACAAAACCTCGCAGACATTGAGAGCATGATCTCCCGTCTGGAGGTGAAGCCTTTTGATTCGCAGGCCGTAATTCATTTTGGGCAAATACGCGCCGCTTTGGCAAAGATCGGAAAACCGATCGGTCCCTACGACGCGATGATTGCGGGACATGCACGTGCCCTTGGCTTGGTACTCGTCACCAACAACGAAGACGAATTTCAACGCGTGCCAGGACTCATGCGGGAGAACTGGGCGTAAATAGAAGCAGCGCCCACGAACAACGAACCACGCCCGCCTAGACGCCCAAGGCGAAAAAAGTTATGATTCCACCGGCTTTTTAGGCGCCGATAAGTCTTTTCCTTTTCAAACCTTTCCGGACAAATCTGCATGGCTTTTCGCTTGCGCTGTTTTTTGGTTTCGGTGTTACTCGGCCTGTTGCCGCTGGCGGCGCAAGCGCAGGCGCTCGCGCCGGACTTGTCCCAGTTGCAGCGCTCCACCTCGGCGACCGGCCAGGGGCAGGGCACACAGGCTGCGCCCCCCGCGCCGGCGGCCGGCAGCGTAATTTCGCCTTCGATCGGCAATTCCGCGCTGCAACGCCAGCAGCGCAGCGGCCGGCTCGCCGACCAGTTCATCGATCCGCGCACGCAGCAGCCCCTCGACGCGCGCACCCTGCAACTGCTGCAGAACGAGATTCAGCTACCGCCGGAGCGCATCGAATTCCAGGATTTCGTGGCCCAGTCCACCGGGCGCGATCTGCCGATCTTCGGCTCCGAGTTGTTCAAAAACGTGCCCTCCACCTTCGCGCCGGTGGACAACATACCGGTCACCTCGGATTACGTCATCGGCCCGGGCGACGAAATCGTGATCCGCGCCTGGGGCCAGCTCGACGTGGACTTTTCCGCGGAGGTGGACCGCACCGGCGCGATCAACATCCCCAAAGTCGGCACCATCAATGTCGCCGGGGTCAAGTATCAGGATTTGCAGTCCCACCTGAAGGCCGCGATCGGCCGCGTGTTCCGCAATTTCGACCTGGCCGTGAGCCTGGGCCAGCTGCGCGCGATCCAGGTGTTCGTCGTGGGCCAGGCGCGCCGGCCCGGCGCCTACAGCGTCGGCTCCATGAGCACCCTGGTCAATGCCGTGTTCGCGGCGGGCGGCCCGTCGGCCAAGGGCTCGATGCGCGGCATCCAGCTGAAGCGCGGCAACAAGGTCGTGACCGAGCTCGACCTGTATGACCTCCTGATCAAGGGCGACAAGTCCAAAGACGCGCACCTGCTCCCGGGCGACGTGATCCATGTCCCGCCGGTCGGCGCTTTGGTGGCGATATCGGGCAGCGTCAACGTGCCGGCGATCTTCGAGCTCAAGCAGGACGGCAGGCTGGCCGACCTGATCGCCTGGGCCGGCGGCCTCGCGAGCACGGCCTCGGACCAGAAAGCCCTGGTCGAGCGCATCGATGATCACAAGACGCGCAAGGTCGCCGAATTCAAGCTGGATGCGGCCGGAATGCAGGCCAATCTGCGCAACGGCGATGTCGTGTCCATCTACGCGATTGCGCCGCGCATCGACAATGCCGTCACCCTGCGCGGTAACGTGGCGCAGCCGGCGCGCTTCCCCTGGCACGAGGGCATGCGCATCCGGGATCTCATTCCGCGGGTGGAGGCGCTGCTGTCGCGCCACTACTGGCTGAGCAAGAACCAGACGGTCGGCCTGGATAACACCATCGCCGAACTGCTGCGGCGCAACCGGGCCGCGGGCATCGATATTCCCGTCACCGATTTGCTGAAAAAGAACCAGCAGACGCAGCAACAGGAAGCGGACGCGACGGTGGCCGAATCGATGCGCCGGACCCAGATTGCGGCCGATACCGTCACCGCGAACACCGAATCGCTCCAGACGTTGCAACTCCTGCAGGAGCCTGGCGCTCTGCGCAATCCGAATCAGCCCGGCGCCGTGACTCCCGGTTCGACGCCAAGCACGCAAAGCGCCGCGCTGAGCCTGGGAATCGGGCAAGGCGCCCAGGCCGGGGCGCAGGACAAGGACAAGGCCGGGCCCAAACTCGCCGACGAGATCAAGCGCAATCTCAACGAAGTCAACTGGGGCTATGCGGTCATCGAGCGCCTCAACCCCAAAGACTTGACCACGACCTTGGTGCCATTCAACCTGGGCAAAGCGATCCTCGAGGGCGACCCGGCACAAAATATCTTGCTGCAGCCGGGCGATGTGGTGACCATATTCTCGATCGACGATATTCAGGTGCCGATCGCCAATCAGACCAAGTACGTGCGGCTGGAGGGCGAATTCAAGAACCCCGGCATCTACGCCGTCGAACCGGTGGAAACCCTGCGGCAACTGGTGTCGCGGGTCGGCGGCCTGAGCCCGAACGCCTATCTGTTCGGCGCGGAATTCACGCGTGAATCGACGCGGGTGTTCCAGCAGAAAAAGCTGGAAGAGGCGATCAATCGATTACAGCGCGAAATGCAGCGCAGCGCGATCAGCCGCAGCAAAAATATTGTGAGTACGGAAGAGGCTGCGGGTCTTGGGCCGGAGGCTCAGGCGCAGCAGGCGCTGATCTCACGGCTGCGCCAGCTCAAGGCCAGCGGCCGGATCGTGCTCGAATTGCCGAGCGACGGCGCGGCAGGCCTTGCGGACCTGCCGGACATCGCCCTGGAGGACAGCGATCGTTTTATCGTTCCGTCCAGGCCATCCATGGTCAGCGTCGTCGGTGCGGTCTACAACGAGAACGCGTTCATCTTCCGACCGGAAAAGCGGCTGACCGATTACTTGCGGCAGGCAGGCGGCATATCGAAGTTCGGCGACACGGGCGACGTCTATGTGCTCCGCGCCGATGGTTCCGTGCTCGCCAAGCGGCAGTCCGGGTGGTTGATGAGCAGTTTCGATAGCGGAAGGCTGATGCCCGGCGACACGATTGTAGTGCCGGAGGATGTCGATCGCACGACCTGGACCAAGGTCTTGAAGGACTACGGGCAGATCCTGTACCAGTTCGGCCTGGGTGCAGCCGCGTTGAAGGTGCTTCAGCAGTAGGAGCGAGCTTGCGCCATGAAAGTCTCGATCCCCCTCGAGGGGAAAGTCTCCCACACCTCTCCGGG
>Ga0156177_1215_pt1 | contig 10803 bp, 10 predicted proteins | sample RifCSPlowO2_12_FD_107830 | JGI IMG/M metagenome (GOLD analysis project Ga0156177, IMG submission 107830) | Betaproteobacteria bacterium RIFCSPLOWO2_12_FULL_64_23
TGGGTGACGAGGATCCAGCGTATGCGCGCACCGGCCGCCGCGCGCACCGCCTCGATGTGGGCATCGATGGCCGGACCGGGGTCGATTACGGCGATGTCCTCGCCCGCGCCCAGGAGATAGGTGTTGGTGCCCGGGCCGGTCATGAAGCCCGGATTGGGGGCGGTGATGCGTCGCAGCTTGTCCGACAGTTGCACCACCATACCGGGAACGATTTCGCCGGCGGCCGTGCCCTTGCCCTCCGGATCGAGCCTGCCGACCTCGGCGTAAGCGTAATCGCCGGGCAACAGCAATCTATTGCCTTCGCGGCTGCTCGCGCCGCGCGGCGCCATGGCAGGCATGCTACGCGGCGAGCGCGCAAACGCCATCAGCGCGGCGGCGTTGGCGAAACCGGCAATGCTCTCCAGCGTCTTGATCGTCGGAAACACCAGATGCATTTCCCCCCGAGAATGCCGCTCCAGCGCTGCGGACGGCCGGATCCAGACGTGATCTACCGTCTCGCTGTTGTCGTGCGACGCCGTCTGCGCCGCAGGCGCCTCGGCGACGAAAAAGCGCGTGTCAAAGCGGCGCGGGCGCCCGGGCTGGGTGATCCAATGGCTGTAATAGGCGAGGCGTCCCGCGGAAAGACGCAACTGGTGTTTGCGGCACAAGTCAGCGAGCGTCGCGCGTCCGGCACGAACCGACTCGCGCCATTGCGCGAAAACCTGCTCGCGCTGCGCATCGATCAGATCGGCATACCGGCCTTGAGCGTCGTGCGCGAGCAGCAACCCGGCCTCCTCGAAGCACTCGCGCAGGGCAGCAGTCCAGTAAGCCAGGCCGCCCCGCTCAACGCCGAGCAGCCGGCTCGCTTCGACATCGTCCAGACCGTCGCAATGATGCGCGAGTTCGGCCGATGCGTCGGCGGCGTCGACCGCGCCTCCCGGAAACACATGGGCGCCGCCGACGAACGCGGCCGACTGCGCGCGCCGGATCAGGAACACTTCCATGCCGGAGTTCGTATCGCGCACCAGGATCAGGGTCGCGGCGGGACGCGCAATCATGCTCATCGCAGCACAAACGGGTTGCCGGTGACCGCGCCGGTATTGATCCAGACGCTTTTTACCTGCAGGTATTCGCGCATGGCGTCGATCCCGTTCTCGCGTCCCAGGCCGGAATCCTTGTAGCCGCCGAAGGGGGACAGATAGCTCACTGCGCGATAGGTGTTGACCCAGACCGTGCCGGCCTGGATGCGCTCGGACATGCGCATGGCGCGGCCGATGTCGCTGGTCCATACGCCCGAACCCAGGCCGAAGCGCACGTCGTTGGCGATGGCCAGCGCCTCGGCTTCGTCCTTGAATTTGATCACCGACAGCACCGGCCCGAACACTTCCTCCTGTGCGATGCGCATGTTGTTGTTCACACCCGCGAACACGGTCGGTTCGACGAACCAGCCCTTGCCGCATTCGGGGCGCGTTGCCGGCCCGCCGCCGAGCAGCAGTTTCGCCCCCTCCTGCCGCGCGATGTCGATGTAGCCGAGCACCTTCTCGTACTGCGGCCGCGTGGTCACCGGACCGACCTGGGTGTCCAGGCTCATCGGGTCGCCCATGCGCGCCGTCTTCGCCAATGCCAGCAGCTTCTCGACGAAGGCGTCGTGAATGTTCTCCTGCAGCAACAGGCGCGAGCCGGCGATGCAGGTCTGGCCGGTGGCGGCGAATATGCCCGACACCGCGCCGTTGACCGCGTCTTCCATGTTGGCGTCGGCGAACACAATGTTGGGGGACTTTCCGCCCAGCTCCAGGCTCACGCGTTTGAATGTCTTCGCCGCGAGTTCATTGATGGCGCGGCCGGTCGCATCCGAGCCGGTGAACGCGATTTTCTTCACCAGCGGGTGCTCGACCAGCGGCGTACCCACGTCCTTGCCGAAGCCGGTGACCACATTGACCACACCGGGCGGAAAACCCGCTTCCTCGAACAGCTTCACGAATTCCAGGGTGGAAGCCGAAGTGAACTCGGACGGCTTGATCACCACCGTGTTGCCGGCGGCCAGCGCCGGCGCGAGTTTCCACGCGGTGAGCAGCAGCGGCGAATTCCAGGGCGTGATCGCAACCACCACCCCGAGCGGCTCGTGCCGGGTGAAGTTGAAAAAGCCTTTCTTGTCGAGCGGGATCACCGCACCCTGGATCTTGTCGGCCAGGCCGCCGAAGTAGTAGTACCACTGCGGGATATAGTTGAGCTGGGCCTGCATTTCGGCGATCAGCTTGCCGTTGTCGCGCACTTCGGTCTCGGCCAGTTTCTTCGCGTCGCGCGCCACCAGGTCGCCCAGCTTGTGCAGCAGCAGGCCGCGTTGACTTGCAGTGAGCTGCGGCCACGGCCCTGCGGTGAACGCCTGGTGCGCCGCGCGCACGGCGCGATCCGCATCCGCGGCGTCGCCCTGCGCGATCTGTGCCCAGGGTGCGCCGGTATAGGGATTGTAGCTGTCGAACCACTTGCCCGAGGCCGGGTCTGCGTATTTTCCACCGATGTACATTTGATATTTCTGCATCGCAATCTCCCAGCTTCGAACTGCTGCGAATCTTAGCGCAAAGCCTTTGCGTGTGTCGCCGGGCTAGTGGCGCAGCGGCTGGCGCATGCGGAAATCGCGCAACTCCGGCACGCGCCAGAACGGCAGTCCGGCAATGAACAGTGCGCACACCGCAAACACGAAACTCGGCCGATAGCTGTCGGTCAGATCGTGCAGCAGCCCGGCCATCAGCGAGCCCAGCCCGGCGCCCACGGCATTGCAGGCAAAAATCACACCGTAGATAGCCGCCACGTGATCGCCGGCAAACAGGCGGTTGCTGATCGAGGACACGATGGGACCGCGCGCGCCCTGGCAGATGCCGAAAACGAGCACGAAGGCGACCAGCAGGCTCGGCGTAGGAAACCAGGTCATCAGCAGCAGGATGGCTACGCCGGCGATGCTGCCGACGAAAGTCAGACTGACGATGCGGCGCGGGCCGATGCGATCGGCGATGGCACCCGTGCCGAGCACGCCAACGACCGACAGCATGGACGAAAAGCCGAATGCGGTGGCGGCAACGATGGGGGAAAAGCCCTGCTCCACCAGATAGACCACCGTCTGAACCATGATGGTGAACATGCCCATCGCGGTGAAGAAGAACACCCAGACCAGGCCCCAGAACATGCGCGTTCCCATCGCCGCACGCACGGTCCAGTCGCGCTCGGGCGCGGCGCTGCTGCGTTTTAGATTCAGGTACTCCGGATGGCCTTCGGCGTAGCGCTTCCACGGCAGGAAAAACACCAGCGGCACCAGGGCGAGCAGTGTCATGCCCATGATCTGGTAACTCTCGCGCCAGCCATGGGACTGCAGCAGGTACTGCGCCGCCGGCACGATGAACAGCGCACCCAGGCCGAATCCGGCGAAAGCCACCGAAATCGCGGTCGACAATCGCTCGCGGAACCAGCGGCTGATCAGGCTGGATGAAGGGACCATTCCCAGAGACGCGCCGGCGATGCCCGTCATCGCACCGATCGTGGCATAGAATTGCCACAGCGTATGCACCTGCGGCGCGAGCAGATAGGCGCCGGCAAGCGAGGCCATGCCGCAGGTATAGAGCGCGCGCGGCCCCCAGCGGTCGAACAGCGCACCGACAATCGGCGAACTCAGGCCGTTGACCAGCAGGTAAATCGAATACACGCTGGTCATCTCCGAGCGCGTCCAGCCCAAGTCCCGCTCCATGGGCAACAAGAACACGACGTAGCTCTCGGCAAAGCCGCGCCCGATCACGTTCAATACCAGGCAGGCGCCAAGTACGGTCAGCGCGGTGCGCGTATGCGGGGATCGAACTTGCGACTCTGCCTTCAATTCATACGCGGCGACCTAAGTCGCGCCCCCCGTTGGTGCAGAGTTGCAATCTTGCGCGGACAAAAAACCGTCCGCGCGGATCGCCGATTGCGCACGGATGAAAAACCCATCCGTACGCAATCGGCGATCTCGTATAAAAACCCACGCCGTCCTTGTTTCAACCGTAACCGCGCTTTCTGTACGGATGCTTTTTATGCGTACAGAAAGCGCGGTTGGCGCGCGCGAGCGCGCAACTCCGCTCGTGGCATGCCACGGTATTCAAGACGCCGCATATAAAGCCCTGCCCCTTAGCTTCGCTCACCTTCGTCCGCATCAATACGACTTGGGCAGACCGAGGACTTTCTCGGCGATAAAGCACAGGATCAGCTGCGGGGTGATCGGCGCTATGCGTCCGACCAGGCTTTCGCGCAAATAGCGCTCGACGTGGTATTCCCTGGCGTAGCCGTAGCCGCCGTGGGTCATCAACGCCTGCTGGCAGGTGTTGAAGCAGGCTTCGCCGGCAAGGTACTTGGCCGCATTGGCTTCGGCGCCGCAGGGCTGGCCGCGATCGTACAGGCTCGCCGCCTTGAATACCATGAGGTTGGCCGCCTCCAGCTCCATCCAACACGCGGCGAGCGGATGCTGGATGCCCTGGTTCTGGCCTATGGGCCGGTCGAACACGATGCGCTCCTTGGCATACTGCGTCGCGCGCGCGAGCGCCGCACGCGCGAGCCCGACCGATTCGGAGGCGATGAGAATGCGCTCCGGGTTCATGCCGTGCAGGATACAGTCGAATCCCTTCCCTTCCTCGCCCAGGCGGTCCTCGACCGGCACCGGCAGCCCGTCGATGAACACCTGGTTGGAATCGACCGCTGCGCGGCCCATTTTGTCGATTTCGTGCACTTCGACGTAGCGCCGGTCGAGGTCGGTATAGAACAGCGTCAAGCCCTCGGCCGGTTTGCGGCAGTCCTCGAGCGGCGTGGTGCGCGCGAGGATCAGCATTTTCTCGGCCACCTGGGCGGTGGAGATCCACACTTTCTGCCCGGACAGGATGTAGCGCCCGCCCTCGCGCACCGCGCGGGTCTTGAGCCGGGTGGTGTCCAGGCCGGTGTTGGGCTCGGTCACGGCGAAACAGGCTTTCTCCTTGCCGGCGATCAGCGGCGGCAGCATGCGCCGTTTCTGCGCCTCGCTGCCGAACACCACCACCGGATTGAGGCCGAAGATGTTCATGTGCACGGCGGAGGCGCCGGAGAAGCCTGCACCCGACTCGGAAATCGTTTGCAACATCACCGCCGCTTCGGTGATGCCGAGGCCGGCACCGCCGTATTCCTCCGGCATCGCGATGCCGAGCCAGCCGTCGCGCGCCAAGGCCTGATGCAGTTCGTGCGGGAATTGCGCCGCGCGGTCTTTTTCCAGCCAGTAATCATCGCTGAATTGCGCACAGATCCTGGCGATCGCCTCGCGTATCGCCTGCTGCTCCTCGGACAAGGAGAAATCCATGCTTACCTCGCCGCGGCGGCGGAGCCGAGGATGCGCTGAGCCTGATCTTGCGCGAATCCCAGTTCCCGCAATATCGCCGCGCCATCTGCGTTGAGCGCCGGGGTGCCGCGCCTGAGCGCGCCGCCGCGGTGACCGTCGACCCAGAGCGGAAACAGGACATGGCGCTCGCCGCCGACCTCGACCACGGTCTCGCGCGCCTCGGCATACCCGGTGCGGCTCGCCTCGGCCGGCGTCAGCGGCAGTTCGGCCGGAACGTCCAGCGGCTCGAGCAGTTCATGCCATTGCTTCGCGGTCTTTTTCAGAAACAGTTGTTTCAGCAAACGCGACAGCTCGTCACCGTGCTTGCGCCGGCTGGGATCGGTATCGAACTTCGGATCCATCAACGCGGGCGCGAGGTCCCTCACCGCTGCGCGGAAATTATCCCAGAAATGCTGCTCGACGATGCCGAGAATGAGCATGCTGCCGTCGGCGGTTTCGAATAAATCGTTCACCGGCCAGATATGCGCGCGCGCATCGGTGTGCTCGGCTATGCCATGGCGCATTGCGGCGCAGAACAGACCCGCTTCGTATAGACTCAGGTCGAGTTCTGCGCCCCGGCCGCTGCGGTCGCGCTCATGCAGCGCCGCCAGGATCGCGATGGCGCCGAAGCTGCCGCCCTGCATATCGGCAATCGGTATGCTGGAGCGCGCCGGCTTGCCGAGCCAGGAACCTGGATAGGAGAGCCCGCCGCTCGCGCCGACATAGCCGATATCGTGCCCGGGTTTGTCGCGCCAGGGACCGTTCTGGCCGAAGCCCGAAAGCGAGCAGTAGATGAGCCCGGGGTTCAGCATGGACAGGCTGGCGTAATCGATGCCCAGGCGCGTGCTCACGCCGGGACGGTTGGATTCGATCACAATGTCGCACCAGCGCGCGAGCCGCTCGATCACCGGCTTCACCTCGGCATGCTTGAGATCCAGGGCGATAGAGCGCTTGTTGCGATTGATCGCGTGAGCCACTGCCGGCAACAGACTTCTGCCCGAATCGCCCCGCGGCGGTTCGACCTTGATCACGTCGGCGCCCAGGTCGGCGAGGATGGCGCTGGTGAAAGGCCCGGGGATCAGCGCGGAGAAATCCACAACCTTGATGCCCGCGAGCGGCAACCAGCTCATGCATAGTCCTCCAGCGTGCGCACGATGCCGAAGCAGGAGGACACCGGCGCGTCGATGGCGCGCGCCAGTTGCGACAGCGACAAGGGCTTGCCTGCGCGCGCGAAGGCTTCGAACAGGTCCAGGGTGCGCCCGGCTGTTTTCACATTCATGAAAACATTTTAGCATGCGTGAAATGGCGCAGACGGGCATCCACCGCGCCGCTGCTGCTTGCCGCCGCAAACGGAACGCGCTACCGTGACGCCGGAAAACTTCGCGCATAAAGGAAACAGCATGGAACAATCGATTCGCCTCGACGGCAAGACTGCACTCGTCACCGGCGCCTCCAGCGGTCTTGGCTGGCGCTTCGCCCAGATTCTTGCCCGGGCCGGCGCGCGCGTGGCGCTGGCGGCGCGCCGCACCGACAAGCTGGAGGAGCTCAAACGGGAAATCGAGCAGGCCGGCGGCAAGGCCTGCGCGGTGAGGATGGATGTAACCGACGTGGCGAGCGTGCGCGCCGCAGTGACCGCCGCCGAGTCCGCTTTGGGGGGCATCGACATCCTGCTCAACAACTCCGGCGTGAGCAAGCAGCAGCGCGCGATCGAGGTCGAGGAAGAGGACTACGACTACATTACCGACACCAATTGCAAGGGGGCGTTCTTCGTCGCCCAGGCGGTGGGTCGCAGCATGATCGCGCGCAACAGCCCCGGGCGCATTGTCAATGTGTCCTCGGTCGCGGGACTGCGCGTCGTCGGCCAGCTGGGGATATACGGCATGTCCAAGGCGGCAGTGATCCAAATGACCAAGACGATGGCCTTCGAATGGGCACGCCACGGCATCAACGTCAACGCCATCTGCCCCGGCTATATAGAAACCGAACTCAACAGTTTTTACTGGAACACAGAAGGCGGCAAAAAGCTGGTGAGCATGCTGCCGCGCCGGCGCGTCGGCCAGCCAGAATATCTCGACGGACTGGTGCTGTTGCTCGCCTCCGAGCAATCGGGTTTCATCAACGGCGCGGTCATCGCCGCCGACGACGGGCTGGCGATTGGTTAAACCCCGGCGCCGCGCGAGCTATTTCGACAGAAACTGTTTCTCGAGCTGATCCGCAGCGACGGGATCGAGCTTGCGCAGCCCCTGCAGCGCCTCGTCCCTGCGTTCGCCCTGCCCGGTTTGCTGATAGGCGGCGGCCAGCCCGTACCAGCTTTCGGCCGCGTCCGGGTCATAGCGCACGCTCTCGCGATAATTGGGAATCGCGAGGTCCGGTCGTCCCTGCCGCCGGTAAACTTCGGCCAGGGCCAGATAAGCCTGCGCCGATTCGGGACGATGGCGCAGCGCCTGCCGATACGTCTGTATCGCCTGCTCGGACCGACCCAGTTCGCTCTGGCTGCTGCCCAGAGCGAGCCAGGAACCTTCGTCTTCCGGGCTGATGCGTATCGCGCGCTCGTAGGATTCGATGGCTGCCGCGTGCTGTCCCTGTCGCGCCAGCGCGTAGCCCTGCAGAAACCACCATTCGGCGCGAACCGGCTCGCGCTGCAAGCGCGAGCGCGCCAGCCCAAGCATGCCGGGCCAGTCCTGCTTTTGCTCCAGCTCCACGATCTCGCGCGCGCTGCGCTGGTCGACATTGCGGGCGAGCGCGGCGACGACGGGCGTCACCGATATCAGGGCGACTTCGGCGCAGGCGCCACAAACAACAAGGCAGGCGACGATGCCTGCCCGTTTGAACAAGCTCTGAGTCAAGAAAGCTCAGACCTTGTTCTGGTACACATAGGCCTGCTGCTTGACGCGGGACTCTTCTTCGCGCTCGAGCGCATCCAGGTCCTGCTTGTGGTCCCACCAGATGGCGCGGCTTTTTCTTTGCTCGGCCTCGAGCTGAGGCCTTTGCTGCTTGAACTCGCGCATGAATTTGGTGAATTCGGATTCGTACGTTTGCGGCATGAATTCGCCCAGAAATCTGCCGAACCTCGATTCGTTTATCGCCATGAATTTCCCCTGTCAGAATTGTTCTTCGCTGAGCGCCATCACGCCCGCTGCGCCGCGCACCACGGTGTTGCGCAGCCCTGCCGCCTGCGTCAGCACGTGATCGGCGTAAAAACGCGCGGTCGCGATTTTCGCCCGGTAGAACGCGGCGTCGCCCTCCTTGGCCGCCAATTTCTTCTGCGCCACCAGCGCCGCGCGCGCCATCTGCCAGCCGCCGCAGACGATGCCCATCAGCTTGAGAAACGGCACCGAGCCGGCGTGCACCGCCTTGATGTCTGCGGCGTAAGTGGCGACGATCCAGGTTACACAGTCTTCCACCGCCTTGATGCCGGCGGAAAGACTGGCGCGTATGTCCGCCATGTCCTCGCCCGGCGACTGCGCGAGTTCAGCCTCGACCACGCGCATCGCCTTGATCACTTCCTTCGCCGTCGCCCCGCCCTCGCGCGCCAGCTTGCGCCCCACCAGATCGTTCGACTGGATCGCGGTCGTTCCTTCGTAAATGGTGGTAATGCGCGCGTCGCGCAGCAGTTGCGCCGCGCCGGTTTCCTCGACATAGCCCATGCCGCCGTGCACCTGGATGCCGGTAGACGCCAGTTCGATGCAGGTCTCGGTGCTCCATCCCTTCACCACCGGGATCATCATGTCGGCAAAAGCCTGGTGCTTGGCGCGCAAGGTGGCGTCCGGATCGCGATGGGCGATGTCCATCGCAGCCGCCACCACATAGGCGAGCGCGCGCATCGCCTCGGTCTGCGCCTTCATGCTCATCAGCATGCGCCGCACGTCGGGGTGACGGATGATGGGTACCGCTTTCGTACCGCCGGCGAGGTCGCGGCTTTGCACGCGTTCCTTGGCGTAGGCGAGCGCCAGCTGGTAGGCACGGTCGGAAACGGCGACGCCTTCCAGGCCGACGGCGAAGCGCGCCGCGTTCATCATGATGAACATGTACTCGAGGCCGCGATTCTCCTCGCCGACCAGATAGCCGATCGCGCCTTCTTTTTCACCGAAAATCAGCACCGCGGTGGGACTGGCGTGGATGCCGAGCTTGTGCTCGATGGAAGCGCAGTGCACATCGTTTCTGGCGCCCAGGCTGCCGTCCGCATTGACCAGGAACTTGGGCACGATGAACAGCGATATGCCTTTCACCCCTTCGGGCGCGTCCGGCGTGCGCGCGAGCACCAGGTGAACGATGTTCTCCGCCAGGTCGTGCTCGCCATAGGTGATGAATATTTTCTGACCGTAAACGCGATAGTGCTGCTCTTCAGGCACGGCTTTCGCCTTGACCAGCGCCAGATCCGAGCCCGCCTGCGGCTCGGTCAGGTTCATGGTGCCGGTCCAGGTGCCTTCGACCATTTTTGGCAGAAAGGTCTGCTTCAGCCCGTCGGCGCCGCGCAGCAGCAGCGCCTCGATCGCGCCGCCGGTGAGCAGCGGGCACAGCGAGAACGACAGATTGGCCGATTTCCACATTTCCATCACCGGCGTCGCCACCAGCTTGGGCAGGCCCTGACCGCCGAATTCCGCCGGGAACTGCAGCGCGTTCCAGCCGCCTTCGACGAACTGCTTATACGCCGCGATGAAGCCTTTGGGGGTGGTGACGCGGCCCTGGTCCCACTTCGAGCCCTCCGCGTCACCCGGCTGGTTCAGCGGCGACAGCACTTCGGCGCAGAACTTGCCGCTCTCCTCCAGTATCTGCTCGACCAGCTCCACGCTGACTTCCTCGCAGCCCGGGAGCTTCGCCACCTGATCCAGTCCGGCGAGTTCCTTCAGCACGAACTGCATGTCTTTCAGCGGTGCAACGTAGTCACTCATGATGAGCTGCCCAGGATACGAAAGCGGAAATTATATACGTCTCTCGGATACTGCCGCGTGTGTCGCGCGGACTTGCACGCTGCGCGCGCCAAGGTAAACATCAAACGCGGCATGGGGTTTCATCCAAGATCGTCGATTGTGCACGGATGTGCTTTTCATCCGTGCACAATCGACGATCCGCGCGGACGGGCCGTCGTCCGCGCAAGCGTTAGCACCACAGATCGAGGTATTCGCCAACGTCCGCCGATGTCGCCAAACGGACATTGCGCGCTCCCGCGCGCCAACCGTGTTTTCGGTACGGATGAGAAACACATCCGTACCGAAAACACGGTTCTTGTAAACACCAAACACGGCACGGGGTTTTCCACAATCGACGATCCGCGCGGACGGGCCACCGTCCGCGCAACCTCCTTATCCCAGCTCTTTCACCAGTTCCGGAACCACCTTGAACAGGTCCCCGACGATGCCGTAATCCGCGACCTGGAAAATCGGCGCTTCCTCGTCTTTGTTGATGGCGACGATGACGCGGCTGTCCTTCATGCCCGCCATGTGCTGGATCGCGCCGGAGATGCC
>Ga0156177_1142_pt1 | contig 10728 bp, 6 predicted proteins | sample RifCSPlowO2_12_FD_107830 | JGI IMG/M metagenome (GOLD analysis project Ga0156177, IMG submission 107830) | Betaproteobacteria bacterium RIFCSPLOWO2_12_FULL_64_23
TGACGCGCGCGATGCGCGTGGTGTTGAGGAAATGCCGGTAGTTCATGTTCTCGGAAAAGCTGTTGCGGCCCCAGGTGCCGCAGCCCATCGAGAGCGAGAATGGCAACCCGTTGTCGAAGGAGCCGCCGGTGGCGATGCAATGCGCCTGATTCACGATCACCCGGCACACCTCCAGCTCCAGCCCCAGGCGCATGACGTTCCCATCGTCCCGCGTATGGATTCCGACCGAATGGCCCCTGCCCTGGTAGTCGTAGATATCGCGCGTGAGATGGAACGCCGCATCAAAATCGCGCGCCTTATAGATCGCCAACACCGGCGCGAGCTTCTCGCCCGAGAACGGGCAGGACCGGCCGGTCCCGGACTCTTCCACCATGATGAAGCGGCAGGTTCTCAAGGCATTGCGTTCAAGTCCGGCGAGCTCGGCGATGCGCGGCGCCGACTGCGCCGTCGTCGCCGGAGAGAGCTTCCCGTTTGGAAACATCACGCCCTGGAGCTGCAGCTTTTCTTTTGCGTCCAGAAGCACGCCGCCCTGCTTCGCCAGTTCGGCCAGCATCGCGTCGTAGACATCGGCAAGAATCACGGTGCTGTTCTCGGAGGAGCAGCTGGTGGCGTTGTCGAAGGTTTTCGAACGCGCGATCTTGGCCGCCGCGTCCGCCAGATCGGCGCTGGAATCGACGATTACCACCACATTGCCCGCGCCCACGCCCACCGCCGGGGTGCCGCTCGCATAGGCGGCGCGTATATTCGCCTGCGAGCCGGTGGCCGCAACCAGATCCACCTGGCGCATCAGCTCGTGGGTCAGGTCCTTGGTCACCGGAGCAGGCAGGTGCTGCACCAGATCGGCCGGTGCGCCGATCTTGGCAAACTCGGCGTGCACGAACTCGAGCAGCTTGACGCAAGTGGAAAGGCCCTTGGGCGAAGGCGCGATGATGACGGCGTTGCGGCCCTTGAGCGCATTGATGATCTTGTTCGCCGGCGTGGCGCCGGGGTTGGTCGACGGGGTGATGACCGCCACCACGCCAACCGGCCGTGCGATCTCGACCAGGCCGAGCTGCGGATATTCGGCGATCACGCCCACCGATTTCGCCCCCTTAAGGTCGCGCAGCAGGCCCAGGGTCTTGCGGTAATTCTTGTCGAACTTGTCTTGCGCATTGCCCAGGCCGCTGTCGGCTACCGCCAGATCGGCAAGCACGCGGTTATTCTCCGGCTTCATGATCGCCCAGCCGGCCGCGGTCACCACCTCGTCCACGCGCTCCTGCGGATAGCGCTCGTACTGCCCCTGGGCGGCGCGCGCGCGCCGCACCAACGCAGATACTATGCCGCGGGGATCGGGAATATTCAGGTTTGCTGCCATAGTGTCCTCGAGTTAATCCTGGGTGACGCGCCTAGGCGCGCTGCTGCCAGCCGCATAACAACCGATGCCGACAGGAGGCTGCCAGAAACTGGCAGATTATCCTCAACCTGCCTTGCCCCGGCTGCCAGAAGTCTATTTGCCGCTGTACGCCTGGTACTTGTTCAGATAGCGCACCGGCACCGACAGCGCGTCGCGGCGGAACGGATCGCCCAGTTCCTGCGTCACCATCATCTCGAGCACCGTGGTCTTGCCCTGCTTTTGCGCCGCGCACGCCGCGCGCAGCGCCGGACCGACGTCGGCGAGCTTGTCCACCGTGACGCCCTCGCAGCCGAACGCGCGCGCGATCCCGGCGAAGCTCGGATTGTCCAGATTCACGCCGACATAGCGGTTGGAATAGAAATCCACATGATTCTTCTTCTCCGCGCCCCACTGGCCGTTGTTGAACAGCACCACCGTCACGCCGATTTTTTCGCGCGCACAGGTCAGCAGCTCGTTGAAACTGATGCCCCAGGCGCCGTCGCCGACATAGGCGATGCCGGGACGAGCGGGTGCAGCCACCTTGCAGCCGATCATGGTCGGGAAGGCGTAGCCGCAGTTGCCGAAACTCATCGCCGCGAACATGCTGCGCCCGCCCTCGAAGCGCAGATAGGAATTGGACACCGAGCAGATGTTGCCGATGTCGGTGGACACCATCGCATCCTTCGGCATCGCCTTCTCCAGCTCGCGCAGCATCTGGCGCGGATGCATGTGGCTGGAGCCTTTCGAGACCTCGAGCGACCACTGATCGCGCTCATTGGTCCAGTCGTTGAGCTCCTTCTCCCAGGCCTGCTTCTCCGCCTGGATCTTGACGTCGCGCTCGGCCTTGTTCTGCTGGCAGGCGAGTTTCTTTCCCGACAGGCGCGCCGCGAGCGCCGCTGCCGCTGCCTTGGCGTCGCCGCAGATACCGACCGATATCGGCTTCACCAGACCTAGCATTTTCGCGTCGGCATCGATCTGGATGATTTTCGCGTTCTTCGGCCAGTAATCCAGGCCATGCTGGGGCAGGGTGCCGAAGGGGCCCAGGCGCGTGCCCAGCGCCAGCACCACGTCAGCCTGGGCCATCAATTTCATCGCGGCCTTCGAGCCCTGGTAGCCGAGCGGGCCTACCCACAGCGGATGGGAAGCCGGGAATGAGTCGTTGTGCAGGTAGCTGTTTGCCACCGGCGCATGCAGCAATTCGGCCAGCTTGACCGCCTCGGCCATGCCCTCGGCCATGATGACGCCGCCACCGGCAAGAATCACCGGGAACTTGGCCTCCGCCAGGAGCGCCGCCGCCTGCGCCAGTGCTTGCTCGCCACCCGCGCCGCGCTCGATACGGATAGGCTGCGGGATTTCGCATTCGATGTCGCCATAGAAATAGTCGCGCGGTATGTTGATTTGCGCCGGCCCCATTTCAAGCAGCGCGCGGTCGAATGCGCGCCCGGTCAGTTCGGCCATGCGCTTTGGGTTATTGATATGCGCCTGGAACTTGGTGATCTTGGAGAAGATCGGCAGTTGCTCCGTTTCCTGAAAACCGCCGAGTCCGATGCTCATGCTGCCGGTCTCGGGCGTGATCATTACCACCGGGCTGTGCGCCCAGTACGCCGCCGCAGCCGCAGTCACAAAATTGGTGATGCCGGGACCATTCTGGCCTACGCACACGCCGTGCCGGCCAGATACGCGCGCGTAGCCGTCGGCCATGTGGCAGGCGCCCTGCTCGTGCGCAACCGGAATGAAACGGATGCCGGCGCCCGGAAAGATATCCAGCGCGTCCATATAGGCAGAACCAACAATGCCGAACACATCGGTCACTCCATTGGCAACCAAGGTTTCGACAAAAGCTTCGGACGGGGTCATGCGGGTCTTGCCGGAGACGACGGTGCGTTGGATTGCGGCTTCATTGCCCATGGCGGGAATCCTCAATAAAATCAATAAATGAAACTTATTATCTCGCTTTTATATGATTTCACTTAATCATCCGACTGTCAAGTCAAGCAAGCTGCGTCACGAGTTCAATTGAGGATTGCACCAACTCAGGATAAACTCTGTCGAATGTATCTGCCTTCGATCGAAAGAGCGGGTTCTTCGGCGTGCTTGCACGGCCTTGTTGAACTTGAAACTGAGTCCGCGACGAAATAGCTAGCATCGGCTACGGCGACATCCACCACCCCGCACCAGATCGCCGCCCATGACATGAAGCTGCGCAGCATAGATCTCAATCTGCTGGCCGTATTCGATGCGATCGCCGCAGACGGCAATCTCTCGCGTGCCGCGAGAAGACTCGGCATGAGCCAGCCGGCGATGAGCAACGCCCTGGCGCGGCTACGCGAGGTGCTCGACGATCCGCTGTTCGTGCGCACCGGCCGCGGCATGGAGCCCACGCCACGAGCCCGGCTCATGGCCGAGCCCATCCGGCAGGCGCTGGATCTGATGCAAAACAGCCTGCGCCTGGATAGCGCGTTCGATTATGCTTCTTCGAGGCGCACGTTTACCGTGGCGGTGGAGGACTACGGCGAAGCGGTGGTCATGCCCCGGTTCATGGAATGGCTGAACCGGGTTGCCCCCGGGGTGCGCGTGCGCATACGGCCGGAACCGGGCAACTCGCTACTGGCGGAAATGAGGCGCGGCGCCATCGACATGGCGATGGAGTATCACCGCGCGCAAGACGACGAATTCAGGGTGCAGCCGCTGATGGAGGAAACCCTGGTATCGATGGTCAGGCAGGGACATCCCTTGGTCGGAGACAACCTCAGCCTGGAGCAGTACGTGACCCTGGCACACGTCGTCATCGAACCGCGCTCGCCGCGGGGGCCGCTCGTCGAGCGCGAACTGAAAAAACTCGGGCTGTCCCGGGACATTGCACTGCAGGTGCCGCATTTCCTGAGCATGCCGCTCATCGTGCGCACCACCGACTTCATCTGCACGCTGCCGCTGCGCATGGCACGCGTGTATGCCGAGCATTTCCGCCTGAAGGTGCTCAAGCCCCCGATCGACTTTCCCGCCATTCCCATCTATCTCGTCTGGAGCAAGAGCTTGGACGCAGATCCCGGCCACCAGTGGTTCAGGAATGCCTTCCACGACTTATGCCAGCGGCTGTGAGTTCGGCTGCGACGCGGACCGGGACTTATATTCACTAATGGAATAATATGCATCACGACAATCCATTAGACATATAAATATCTCGAAGTTACTCTTCGCCATAGGCGGACTACCGGCGCGGAGAGTGAAATGCCCCTTTCCCAGGCTGCGGCAGGGTCGAACAGCATCACTTTGACGGGCGGCGAATTCCGCTGGGACGATCCATTGCTGATCGAGGATCAGCTCAGCGACGAGGAGCGGATGATCCGTGACTCGGCCCGTCAGTATGCGCAGGAAAAGCTGATGCCGAGAATCGTGTCGGCCAATCGCAATGAGACCTTCGATCTCGCGGTGATGAAGGAGATGGCGGAATTAGGCTATCTCGGCGCCACGATCGAAGGCTACGGCTGCGCCGGAGTCAGCTATGTCTCCTACGGCCTGATCATGCGCGAACTCGAGCGGGTGGATACCAGCTTTCGTTCAGCGGTCGGAGTACAGAGTACACTGTCGATGACGCCGATATACGCCTACGGCTCCGAGGAGCAGCGCCAACGCTTCCTGCCGCGGATGGCCGCGGGCGAACTCCTGGGCTGTTTCGGCCTGACCGAGCCCGATCACGGCTCCGATCCTGGCGGCATGAAAAGCCGGGCACGCAAGACGGGCGGCGGCTATCGGCTTAGCGGCGCCAAGACCTGGATTACCCATGCCCAAATCGCCGATGTCCTGATTGTATGGGCCAAGGACGATGCGGACGTCATCCTCGGTTTCATTCTGGAACGCGGCATGAAGGGTTTGTCTACGGCCAAGATCGAGGGCAAATTCTCGGTGCGCGCATCACCCACCGGGCAGATCTTCATGGACGATGTGTTCGTTCCCGACGCGAACGTCCTGCCCGGAGCCCGCGGGCTCAAAGGACCGTTCGGCTGCCTTAACAATGCCCGTTTCGGCATCATCTGGGGAGCCATGGGGGCCGCCGAATTTTGCTGGCACGCGGCGCGCCAGTACGTCATCGAGCGCCATCAGTTTGGCCGGCCGCTGGCGGCAAACCAACTGATCCAGAAAAAACTCGCGGACATGCAGACGGAGATCACGCTGGGCCTGCTCGGCGCCCTGCACGTGAGTCGCTTGCGCGATGCCGGCAAGGCGACGCCGGAGATGGTTTCGCTGCTCAAGCGCAACTGCGCCGGCAAAGCACTGGAAGTGGCGCGCATGGCGAGGGACATGCACGGCGGCAACGGCATTGCCGACGAATACCACGTCATCCGCCATCTGATGAATCTGGAAACGGTCAACACGCTCGAGGGCACCCACGACATTCACGCGTTGACGTTGGGACGGGCGCAGACCGGCATCTCCGCATTCGCGGGTTAGTGCGTATGCGGTCACAGGAGCAAACGTTGAAAACAAGCGGAAGCAAGACCGATCTACAGGCGCTGCTCGCGCCACGCTCGATCGCCGTGCTTGGAGCGTCGTCTGATCCGGGAAAGCTCAACGGACGCGTACTCAAGTATCTGCGCGATAAGGACTACTCCGGTCGTATTTTACCAATCAACCCGAAATACACGACGATAGGCGACTTGCCCTGCTATGCGGACTTGGCCTCCCTGCCAGAAGCCGTGGACCTCGCCATCATCGCGCTGCCGGCGCGACAGGTTGCAGGCGCGATCCGCGAATGCGGGCGTGCCCGCATTCCCGCCGCCATAGTGTTCAGTTCGGGTTTCTCCGAGACCGGCGCCGAAGGCCGCATGCTCGAAGCCGAACTGGTGCGCGCCGCGCGCGAGGCGGGCGTGAGGATGCTCGGGCCGAACAACCTCGGTCTCATCAACGCGTTTGAGCGCGTGCTCGCGACGTTCTCGCAATACGCCAATGGCCCGACGCCTGCGGGCCCGATCGGCTTTGTCACCCAATCCGGTGCGTTTGGCACAGCCATCGCAGCGCTCGCGCGCCAGCGCGGCCTCGGCCTGGGTTATTTCGTCAATACCGGCAACGAAGCCGATATTTCCCTTGCCGAAGTGATGGCGGAGGTGGTCGCCGACGAGCGCATACGCGTCGGCGCAGCTTATATCGAAGGGTTCAAGGACGGCCCGGGCCTGCTCGCGCTGGCTGCGACAGCGCTCACCATGGGCAAGCCGCTGGTGCTGACCAAAGTCGGCCGCTCCAGTGCCGGCGCACGCGCGGCGGCATCACACACCGGCTCGCTTGCGGGCGCGGACGCGGTATTCGACGGCATCGCACGGCAATTCGCTATGGTTCGCGCACGGAACGAAGAACACATGCTCGACCTAGCGGACGTGCTGGCGCACTGCACCCTGCCGGAAGGCAATGGGGTCGGCATGATCACCCAGTCCGGCGGCGCTGGCGTGCTCATGGCCGATCGCGCCGAGGAGTTGGGCCTTTCCGTGCCGACTCTGGCCGAAGCGACGCAGGACAGGCTGCGGCCGGTGATCCCCGCCTTCGGCGCCACCGGCAACCCGGTGGATGTGACCGCACAGTTCCTCGCCAATCCGTCCATTCTGCGCGAGTCCGTGATCACAGTGCTGGAGGATCCGGGCGTGCATGTTGCGGTCGTCTGGCTGCAGTTAATGGAAACTGCGGTAGACATGCTGGTCGGCATCTTCGAGCAGGTCAAGGCGCAGGCGCGGAAACCGTTTGTGGTCTGCTGGGTCGCCGCGCCCGAGGCCGCGCTGCTAGCATTGCGCGCGTGCGGCATTGCCGTACTGCGCGGCGCCGAACCGGCGATCGACGCCGTTGCCGGCCTAATCCGCTATGCCGAGGCGCGACGGAACTGGCTCGCAGATGCCGGAGAGCGCGCGGCACTGAAGCTGCCTGCGCCGGCGTTTGCCGCGGCGCGCGGTCCGGTGAACAGCACCGAGGGCGCCCGCCTGCTCGCGCAGGCCGGCGTACACCTGGCGCCGCATGAACTCGCGCAGTCGGCCGATGCAGCCGTCGCCGCGGCAAGCCGGCTCGGCTATCCGGTTGCTCTGAAAATCGAATCACCCGACATTCTGCACAAGACCGAAGCCGGGGGCGTGCGCCTTAATCTCGTGGACGCGAACGCGGTGCGCAGCGCATTCGCAGCGCTCGACGCCAGCGCACGATCCTACAAAGCCGATGCCCGCATCGACGGCGTGCTGGTGCAGGCGATGTCGGCGGGCGAGGTGGAGTTCGTCATCGGCCTGCAGCGCGATCCGGTATTCGGCATCGTGGTAATGGCCGGCCTCGGCGGCGTGCTGATCGAAGTATTGAAGGACGTCGCATTCCGCAGGGCGCCGGTGAGCGTAGCCGAGGCCCTGCGCATGCTGGACGAACTCAGAGGCCGTGCCGTACTCGACGGCTTGCGCGGCAAACCCCCGGTGCATCGCGCGCGATTGGCGCAGCTGATTTCCGCGGTATCATGCTTTGGCGCCGCCGCAGGCGAGCGCTTGCGCGAGCTCGACCTCAATCCGGTGCTGCTGTCGCGCGAGGACGCAGTCGCGGTCGATTGGCTGATGGTGCTAGACGATTGAGGCCCGCCAAGGTGGATGACATACATCCGAATTTCAAGTTTAACCAGTAGAGAGGTGCACCTATGCGCGCAGAAGTAGCAATCGTTGGCTTTGGAAGGACCCCTTACAGCAGGGTAAAACCCGGCGAACGTATCTACACCGTCGACGAGTATCTCGCCTGGGCTGCGGATCTGGCCCTTGCAAAGGCCGGCATGTCCAAGAACGACTTCGATGGCCAGGGCCTGGGCGTGGCCCACGCCGAAGCCGCCCACACCGTGAACTGGTCGGCAGCCGTCGCCGAGAGCCTGGGGATCAGCCCCAGGGTCCTACTGCGTGCCGACCAGGGCGGCGCATCAGCGTCTGCGATGCTGATTCGCGCCGCGGCCATGATCCACGCCGGCATCGTGGACCGGGTGCTGGTCATGGGAGCGGACACCCCGCTTACCATTCCATCGATCGCCCCCGGGTTGCCGCTCTCGCCGGAGCGCACACGCGGGGTCTTCTGGGATTTTCAGGGGCCCTTTGGCGTGATGGGAGCCAATGCCCAGTTCGGCCTGGTGCACGCGCGCTATCTGCACCAGCACAAAAACCGGATCAAACCGGAGCACCTGGGCAAGATAGCCGTGACCACGCGCTACCACGCCTCCCTCAACCCGGGCGCGATCTACCGCAAACCCTTTACCGTGGAAGAGTACCTGAGCTCGCGCATCCTCTCCGATCCGGTGCGCTTGCTCGATTGCGTTCCCATGGTCAACGGCGGCCTGGCGTACATCGTCACTTCGGTGGAGACGGCGAAGAAACTCACCGACAAACCGATCTACCTGCTGGGTTTCGGCGAAGTCAGCAACTACTACCACGGCTCGCGCAATCAACCGGACATCACCTACACCGGATTTGAGCAGACCGTCCCGGAGGCCTTGAAGATGGCCGGTGTGCAGCACAAGGACATAGATGTGTTCGAACCGTACGACGACTATCCGATGGTAGTGCTGATCCAGATGGAGGATTACGGCTTTTGCAAGAAAGGAGAGGGTGGAAAGTTTGTGGAGGAGCGGGACCTGACTTTCAAGGGCGACTTCCCCATCTCCACCGATGGCGGGCAATTGTCCGGAGGTCAGCCAGGCGGGGCCATCGGCGGTTTCATGCCCATAATCGAAGCGGTAACGCAGTTGCGTGGAGAGGGGGGAGAACGCCAGGTCAAGGGCGCATCCATCGCCGCGGCCTCCGGCTTTGGCGGAATGACATACGCGCGCAACAACCGCAGTTGCGTAACGATGATATTTGGATCGGAGGCATAAGCCATGGCACAAACCCCTCAAGGTAAACCCCTGCCGCAAATCACGGATCAGACGCGGCCGTTCTGGAGCGCCGCCAAACAGCGCAAGCTGGTGATGCAAAAGTGCGACCGCTGCGGAACCCTCAACTTCTATCCCAAACCCTGGTGCGTAGAGTGCGGGAACCGCGGCCTGGACTGGGTTGAAGTCAAACCCTATGGCACCATTTACTCGCTGACCACGGCTTACGTCGTGATGATGAATTATCCAGACTGGAAGGACGACCTTCCGGTGATAATGTGCATCATCGACCTGGACGACGGCGCGAGGATGTACGGCCAGCTAACCGATTGTGCACCGGACAAGGCGCACATCGGCATGCGGGTGCAAGCGCACTTCGTCGACATCAGCGAGGAGGCGGCCATTCCAAAATTCCGCCCGGCCTAGCGCAGTGAAGCAGGCGAGATTTCAGAGTCTTATCGATCTGGCGATCGTCGTCGTCGGCTTCGCCATGTTCCTGTATCACATGGTAAGCACGCAGTACCTGTTCGTCGGCACCTACGAGCACCAGGACATCCATCTCGCCTTCATCCTGGTGCTCCTATTCCTCAGGGCGCTGGCAACGTCTGAAAAAACCTGGCAGAGGGTCCTGCAGGGAGGCTTGGTCGTCGTCAGTCTGGTCGCGACCGGCTATGTGTTCTTCAATCTCAATCACCTCGAGGAAGTCGTCGGGTTTCCTGAACGCCTCGACGTCGTGATGGGACTGATACTGATTGTCCTGGTGGTCGAGGCCACCCGGCAGGCGTGGGGGATGACCCTGCCGATCGTGGCGACAATTTTCGTGCTGTACTTCCTTTTTGGCAACTTTCTGACTGGCGCGTTGCACCATGAGGCATTCAGCTTCGACTACGTCGTTTCGTATCTGAGCATCGGTTTGTCCGGCATATACGGGCTTTTCCTCGGCATCTCGGCCAACCAGGTGTTCCTGTTCGTGGTATTTGGATCGCTGCTCGGCATCATCAAGATAAACGATTTTTTCTTCGAACTGGGCAAGGGTGTCGGGCGCGTGTTCCAGGGCGGACCGGGCCAGACCGCCGTCGTCTCGAGCGCGCTGGTCGGGATGGTCACCGGCGCCGCGGTGGCGAACGTGGCGATCACGGGCGCCTTCACGATCCCGTTCATGAAGCGGGTCGGATACAGGCCGGAAATAGCTGGGGCCATCGAGGCCACCGCTTCGACCGGCGGCCAGATCATGCCGCCGGTAATGGGGGCGGGCGCATTTCTGATGGCCGCGTTCATGGGCGTCCCCTACGCCGCAGTTATGACAGCGGCGGTCATTCCCGCAATCCTTTACTTCTGGTGCTGCATTCTGGGCGTGCAATTCATTTCGGTTTCCGAAGGGATCAAGGCGCCGAAGGAAACAATTGACAAGGGACTGATTTACAGACGGCTGCCGTTGTTCCTCATCCCGCTGTTCGTCCTCATCGCCCTGTTGGTAATGCGCTACAGCCCCGCTACT